>OBWS01000973.1_pt1 | contig 14523 bp, 10 predicted proteins | sample 1495291 | NCBI WGS metagenome assembly OBWS01 (sample SAMEA2580090, study PRJEB22360) | human gut metagenome | biome: human gut; feature: human-associated habitat; material: faeces | place: Denmark | collected 2008/2010 | reverse complement strand
ATAGTATATATGAAAAGAAAATCGGGAGGTTTAAGGCCTCCCGATTTAATTATTAGTAATCTATGAATAGGTCTTCGAATGAAAAATCATCGGGGCTAATGGCATCACATTTCCAGTACGAAGATCCCTTTCGGTGCCAAGGATAATTCGTCTCCCAATGGAATCTCCTTTCCGGTTAATATCTCTTTTCCGGAGGTTTTACCTCGCAATACTTCCGCATAGCGGGCCAACGGGAGGTTCACCTCCTTGTCGCTGCCATTCATCAAGACCAATACGCTCCGGCCATCCAGACTGCGCTCGTACACGTAGACACCTTGGTTCACCATGAAATGTTTCATCTTGCCCTTAGCGATGATATCGTTGCCCTTGCGCCATTTCAATAAAGTCCGGAGGAAATTCCATGCGTCATTTTGCACCTCGCTGCGACCGGATGCCTCGAATTGATTCACCTTGTCGCCGGGCCAACCACCGGGAACATCCAAGCGGATATATCCGTCTCCCTTCTCCTTGGTGCCATTCATCAGCAACTCCTGCCCGTAATAGAGCTGGGGAATACCGGGGATCGTCAACAAGAATGTCACCCCTTGCTTGAACGCGTACAAATCATCGACAGACTCGGGCATGGAGGGAAGAAAACGATCCGTATCATGGTTCTCCAAGAAACGCAATACGTTATAGATATCGGGATATACATAATCATAACACATATGCTCGAAGATCGTGTGCAAGCCTCCGGAATACCCAGTCTCCTCATGGAACGCCTTACTCGCGATACCCATCAAGCGGAAATCCATTACCGATTTCAACTCAGTATCCTGTCCGAAGTTCAACCGGCTGCCTTTCTGCCAATAAGCGGAACCGATCGTGTAGTTCATCCACGCCTCGCCTACGATGTTATACTCCGGATACTCGTTCATGACCTCCGTACACCAATTCCGCATCATGTCCACGTCGGCATACGGATACGTATCTTGACGGATACCATCCACGCCGCAATACTCGATCCACCAGATAGAGTTCTGGATAAGGTATTTGGCTACATGTGGGTTCTTTTGGTTCAAGTCCGGCATGCTCGGGACAAACCAGCCGTTCAGCATCGTCTCCTTATCATAATCCGAGACGTAAGGATCGAAATAAGCCTCTTTATCGTGGTTGGTCTGCACGTAGTTATCGAGATTATTAAACCAGTCGTGGCTAGGGATATCTTTCATCCAAGGATGATCGCTTCCACAATGGTTGAAGATCATATCCATTACGACACGCATGCCCCGATCGTGTGTCTTCTCGATCAAGCGGACGTAATCCTCGTTCGTGCCGAAGCGTGGGTCTACCCGATAATAATCCGTCGTGGCATATCCGTGATAAGAGCCTCCCTCCATATCATTCTCCAATACCGGGTTCAGCCAGATAGCGGTAACGCCCAGATCCTCGATATAATCCAAATGCTGTTCGATACCGGCCAAGTCGCCTCCGTGACGGGCGTTCGGGCTGTTACGGTCTACCTTATAAGCGGTACGCATCGGGATTTGATCGTTCGAGGGATCTCCGTTCGCGAAACGATCCGGCATGATGAGATAAAGCACGTCGGAAGAGTCAAACCCCTTGATCCGATCGGCGTTCGGTTTACGGGCCTTCAACTCATACGAGTAATTGAAACTCTTTTTGTCCTTCGTGAACGTGATATCAAACCTGCCGGGCTTGGCCTTTTCCACGTCCAGATAGATCAATAGGTAATTCGGGCTTTCCAACGCTACCGAGCTTTTCAACTGTACGCCGGGATATTTCACGCTAGGGAGATATCCGGCGATATCCTTACCATACACCATCAGCTGGAGTTCCGGGTTCTTCATACCGCTCCACCAGAAGGCCGGCTCGATTTTAAGGTTATCGGCTGAAAGCGTACTGGAAGCGAAAAGGGCCAGTAAAAGGCTCAAGAATAAATGTCTGTTCATGATATATGTTTATTGATTTATATGACAAGGTTGTACATACGCGAAGATAGAAGGATTCCATTGATAATAACACGTTTCCGCCCAGCGAAAAGAGAATAAAAATCACGCGAACGTTTGCGAACCCTCGTAAATTAAGACTATCTTTACTGCCTAAATCTAATCAACTAATTCAAATGATAAAAAGTCTAATTGTATCCATGCTTCTGACAGGTTGCGTTTCCTCCCTGTCCGCACAACAAAGTTTTTGGAAAGAAGATTTCTCCGCCGGGAAATTACCCGACGGCTGGATGATTGTCGATTCGACGAAATCGGCAAAGTGTGAATGGATTGTTACCGATCAGCCTTATCCCGGTTCTTTCCAGTTTGAGCAACAAGCGCCTCCCATCGCCTCTACGAGTCGTGGCTATCATATGCAATTCCGGCCGGGCGTAGTCACCGGGGAGGAGATCACGAAGTGGAATCAACGGGAGGAATACCCGAACGGCTATTTCCAGACCAGCGCTATCGATTGTGTGGGAAAGAACGATGTGGTATTGAAATTCCAGCACTTGTTTCGTTGGAATAATTGGTTCACCGGAAAACGTGCCGGCCTTTGGGTTGACGTCAGCAACGACGGGGTGAATTGGAAAGAGTATAACGTGATGGATAAGATCCCCGCCGCTACCCAGCTTCACGCCCCGGTGAATGAGGAGATTAACATCAGCGAGGTAGCCGCGAACCAGAAAACCGTCTACTTGCGTTTCTTCTGGCGGGATATCTTCTCTTGGTATTGGATGGTCGATGATATTGAGCTGACAGAGCCTTTTGCGCATGATTTGGCTTTGGAGAAAGTGACCTCACACCAAGAAACCGGGAATACGTTCACGAAGGAAGACGTGTTGAAAGTGAAGCTGAAGAACGTTGGTTCCCAGCCCGTAGACGAGGATTTCACGGTAACCGCCTCCTTGAACAACGGTCAGAAACTAACCGCCACGGTAACCGCCTCCGGGCATCCGATCGCTAAACAAGAGGAATATGAGGTAGCTTTCCCCGCTACCGACCTAACCCAGATGGGCTCCTATAAAATAGAGTTCGCTATCCAATATCCGAAGGATGAGCGTTCGTCAAACAACGTATTAAAAGCGAACCTGTTCGCCGCCCGTATGAACTTGGGTAAGTTGACGAAGTTTAATAAGATCAGCAACACGGAATATGAGTTCGTCTCCGGGTACGCTAAGGTTAAGTTGATGTTTTACCGGGATGATATCTTCCGTATCTGGTTGGCACCGGATGGGGAATATACCAATCCGGCGGCAAACTCGATCGTTGTGGATTATGGGGTAAAGAACCCGAGAGTCTCCATGGCCGACAACGGCAGCTATTATAAGTTCACGACTCCCCAATGTGTCGTACGTGTCTATAAGAACCCTATTCGTTTCGCCATGTATGACAAGAATAACCGTGCCGTGATCTACGAGGAGGCCGAACCACTTGCCTTCGGACTGAAAACGACCCAAACGATGCGCCGTAGCGGTGATGAGGATTTCTATGGTTGCGGTATGCAACAAGGTAATTTCTCATACGCCGGGAAGGAAGCGGATATCGAGGTGACCGGTTGGGATGAGGATCAATCCTCTAACCCGGCTCCCTTCTATATGTCCACGAAAGGATATGGCGTATTCCGCAATACGTTTGCCCCGGGCCATTATGCCTTCAACGGCACGGAGATGCTGGACAAGAACTATGATGATGGCTTTAAGCTGATGGGCTTCACCAGTCAGTTGACGCATAATGAGAATCGCTTTGACGCGTTCTACTTCTACGGCCCTTCCTTGAAAGACCTATTGAACGACTATACGGATATCACCGGAAAACCTTTTATGCCGGCGATGTGGATGCTTACGATGGGAGACGCCGACTGCTATAACAAAGGGGAACAGCGCACCGGATGGCCTCAATCCACCCCGGACGTAATCAGCCAAGTTGCTGATAAATATGTGGAATATGATATGCCCCGTGGCTGGATCTTGCCGAACGATGGCTATGGTTGCGGCTATGTGAAATTGGATTCTGTTGTGACGGAATTAGGTAAACGAGGCTTCCATACGGGCTTGTGGACAGAGAATGGTGTGGATAAGATCGCCTACGAGGTTGGTAAATGTGGTACCCGCCTGTGTAAATTGGATGTGGCTTGGGTTGGAGAAGGCTATGAGTTTGCCTTGAACGGCTGTAAATCCGCATTCGAGGGGATCGAGAACAATACGAATGAACGGGGTTTCGTATGGGCTGTTTGCGGTTGGGCCGGAACCCAACGGTATTCTACGGTATGGAGCGGTGACCAAGTGAGCAATTGGGATTATATCCGTTACCATATCCCGACGATCACGGGTGCCGGCCTTTCCGCCATGAACGCCGCTACTAGCGATGTGGACGGTATCTTCGGCGGTTCCCCGAAAACCTATACCCGCGACTTGCAATGGAAGGTCTTCACCCCGATCTTTATGACCATGAGCGGCTGGGCGGATGCCGACCGTCAGCCTTGGGTATATGGGCATCCGTACACGGATATCAACCGTAAATTCCTAAAGTTGAAGATGCGTCTGAACCCGTACGCCTATACCTATTGCCATGAGGCGCATACGACCGGTGTACCGATGGCTCGTGCGATGGTACTGGAATTCCCAGATGACGTGGTTACCCGTGATACGACCACCCAATATCAATTTATGAGTGGCGAGTGGATGATGGTTGCCCCTGTATATACCCGTAAGAATGTACGCGATAGTATTTACTTCCCTGCCGGAGAATGGTACGACTATTGGACCGGAAAGACATACGAGGGTGGCAAGTGGTTGGATAAATATGAGGCTAAACTGGATATTTGCCCGGTATTTATCCGTCAAGGCGCCATTATCCCGATGTACCCGGATATGAATTATGTCGGTGAGAAACCTGCGGATGTCTTGACCTTGGACTTATATCCCTATGGAAACACCTCTTTCAATTTATATGAAGACGACGGTCTCACCCGTGATTATAAGAAAGGCGAGTTTGCCTGTACCTTGATCTCTGTTTCCTCCCCAAAAGGTGAGAAAGGAACGATCACCGTGGATATAGCGAAAGCGAAAGGAGATTATAAAGGACGTTACCAAGAGCGTACTTACCTATTGGATGTCCGCTCAGAATCCAGCCCGTCAAACGTAACCGTAGCCGGGAAGCCGCTATCTGCCATCTCCCCCGAAGCGTTCAATGCCGGACAAGAAGGCTGGTACTTCGATGCCTCGGATCGTATGGGAAGGGTTAAGGTACGGACGAACCGCTTGTCTACGAATCAGGATCAGAAGATCATGATAAATTTCTAAAACATTCTTATTTTAAGCGTATATGAAAACACAATTGACTTTATGTATATCCGGGACATTGCTGCTTATCGGAATGTCCGGTTGCGAAAAAGCTCCGGAGCGTCCTATGAATGTTGTGTATATCTTAGCGGATGATTTAGGATATGGAGATGTTGGCTGTTATGGCCAACAGATTATCAAGACTCCCAATATAGACCGGATGGCGAAGGAGGGAATGTTGTTCACGCAGCATTATGCCGGATGTACGGTGAGTGCCCCTTCCCGTTGCTCCTTGATGACCGGATTGCATACGGGACATACGCAAGTCCGGGGAAACCGGGAGATCACGCCTGAAGGCCAACAGCCGATGCGGGAAGATACCTATACGTTGGGTAAATTAATGAAATCGGCCGGTTATACGACCGGTATCTTTGGTAAATGGGGGTTGGGAAATCCGGGCTCTGTCTCCATTCCTAATAAGATGGGTTTCGATGAGTTTTATGGATATAATTGCCAACGGCAGTCGCATTCCTTCTATCCGGATCATTTATGGCATAATGAGGAGAAGGTTCTTTTTCCTGAAAACGAGAACAATGCTTGCAAAACATATTCGCAAGATTTGATTCATGAGCAAGCATTGAAGTTCATCCGGGATCATAAAGAGCAACCGTTCTTCGCGATGCTTACCTATACGTTGCCTCATGCGGAATTGAATCTTCCGCATGACTCCATTTATCAGATGTACGAGAACTCATTCGAGGAGACTCCTTATATCGGTAAGTTCGATAAGGTGAACGGCGGCTATAACACTTCCGAGAAACCGAAAGCCTCCTTTGCCGCCATGGTCTCCCGGTTGGATAAATACGTGGGGGATGTAATGGCTGAATTGAAAGAGTTGGGTTTGGATAAGAATACCATCGTGATTTTTACCAGTGATAACGGCCCACATCATGAAGGTGGAGCTGATCCCGATTTTTTCAAGAGCTACGGACCTTTCAGGGGGATCAAACGGGATGTATATGAAGGAGGTATCCGTATACCTATGGTGGCATGGTGCCCGGGTACGATCAAGGCCGGAGCTCAATCGGATCATATAAGCGCATTCTGGGATGTCATGCCTACGTTGGCAGAGCTTACAGGTACGGTTTTGCCCGAGCAGACGGATGGAATCTCTTTCTTACCAACCTTGTTATCAAAGAAAAATCAACAGGCCCATGATTATTTATATTGGGAATTTCACGAGTTGAATGGCCGGGAAGCATTGCGCTCCGGTAAATGGAAACTAATCCGGCAACCGATCGTGGGTGAGACTATATTGGAATTGTATGATTTAAGTAATGATATACATGAGGATACGAATCTAGCGGAGAAGTATCCCGATAAGGTAAAAGAACTAGTATCCTTAATGGACAACGCCCGTACAGAGTCTCCGTACTTTGACTTTGGAAGAGAAAAGTAGGCGTGCGAGTAGAGGATAAAGTGTAGGCGTAATATCTGTTAGGTAATGATAAAAAAGGCTTTCTTTCAGCGAGAAAGCCTTTTTTTTGTATCTTTGGCTCTCGTAATTTTAAGACAAAAAGAAGTAAGACTATGTTAGACGTTCAAGCGATCCGAAAAGACTTTCCGATCTTGGATCATAAGATATACGATAAACCGCTGATATATTTTGATAATGGCGCTACTACCCAGAAACCTCGTCAAGTGGTAGAAAAGATAGAGAATGGATATTATAACGTAAACGCCAATATCCACCGAGGCGTACATTTCTTGAGCCAAGCGGCGACAGAGGCGCATGAGGAGGCTCGCAAAACGGTACAGCATTTCTTGAATGCCCGTTCCTCGAATGAGATTATTTTTACCCGGGGAACTACGGAATCCATTAATTTGATCGCTTCCAGCTTTACGGATGAATGTATGTCGGCAGGGGATGAGGTGATCGTGTCCGTTATGGAGCATCATTCCAATATCGTTCCTTGGCAGATACAAGCGGCCCGGAAAGGTATTACGTTGAAGGTGATCCCGATGAATGAGAAAGGGGAGTTGAATCTGGATGAGTATCGTAAATTATTCTCGGATAAGACTCGTCTGGTTTCCGTGACTCATGTGTCTAACGTCTTGGGTACGGTAAATCCGGTAAAGACGATGACCGAGATCGCTCATGAACAAGACGTGCCGGTGTTGATAGACGGGGCTCAAGCCGTTCCGCATATGAAGGTGGATGTGCAGGACTTGGATGCGGAGTTTTATGTTTTCTCCGGGCATAAGATTTACGGACCGACGGGTATCGGGGTCTTGTATGGTAAAGAGGAGTGGTTGGATAAACTTCCTCCGTATCAGGGAGGAGGCGAGATGATCGCTACGGTCTCGTTCGAGAAGACAACTTTTAATGAACTTCCCTTTAAGTTCGAGGCGGGAACTCCGGATTATATTGGTAGTACGGCGTTGGCGGAAGCTTTGCGGTATGTAGACCGGATCGGTATAGAGAATATAGCTGCTTATGAGGATGAGCTTTTGCGATATGCGACCGCTGGATTAAATACGATCGAAGGGATGCGTATTTTCGGACAAGCGGATCATAAAGGAGCGGTGCTTTCTTTTTTGGTGGGTAATATCCATCATTACGATATGGGGATGTTGCTGGACCGTTTGGGAATAGCGGTTCGTACAGGGCATCATTGTGCCCAGCCTTTGATGCATGCCTTAGGGATCGAGGGGACGGTGCGGGCGTCTTTCTCCTTTTATAATACGAAAGAGGAGATCGATACGTTCATCGCAGGTGTGGAACGAGTTCGGAAGATGTTTTGAGTATGATGTATTATATTAAGAAATATCCGTTTTCACTGGCGATTATATTGATCGTTATTTACTTGTCGTTCTTTAAGCCGCCGAGGATGGATGATATCCCTTTATTCCCGGGTGTGGACAAGGTGGTTCATTTCTGTATGTATGGGGGGATGTCGGGTATGCTATGGCTGGAGTTCTTGCGGAATCACCGGAAGTATGAGACGGTATTATGGCATGCTTGGATCGGGGCGGTTTTATGCCCGATCGTTATGAGTGGGATTATTGAGATATTGCAAGAATATTGTACGACGTACCGGGGTGGGGATTGGTTTGATTTCTTGGCGAATACTTGCGGGGTGATCGCTGCTACGGCATTCGCTTGGTTCGTGCTTCGCCCTTGGATTGTGAAGGAGCAAAAATAATGTAAGCTATATATACGATAAATAATAAACTGGGATATGTTATTACCCTATATGGAAACCGGGCGTGTAGAGGCTGGGTGTGATGAGGCGGGAAGAGGCTGCTTGGCGGGTGCGGTATTCGCCGCTGCCGTGATTCTTCCGGAAGATTTTAAGAATGAGGATTTAAACGATAGCAAGCAATTAAGCGAGAAGAAACGGTATAAGCTTCGTCCCGTTATCGAGCGTGAGGCGATCGCTTGGGCGGTAGGTATCGTTAGCCCGGAAGAGATCGATAAGATTAATATTTTGAAAGCCTCTTTCTTGGCCATGCATCGTGCGATCGAGCAATTGAAAGTACGGCCGGAACATTTATTGATCGATGGAAACCGTTTTACCCCTTATCCCGATATTCCACATACGACCGTAGTAAAAGGCGACGGAAAATACCTGAGTATCGCCGCCGCCTCTATATTGGCTAAAACCTATCGGGATGATTATATGAATGAATTGGCCTTGGAATACCCCGCTTATCATTGGCTGGACAATAAAGGCTATCCTACCAAGGCCCACAGGGAAGCGATCCGGGAATGCGGCATCACACCTTATCATCGTAAGACATTCACACTGTTACCGGAGCAGCTTACACTAGGTTTTTAATACGTATATAGGCATAACCTTATGCGTATATACGTATGAGGCTATGCCTATATCGGTGTAGGCTTACACGTATATACGTATCGGCTCGTGCCTATATACGTGTGAAAATACCTGTTTTTATTGTTGTTCCTTTGCTCGGTAAGCCATCGCGTATAGACGCATTTGCTTCACCATCGCTACCAACCCGTTGGAACGAGTAGGGGATAAATGCTCTTTTAATCCTACCTTGTCGATAAAGTAAAGATCGGCATCCAGTATCTCCTGCGGGGTATGGCCGGATAGGATATTGATCAAAAGGGATACGATACCTTTTACGATCACGGCGTCGCTTTCTCCTTGGAAAATAATCTTTCCATCCACATAATCCGCTTGGAACCAAACCCGGCTTTGGCAACCCTCGATCAAGTTGCTTTCCGTTTTATATTTCTCATCGAGCGGGGGAAGGGAGTTTCCCAGATCTATTAATAACGCATATTTATCCATCCAATCATCGAAGACTGAGAATTCTTCGATTACATTGTCTTGAAGTTCATTGATTGTCATTTTATCAGTATTTTATCGATTGTATATTACTTCCAGTACGGTTTGACCGGCAGCTTTTAGAGTCTCACGGTCTATATTCTCCATATTATCTTTTTGAGTATGCCAATAACTGGCGAAACCTGTTTTAGACTCAGGGTCGTAGTTAATGATGTCGATACTCGGGATATTACGTCCGCTAATCACATATTGGTGATCGTCTGTGATGGCTCCACCTGCGGCGTTAATGAAATATTTGCCATATCCCAGATCGCGGGCCGCGCTCCATACCATCTCGACGATCGGGGCTGCCGCACGTAAGGATTGTTGCTCCTTGAAAAACGTGGCGTTCTTGCCGCCCACCATATCCAATAAGATTCCGTATTCCGCCGTATAATTAGGGACATGCGGATTTTTTGCCCAGAACTGGGTACCTAGGCACCAGCTATCCGGTGTATAATCGGTTACGAATTCCGGCGTTCCATAATCCTCTGCGTCGAAGAAAATAATATCGATACCGATACCCGGAGCTTTTTGCCCGATTTGACGGGCGATCTCCAATAAGGCACCTACGCCGCTACCGCCATCGTCCGCCCCGTCCAATGGAGTCCGGTGCTTGGAAGGATCGGGATCGTGGTCCGAATAGGGACGGCTGTCCCAATGCGCGAATAGTAAAACACGTTTACTATTCTCCGGATCAAACGAGCCTATGATGTTTCTCGCTTCCAGCTTCGTTCCGTCGTAGGCGGTTAGTATCGCTTCCTGTTGGTAGACTTTGGCGCCAAAGCGCTTCAATTCAGACGCTAAGTAATCCCCGCATGCTTTATGAGCCGCCGAGTTAGGCACACGGGGACCAAAAGCGACTTGGTTCGCTACATAGGCGTGAGCGCTGTCTGCGTTGAAATCGGGAACAGCTGAAGTGATCGGTTGTTTTTTGATCTCCGGCATATTACCTGTCTCTTTGGTTCCTTTGGCTCCACATGATAAAAGAGCAAAACTCAATAACGCAAAAAATAATCTGATCATAAATCTGTTTTGTTTATAATGTTTTTACGGAGGCAGCCGCTTGAACCTCGTCTAATACACGCATCAAGTTTCCACCCCATATCTTGGCGATATCTTCCTCTGTATATCCTTTCTCTATTAATTTAACAGTGATCTGTACGAAATCGTTGTCACTTTCGCAACCGATAATTCCACCACCGCCATCAAAATCAGAGCCGATACCTACATGGTCGATACCGGCGACTTTCACCATATGATCGATATGTTCGATGGCGTCAGTAAGGCTCGCGTTTTTATAATCCTCATTGATATAGCGGTCGAGCAAGCAAACTTGCGCTACGCCTCCATTTTGGGCAAGGGCCTTTAGTTGTTCGTCGGTCAGGTTACGGTCGTGCTTGCACATCGCCATGGATGAGGAATGCGAGCAGATGATCGGGGCCTTGGACAATTTGATAACATCCCAAAATGACTTCTCAGAGGCATGAGACATATCCACCATGATACCTTGGCGATTCATCTCTTTCACAACCTCTTCACCAAACGGACTTAAACCGTCCCATTCTTTCTTGGTATGGGTGGATGAGTCGCAAATATCGTTATCGTAGGAGTGGCAGAGCGTGATATAATTGACACCCATCGCCTTGAACTTAGCGATATTCGCCAGATCCTTACCAATGCCGTATCCATTCTCTATACCGATAAAGAACGCTTTTTTCCCTTCATTCTTCAAGCGGATGAAGTCTTGGTTCGTAACGGCGATGCCACATAAATCCTTATTCAATTCAGCTTGCTTGCGAATACCTTCGATCAAGCCTGTTACTTTTTGTACGGCTTCTTGTAAAGAGGCCTCATCACGTTTACCTTGTCCGATGAAGGCCGCAAGGAACACCCCGTCTAGTTTCCCTTCTTGCATCTTAGGGATGTTTACCCGGTTACGTTCCCGGTCGGCGATGCTGAATCCGGCACGTTTAAACCAGAAAGGGGTATCGGTATGTGTATCTACGGAAAGGAAATGCTTGTGCATCTCTTTGGCTTGGTGGAAAGTCTCGGCCTTTCCTATCAGATGGCGGAATATCCTTAACATCGTAGTGTCGCCTCCGTAAGTCAACGCTTCCGGATGCCATTGAACTCCCATGATGGATCGGTTCGGATAAGCGTCGATAGCCTCGATAATACTGTCGGGCGCATAAGCGGTAGCCTTGAAGATAGGCGCCAACTCCTTGATCGCTTGGTGATGAAGAGAGTTTACGGCTAAGGTATCTTTCCCTAGAATAGAGGCTAGCTGTGAGTTCGCATCAACAAAGACACGGTGTGAGCCATACGAACTGGGTAAATCTTGCCTATGCTTGACAGAATGATCGCCACGTTGTGAGGGGATGTCTTGGTAAAGCGTACCGCCAAACGCTACATTCAACAGTTGCAATCCCCGGCATATGCCTAAGACGGGAATATTTTGGTCGGTAGCCATCTTGATTAGTTTCAACTCATACAAATCGCGTACCGGATCGACTTCCTCCAGCTTTTCCCGAGGCTCCTCCTCATACCATAGAGGGTTTACATCCGCTCCTCCTATAAGAACTAGCCCGTCTAAATTCGATACGATATTCCTGAGTACCTTACCGTCAGTAACAGCCGGGATGATAACCGGAGTTCCCCCTGCCTTTACGATGGATTGGATATAGGTGGCCCCCACCCGGGAAGCACCATTGGAGATACTAGCGGAAATCCCGATCAATGGGGAGAATCGTGCCCGCACGTTTACATCGCAAGAGTCTGTCAACTCATATAGCTTTTTTAAGTTGGGTACCTCCGATCCGGGTGTCTGTGCCTGTGCTCCACATAAGATACTACAGGCGCATATTGCTGTGTATAAGATCTTTTTCATAATATGTAGTTGTTTTCGTTTGCTATTTGTTTGGGAAATCTTGTATAGCGGTCATAACCCTTAGCAAGTTTCCACCCCATATTTTCCGTATATCTTCTTCCGTATATCCTTCTTCTAAAAGTCGGACGGTAATGTTAATCAACTCGTTGGTAGCCGAGCAACCGATCAGTTCCCCGTCTCCGTCAAAATCCGAGCCGATTCCTACATGATCGATACCGATTAAATCCACGATATGATTGATATGGCGGATAGCGTCGCTTAAAGAAGCTTTGTCCTCTTCCTTATTGATGAATCCTTTGTATAGGCAGATTTGGGCGACACCCCCTTGAGCGGCCAGCGCTTTCAGTTGGTCATCCGTTAAATTGCGAGGATGATCGCAAAGCGCACGTGCGGAAGAGTGGGAGGCTATGATTGGCGTCTCGCTCACTTCCAGTACCTGATAAAAGGTACTTTCCGCCGCATGCGAGATATCAACCATGATTCCTAATCGGTTCATCTCTTTTACCACTTCCTTACCGAAAGGACTTAGTCCTTTCCATTCCTGTTTTCCTCTAGCGGAATCACAAATATCGTTATCCCCATTATGGCATAAGGTGATATAAGAAACTCCCATATCCTTGAACATCCGTAGGTTTTCGATCTGCTTCCCTAAAGCGTACCCGTTCTCGATGCCGAGGCAGATCGCTTTTTTCCCTTGCGCTTTGATTGTTCGGATCTCTTGGGGGGTAGTCGCTATAGCCATCCGGTCCGGATGTAAGGTTTGCTGGCGTTTTACTTGATTCAGCCGTTCTATCGCATACGCTGTCGCCGCCTGTAAGGATGCCTCATCTCGTTTACCTTGCGGGATATAGGCGACCATAAAGGTTGCGTCGATACGCCCTTCTTCCATAAAAGGAAGATTCACTTTCCCTCCTTCTTTCTCCCCGATATTAAATTCACCGGGAAAGATCATCGGGGTATCTGTATGGGAATCGATCGTCACGATCCGTTGATGGATCGCTTTGGCTTTCGCGAAACGGCGGGCATTCTCGATATGGTAAGCGAATAGGGCTTTCATGGCCTCATCCCCTTGCGGAGCCATGGCCTCCGGATGCCATTGTACGCCGAATATCGTTTTCTCCGTATGTTCCATAGCCTCATTGATTCCATCCGGGGCGGTCGCTGTCGCCCTAAATCCGGGGGCGACCTCTTTTACCGCTTGATGGTGGAAAGAGTTGACAAGGATTTGTTCTTCTCCATTGAAAATAGCGCGTAGCCGGTTCGTTCCCGGTTCGAGAGTTACCGTATGCGACGGATATTCCCGCGCCAATGTCTGGCTGTGTTTCAATAGCGGGTGATCGGCTTGTGAATGGATGTCTTGATAGACACTTCCTCCGAACGCTACATTCATGATCTGATGCCCTCGGCAAATACCCATGATCGGAATTTGTCGGTTAGCGGCCAAGCGAAGCAAGATCAAATCGTATTCGTCACGTAGCGTATCTACGTCTTGCAATTGCGGGATAGGCTCCTCATGCAAATAGAGCGGATTGATGTCTCCACCCCCGCTCATAACCAATCCGTCTAGTTCGGAAACCAGTACGGTCAATGCTTTCAGATCCGTGATCACCGGGATAAGTACCGGGGCTCCCCCCGCATCCAGCACGGCTTGCACGTAGGTCTCCGCTATACAGGAAAGTCCGTCTCTCCGGTTAGCGGATATTCCTATTCGGGGAGGTTGAAGGCTTTCTTTAGCCGGTATATAATTATCAACTTCTTTGTATAGGGCCTCTAGATTCGGACGACGGACTTTCATGATTTTAAGCATCTATGTTAGCATATGTAGCGTTTTCCTCGATAAACTCGCGGCGAGGGCCTACGTCTTCACCCATCAACATGGCGAAGATTTGGTCAGCCTCGGCTGCGTTGTCGATCGTGATCTGCTTTAACGTACGGTTTTCCGGGTTCATGGTCGTATCCCACAATTGATGGTCGTTCATTTCTCCCAAACCTTTGTATCG
>OBWS01000960.1_pt1 | contig 14632 bp, 14 predicted proteins | sample 1495291 | NCBI WGS metagenome assembly OBWS01 (sample SAMEA2580090, study PRJEB22360) | human gut metagenome | biome: human gut; feature: human-associated habitat; material: faeces | place: Denmark | collected 2008/2010 | reverse complement strand
AGCCTTTTCCGCCCCGCCGTGTCTGCTGCTGCTTGCCGCCGCAGGCGGCATCGTCTGGCTGGTCGCACGCCGGAAAAGGCGCCGCGCAAAATCCGCTCCGGCGAACGGCGGGGATGAGCCCGGCAATCCTCCGCAGCTTCCGCCGCAGGAATAACAGAAACCGGAACGGGGTCTTTCGCCTCCATCCAAAACGGATGGGAGCGGAAGGCCCCGTTTTTTTATGCGCGCGGTTTGGCGGCTACTGCGTCAGCACGCCGTTGTCCGAGAACAGCAGGATCAGAATATCGCGTTCAAATCCCTCGTTGGCGTCGATATAGACCAGCACCTGCTCCTTCTTTTTATCCTTGCTTTCACATAAAAATTCATAGGTGGTCACTTCGTTGTACCCGGGGGTCGGGATAATGGCCAGCCTGCCCTCTTTTACCGCGAGGTATGGGCTGACGCTCTTCTGCGCCTCGGCCATGGTTAGCGCCACCTTGGGCACTGCGCGGTTGGTGTGATTCATCACGTAGCCGGTCGCGTCCACCTCAACGATTTCGCCATTGTCCATCGCGACGGATACCTTGATCAGGTCGGGATAATAGACGGTACCCTTTATGGCATACGCAAAGTTGATGGTGCATTTGCCGTCGTGCATGAAGTAATAGCTTTCTTTCATACCGGTAAAGCCGCGGGAATCCAGAAATTCTTTCGCTTTTTTCAGCGCCGCCTCGTAATTCAGATTGTCGGTGCCGATGTCGCGCGGATTCATCAGCCGCACGGGTACGCCGCCCGCCTTGGTGATGGATACGCGGATGTCGCCGTACAAAAAGTTGTACGCGGGCAGGCCGCCCTCGTTGTCTGTGGTGTGGGTCAGCTTCGACTGATCCACATTCAGAAATTTGGCCGCCAGCAGCTGCGCGTTGCCCTGCGGCACCTCGGCCTTCCCCTCGATCAGCTTGGGCTTCTGCTGCCCGATATGGTCGGAGAACGGGCCGTCGTAAATCAGCTGGGGGTAATCCTCGAAATCCTTGGCAACGGATTCCAGCTTGTCGCTGAACACCGGCTGCGATGCCCGCAGGCCCTTTACAAGCGATTCCGTTTCGCCGATTCTCAGGTCGCCGGCAGAAAGCTCATCCTCTACCTGCGAAAGCCCTTGCCGCAGCTTGGTCGCATAGCCGCCAAGGCTTTGAATCTGCTTGTATTCATCGGCGCTGATTTTCTGCCCAGCGCTGATTTTGGCGGAAAGAGAGGTGGAGAAATCCCCTACCTGCGCCAGAAATTTGCTCATGTTGTCAAATTCGTCGCCCTTTAAGGGCAGAGCCGAAAGAGCGGCCTTCGCGCCGCTGGAATCGCGCATCAAACGCGCGGCCACGCCGTTCTGCTGCGTGGAAGTATTGGCGTAAACCGCCTTGGTGAGCGTCGTTTCCAGGCTCGACACATAGTCGCCCAAATCGCTGAGCGAGCGGCGTGCGGTACCGGTTTGCGGTCCACCAGCCGCCGATGGCGGTGCCGGTCAGCAGCAGTACCAGCGCGGCGGCCATGCTGCCGATTTGAATTTTTCTTCTGCGGGTCATTTGCGTTCCCTCCGTTTCGGTATTTATTTTGAGCGGAGCGGCCGCAAATATGCAGACAAAGGGAAATCTGCAATTGTAAACTAAAATATATAAAATAGGTTGACAATTGCTTCCGATTTGTTATACTGAATTTTGTTAACCGGTTAGCCAATGCGGCGCCCGCGGCTCATGACCGCGCGGTGCCGGAAAACAAAAGGGGGTTTGATTGGTGAAAGAAAACAAAATTCGCGATATGACGATGTGTACGCTGTTTGCGGCGCTGATTGTGGTGGGTACCTTCATCCGGATTCCGATTCCCGTGGTTCCCTTTACGCTGCAATTTTTATTTACCATGCTGGCAGGCCTGCTGCTGGGCGGGCGTTTGGGCGCGGCCAGCGTGGGCCTTTATATTGCCATGGGGCTGATCGGCCTGCCCGTTTTTGCACAGGGCGGAGGGATCGGGTATGTTCTGAAGCCCAGCTTTGGCTATATCGTGGGCTTTGCAATCGCCGCTTACGCAACGGGTCGGCTCGCGGGGCGGGAGGGATCGCCGGGGTACGGCAGGCTTCTGTTTGCCAATTTTGTCGGGCTTGCGATTGTCTATTCCTGCGGGATGATCTATTACGCGCTCATCAGCGCCTTTTACCTTGGGGCGCCCATCGGGCTTTGGCCGCTCTTTTTGTATTGCTTTCTTCTGGCTGTACCGGGAGATATTGCCCTGTGCCTGCTGGCGGCCGTGGTTGCCAAACGGGTTCGCCCAACACTGCAAAGAGAGGGGAGCGTCGGGTGAAAATCGAGCTGTTGAGCCCAAAGGAGGCGCAGGTGCTCCCCAAAAAACACGAGGCAAAGGGCCTGTTTGTGACGGCCACCGGAACCGATATGGGCAAGACCTATGTAACCGCGCTGCTGGTGCGTGCGCTGCGGCAGGCCGGGTACAGCGCCGGGTATTATAAGGCCGCTCTCAGCGGGGCGCAGTCCGTTGAGCAAAGCGACGCCGGGTATGTCGACCGAATTGCGGGGATTGGTCAGGAAAAGGAGCTTTTGCTGTCTTATTGGTACAAAAACGCGGTTTCTCCCCATTTGGCGGCGCGGTGGGAAGAGAACCCCGCCCGGCTGGAGAAAATCCTGCGGGATTACCGGGCGGTCTGCTCCCGGTACGAGTATGTGACGGTGGAGGGCAGCGGCGGAATCGTTTGCCCCATTCGCTGGGACGAAGAAAAGCATCTGCTGCTGGAGGAGATTGTAAAAGCGATGGGTCTGGGAGCGGTGGTGGTTGCGGATGCCGGGCTCGGCACCATCAACGCTGCGGTGCTGACGGTGGAATATTTGCGAAGCCGGCGCATTCCGGTGCGTGGCGTCATTTTGAACCGGTATTCCGGCGGGGAGATGCAGGAGGACAATCTTCGCATGATCGAGGCGCTTTCGGGCGTGCCGGTGATTGCGCTGGTGGCGGACGGAGACCGGCAGCTGAATTGCCCGGCGGAGACGCTCAAAGCGCTGTATGAATAAAGGAGAAAGAAAATGAGTTTGGTGCAAAAGGATTTACAATATATTTGGCATCCCTGTTCGCAGATGAAGGATTACGAAACGCTGCCGCCGATTGTGATTGACCGCGGCGAGGGCGTGTACCTGTACGGGGAGGACGGAAAGGAGTATATCGACATTGTCAGCTCCTGGTGGTGCAATCTGCTGGGCCACTGTAATCCCCGCATCAACGAGAGGATCAAGGCCCAGCTCGGCCGGCTGGAGCATGTGATCTTCGCCAACTTCACGCACGAAGGAGCGATCCGCCTATGCGAACAGCTGGCGGAGATTCTGCCCGCGGGGCTGACAAAATTCAATTTTTCAGACAATGGCTCCGCGGCGGTGGAGTGCTCCCTCAAAATGGCGTTTCAGTATCAGAACCAGACCGGGCACCCGGAGAAAACCCGTTTTATGTGCCTTTCGGAAGGATACCACGGCGAAACCTTGGGCGCCCTTTCCGTAGGCACGCTCGACCTTTATGCCAGGCTCTACCGCCCGATGCTGATGGATACCGTCCGTATTCAGGCGCCGGACTGCTTTCGGTGCCCCTGCGGCAAATGCCGGGACACCTGTGCCTGCGAGTGCTTTTCGCATGCGGAGCGGGCGTTTGAGCGGTATGCCGCAGAGACCTGCGCCATCATTGTGGAGCCCTTGCTGCAGGGGAGTGCGGGCATGCGGATTTACCCGCCCCTCTACCTGAAAAAGCTGCGCGGGCTCTGTGACCGGTACGGCGTTCTTCTGATCGCCGATGAAATTGCCACCGGCTTTGGCCGCACAGGCAAAATGTTTGCCTGTGACCACGCGGGGATTTCTCCAGACATTCTGTGTATGTCGAAGGGCCTGACCGGAGGGTATCTGCCCATGGCGATCACCGTGACCACAGACGAAATCTACCGTGCTTTTTATGCGGATTACAGTGAAGGAAAAGCCTTTATGCACAGCCATACCTACAGCGGCAATCCGCTGGGGTGCGCCGCCGCTTTGGCGGTGCAGGAGATTTTTCGCTCCGAGCCGATTTTAGAAAACGCCGCCGGACGGGCGGAATACTTAACCCGCAAGCTGAACAAAGCGCTGAAGGACCATCCGAATGTGGGAGAAATTCGTCACATCGGCCTGATTCACGCGGTGGAGCTGGTGCGGGATAAAAACACAAAAGCCGGCTTTGACCCCGGGCTTCGCGTGGGGTACCAGATATATCAGAAAGCCCTGAAGAGAGGGCTGTTGCTGCGCCCACTTGGAAATGTGCTGTATTTTAATCCGCCGCTGATCATCACCGAAGAGCAGATCGACTGCGCGGTGGAGCGCTGTGCGGCGGCAATGGACGACATAGTATCCTCAAAAAGCTTCAGAACGGGCCGGATTTGAAGCGCACGGAAGGCTGCAGCCGGCATGGCCGCCGCTTTTCTGCCGTTTCTCGTCAATAAGAGACGGAAAGGCGCGCCGCGGGGATCGCGGCTTAAAATCCCGACGGTTTTCAAGTGAAGGGACTTCATTGCGGCTACCCCGCTTTTTGTGCCGGTACCGGCGGCGGATTTCTCCCGGTTCGCCGTCGGGCCGGCGCTTTTTTGCTCGGCGCCCGACCTTGTTTTGTGCTTTTCACAGCCCGGGTTTTATGGTATAATAGCCGCAAACGGCTATTATACCATAAAATGGACCAATATCCCGACGGCGCCTAGCGCCTGTGGCGTCATACTCCCGCGCAGCAAGGCCGAAGCAGCGCTTTGTGCGGCAGGGAAGGCATGGGGCCGTGCGCCGAATGCCTGCTTTTATTGGCAGGTGCTTTTGAGGGCCGGCTTCAGAATTTGTGAGAGCATCCCCTCACGGCGTTCGCGGAAGCGGGGGCTTTCGCTGTGCGTTTGCGGATCGGGATGAGATTTTTGCGGGCCTGGTCGGCGGTTCATGATATCCTGCCGAAGCAGGGGATAGAACAAAACAGAGCGGAGCGGTGAAATGGTAATCATGGGCATTGACCCGGGATATGCAATTGTGGGGTACGGCGTGGTGAGCGCGCTTTCGGGCAAATACCGCCCGATGGAATACGGCGCGATTACAACGCAGGCGGGCGAGGTGTTTGAAGACCGCCTGGTGTCGATTTACGACTCGGTGTGCGCGGTTCTGGCTCACAACCGGCCGGACGCGGTCTCGATAGAAAAGCTGTATTTTACGAACAATAAAACAACCGCAATCGGCGTTGCGGAGGCGCGCGGAGTGATTCTGCTGGCAGTGCGCAAGGCTGGAGTGCCGGTGTTTGAATACACGCCGCTTCAGGTAAAGCAGGCGGTCACGGGCTATGGGCAGGCGAAAAAGCCGCAGGTGATGGAAATGACGCGAAAGCTTTTGTGCCTGACAAAGCTGCCAAAGCCGGACGACACCGCAGATGCGCTCGCAATGGCGATCTGCCATGGGCAGGCGGCGGGCTCGCCCTTGCGCCGCGCCATGCTGTCGGGAGGAGTCAGATAAATGTTTTACAGTGTATCGGGCATCTTAATTCATGCGGAACCAAACCTTGCCGTGGTGGAGTGCGGCGGCGTGGGCTTTAAGTGTTTTACCTCCATGAACACGCAGCGCTCTTTGCCGCAGATTGGCGAGAAGGTTCGTCTGTTCACGCATCTGAGCGTGCGCGAGGACGCGCTCGATTTGTTCGGGTTTTATACGATGACGGAGCTCAACTGCTTTAAAATGCTCACCTCTGTCAGCGGCGTGGGTGCGAAGGTGGGCGTTTCAATTTTGTCGGAGCTGACGCCGGAGCAGGTCGCGCTCGCGGTGGCCTCGGGCGACAGCAAGTCGCTTTCCCGCGCCAGCGGGGTAGGCCCGAAGCTCGCGCAGCGCATCGCGCTGGAGCTCAAGGACAAAGTGAAAAAAATGGGCGTGGCGACGGCCTCCGCCGGGGAGGCGCTGGTGAACCCCGCGGCGGGCAACGCGGCCGGTGCGGTCAGCGCGCTGGCGGTGCTGGGCTGGTCGCCCACCGAGGCCGCGCAGATCGTCGGCCGGTTCGACAGCGCCCTCCCCGTGGAGGAGCTGATCCGGCTGTCGCTCAAATCGATGGGAGGGGGACGATAGGACATGGAATTTTCCGCTGAAAACGAGCTTGATCTGGAAAACCGTGTCGTCGCCCCCGACTATAATCCCGAGGACGCAGAGGTGGAGAACCCCCTGCGCCCGCGCGTGCTTTCGGAATACATCGGCCAGCAAAAGGTCAAGGAAAATCTTGCGGTGTTCATGGAAGCGGCCAAGCAGAGAAAAGAAACGCTCGACCATGTTTTGCTGTACGGCCCGCCGGGCCTTGGCAAGACGACGCTCGCGGGCATCATCGCGAACGAGATGGGCGTGGGGGTGCGCATCACCTCCGGCCCGGCGATTGAGAAGCCGGGCGATCTGGCGGCGATTCTAACGAACCTTTCCCCCGGTGACGTGCTGTTTATCGATGAGATTCACCGCCTGTCGCGCAGCGTGGAGGAAATTTTGTACCCGGCGATGGAGGATTTCGCGCTCGACATCATCACCGGCAAGGGGCAGATGGCGGCTTCTTACCACCTGCCGCTGCCGCCGTTTACGCTCGTGGGCGCGACAACGCGCGCCGGGCAGCTTTCGGCGCCGCTGCGCGACCGCTTTGGCGTGGTGCTGCGGCTGGAGCTGTATTCGGCGGAGGAGCTTGCGCAGATCGTCACCCGCAGCGCCGGAATCCTCGGCATCCCCATTGAGCCGGAGGGTGCTCTGGAGCTGGCGTCGCGTTCCCGCGGCACGCCGCGTATCGCGAACCGCCTGCTGCGCCGCGTGCGCGATTTCGCGCAGGTGATCAGCGACGGGGTCATTACGGTGGAGGCGGCGCGGCGCGCGCTCGAGAGGCTCGAGGTGGACGAAATCGGCCTTGACGCGAACGACCGCCGCATGCTGCGCACGATGATCGAGTATTACCGGGGCGGCCCGGTGGGACTCGACACGCTTGCCGCCGCCATCGGGGAGGAATCCGTTACGCTCGAGGATGTTTATGAGCCCTATCTCATTCAGATCGGCTTTTTGAGCCGCACGCCGCGCGGGCGCTGTGTGACGCGGTCGGCGTATTTGCATTTGGGCCTTACCCCGCCCGAGGATGTGGCGGGCGCGCAGCAAAAGCTGTTTTAATGCGTGGCAATGACTACGACTTTGATCTGCCTTTTGAATCTGGCATTACTTTAAAAAACGATCGAAGGATCGATGGGAGACGAAATATGGGAAGATTGTTTGGAACCGACGGCGCCAGAGGCGTCGCGAACGCAGATTTAACGTGCGAACTGGCGATGAATATCGGCCGCGCCGCGGCGATGGTATTGGGCAAGGGCGGCAAGCGCCACCCGAAAATCCTGATCGGCAAGGATACGCGCATTTCCTCCGACATGCTCGAAAGCGCGCTGGCCGCGGGCCTTTGCAGCATCGGCGCGAACGTGGTGCACCTGGGCGTGGTGCCTACCCCCGCAGTGGCCTATCTGGTGAAGAGGTACGGGGCCGACGCGGGCGTGATGATCTCCGCTTCGCACAATCCCTGCGAATTCAACGGCATCAAGATTTTCAGCGGCACCGGCTATAAGCTGCCCGACGCGCTTGAGGAGCAGATTGAGGCGATCGTGCTCGACCACGAGGAGAAGCCCCAGTTCCCCACCGGCGGCGAGATCGGCTCGATTTCCGCCGCGCCCCAGGCGTTGCGGGATTATATCGACCATGTGAAGAGCACGGTGCCGGAGGGCGCGCTCAAAGGTCTGCGCGTTGCGCTGGACTGCGCGAACGGCTCCTCCGCAATGACCGCGCAGACGCTGTTCTCCGAGCTGGGCGCGGAGTGCCACATGCTCTCGGACACGCCGAACGGCGTGAATATTAACGACAACTGCGGCTCCACCCATATGGAGACGCTGATGGAATATGTAAAAGCGAATCATATGGACGCCGGTCTGGCGTTCGACGGCGACGCCGACCGCTGCCTTGCCGTGGATGAGCGGGGCCAGCTGGTGGACGGCGACTTCCTCATGGCGATCTGCGCGCTCGACCTGAAATCGCAGGGCCGCCTGGCAAAGAGCGCCGCGGTTGGCACGATCATGACGAACATGGGCTTTATCCGCTTCTGCGAAGAAAACGGCATCAAGTTTGCGGCCACAAAGGTGGGCGACCGCTACGTGCTGGAAGAAATGCTGCAGGAGGGCTATAACTTCGGCGGCGAGCAGAGTGGGCATATCATTTTCCTCGACCATGCCACCACGGGCGACGGTCAGATGACCGGCGTGCAGCTGCTGACGATCCTCAATCGCCGCAGGGCGCATCTGTCGAGTTTGGCCACGCTGATGGCCCGCTACCCGCAGGTGATGGTCAACGTGACCGTCAGCCGAGAGGGTAAGCTGCGCTTTTACACAGATGCCGAGGTCAACGAGGCGATTGAGCGCGCCAAGGCGCGATTGGGCACCAAAGGCCGCGTGGTGGTGCGTCCCTCCGGGACGGAGCCGCTGCTGCGCGTGATGATCGAGGGCGAGGATCACGACGAAATCAGCGCGCTGGCGCACGAGGTAGCCGATGTGGTGCGCAAGCGCCTGGCATAACGGAGGATTCATTTGAGAGCTGCAGACTGGAACGATTACGAACTGCTCGACGCTTCCGATGGGGAGCGGCTCGAGCGCTGGGGCGAGGTGATTCTGATTCGCCCCGACCCCCAGATCATTTGGAAGACCCCGCGCGAGCACCCGATGTGGAAGCGTGCCCACGCGCGCTACGTGCGCTCGAACACGGGCGGCGGGCGTTGGGAGGAATACCGCACGGTGCCGAGCATGTGGAAAATCAAATACCGCGAGCTGACGTTTCAGCTCAAGACCATGGGCTTTAAGCACACCGGCATTTTTCCCGAGCAGGCGGTCAACTGGGATTTTGTCATGAAGAAAATCCGGGAGGCCAACCGGCCGGTGAAGGTGCTGAATCTGTTCGGCTACACGGGCGCGGCCACGCTGGCATGCGCCTCGGCCGGGGCGGAGGTGTGCCACGTGGACGCCTCTAAGGGCATGGTGGCGTGGGCCAGGGAGAACGCGGCGGCTTCGGGCCTTTCGGACAGGCCCGTCCGCTGGCTGGTGGACGACTGCGTTAAATTTGTGCAGCGCGAGCAGCGCCGAGGCAACACCTACGACGGCATTATTATGGACCCGCCCTCCTACGGGCGCGGGCCGGGCGGCGAGGTGTGGAAGCTCGAGGAGCAGCTGTATCCGCTGGTGCAGCTCTGTGTGCCGCTGCTTTCAAAAGGCGCGTTGTTTTTCGTACTGAATTCGTACACTACGGGGCTGTCCCCTTCGGTGATGGCCTATTTGCTGGGAACCCTGCTCCAGACGAGGCTCGGCGGCTCCGTTTCGGCGGATGAAATCGGCCTTCCGGTTACGCAGAGCGGTCTGGTGCTGCCCTGCGGCAATACCGCAATCTGGGCAGGTTAAACCTGCATATGCGTCGCGGAACGGCAAGCAGAGAAAACTATCTGTTCTCACGCGGAAACAACCTTGTGACAAGCTGCCGAACGCACCTCTGCGAACCAACGAGAGCGCTCTGAAAATGATCGCTGCCGCACGGAAGCGGAGAGTTGCTTTTCTGCACTGATTGGACGAGTGGGCATTTTCAATGGAGCGCCTTTCCGGAGGCTGTCGTTTGCAATGTTAGTGGCTGTTAGACAAGCGGATTCCAAAGGTGTCCTTTGGCGAATCTTCGCTTCCTTTCTTTTCGCAAGAAAGGAAGGGCCGGCCCCGGCCTGAGGGGCAAGCCCGCGCAAGCGGAAATCCTGCGGTTGGCCGCAAAAAAACCTTTTGCACATGGCAGAACAAGAAGCTATCTTCCCTGTTACGGGGGGCAAGCTAAGAAATCTATTGCGAGATGCAAGAAAAGAAGGCATATCCTTCTTGAAAATGGAGCGACTATGGAATATCTCAAGGCGGAACATGTATCGTTTTTTTACGATGCGGCGGAAGAAGGGGAACAGGCGCAGCAGGTGCTGCGCGACGTTTCGATGGAAATCGGGAAGGGCGAGTTCGTCGCTCTTTTGGGGCATAACGGTTCGGGAAAATCCACCATGGCCAAGCACTTTAACGCCATGCTGCTGCCCAGCGGCGGACGGGTGTATGTGGATAAAATGGACACGATGGACGAAAACCTGAAATACGAAATCCGCCGGCGCGTGGGGCTGGTGCTGCAAAATCCCGACAATCAGCTGGTGGCCAGCATTGTGGAGGAGGATGTGGCGTTTGGGCCGGAAAATCTGGGCGTTCCGCCGGCGGAAATCCGCCGGCGGGTGGATGCGGCGCTTGAGACTGTGGGAATGTCGGAATATGCTTCGCACTCCGCGCACAAGCTTTCCGGCGGGCAGAAGCAGCGCGTCGCCATCGCGGGCATCATCGCCATGGAGCCGGACTGCATCGTGCTCGATGAGCCGACCGCCATGCTCGACCCCCGCGGCCGCACGGAGGTCATGGAGACCATCCGCCGGTTAAACCGCGAACACGGCATCACGGTAGTGCTTATTACCCACTATATGGACGAGGCCGTTCAGGCCGACCGGGTGATCGTGATGGACAGCGGCGAAATTCTGCTGGAGGGCGCGCCCCGCGAGGTGTTCTCTCATGTGGAGCTGCTGCGGCAGCACAGCCTGGATGTACCGCAGGCCACGGAATTGCTGTACCGGCTGGGCAAGGCCGGCTGTACCGTGCCCGAGGGCGTTTTGAACGAAGAGGAATGTGTGGCCGCTCTGGAGCTGCTGCTGAACGAATAAACTTTCTGCACCCGCAGAGTGATGCAGAAGATTCGTTGATCCGCGAAACGGAGGAACAATATTTCATGGTCATATTGGAGACAAAAGAGTTAACATACCGGTACGGTGTGGGCACCCCACTGGAGCAGGTTGCGGTGGACAACGTGAGCATTTCGATCCGTCGGGGCGAATTTTTGGGCGTGATCGGCCACACCGGCTCGGGAAAATCCACGCTGATTCAGCAGCTCAACGGTCTGATGCGGCCGACCTCGGGACAGGTGTTGTTAAACGGGAACGACATCTGGGCAGAGCCCAAGAAAATCCGCGCGGTGCGTTTTCAGGTGGGGCTGGTGTTCCAGTACCCCGAATACCAGCTGTTTGAAGAAACCGTGTTTCGCGACATTTGCTTTGGCCCGCGCAACATGGGGCTTTCGGAGGAAGAGATCAAGGAGCGCGCGCTCGGCGCGGCGGAGTTCGTCGGCCTGAGACCGGAGCTGCTGGAAAAATCGCCGTTTGAGCTTTCGGGCGGCGAGAAGCGCCGCGCGGCGATTGCCGGTGTGGTCGCCATGGACCCCGAGGTGCTGATTCTGGATGAGCCCGCCGCGGGGCTGGATCCGCAGGGACGAGACCAACTGCTCGACCAGATCCGCAGCTATCACCAAAAGCGCGGCAACACGGTGCTTTTGGTATCGCACAGCATGGAGGACATTGCCCGCGTGGCGGACCGCGCGCTGGTGATGAACCGCGGAAAGGCCGCGATGCTCGACACCGTGCAGCAGGTGTTTTCGCGCCGCAGCGAGCTTGAACACATGGGCCTGCGCGTGCCGCAGATCACAAAAATCATGAGTCTGCTGCGCGCCAAGGGCTACCCTGTGAGCGAGGGCGCACTCACGGTGGACGAGGCGCTGCGCGACTTGCTGCCGCTGCTGCGGAAAAGGGGGTGCGTGCGATGATCCGGGACATTACGCTCGGCCAGTATTTTCCGGGGAAATCCCTTGTTCACCGCATGGATGCCCGCGTCAAAATCGTACTGACCTTTGTCTTTATCATTTTCATTTTTATTGCGAATAATCTGCCCGCCATGCTGCTGATGGTGGGAATGGTGCTGTGCGCTATGCTGCTTTCGGGCATTTCGGTGCGCCAGTATCTCAAAAGCCTCAAGGCCGTCATCATTGTGGTGGCGCTTACGTCGGTGCTGAACCTCTTTTATGGCAGCGGCGATATTCTGGTGCAGTGGGGCTTTTTAACCATTCGTACCGGCGGTGTGATCAACTGCATATTTATCGCGGTGCGCATTATCAGTTTGATTCTGTTCAGCTCGGTGCTGACGTTCACCACGTCCCCGACCGATTTGACCGACGCGCTCGAGCGCATCATGAAGCCGCTGAAGGTCTTTCACGTGAAGGTGCACGAGATTGCGATGATGATGACGATCGCGCTTCGCTTTGTGCCGACGCTGCTGGAGGAAACCGATAAAATTATGAGCGCGCAGAAGGCGCGCGGGGCCGATATGGAGAGCGGCGGGGCCATTCAGCGGGCCAAGGCGCTGATCCCGATTCTGATTCCGCTGTTTGTGTCGTCGTTCCGCCGGGCATATGAGCTGGCGATGGCGATGGAGTGCCGCTGCTACCGCGGCGGCGAGGGCCGCACGAAAATGAAGAGCCTGCATATGACGGCTCTGGACGGATGGGCGGTTGCGGTTTCTTCCGCCGCGTGCGTCGGTGTGGCGCTGTGCGTTGCGCTGCTGCCCAGCCTGTTTTAACGGGAGGGAGCGGTATGCGGAACATTCTTTTTAACATCAGCTACGACGGGTCTGCCTACCACGGGTGGCAGGTGCAGAACAACGCCGTTTCGGTGCAGGAGGTCTTTCAGCAGGCGATGCGCCAGGTGGTGGGCTGTGTGCCGGACATAAAGGCCTGCAGCCGAACCGATACGGGCGTGCATGCCCGGCAGTTCTGCATCAGCGCGAAGATCGAACGCGACATTCCGTGCGAGCGGCTTACGCCCGCGATGAATCATTTTCTGCCGCCGGATGTGGCGGTGCTTTCCTGCCGGGAGGTGCCGATGGATTTTCACGCCCGCTATTCCTGCCGGGGCAAGGAATATGTCTACCAGATCTGGAATGCCCCGGTACGCGACCCGTTTTTGTATGGTTACGCCCTGCACTACTGGTACCCCATGGATTTGGAGAAGCTCAACCGCGCGGCCGCGCATTATATTGGCACGCACGATTTTACCTCGTTCTGCACGATCGACGCGCGCGACGCCGGCAATATGGTTCGCACCGTTACCAAGGCCGAGGTGAGCCGCGAGGGGAACATGGTGCGCTTTACCGTGGCGGCGAACGGCTTTTTGTACCACATGGTGCGCATTATGGCGGGCACGCTGCTGCGCGTGGCCCAGGGAAAATTTGAGCCGGAGCGGATTCCGCGGATTCTGGAGCAGCGCAACCGCCACATAGCGGGGCCAACGGCTCCGCCCTGCGGGCTGTACCTGAACCGCGTTTTTTACGATGAGGAAGTGATGGGATGACCCGAAAAACCAGAGGAAAGCGCTTTGCGGACGACGAGAGCGATTTGGAGGAGCTGGGCCGCGAGGGGAATCCGAATGCCCGGGAACGCCGGGAGAGGGTCGTGTTTCCGCAGATGCCCCGCTGGCTGTACCGCGTGATTCTGATTCTGCTGATTTCGGTGGCGGGCCTGCTCGTGTGGTTCAACCGCGACAACCTGTCGCCGCAGAACATCGGCGGGTGGATTCAGTCGAAGGTGGTGGGCATGGGCATGGGCGACGGTTACCCCGCCGCGCTCGACAACGGCCGCAACGTGGCGCCCGGCAATTTTTTTGCCGCGGACAAAAATGTGGCAGTGGTCAGCGATACCTCGGTTACCTTGCTCAATTCCACCGCCAAGGAGCTGGTGCGCCGCCAGCACAGCTTTTCCAATCCCGTGGCAAAGGTCTGGGGCCAGCGCGTGCTGGTGTATAATCTGGGCGGCACGGGCTATCAGGTGGAGAGCATCTCCAGGGCGGGAGAGCGCCGCATTGCCGACGCGGAGATTCTCGCCGGCGCGATTGCCGGCAACGGGCGCGTGGCCCTGGCGACCGAAAGCCAGGGGTACTACTCCCGCATGACGGTGTACGGGGAAAACGGCAAGGCGTTTTATACTTACGATTTTTCGGAATATTACATTACCCATATCGCCTTGAACCGAAGCGGCACCCGCGCCGCCGTGGCCGGGGTGGCCGCGAAAAACGGCGCGATGGTCTCCGTGGTGTATCTGTTCGATTTCGGCAGCTCCAAGCCGGTGTCGCAGCTTGTGTATCAGGATAATCTGATGCTTTCACTCGACTACGGACAAAACGGAGTCATTGTTGCGGTGGGCGACCGGCTCACGAGCGTTATTTCGGAAAGCGGTGAAAAAACGGATTACAGCTACGGCTCGCAAAGCTATCTTGCCGGTGCGGTCGACAACGGCCGCACGGCGCTTCTGCTTTCTCCCTACGCCAATGCGGATTCCGCCAGTCTGGTGCTGCTCGATGCGAAGGGCAGGCAGGTGTCTTCGGTGCCGCTGGGGCAGAACGCGGGGGGAGTGTCGCTGTACGGCGATACCGCCGCGGTGCTGCTTGCCGATGAAACAATTCGCGCCTACACCGCGTCCGGCGGCGCGCTGAAGGGTACCTGCGGCGCGGGGAAGGATGCCCGCGCGCTCACGCTGCGGGACGAAAGCTCTGTGTATATACTCGGCTTCAGCGAAATACGCCTGGAGCATTTTACCTCGCAGGAGGGGCAGAATACGGCACAAAACGCCGCCGGCGGCGCAGCCTCCGGTTCGTAAACGAA
>OBWS01000953.1_pt1 | contig 14690 bp, 12 predicted proteins | sample 1495291 | NCBI WGS metagenome assembly OBWS01 (sample SAMEA2580090, study PRJEB22360) | human gut metagenome | biome: human gut; feature: human-associated habitat; material: faeces | place: Denmark | collected 2008/2010 | reverse complement strand
ACGCGTTCCGCCTGCCTTTTTTTGTCTGTTTTATATTATGAAAAGCAAAGGAAATGAGAGAATTAGGCTCCTTTGCGGCAGAAAGCGGAAAATCGGCACTTGACATTTTTTTCGGGGCAGAGTAAAATACAGCTATTGATTTTATGCTTTAAAACAATGAACGCTTCACTTGGATAAAGCGTCTTTGAGGAGGACGAATATGAAAATGAAACAGAAAATCGCGGCGGCTGTATTGGCTGCTGCGATGGCGATGTCTGCCACGGCCTGCGGGAGTGCGGGCGGCGCTTCGTCCGTGGGTGCAGAAAATTCTGCCGCGGGTAAGACGATCACCGTCGGTGTGGCGCAGCTGGTGACCCATCCTTCTCTGGATGCTTCGCTGAAGGGCTTTCAGCAGGCATTGACGGATGCGGGCTACCTGGAAGGCCAAAACGTTGTTTACGATGTGCAGAACGCGCAGGGCGAACAGGCTAACTGTGTGACGATCGCAAATACGCTGGCGAACAAAAAGCCGGATCTGATTCTGGCGATCGGCACTCCCGCCGCGCAGGCCGTGGCGAAGGTGATCACCGACACCCCGATTCTGATCACCGCCATCACAGACCCGGCGGACGCAAAGCTGGTGGCCAGCAATGAAAAGCCCGGCGGAAATGTCTCCGGCACCAGCGACAAAACGCCGGTGAAGGAGCAGCTCGAAATGCTCAAAACACTCGCCCCCAATTTGGAGACGGTGGGCTTTTTGTACAGCTCCAGCGAAACAAACAGCAAGCTGCAGATCGAGTGGGCCAAGGCGGCCTGCGACGAGCTCGGCCTGAAGTATAAGGAGTTTACCGCCTCGAACTCCAACGAGGTGCAGCAGGTTACGCAGTCTATGGTTGGCAAGGTGCAGGGCGTGTATATTCCCACCGATAACCTGATGGCTACCAACATGAAGAACGTGACTGCAGTCACCTCTGCAAACAAGCTGCCGGTGGTGCCGGGCGCGATCGGCATGGTAACCGACGGCGGAACCTGCACGGTGGGGCTCAACTACGATAAGCTCGGGTACCAGACCGGCCAAATGGCGGTTAAGGTGCTCAAGGGTGAGGCAAAGGTTGGCGATATGCCCATCGAGTATCAGGATCAGCTGGATGTGTTCTACAACAGTGAAGCGGCTGCCAAAATGGGCCTGGTGCTCCCGGAATCCATCACCAAAAACGGTCAGGACGCTCTGGCTTCCGCGGCTTCTTCCCAGAAATAAAGGGTTGCAATCTCCCTTAAATTCGTTTACAATAATTAATTGAATGTTCCCGTGCTTTGCCTTGGCAAAATGCGGAGTTCAGGCGGTGGGGCGGCTCACCGCCTGAAACTGTTATCAATACAACTGGAATAGAGGAACGATATGGAGCTAATGAATTTGCTGGGGGCTGTTCACGGCGCGGTGGCCCAGGGTGTTTTGTGGGGAATAATGACGCTTGGCGTTTACATTACCTTTCGGATTCTGGATTTTCCTGATCTGACGGTAGACGGTTCATTCGCTACCGGCGGCGCGATTTCCGCCATTTTGACCGAGAGCGGGATGAATCCGTTTTTAACGCTGATTTTTTCGCTGCTGGGCGGCATGTTCTGCGGGTTTATTACCGGCTTTTTGAATACGAAGATGAAAATACCGGGAATTCTCGCGGGAATTCTGACCATGACGGCGCTGTATTCGATCAATCTGCGCGTCATGCAGGACAGGGCCAACGTTCCCCTGCTCGGCGTGGACACGGTGGACTTGCAGGTGGGCAATTGGTTCCCGATGCTTTCTCGCTACAATGCTCAGCTGGTACTGGGCGGTGTGATTGCGGTCGCGATGATCTTCTTTTTGTATTGGTTTTTTGGAACCGAGCTGGGCAGTGCCATCCGGGCGACCGGAAACAACCCCCATATGGTGCGTTCTCTCGGTGTGAATACGGATACCATGGTCATTCTGGCCCTGGTGCTTTCAAACGGTCTTGTCGGGCTCTCCGGCGCTTTGGTGGCACAGGTACAGGGCTTTGGCGATGTCAGCATGGGCATCGGCACCATCGTGATCGGCCTTGCTTCCGTGATTATCGGCGAAGTGCTTTTGGGGCGTATCATGGGATTTTTGCCGCGCCTGATCGCCATGATCGCGGGTTCGGTGGTTTACCGCATCATCATTGCCGTGGTTCTGTTCTACGGCTTGAAATCGCAGGATATGAAGCTGCTGTCCTCCATTGTGGTGGCGCTGGCGCTGTTCACGCCCACCATGAGCAGAATGTTCCAGGATTCTATGGCCCGCCGCGCGGCGAACGGCCCGGGCAAAATGGTGCCCGACAAGGCTTTTGAGGACGCGATCGACGATTCGGACAAGGATCCTGACGAGCCGAACCAACAGGGTTAAGGGGGAATGGCAATGCTGAAACTGACAAATGTGTGCCGTACCTTCAACAAAGGCACGGTCAATGAAAAAAGGGCGCTGGTCGATCTGAACCTTCACCTGAAGCCGGGCGATTTCGCCACGATCATTGGCGGAAACGGCGCGGGAAAAAGCACCCTGCTGAATCTGATTGCCGGGGTGTTCCCCTGCGACGGCGGTAAAATTGTGCTGGATGGGCAGGACATCACCTTTCTTCCGGAATTTAAACGCGCAAAGCTGCTGGGCCGCGTGTTTCAGGACCCGATGCGCGGAACGGCGGGCAGCATGTGGATTGAAGAGAACCTTGCGCTGGCCAACCGCCGCGGCCAAAGCCGCACGCTGCGCTGGGGCATTGAGAAAGAGGAGAGGGCCGCTTACCGCGAGCAGCTCAAGGTGCTGGAGCTTGGCCTGGAGGATCGCCTGAACAGCAAGGTTGGCCTGCTTTCCGGCGGGCAGCGTCAGGCACTGACGCTTTTGATGGCGACGCTGCAAAAGCCGAAGCTGCTGCTGCTCGACGAGCACACCGCCGCTCTGGACCCCAAAACGGCGGCTACGGTGCTGCGCCTGACCGATGAGTTCATCAAGCGCGACAACTTGACGGCGCTGATGGTCACACACAACATGAAGGACGCGCTGGCCTACGGCAACCGCATCATCATGATGAACGAGGGCCGGATCCTGTTCGATATTGAAGGAGAGGAAAAGAAAAATCTCACGGTAGAGGAGCTGCTCAAACGGTTCCAGTCCGCGCAGGGTGATGCGCTGGTGAACGACCGCATGTTGCTTTCCTGACCGATCTTTCCGCTTGTATTTCAAAAAGGCCTGCTTTGCAGGCCTTTTTTGTAGGATGGGGAACATACAGAACAAACTTCAATACAGACTGTTTTGAAATGCGCGGGGAACCGTACCTTATCTGCACAGCCGGCGGTCTGCTGCCGATCGTCAGTGAGCGCCCGAGAGGTGCGCTACGGGGACTGCTCTGCGGCTTGAAACCGGTCTGGTTTTCCAACTCATGGACTTGTATGAGAGAGAGGCAAGTGCAATGACAGAACGATTGCCCGGAGTTTTTTTCTGTTTCCCTCGGTTCTGGCTGAAGTGCCCGAAAAGGCCAATTGCACAAAAATCCCTTTCCGGCTGAATGCCGGAAAGGGATTTTTGTTTATCGTTTCTCATGGCGAATCATGGACTGCCGCGCTCGGCTTATTGAATCGTGATTTCAGAAGAGCTAGGCAGAGCCTTTGCGTTCTTCTTCGGCAGGGAGAGGGTCAAAATACCGCTTTCGTATTTTGCGCTGACTTCTTCAGGCCTTACATCCCCGACATAGAAGCTGCGCGAACAGGCACCGCTGTAACGCTCCTGACGGATATACCGGCCGTCCTTATCTTTTTCTTCTTTGCTCATTCCCTTGGAGGCGCTGATGGTCAGGTAATTGTTGCTGAGTTCCACATGGATTTCATCCTTTTGAAAACCGGGCAGGTCTACCGACAGCTCATACCCCTGAGGCAGCTCCTTCACATCGGTTTTCATCAGGTTTTGCCCGCGCCTGCCATACAGCGGGTTACGGCCGCTAAAAAGGCTATTCTCAAACGGGTCATCAAAGAAATTATCAAACAGATTTTCACCAAAAATGCTGGGCAACATAAATCATTCCTCCTATCAAATTCTGATCTTTTATGCCCACTCAGAAGCTCCTGATCGGGAGCTTCTTTCTTGGTACGTCTATACTATAATATGTAAAATTAGCACTGTCAACACGAGAGTGCTAATTTTAACAGAAAGTTTAATTTTCATGCAAAGAAGAGTCATATTTGGGCGGGAGAAATCTGCGCGTACGCCGCGGCAGGCTTTTTTCTGTTTATCAACCCAATTTTAAAAAGCGAATCTTTTCTGTAAATTCCTTACGGGGGAATTCTGCTGGCGCGAGGCTTGTAATTCATACTGGCGGTGTGCCTGCTTTTGGCGAGCCTTTGCTACCTTTCTCCTCGCAGCGAGAGGTAGTGCCAGCCCCGGCACGAGGGGGAAGCCCGCGCAAGCGGAATCCCCCCGCAGGGGCACCCGCTGAAAATCACTCCTTCCTAATCAGATTGAAAAAAAGAAAAGATGTGCCCGTCAAAATGTTCATGCCCTTCGCCGGCAGAACCTCCTCAATAAAGCAGCTTGGAACAGATCGCCGGTTTTCTCAATTTCATACCCGGTTATAAATTAAAGAAGCCGCTCCCACAACGGAAGCGGCTTCTGGCAAAATAATTATTTCTTCTGAAGTACCTCTACAATTTCGCCCTGGAAAATGTTGTGGTAATCTTTCTCGGGGTACCACTGGCCGTCGAGAGTGGGATCGATAAACCCGGCGGGGTCAAGCAGCTGGCGGTGCAGCTTGCGGCAGATCAGCACCAGCTTTGCCTCCTGAAAATACGGCGCCTTCGCGTCAAAGGCGGGGGTCAGCCTGCTCTCCTTTGTCTTGTCTACGTCGCGGCCCGAATGGGCGCCACAGTAGGCCAGCGCTTTTTTGTGGGAGTCTTCAAAAAAATTCAGGGCATAATATTCCTGCTCATTCACAAATTCCAAAGTGTACCGCTGCGGGCGAATATAGACACTGGCTACGTTTTTGCCCCAGAATACCCCCAGGGCTCCCCAGCTGGCGGTCATCATGTTATATTTTTGCTCGGTTCCTGCGGAAATCAGCATCCATTCCTTGCCGATCAGGGTGAAGGGGTTGATGGACAGGTCTTCCAGCTTGATTTTCTCCAACATTATCGCAACCTCCATTTTTGATTCATTTTAGTTTTATCATACCCACCATATGGAAAAAATGCAAGCGGATTTTGCGGTACGCGCGCTCAGTCGGGAATTATTCATTCTATCCAAACGGGGGAAGCTTTGGGGTCAATCTTTGTCGCGAATGGATAAATTGAATAATTATGCAAACCGGGGTTGATTTTTTGAATTTTTAGCGTATAATTAAACACAAGACTTGAGCGTGGAAAAAAGATTGATGAAAAAGGAGTGCTATTTATGGCAAAGCAAATCAAGAAAATTGTGCTGGCGTATTCCGGCGGCTTAGATACATCGGTCATCATCCCCTGGCTGAAGGAAAACTATGAGGACTGCGAGGTCATCGCGGTGGCCGCGGATGTTGGCCAAGGCGACGGCGAGCTGGCCGGTCTGGAAGAAAAGGCGAGAAAAACCGGCGCTTCCAAGCTGTATATTGCAGACCTGAAAAAGACCTTTGTCGAGGATTACATTTGGCCCACTCTGAAGGCGAACGCGGTTTACGAGAGCAAATACCTGCTGGGCACTTCTTTTGCAAGACCGATCATCGCAAAAAGGCTGGTCGAAATCGCCAAGGCAGAGGGCGCGGACGCCATCTGCCACGGCTGCACCGGCAAGGGCAACGATCAGGTTCGGTTTGAGCTGACCATCAAGGCGCTGGCTCCTGAAATGACCGTCATCGCTCCGTGGAGAGTATGGGACATCAAATCCAGAGAAGAAGAGATCGAGTACGCGGAATCCCACAACATTCCGTTGAGCTTTACGAAAGAAACCAGCTATTCCAAGGATAAAAACCTGTGGCACCTGTCGCATGAGGGTTTGGATCTTGAAAATCCGGGGAACGAGCCGCAGTACAATAAAGAAGGCTTTTTGGAGCTGGGCGTTTCGCCCGAGCAGGCCCCCGACGAGCCCACCTACATCACACTGTCGTTTGAAAAGGGCGTGCCCACAAAGCTCAATGGCGAGGCGCTCGACGGCGTTGCGCTGATCGGCAAGCTGAACGAGCTGGGCGGCAAAAACGGCATTGGCATTGTGGATCTGGTGGAAAACCGGCTGGTCGGCATGAAATCCCGCGGCGTGTACGAAACCCCCGGCGGCGCGATCCTGTACCACGCGCACAACAAGCTGGAGGAGATTACGCTCGACAAGGAAACGTATCACTACAAGCAGGGAATCAGCCTGAAGTTTGCCGATATTGTATACAACGGCCAGTGGTTCACCCCGCTGCGTCAGGCGCTTTCCGCCTTTGTGGACAGCACCCAGCAGTATGTGACCGGAGAGGTGAAGCTCAAGCTGTATAAGGGCAACATCATCGACGCCGGCGTAACCTCTCCCTACTCCCTGTATGACGAAGAAGTCGCCACATTCAGCGAGGATCAGGTTTACAACCAGGCGGACGCCACGGGCTTTATCAACCTGTTCGGCCTGCCGCTGAAGGTGATGGCGCAGAAGAGAAAATCATAATCCTGCCGGCTTCGGCGTGGGATTTGGCGGGAGGCGGACATCAGTTTGTTCGCCCCCGTCTGCTTTTCAGAACAAAATGACGGAGGCAAGCACATGAAGCTTTGGACAGGACGGTTCCAAAAAGAAGTCGACCCGAAAACAAATGATTTTAACTCTTCCATTTCCTTCGACAGCCGGATGGCGAAAGAAGACATTGAGGGCAGCATCGCCCACGCAACCATGCTGGGCGCGTGCGGTGTGATCGAACAGCACGAGGCGGATGTGATCTGCGACGGCCTTACGGGCATCTGGCAGGACATTGAGAGCGGAAAGCTCTCGATTGACCCTAACGCAGAGGATATTCACACCTTTGTGGAGGGCGAGCTGACCGCCCGCGTGGGCGACGCGGGCAAGCGCCTGCACACCGCCCGCAGCCGCAACGATCAGGTGGCGCTCGACCTGCGCTGCTACCTGAAAAAGGAATGCGGTATTTTGCAGGCGCAGCTTCGGCAGCTGATCGGGGTGCTGTGCCGCAAGGCGATGGAGCACAGCGAGGACGTCATGCCGGGCTACACCCACATGCAAAGGGCGCAGCCGATCACCTTCGGGCACCACCTGATGGCGTATGCGGAGATGTTCCTGCGCGACGTGGAGCGCATTGGCGACGCGTACAAACGTATGGATGTGCTGCCGCTCGGCTCCGGCGCGCTGGCGGGGACGACCTACCCCTTAAACCGTGAGCTGACCGCCCGCCTGCTCGGCTTTTCGGGCGTGAGCCAGAACAGCCTTGACGGCGTTGCCGACCGCGATTTCTGCGTGGAGCTGGCAGCGGCTGTGTCGCTTGCGATGGTGCACCTTTCCCGCTTTTCGGAGGAAATCATCCTCTGGTGCTCGTGGGAATTTAAATTTGTAGAGCTGGACGATGCATTTTCTACCGGCTCGAGCATTATGCCGCAAAAGAAAAACCCGGATATTGCGGAGCTGGTGCGCGGCAAATCGGGCCGCGTATTCGGCGATTTAATGACCCTGCTGACGATGCTCAAGGGCCTGCCCCTTGCGTACAACAAGGATATGCAGGAGGATAAGGAAGCCGTCTTCGACGCCGTGGATACCCTGAAGCTATGCCTGACGCCGTTCATCCCGATGATCGAGACGATGAAGGTGCTGCCGCAGAATATGCGCGCGGCGGCGGCCAAAGGCTTTATCAATGCGACAGACTGCGCGGATTATCTGGTGGGCAAGGGCTTGCCGTTCCGCGATGCGTATAAAATCACGGGCGCTCTGGTGGCCCAGTGCATCGCCGGGGGCGAGACGCTGGAAAGCCTGCCCCTTTCGGAGTACCAGAAGGCTTGCCCTGAGTTTGACGACGGAGTATATCAGGCGATTTCGCTCGAAGCCTGCGTGGCCGGGAGAAAGGTAACCGGCGCGCCCGCTCCCGAAAATGTGCGGGCGCAGGCAGAGCGAGTGCTAAAGCTCCTGAAACAAACTGGCTGAGCCTGTACGCACGTCGCGGGCGGGTAAAACCCGCTGATACGTTGTGAATCAGCTCAGAAATAGAAAAACTTTTGCTTTCTGCAACAGAAAATATGAAAAAGAAATACCCATGAGGAGGAATGAAACATGATCAAAGCGGGAGTCATCGGCGCCACAGGTTATGCTGGGGCTGAACTCGTTCGTCTGCTGCTTTCTCACCCACAGGCGGAGCTTGCGGCTATCAGTTCCGTCAGCTTTACCGGGCAGGCGCTCAGCGAGGTGTACCCGGCGTACCTTGGCCGATGTGACATGACCTGTACCGATCAGGAAGAGGTCATTGAAAAAAGCGATGTGATTTTTGCCGCGCTCCCTCATGGGCTTTCCCAGGAGCTGGCGCAGCAGTGCCACGATAAGGGGCGTGCGTTTGTTGATCTGGGCGCGGATTTTCGACTGGAGGATGAGGCGGAATATACCGAGTGGTACGGCGGCAGCTTTTTAAGCAAGGAACTGCACAGCGAGGCTGCTTATGGATTACCGGAGCTGTTCCGCGACAGCATCAAGGGCAAGAAGCTGATCGCGAACCCCGGCTGCTACACCACAGCAGTGCCGCTGGCACTGGCCCCGGCGGTGAAAAACGGGCTGGTAGAGCTTTCCGGCATCATCGCGGACTGTAAGTCCGGTGTGACGGGCGCGGGCCGCAAGCCCTCCCAAAGCACGCACTACCCCGAGCTCAACGAGGGCTTTTCTGCCTACAAGGTGGCAAATCACCGCCACACCCCCGAAATGGAGCAAACACTTTCGCATGTAGCGGGAGAAAAAATCCACCTGACCTTTGTACCGCATCTGCTGCCGATTAACCGCGGTATTCTGGCTACCTGCTACGCCTCCCTGAAACCGGGTGTCACAGAGGCTCAGTTGAGGGAAGCGTATGAAGCAGCCTACGCGGACGAAGCGTTTGTCCGCCTGCTGCCGAGGGGCATGAGCGCGGATATCAAGAATGTAAGATACTCGAACTACTGTGATGTATCGTTGTTTACAGACCCGCGCTGCGGGCAGCTGGTTGCCATTTCGGCCATTGACAATATGGTAAAGGGTGCGGCCGGGCAGGCGGTGCAGAACATGAATTTGATTTTTGGTTTAGAAGAAACCGTTGGGCTCTTGATGATGCCCCCGGCATTTTAACACGGCAGAGCGGGAAAGGGGAAAACAAAGATGGGTTTTCAATGGATTGAGGGCGGCGTAACGGCGGCCAAAGGCTTTTCAGCAGGCGGCATCTATTGCGGCATTCGCAAAAATAAAACCAAGAGCGACCTCGCGATGATTTACAGCGCAACCCCCTGCTCGGCAGCGGGAGCATACACGCAGAATCTGGTAAAAGGCGCGCCGGTGGCCGTCACAAAGCGCAACCTGCAAAACGGCGTGGCACAGGCGGTGATCTGCAACAGCGGCAATGCCAACACCTGCAATGCGGACGGCGAAGAAAAAGCGATGCAGATGTGTCAAATTGCCGGCCAGGCGCTCGGCATTCCGGCGGAAAACGTGATTGTCGCCTCTACGGGCGTAATCGGGCAGGTTTTGCCGATTGAGCCGATCGTATCCGGCGTGCCGGAGCTGGTCAAAGCGCTTTCTCCCGCCGGTTCTGACGCGGCGGCGGAGGCGATTATGACGACCGATCTCGCAAAGAAGCAGGTCGCGCTGAAAGTGACCGGTGCGGGAATGGAATATGTAATCGGCGGCATTGCGAAGGGTTCCGGCATGATTCACCCCAACATGGCGACGATGCTCGGTTTTCTGACAACCGACGCACAGATCGCGCCGGAGGTGCTCGCAAAAGCTCTGAGCCTTGCGGTGAACGATACCTTCAACATGGTGAGTGTGGACGGCGATACCTCCACGAACGACATGGTGTCGATTCTGGCCTCGGGAAAAGCGGAAAACGCAAAGATCGAAGCGGACGGAGAGACCTTTGCACTGTTTGCGCAGGGGCTGAAAGAAATCTGCACCGCGCTGGCCCGCATGATTGCGAAGGACGGCGAAGGCGCGACAAAGCTTTTGGTGTGCCATGTCGAGGGCGGCAAAGACGAAGCGACCGCGAAGACAGTCGCGAAGAGCGTGATCTGCTCCAGCCTGGTCAAGGCTGCCATGTTCGGCGCGGACGCGAACTGGGGACGCGTGCTGTGCGCAATCGGTTACGCCGGTGTTCCGGTAGAGATTACAAAGGTGGATGTCGCTTTTGAATCCAAGGCGGGAACCATCGAGGTGTGCAGCAACGGCGCGGGCATCGAGTTTGATGAGGATGCGGCAAAGAAGATCCTGATTGAGGATGAAATCAACATCAACGTGGCGCTGCACGACGGTACCGCCAAGGCCACGGCTTACGGCTGCGACTTAACCTACGATTACGTCAAGATCAACGGAGATTACCGCTCCTGATTGGGCGGAATAAGGATGGGTGCAGATGAAAATTTCAAACAGTGACAGAGCGCAGGTGCTGGTTCGGGCGCTGCCCTATATTCAAACGCACAAGGGGAAGACCGTTGTCGTCAAATACGGCGGGAACGCCATGGTGAACGAAGAACTGAAAGCAGCCGTGATGAGCGACATTGTTCTGATGCAGCTGGTTGGCATTCATGTGGTGCTGGTGCACGGCGGCGGCCCTGAAATCAGCGCCATGCTGAAAAAGACCGGCAAAGAGAGCCGCTTTATCAACGGGATGCGTTATACCGACGAGGAAACGGTAGAGATTGTGCAGATGGTTCTGGCCGGAAAGGTCAACAAAGAGCTGGTGCAGCATCTGGAGCGCAACAACGGCCGCGCGGTTGGCCTGTGCGGACTGGACGGCGGCATGATTAAGGTGCAGAAGCTTCAGGCCGAGGAGGATCTGGGTCTGGTGGGCGATATTACCCATGTGAATACCTCTGTGATCACCGACGTGACTGAGGCGGGCTATGTTCCGGTGATCGCCACGCTGGGCGCGGATGAAACCGGGACGGTATATAACATCAACGCAGACGTGGCGGCTTCGCGTGTTGCCGCAGCGCTGGGCGCGGAAAAGCTGATTCTGATGACCGACATTCGCGGTCTTCTTCGGGATAAGAACGACGAGGACACTCTGATTCCGCAGGTGAACGTCAGCGACGTGCCGCGCCTGAAAAAAGAAGGAATTATCAGCGGCGGCATGATCCCGAAGATCGACTGCTGCGTGGAGGCGGTGCGGCGCGGTGTTCCCAGAGCGCATATCATCGACGGGCGCACGCCCCATTCCATATTGATCGAGCTGTTCTCCGACGAGGGGATCGGCACCATGTTTTATTAACAGACAGGAGGGAAACGAAATGCTGTTTCAAGAGGTGCAGAGTCAGGAAAAGGAATACCTGATGTCTACCTACAACCGCTTCCCGGTGGCGCTGGCCAGCGGCTCTGGCGCAAAGGCTGTGGATACCGAGGGCAAGGAGTACATCGATTTCGGCAGCGGCATCGGCGTGAATTCGCTCGGCTACTGCGACCCGCAGTGGGTGAAGGCGGTTTCGGAGCAGGCCGCGACGCTGCAGCACATCTCAAACTTATATTACAGCCCCGTCAGCATTCAGCTCGGCGAGCAGCTGTGCAAGGCCAGCGGATTCTCTAAGGTGTTTTTTGCAAACTCCGGCGCGGAAGCGAACGAGGGCGCGATCAAGCTGGCGAGAAAATACAGCAGCGACAAATACGGCGAGGGGCGCGGTACGGTCATCACGCTGATTCAGTCGTTCCACGGCCGCACAATCACTACACTGACTGCGACCGGACAAGAGAAGCACCACCAGTATTTCACTCCCTTTACCCCAGGCTTCGCGTATGCGAAAGCAAATGATCTCGAAAGCGTTAAGGCGCTGGCGGACAAAACCGTGTGCGCCGTGATGCTGGAGATGATTCAGGGCGAGGGCGGCGTGCTGCCGCTTGACAAGGAATTTGTACAGGGCGTAGCTGCCTTCTGCAAAGAGAACGATATTCTTTTAATTGTGGACGAGGTACAGACGGGCGTTGCCCGCACCGGCAGCTTCTTCAGCTTTGAGCAGTACGGTATTCAGCCCGATGTGGTTTCGTGTGCCAAGGGCCTTGGCGGTGGGCTGCCGATCGGCGCGGTGCTCTGCACCGAGGCGCTGAAGGACGTACTCGGCCCCGGCCACCACGGGACGACCTTCGGCGGAAATCCGGTTTGCGCGGCGGGTGGTCTGGCCGTGCTCGAGCGCGTGACCGCTCCCGGCTTCCTGGAGGAGGTTCAGAAAAAGGGCGCTTATTTGCGCGAAAAACTGCTGGTGATGCCCCAAATCGAAGGGGTGCGCGGCATGGGCATGATGCTCGGTGCGTCGCTGAAAAAAGGCGAAGCCGGTGTGATCGCAAAGGCCTGTGTGAAAAACGGCCTCCTGATTCTGACGGCCCACGACGTACTGCGGCTGCTGCCTCCGCTCACGATTTCTTACGAAGAAATCGACAAGGGCATGCAAATCCTGCAAAAGACTCTCGAGGAGGAGCTTTCATGAGACACTTGCTGAAAATGCTTGATCTGTCCACGGAGGAGATTACAGACATCCTCAACACGGCGGATCAACTGAAATATGAAAAGAAACACAATATTCCGCACCCGCGCCTTGCGGGCAAAACGCTGGGGATGATCTTCCAGAAGGCGTCTACCAGAACGCGTGTGTCGTTTGAAACCGGCATGTATCAGCTGGGCGGGTACCCGCTGTTCCTTTCGTCCAGCGATTTACAGATCGGCCGCGGCGAGCCGGTGCAGGATACCGCCCGCGTGCTGTCGCGGTATCTTGACGGCATTATGATCCGCACCTATGAACAGTCTGAGGTGGAGGCTCTGGCGGAGTACGGCTCGATCCCGGTCATTAACGGCCTGACGGATTTTGCCCACCCCTGCCAGGTGCTGGCAGACCTGATGACAATCCGCGAGGCGCGCGGCCAGCTCGACGGCCTGAAGATGTGCTTTATCGGCGATGGAAACAACATGCTCAATTCGCTGGCAGTCGGCGGCCTCAAGATGGGGATGAAAGTTTTCGCGGCGTGCCCCAAGGGCTACGAGCCGGACGCGCGGGTGCTGGAATTCGCAAAGGGCAACCCGAATTTCTTCCTAACCGATAAGCCCGAAGAGGCGATTGCGGGAGCGGATGTTGTAATTACCGACGTCTGGTCTTCGATGGGTATGGAAGCGGAGCGCGAGAAGCGTCAGCGTGATTTCGCCGGGTACCAGATTAATTCGCAAAATCTGAAGCTGGCTGCGCCGGAGGCAATGGTTCTGCACTGCCTGCCCGCCCACCGCGGCGAGGAGATCACCGAAGAGGTGTTCGAAGCGCACGCGGATGAAATCTTTGAGGAAGCCGAGAACCGTCTGCACGCGCAGAAGGCGGTCTTAGTGAAGCTCTTGGGCTAATTGCGGATTTGTCGCCGCATGATTATATGAAGCAAGCAGCGCTCCAATTTGGCGGATTGCCATTTTGGGGCGTTTTTTCTGCACAGTTCCAGCGCAGGTTTCAGCCGGCGCAGACGGAATCCCCGCGCGGGGGCGCCTGCTGAAAATTTATACTTCTACGAAAGACAAAAAAGGAATAGTACGCCTTCTCAGGTTACGGGATTGTTTCTTTACAGGAAATGGAAGAGACTGCTATAATCTAAACAAAACGGGCGGGTGGAACCCGCGGAAGAATGGAACCCTTTTAGGAACAGAAAGGAGCCGATCCCCGTGAGAACCAGAAGAAACCATCCGGTAGCTGTTTCAGCCGTTATGCTGGCAGCGGCAGCTTCCCTGCTGTTTCCCGCCTGCTCTGCCGGCAGCGCCAGCCCAAAGACTGCCGCCGCTCAGAACATGGACTCGGTGGTCTCGTCGGTCACAACCGACGCAAAGTCGCAGGAGAACGCCGGCGTGGCCGGCAGCGGAGCCGATACCGGCGCCGCGCAGAGGGCACTTTCCAACCAGAAGATCATAGAGCGGCTGAGTTACCGCATTGAAACGCTGGAATTTGACCAATCAATTCAAACGCTGCAGGCGCTCACCGAGCAGCTTGGCGGCTACATTCAGGAATCCGGTGTGGACGGCGACGGTGCGCTGCAGAAAAATGACAGCCGCACGGCGCATTATGTACTGCGGATTCCACAGGAAAAGCTGAAGGTGTGGAAAGAAAAATCCGGTACGATCGGTTCGGTGCTGAACGTTTCCAGCAGCAGCGAAAACATTACGGAAAGCTACTACGACACCGAGGCGCACCTGAGCGCGCTGCGCACACAGAGAGACCGCCTTCTGGAGCTGATGAAGAAGGCTGATAAAATGGCCGATATTGTGGAGCTGGAAAAGGCTTTGGCCGATGTGACCTACCAGATCGAACAGCTGACCGGCACTCTGCGCCAGTATGATTCGCTGGTGAATTACAGCACGGTTACGGTCGACCTGTTTGAAGTGAGCAAGGCGACGATCATTGACAAAACGCCCGTAACGCTCGGCGAAAAGATCTCGTACCAGTTCCGGCAGTCTCTGCGCTGGCTGGGTGACGCGGGTCAGGGCGTGCTCGTTGTGGTGATCGGCGGGGGGCCGCGTCCGCTTCTTCCTGCGCCCCCTGAACGCGAT
>OBWS01000952.1_pt1 | contig 14717 bp, 13 predicted proteins | sample 1495291 | NCBI WGS metagenome assembly OBWS01 (sample SAMEA2580090, study PRJEB22360) | human gut metagenome | biome: human gut; feature: human-associated habitat; material: faeces | place: Denmark | collected 2008/2010 | reverse complement strand
ATGCTCTCTCAGCCGCCCAAAGCTTTGCTTTGGTGTGCGGCGTGAGGTTATTATATCATCCGTTGTACAGTAAATCATAGATTCCGTAAAACTGTCGGTATTACCGAGCCGATGATTCAATGCTCTCTCAGCCGCCCAAAGCTTTGCTTTGGTGTGCGGCGTGAGGTTATTATAGCATAGCCTGCCAATTTTTGCAAATTGTCTGCTATGGTAGCGCTGAAAAAAATCCGAAAGAATCGCTTGACAAACAGAACACAACATTGTATTATTGTATTAATCCACTAGTACAATCATACAAACGGAGGTGAAGATGAATGAACTGGGATCTGAAGTCCGATAGACCCATTTATTTTCAGTTGATAGAACAGATTGAACTGAGAATTATTTCCGGCATATATCCGCTGGGGAGCCGGCTGCCGTCGGTGCGCGATATGGCAACGGAAGCGGCGGTAAACCCCAATACGATGCAAAGGGCGCTTGCCGAGCTGGAAAATCAGGGGCTTTTATATTCACAAAGAACAAGCGGACGGTTTGTTACGGAAGATGAGGAGGTTATCAAAACCATGAAATATTCTCTTGCGCAAAACATTATCAAGGAATTTATGGAGAAAATGCGTTCTCTTGGCTACGATTTCCGGCAGACCATCACACTGCTTGAACAGATAGAGGAGGAGAAGAAATAATGGAACCGATATTACAGTGCAAAAACCTGACGAAGGTTTTCCCCGGTAAGGTTGCGCTGTCCGGAGTGAATTTAGAGGTGAACCGCGGCAGAATTGTCGGCCTGCTTGGGCCGAACGGCAGCGGGAAAAGCACGCTGATCAAAATGTGCAACGGGCTTTTAACTCCCACGAACGGCGAGCTTTTGGTTGACGGGAATGCCCCGGGGATTGAAACAAAAAGGATTGTTTCGTATTTGCCGGAGCGCACCTACCTGAACGACTGGATGACGGTGCGGAATCTTGTGGATTTCTTTGATGATTTTTACACGGATTTTGATAAGGCGAAGGCATATGATATGTTTCAGCGGCTGGATATTAAAAGCGACGCCAGACTGAAGACCATGTCGAAGGGAACCAAGGAAAAGGTTCAGCTGATTCTGGTAATGAGCCGCAACGCCTCGCTGTACCTGCTAGATGAACCGATCGGCGGCGTAGACCCGGCAGCCCGCGATTACATTCTGAACACGATTATCTCGAATTACAGCGAGAACGCGACCGTTATGATTTCTACCCACCTGATCAGCGATGTGGAGAGGATTCTGGACGATATTATTTTCATCAATCAGGGATCGATCGCGCTGGTTTCCTCGGTGGAAGAAATCCGCGAGAAAAACAATAAGTCTGTGGATGAATTGTTCCGGGAGGTGTTTCGATGCTAGGGCGTTTGCTGAAATACGAAATCAAGTCGACGGCTCGCATTTACCTGCCTTTGTATTTGCTGCTGTTTTTGACGGCGGTCATCAATAAGTTTTTCCTTTCCGTGAATTCAGAGAATCTGGGAATTCCCATGGCGATTTCCATGACGGCGTATGTAACCATTATTGTGGCCATTGTTGTGATCACACTGGTGATAACGATTCAGCGCTTTTACAAGAATCTTCTGCAGGATGAAGGCTACCTGATGTTTACCCTGCCGGTCAGCGTGGATGCCAATATCCTCAGCAAGCTGCTGGCGGCGGTTCTTTGGAATATTGCAAGCACGGTGATTTCGTTCTTCTCCGTACTCGTGCTGTCGGTCGACCGCGACATGATGGGCGCACTTGTTGAGAGCTGGAGGGAGTTGCAGACTTTTCTGGCCGCACAGGATTTCGCGGTGCATTGGATTATCTTCCAGAGCATTGTGCTGATATTGCTGTCTCTGGTGGTTGGAATTTTGAATCTGTACGTGGCGATGGCAATCGGGCATCTGGTGCAAAAGCACCGGGTTGCCGCCTCTCTGGGGGCATTTTTCCTGATCGGATTGGTAGAACAGATTGCCTTCACCTTATTTATTGAACTTGCCGCCAAGAGCAACTGGTTCTATTTCCTGCATGGAATGAATCCGGTTGATCAGGCACAGTGGCTTCTTACGGCAGCGATCATTGTGGTTGCGGTTCTCGGCGCAATCTACTATTTCGCCACCAAATATATTCTGAAGAACAAGCTGAATCTCGAATAACGCGCAGTCCGGTTCCCCTCCCCTCCGCGGGAGGGGAATTTTTTTGTGTTTTCAGCCGGGAAAACGCGATGGTCAATTCTGGTAGAATTCTTAAGTTTTTTCTGTTTTGGTTGCGAAAGGGCTAACCATGCGGTATAATCGAGAAGAAAGTGGCATTTTGCCACAATTTGTCTGTCTAAAATGATTCAGATTGTTGAATCGCAGGGCGCGAAAAAGCGCATATGAATGAATGGTTAAAAAAGGAAGAATTTGAATCGGAGAGGGATTGAAAATGAAGCGAATGAGGCCGTCTGTAACCAAACGTTTTTTTTCGGCAGTACTTTCCGCTGCGGTAACCACCGCGGCGTTTGTCAATATGATGCCGGTGGTAATGGCCGCGCAGGCCACTACAACAGATAAGCTGAACATCAGATCCGGGCCGGGAACCAGCTACCAAATCGTAAAGACGATCGAGAAAGGAACCAAGGTGGAAACGCTTGATGCCGTGAGCTCCGGGTGGTACAAGATCAAGCTTGCCGACGGAACGCAGGGGTATTGCAGCTCGCAGTATGTACGGGTTGCGTCTTCCGGCAGTTCGGGCGGCGCCGGAAGCTCCGCGCCTGCCGGCGGGTCGTCTTCCGCCTACGGCACGTTAACGCTCGATACCCGCAGCTACACCATGGCCCCGGGAAATATTTATGATTTTCGGGCAAAGGTAGAGGGCATGGGCCTGACGCAGGCCGATGTAAAGGTGTATTCCTCCCGCACCGGCATCGCCGCCGTCACCCGTGTGGCGGGAACGGACAAATACCGGGTCACCGCCAAGGGAGAGGGCGTTTGCTATGTGGTGGCGGAGGTTGCCGGAGTGCATGCCTCCATTAAAATTACGGTGCAAAAGGGAGTCAAGGCTTGGGGAGAATCCACCCGTTCCATCTCCCTTCTGGGGAATCACCCGGGCAGGCCGTCCGGCGGGGATTCCTCCTCCGGCGGGCAGACCGGCGCGATTACGCTCGATACGAAAAGTTATCAGTTTGCCTCCGTCGGCAAAGTCTATCAGTTTTTGGCAAAGGGAATCGCAAAGGGCAGCAGCCCCACGGTCACTTCCTCCAATCCGTCGGCTGTCAGCGTTTCTTTGAAGAACGCCAACGATCCCCGCGGGTATTTATATGAAATCAAGGCGGTTTCGGCAGGCTCGGCCGTGATTACCGTCAGCAGCGGGAGCGCTTCCGCACAATTGACCGCTGCCGTGCCGGGTTCGGGCGGCTCCGGCGGCCAGACCGGCGCGTTTGCGCTGGATACGTCGAGCTATGCCTTTTCCTCCGTCGGCGGTGTGTATCAGTTTCTGGCAAAGGGGCTTGCAAGCGGCAGCAGCCCGACAGCCACCTCCTCCAATCCGTCGGTCGTCAGCGTTTCCCTGAAAAACGCTCATGATCCCCGTGGGTATTTATATGAGATCAAAGCGGTTTCGGCGGGTCCCGCGGTGATCACCGTTACCAGCGGCAGCTATTCCGCCTTTTTGACGGCGAGCGTGCCAAGCTCCGGCGGCTCGGGCGGAGGAAGCACCGAAATCACGGGGGCCAGAACCACAACCGCCGTGAATCTGCGCAGTGAGCCGAATACCAACTGCTCGGTGCTGGTAACGCTGAAGCCCGGCGCGGTCGTGGCGGTTCTGGACACCACTTCCTATCCCGACTGGACGAAGGTGAGAACGGCCGAAGGAAAAACAGGGTACCTTTACAACGACTACATAGAGTATTTGTACGGCAACGACGGCACCCAGATTTCCGGCCTGACGCTCTCGAACACCTCGGGGACGATTCCAAAGGGAAAAAGCTATTATGTGAAAGCTTCGGTATCCCCCACGGGTGCCGATGTGACATGGACCTCAAGCAACACCGGCGTTGCGACCGTCAACAATGGATTTATTTACGGCAATCAGCCCGGCAGCGCGGTCATCACCGCAAAGTCGGGTTCCAAAACGGCAACCTGCCGTGTAACCGTGACGGCGGCGGAGCCGGTGAAAACAGCATATACCACCCCCAATGTGGCCGGAATCGGCCAGCAGGTGGAGCTGGTGGCGGTAACGGATAACACCCGTTCTTCCGTGCGTTTTGTGGTCTCTATGAACGACGGCACGAAAAAGACGCTCGATGTTGGAAGTTACACGACAGAGACCTCCACCAACGGCAATCTGGCTCCGAACTACACCCGCGTTTGGAAAACAGCGGTCACGTTTTCTTCCCCGGGCACCTACCCGGTAGCGGTTTATTCCTCCACGGGTTCCGGCTACAGCAGCACGGGGGTGACCACCAGCAGCTTTGTCGTCAGCACGCAGGAGAAAACCTCCTCCACGCGCGAAAACCGCCGGGTGAGTGACGAAATGCTTGCGCTGATCGGCAAGTGGGAGGGTTACAGAGCGGCTGTTTATCCCGATACGCTGGCGGGCAATATCCCGACCATCGGCTATGGGCAAACCTTTGGCGCAGGCGCGCTCTTCTACAACAACCAGACAAAAACGGAGGCCTGGGCACAGCTGCTCAATTCCGTTAACGGCTCCTATACGCAGGCGGTCAATACCTTCCTCGCAAATAACAACATCAAAGCCAATCAGCAGAACTTCGACGCGATGGTCAGCTTCTCTTACAATGTGGGAGCAGGCTACTGGAGCGGTACCAGCGCGTTTGATATCCGCGAGATTATGCTCAACTCCGTGGTTCCCCCAACGGTTCCCGCGGGCGGGCTTTCCGCGTCGGCTACTTTGAATTTTGATCTGTTCCCTTCCGCAAGTTCGGCGGGCGGGCGGCTGACGGAAGTAGCGGCCTCCACATTCCTGCAGGTGCTGCAAATTTCGGTCGATGCTTCCACAAAATCGGTTTGGTATCAGGTGCAGACGCCGGATGGAACCGTGGGCTGGGCGCGCTCCGGAGCGATCCGGTTCAGCGACGCGGCGAGCATGCAGCGCGATTTGAGCTATACCGACTCCCACGCGATCGCAACGGAGTGGCTGCGCTGGAACCAGGCGGGCGGCAAGGTTTACGCGGGCCTTGTGTACCGCCGTCTGGGAGAAACCAAGGTATTCTCCTTCGGCAACTATACAGAGGCGGACAGCGCCAATGCCAATTATAAACGGAACACCTACGGCTACACATATCCGGTCTCCGCACAGCCGTACGAGCAATAAATCCAATCAATCAGACAGCCCTGCCGGAGAAATCCGACAGGGCTGTCTTTAGGATTGTAAAAAGGAAAAGTGCTGCGATTGCGGTATTCTTCCGTAGTTTATGAAAAATACGGTTTACCGTAATCGTTCCGCTGAATGATTTACTGTGCTGCAAAGTGATTTAAAACCAGCCTGAATCGAATCCGCGATCAGGATACCGGCAATCACAATAGCTGCAGCGATGAAGAAACTGCCGATTGCTGTCCAATCATTTTTTATTCATGTTACTCCTTTGAGATTCAAAGCGTCTGCACGGCCTCTTTCTTTTTCTTCGGTTTTTTACGGTAGCGGTCCTCCTCGCTGAAAACGCAGCCGCAGTATTTTTGCATGTACAATCCTTTTTCCCTTGCCTTTTCCTGTCCTTCGCGAAAATAGGGGCGGAAATCGCGGTACAGAAACTCCACACCGTATTTTTCGGCGCTTCGCTCCATGGTCTCCCGCAGCAGCTCGTGGTTCTGGTAAGGGCTGATGAGCAGGGTAGAGGTAAAGCTGTCAAAGCCGTGCCCCGCGGCGTGGGCTGCGGCGGCCTCGGCCCGCACGGAATAACAGTAGCCGCAGCGGCGGTCAAAATCGGGAGAAACGTTGCGGATAAACTCGCGCAGGCCATAGTCCCCCGCCAGTATCAGCTCCATCTCAATGTCCTTCGCGTGCTGAATCAGCGCATCCCTGCGACTTCTGTACTCCGTATAGGGGTGGATGTTCGGGTTGAACCAAAAGCCGACGGGCTCAATGCCTTCGCTGCGCAGGGTTTCAATGCACATGATGGAACAGGGGGCGCAGCAGATATGCAAGAGTGTTTTCATGATCGTCACCTGGTTTTTCTGAAAATATGGGGCATACCGGTGCCCGGATGCTTTCTATTATACACCCATACGGCGGCTGAATCAATCATAGCGCTTTCGCTCCGATCGGCAATGAATCCGAGCGTTTGTTTTGGGTTTTTCAGGGCGCGCTCCAGTATTTTCGATCCAGCGCACGGTATTGCACCGCTTCGGCCGCGTGGCGCGGCTCAATGGTGTCGCAGTCGTCCAGATCCGCAATGGTGCGGGAGATTTTCAGCACCCGGTCAAACGCTCTGGCCGAAAGGCCCATGCGCTCAAACGCCGTTTTGAGCAGCGTCTGCGCGCCAGGGCTCAGGCGGCACACCTCATGCAGCAAGTCCGGGGTGATGCGGGCGTTGCAGGTGATACCCGTTCCGCGAAAGCGCCGGTTCTGGCGTTCCCTTGCCGCGTTGACCCTTTCCCGGATTTTTGCGGAGCTCTCTGCCTTGTCGCTCGAAGAGAGCACGTCAAATTCCACCGGAGGAACCTCCACGTGCAGATCCAGGCGATCGAGAAGGGGACCGGATATTTTGCCAAGGTAACGGTCCACCGCGCCCGGCGAGCAGACGCAGGCTCTGGTGGGGTGCCCGAAATAGCCGCAGGGGCAGGGGTTCATCGCGGCCACCAGCATGATCGAGCTGGGGTAGGTGACGCTGCCGCTGACCCGCGAGATGGTGACGGTTCCATCCTCCAGCGGCTGGCGCAGAATCTCCATGGTGTCGCGGTGGAATTCAGGCAGCTCATCCAGAAAGAGCACGCCGTTGTGCGCAAGCGAGATTTCCCCGGGGCGCACGACCGAACCCCCGCCCGAAAGCCCCGCCGGGGAGATCGTGTGGTGCGGCGCGCGGAAGGGCCGTTCCCACATCAGGGTGCTTCCCCCGGGGAGCGTGCCGGCCACGGAATAAATCTGGGTGGTGGTAATGGCTTCCTCCAGAGTCATGTCCGGCAGAATCGACGGTACGCGCTTTGCGAGCATGCTTTTCCCCGAGCCGGGCGGGCCGATCAACAGCACGTTGTGGCTCCCGCTGGCCGCGATTTCCAAAGCGCGTTTGGCGGCTTCCTGCCCGCGCACCTCCGAAAAATCAGGCAGGGGCAAGGCAGCGCTTCTGCCGGAAAACGGATCGGATACGCACGGGGAGATCGGGCGCCGCCCTGTCAGGTGCATCACCAGAGAACGGATGTCCGCCACGGGGTAAACCCGGAGTCCCTCCACCACGGCGCCCTCCGGCGCGTTTTCCGCGGGAACGAAAAAGTCGGTGATCCCGGCCTGCTTTGCGGCCAGCGCCATGGGCAGAATCCCCTTTACGGGCCGCACCTCGCCGGAGAGCGACAGTTCCCCCACCATGGCGCTGTGCTCCATGTTTCCCTCCAGCTGGCCGGAGGCATACAGCAGCGCGGCCAGCACCGGCAGATCGTAAATCGGCCCCTCTTTGCGCTTGTCGGCGGGGGCAAGGTTTACCGTGATTTTTGATACCGGGTAGGTAAATCCGCAGTTTTTCAGCGCAGCCCGAACCCTGTCGCGCGATTCCTTCACCGCGGCGTCAGGCAAGCCAACTACCTCAAAAGAGGGAAGGCCGTTGGAAAGATCGGCCTCCACCTTTACCATAAATGCATTCATTCCATGCAGCCCAAGGCTGTGAAGAAAGGATACCAATAAAATCCCCCCTAAATCTGTTCCTTATTATACCGAAATTTTTTTGCTTTTTCCATAAAATGGGAAATAAATGCACGCTAAAAATGAAAATAATTGTCATAAAAAAGGATATTTTGTGCGTGTAATACTATTTTAACAAGGATATATGAAAAAATTTTGTAATTTTTATTGACTTTACTAATAGGATCGGGTAAAATGAATTTTGTAGAGAATCGCTGATGTCTGAGGTGCTTATTTTGTTTGATCTATTGCCGGAACTTTCCGATCAGCAAGTGGCAGAGCTTGTGAACGAGGGGAACACAGACGCCTTTGTTGAACTGACGGCCCGTTACATGGGGCTGATTCGAGGGAAAGCTTCCGCTTTCCGTGGGGCGCCCATCGAGACCGAGGACTTGTGTCAGGAGGGTCTGCTGGGGCTGCTTCACGCGGCGCACAGCTATAAAGCCAGTGGTTCCGCCAGTTTTAAGACATACGCAGGGGTTTGCATTTACCATCAGATGGTAACGGCGTGCCGGTCGGCACTCAGCCGGAAAAATCTTCCTTTACATAATTTCGTTTCTTTTTACGATGCGGAGCAGGACGAGAGCTGGACAGCCTCGGTTCTGTCCGACCAGATTGCCAATCCGGAAACATTGTTGATTGACAGAGAAAACCTCGAGGGGCTCAGGGCCCGCATCAATCAGAGCTTGTCTAAAATGGAGCAGGAAGTGCTGTTTTTATATTTAAATGGCTGTACGTACCAGGAGATCGCGCACAAGCAGGCTGTATCTGTGAAGGCGGTGGATAATGCGATTCAGCGGGTGCGAAAAAAACTGAAAAACCCATTTTAGAATCTCTATGCCCGGGTAGCTTACGTAGAGCGTTGGTAATCAAAGGAGTCGGTGCGAATCCGTCTAAGGGCAAATATCTTTAATTCAAAGCGAGGTAAAATCAAATGTACGAGGACAAGACTCTCACATGCAAGGAATGCGGCGCGGAATTTGTGTTTACTGCCGGCGAGCAGGAGTTTTATGCGGCAAAAGGCTTCGTAAATGAGCCCCAGCGCTGCAAGAGCTGCCGCGATGCCCGCAAGAACGCAGCCAAACCGGAACGTGAAATGTTTGTGGCCACCTGCGCTTCCTGCGGAAAAGAAGCGAAGGTTCCGTTTAAGCCCCGTGAGGATCGCCCGGTTTACTGCAGCGAATGCTTTGCGAAGATGAGAGAAGAAGGCTGATAAAAGCGAGCGGTTAACGCCCTTGCGCTCTGCGCGGGGGCGTTATTTTTGTGTATGCGGACAGGGATTGATTTTTTTACTTGTGGGTATTATAATAAAAAAGAATTCAAAAACGGAGGAAGTTCCCATGACAAAAATTACGAAGGATACCGTCATCGGCGATATTCTCGATTTAGATGAATCCACCGCGCCTTTCTTTTTGGAGATGGGCATGCACTGCCTAGGCTGCCCGGCCTCCCGCGGAGAATCAATTCAGGAAGCCTGCATGGTGCACGGAGTAGACCCCGACGCGCTTGTTGAAAAGCTGAACGCCCATCTCGGCGCGAAATAAACAGACAGGCCAAATGCCGCCCGGCAGTTATTTTGCCCGGGCGGTTCTTTTATCCGGTGAAACCGCCCGTATGTACGCGTCATGTGACGCGTACGGCGATTCCTGTCGCGGGCGCGGGCGGAGGAGAAATCGGACGCATGTAAAAAGCGGCAAAAACAGTACAGGGCCTTACTTGGCCGGAACATAGGGGAGGAATTGTGTGAGCAGACCGTTATTTCAGCTGGACCCAAGGCTGCGGCTCTGCGCGGATTTTGTGCGGCCGGGGGCCAGAATGGCCGATATCGGCACAGACCACGCCCATCTGCCCGTCTGGCTCGAAAAGCAGGGGCGCATCCGGTCGGCGGTGGCCGCGGACGTCCGCACCGGGCCGCTGGCCAAAGCGGAGGAGAATCTGAAACGCTACCAAACGGAGCACATTTCGGTGCGCTTGTCGGACGGCCTTGCGAAAATCCTGCCGGAAGAAGCGGAGGATATTGTCATTGCAGGCATGGGCGGCGAGCTGATCGCCAAAATTCTATCCGGCGCGCCGTGGGTCAGGCAGGAGGAACGCCGCCTGATTCTGCAGCCGATGACCTGTGCGCCGGAGCTTCGGGACTATCTGCGGCAAAACGGGTTTGCCGTACTAAGGGAGGAAGCGGTGGAGTCCCGCGGGCATGTGTACAGTGTAATGCTGGTGTGCTGGCGACCCGGGCAGCCGCGCACGGGGGAGCTGTACCCTTATATCGGGATGCTTCGCCCCGAAACTGCCGCGGCCCGTACTTATATTCAAAAACAGAGCGCCGCGCTGCGGGTGCGCGGAAACGGACTGTGTGCAAAAGACCCCGTCGAGGCGCGGCGGCTTCTGCGCGTGGCAGATCAACTGGAACATCTGATTCCAAAGGAGGATTTGAGATGAAAATGGTTACCGCCGGCGATATTTATGATTTTTTGAATGTATGCGCTCCCTTTGAAACGGCGATGAGCTTTGACAATGCCGGTTTTCTCGTGGGCGAACGGCAGGCTCCTGTTTCGGCCGTGCTGCTGGCGCTCGATATTACGCCCAAGGTGGTGGGGGAAGCGGCCCGGCTGGGAGCCGAGCTGATCATCAGCCATCATCCGGTCATCTTTCAGCCGCTGCGCCGTATGGGCCCGCGGGATGTGCCGTATCTTCTGGCACAGCACGGCATCGGGGCAATCTGCGCCCATACCAATCTCGATCTCGCGCCGGGCGGCGTGAACACCTGCCTGGCGGAGGCGTTGGGTCTCAGCGATATCCGCGGGCTCAAGCCGTATGGGGCAAATGGGCTGTGGGAAGGCCTCGTCGGCACGCTGCCGCGCGGCGATTCCCCGTTGGAATTTGCGCAGTATGTGAAAACGGCCCTGGGCTGCGGCGGGCTGAAATATGTGGACGGCGGAAAGCCCGTGCGAACGGTCGCCTTGTGCGGCGGTGCGGGCGCCGATCTTCTGGAGGATGCGGCGCAGGCCGGCGCGGATGCATTTGTCACGGCGGACACCAAGCATCATCAGCTGCTTTTGGCAAAGCAGCTCGGCGTCACGCTGGTGGACGCCGGCCATTTCAACACGGAGGACGTTGTGATTCTGCCGCTCAAGGAAAATCTGCAGGAACAGTTCCCAACCGTGCATTTTCAAAAATCAGAGGTATTGTGCGATCCCGCACAGTACCTGTAAGGGGGTGCCCCAATGGCTTTGGACGGGGCTTTTTTAAGACATTTGTCGCGGGAGCTGGAGCAGGCGCAGGGGGCCAGGGTGGAGAAAATCTACCAGCCCAATCGGGAAGAGATGGTCTTTCTGCTGCGTACCAGAGCGGCGCAGTTCAAGCTTTTGATTTCTGCCCGCGCCAACAGCGCCCGGATTCATTTTACGCGGTTTGTACCGGAAAACCCAAAGCAGCCGCCCATGCTGTGCATGCTGATGCGCAAGCGCCTTTCCGGCGCCAAGCTGGTGCAGATCCGCCAGCCGCAGCTGGAACGCCTGCTCTTTCTGGATTTTGAAGCCGTCAACGAGCTGGGCGACCTTGTGCGCCTGACCGTGGTTTCCGAGATCATGGGGCGGTACAGCAATATCATTCTGGTAGACGAAGCAGGGCGGATCGTCGATGCGCTCAAGCGGGTCGATGACGAAATGAGCTCAGAGCGGCTGGTGCTCCCGGCCCTGTGGTACGAGCTGCCGCCGGCGCAGGGAAAACTGTGCCTGCTGGAAACGCAGCCGCAGCAGGTGCTGAATGCGCTGCTGGCCCAAGCAAAGGAGATGGAGCTCTCGAAGGGACTGCTGTCTGTTTTGCAGGGGGTGTCGCCCATTGTCTGCCGCGAGCTGCAGCACCGCGTCGGCCATGGGGAGCAGGTGATGGTTCACGGGATGACCGATGCGCAAAGGGAACGCCTGCTGTTCTTTTTGGGTCGTCTCAAGCAGGAGGTGGAGGAGTGCTCCGGTGTGCCGCACCTTGTTCTGGGAACGGATAAAAAGCCGATGGACTTTTCGTTTCTCCGCCCGGAGCAGTACGGCAGCTCTGCCGTTGTGCGGGAGCATGCGAGCTTTTCGGAGCTTTTGGACGCTTTTTATGGGGAGCGCGACCGCATTGACCGCATGCGGGTTCGGGAGCAGGATTTGCTCCGGCACCTGACGACGATCTCCGACCGGCTGAGCAGAAAAATCAACGCCCAGCGCGGCGAGCTGGCCCAGTGTGCCGAACGGGAGCATCTGCGCGTCTGCGGAGATTTGCTCAACGCCAATCTGTACCAGCTTGAGCCGGGTCTCTCCAGCGTGGAGCTGGAGAATTTTTACGAGGAATCCCTGCCGAAGCTGCGCATCCGGCTGGATCCGCGGCTCACGCCCTCCCAGAACGCCCAGAAGTATTATAGGGATTACCGCAAGGCGCGTACGGCTGAGGAAAAGCTGACGGAGCAGATCGCGCAGGCCCAGCAGGAGCTTTTGTATCTCGACACGGTTCTGGAAGAACTGAGCCGTGCGGAAACGGAGCGCGACCTGATCGAGATTCGTCAGGAGCTGCAGGAGCAGGGCTATATCAAAGCGCCCAAGGGGAGCAAGCAGCGCCCGACGGCGGCTGCCGCGCCGATGGAATTCACCGTTTCCGACGGGTTCCGGGTGCTGGTGGGCCGAAACAACAGGCAGAACGACCGTTTGACGCTCAAGCTTGCCAATAACAACGACATCTGGTTTCACACCAAGAACATACCCGGTTCGCACACCATTCTGGTAACGGACGGCAGAACGCCCACGGAGAGCGCCCTGCTGGACGCTGCGCGTCTTGCGGCCGCGCACAGCAAGGGGAAATCCTCCTCTCAGGTGCCGGTGGATTACACACAGGTACGCCACGTGCACAAGCCGGCGGGGGCGAAGCCGGGCATGGTCATCTACGAAAACTACCGCACAATGTATGTAACGCCGGAAGAATAAAAAGCCACGGCCGCCCACAATAGGGTTGCCGTGGCTTTTGCTTTGCGGCTTTAGCGGCCGCAGGGCCGGTGTTGCGACTGAGCCTTTAATGCATCGTAAGGCGCGCGCCGGTACCATATGTTGAACGCGCGGTTTTGATTTTGAATCGAGCTTTCATGAAATTTGGCTTTCGGCGATTTCGTTGGCGGCGGTATCGCCTGTTTGCAGGGCGGCGTTTTCCAATCGTTTCGCCCGCTGTACCAATATCTGCGAAATGGTCAGGTGGCATAGTTCGCCGAGAAAGAAAGCGAGATAAAGGCCCCTTCCCGCAAACAGAAAGACGGACACAACCAGAAAAATCTGTATAAAGCCCATGCACCGAAGCAGAGAGATTACGGAAGAAAAGGCGTTCTGCTCCGTTGTTTGAAAGAACAGGATGTTCATCATCGTAATTCCAATGGGGATATACGCCAACGGATAAAAGCGGAGCATGTGGCCGGTCAGCGCGGTCAGTTCAGGATTTCCCGCGCGGAACAGAGAAACAATTCCACTGCTGAACAGAAGGCAGAGGGAGACCAATATGACCGGGGCGAGGAAATTGGTGCGCAGCCCAAGGCGGTAGATATGCGTAAAAGCCCGTTTATTCCCCTGGCCGTGGTAAAGGCTCATCAGCGGCTGCGCGCCTTGCGTAACACCGATCAAAATCATATTGATGATCGCGCAGACGTAGCCGACAATGGAATACGCTGTCACGCCGAGCGTGCCCACAACATAAATGATCGCAAGGTTAAATGAGAACGTGACGGCCGGCAGGCTGAACTCGATCAGAAAGGTGGCAAAGCCGTTGCTTACAATTCGTTTGATATCCGAAAAGTGAAAGATCGGCTTTCGGATCCGAAGCGAGCCCTTTTTACCGGCAAAGTGGGCCACATAAAAGGAAAGCTCCACCAGCATTCCGATGCCGTTTGTGATGGCGGCCGCCTCGACCCCATAGTGAAGGACAAGGATAAATATGACATCGAGAACGGCGTTGATGATGGCGCCGGTGGAAGTCGCCGCCATCACGAGTCTGGGTGCGTTGTCATTGCGCACAAAAACAGAAAGCGTGCACACGATCATTTGAAACAGGAAAAACGCCGACATCCATTTCATATAGGCCTCTGTGGAGGGCAGCAGCGCCTCGTTGGCTCCCGCGAGCACAACCAGCTGCTCCCGCAGAAAGAACCCCGGAAGAGCCGTCATGATGCCGACGGCAAAGGCAAGCGTCATGCACTGGCAGAAAATATTGTTTGCCTTGGCCAAATCGCCCTGTCCTTTGTAAAAAGAGTACACATTGGCGCCGCCCACCGCAATCAGCATCGCCAGAGCGATGACGATCATGCCGAATGGAAAGACAATATTGATCGCGGCAAGTGCGATTTCCCCAATACCCTGCCCGACAATGATCCCATCCAGCACAGTGTAAAGTGCCTGAACGACCATACCGATCACGGCGGGAATGACGTATTTGGCAAACTGTTTGTTGATTGGTTTTACATCTGTGTTTTGAGTACCCATATTGACCCTTGCCTTCCCCAAATAAGTCTGATGTCAAACAATAAGCCGGTTCCATAAGGACGTAAGCTTTGCCGTCCATCCGCCTGCCGCAGAAAAAAGCCAGACAAAATACCGGGAATTCCCCCGACATCTTATCTGGCCTTGTTTTCACCAAAAGCCCTCCGATGACACTCTCAAATCTCAAATGAATCTGAGTTCAATATCAAGAATGAATAACAGAAGAAAAGCGCAAAGCGTTTCTGTACAAGATAGAATAAGCAGCAAAAATTCAGGAGCAATGGGCTGCGCTTACCACGAACACCGAAAAAGACCGGCTTGGCGCTTCGTGTTCCCTCAGGCGTCGAATACACTACCTATATTATTATTAATTATAGCATCGACTCCAAAAA
>OBWS01000951.1_pt1 | contig 14741 bp, 14 predicted proteins | sample 1495291 | NCBI WGS metagenome assembly OBWS01 (sample SAMEA2580090, study PRJEB22360) | human gut metagenome | biome: human gut; feature: human-associated habitat; material: faeces | place: Denmark | collected 2008/2010 | reverse complement strand
GGCTGGGTACTGCCCTGATTCCGCTGGGAATGGCGGCGACAAGGCGTTTACGGCTGAGCGATTCCGCGAAGCCTGTGCTGAAGGATCTGATGAAAATCACGAAGGAAGATGTTTTCCTGATTATTATATCGGGCTATAGAGGCATGGTGCTTGAAAAGGTGGAGGGCCCGAATCCCCTGAAGGTGATCGAGCGCTTCGGCAACGAGGTGGACCTGCACTACGGCGGCAGCCGCCGGGCTCTGCTGGCCTTTCAGACGGACAGCTTCATCCGGAGCTACATTCAGGATCATCTGCGGGATGATCCGGCGTTTACGCCGGAAGAAGAACAAAAGCTGCTGAACAGCCTGGTGCGCATCCGCGAGGAGGGCGTCGCAATTTCACGCGGGGAATACATTCCGGATGCGGTGGGAATCGGTGCGCCGGTGTTCGACATGAACGGCAAGGCGGTCGCTTCCATCGGTCTGATCGCCCCGCAGTCGCGCACCACCAGAGCGCAGGAAGAGGAGTTCAAAGTTCTGGTAAAGCAGCACGCAGCCCAGTTATCCATTCTATTGGGGTTTGTCCAAAAATGACAATAATGTACTGCCATTTTTATTAAAAATAAAGATTCAATGTCTTGTTTTTTTATTGACACACAATTCATTTGATGCTATCATTTATTTTGAAAATTCCAAAAAATGAAATGAATTTCATAATACGGGAAATCAAGAGGGGGGATTTAGAGTATGCCAGTTGAGCAATTATTGCCGCTGTTGTTCTCAGGACTGACCGTGATACTGACGATCGCGATCCTTTCAACGCTGACCAAAATCAAGGCCGCGGTGGAAGAGTTGGCAGCAAGGCCCGTTGTGGCGCCGGCGCCGCAGCCTGTAGACGATGGAACAGACGAGATTTACGCGGTTATTATGGCCACAATCAGCGAGGATTTGCAGATTCCGCTGGATCAGCTGCAGTTTAACAGCATCAGAGAGTGTTAACAAAAGAAAGCATCCGTTGTTTTGAAAAGAATTATGTTGTGATAGGAGAGACCGATTATGAAATACTTGGCAAGAGTCAATGGCAAAGCATATGAGGTGGATGTGGAGCGCGCTCCCTCCGCTTACAAACCGATTCCCAGAGGAATCTACACCGGCGAGCTTCAGGCGGCTCCGGCCCCGGTAGCGGCTCCCGCTCCCGTAGCAGCGCCCGCCCCGGCAGCGGCTCCTGCGGCAGCTCCCGCCCCCGCAGCGGCCCCCGCTCCCAAGAAGGCTCCCGCAGCGGCGGCAGCCGGCGATACCACCGTTAACTGCCCCATGCCCGGAACCATCCTGCAGGTAAAGGTTTCCGAAGGTCAGGCAGTCAAAGCGGGCGATACCCTGTTCATCCTCGAGGCGATGAAGATGGAAAACGAGATCGTTGCTCCCTGCGACGGCACTGTGAAGAGCGTTTCCGTCAACAAGGGCGACGCGGTACAGTCCAACGATCAGCTGGCTGTGATCGGCTGATTCTTCTCCCCCTCAGTTTGATATTGTTGCCGGATTTCGATCCGGCTTGCGCTGAAGTAACGGCTCGCAGGTTCTTATCGTGGAATGCATTCTAAGATGCGGATGATTCACGGAAGAATCCAGTGCGGGCTTTTCAGCGGGCTTTATGCTTTTATGAGGTTGCAAACAGAGGCGGATTTGTGCGTTTCCTGAAAATACAGCTTGGCAAACCGGTATTTGTGTGTTAAAATAGACAGTAAGCACGAGTGGTTTGTTCAAAAATTAACAAATCGGCCGTTTGGCTGTAATTTTTCGATTTTTTCTGTTTTTTTCAGTAACTGCAAATAAATTCTGCCTTTTTCAGTCCAAATGATTCTTTATTTGAAAAAGGAGGCACCTGTCAATGGCTGAGCACGGTTACTCAATGCCCTCGTACTTTAAAAATATGCCGATCATCGGTTCGGCAAACCCCCAGGTGAACGCGGAAAACGAAGCGGAATTCCGCAAAGTGGAAAAGGAAATCGCAGATAAGAGGGCCGAAATGCGCGATAGCGGACGTTCCGACGAATCTCTGCACCAGTCCGGTCAGATGACCGCTACCGACCGTATTGAGGCTTTGGTAGACCCCGGTTCGTTCCTGCCCCTGAACAGCCTGTATGACCCGGAGAGCAACTCTACCGGCAGCACCGGCATCATCAAGGGCCTGGGCAGAATTCGCGGCAAGTGGGCGATGATCATCGCCTCCGACAATAAAAAGCTGGCCGGCGCATGGGTCGCGGGCCAGGCAGACAACCTGCTGCGTGGCTCCGACACCGCAAAATGCCTGAACATTCCGCTTGTTTACATCCTGAACTGCAGCGGCGTTAAGCTCGACGAGCAGGAGAAGGTATACGCAAACCGCCGCGGCGGCGGCACCCCCTTCTTCCGCAATGCGGATCTGCAGCAGAACGGCATTCCGGTGATCGTCGGCATCTACGGCACCAACCCGGCCGGCGGCGGATACCACAGCATCAGCCCCACCATTCTGATCGCTCATGAGAAAGCCAACATGGCAGTCGGCGGCGCCGGCATCGTGGGCGGCATGAACCCGAAGGGCTATGTGGACGAAGAGGCTGCGCAGGCGCTGATCGAGGCAACCAAGAAGCAGGTCAACGACCCGCCCGGAAACGTTGCGATCCACTACGGCGAAACGGGCTTCTTCCGCGAGGCGTACACTGAGGAAATGGGCGTTCTCGAGGCGATTCAGAAGTACATGGACGATATTCCGGCGTACAATCCGGAGTTCTTCCGTGTGGATTACCCGCAGGAGCCCAACTTTGAGCCCAGCGAGCTGTACAGCATTCTGACCATGAACATCAAGCGCCCCTACAATGTGGAGAATATCCTCAGCCGCATTTTCGACGGCAGCCAGTTCGACGAATACAAGAAGGGCTACGGCCCCGAGATCATCACCGGCATCGCCAAGGTAAACGGCCTGCTGGTCGGCGTGATCGCAAACTATCAGGGCATCCTGATGAACTACCCCGAGTATAAAGAGAACAGCGTCGGCGTCGGCGGAAAGCTGTATCGCCAGGGTCTGATCAAGATGAACGAGTTCGTCACCCTGTGCGGCAGAGATCGCCTGCCCATCGTCTGGTTCCAGGATACCACCGGAATCGACGTCGGCAACGACGCGGAAAAGGCGGAGCTGCTTGGCCTGGGCCAGTCTCTGATCTATTCCATCCAGTCCTCCAAGGTGCCGCAGATTGAAATCACTCTGAGAAAGAGCACCGCCGCTGCCCACTATGTGATGGGCGGCCCGCAGGGCAACGATACCAATGCTTTCACCCTCGGCACCGCGGCCAGCGAAGTGAACGTGATGCACGGCGAAACCGCCGCCGCCGCCATGTATTCCCGCCGCCTGGTAAAGGACGCCAAGGCCGGCAAGGACCTCAAGCCCACCATTGACAAGATGAACGAGATGATCGAGGAGTACCGTGTCAAATCCGGCCCGCTGTTCTGCGCTCAGCACGGCTTCCTGGATGAGATCATCGAGCTGACCAAGATCAGAGAGTACGTGATCGCGTTTGCCGAGTCCGCTTACCAGAACCCGCGTTCGTTCTGCGCGTTCCATCAGATGCTTCTGCCCAGAGCAATCCGCGATTACAACAACGTATTTGCCAAAGCAGTTGAAAAATAATTCGGTTTCCGCCTGAGGCGGAAAATCGTGAATCGGGATTCCGGCGCACCGCCCAGTCAATCCAACAGTGTGGTATCCACCCTTACAGTTGATGAAGGGAGTGCGCCGGGATTTTTCCTTGGTTCCCGGCTGAACGGGCCGGGCCCCGGCGGGGAAGCGGCGCTTCACGCCGGCGGAGAATATTTCCGGAGCACCGGGAGCTTGGGGCGGGCCGCATCGGGCGGCGGGTTCCCCGGGCACGGCATTATCTTTGGATGAGGAGTTTAAATATGGATTGGAAAGATCTGTACGCGCAGCGAAAAATGACCGCGGAGGAAGCGGTGGCTCGCGTTCGTTCCGGCGACAGGGTGGTAACGCCCAACGCGGCGGGCGCGCCGATTCATTTGATCAATGCGCTGGTTGCGCGAAAAGATGATCTGAAGAACGTGGAAATTGCCCACATGGTACCTTTGGCAAAAGCGCCCTACGCCGCGCCGGAGATGGAAGGGCACTTTATCCACAACTCCATTTTTGTAGGCGGCTCGACCCGGGCCACCATTGAGGCCGGCATCGGCGACTATACGCCCTGCTTTTTCCACAAGGTGCCCGAGCTGTTCGACACCACTCTGCCGGTGGATGTGGCGCTGATCCACGTTTCCACCCCCGACGAGCACGGCTGGTGCAGCTACGGCGTAACGGTGGACTACCAAAAACATGCCGCGGAGGTGGCAAAGCTGGTCATCGCGCAGGTGAATGAGAATATGCCCCGCACGCTGGGCGACTGCTTTATTCATGTGAGCGAGATGGACTGCATCGTGGAGTGTAACGATCCGATTCTTGAGCTTGGCGCCCCCAAAATTACCGAGATTGAAAAGAAGATCGGCGGCCACTGCGCCGAGCTGATCAGGGACGGAGATACCCTGCAGTTGGGAATCGGCGCGATTCCGGACGCGGTGCTCCTGTTCCTCAAAGAGAAGAAAGATCTCGGCATCCATACGGAAATGTTCTCGGACGGCGTGGTCGAGCTGGTGGAAGCCGGCGTGATCAACAATTCCAAAAAGACGCTGCACAGAGGGAAGAGCGTTGCAACCTTCCTGATGGGCACACGGCGTTTGTACGATTATGTTCATAACAATCCGGCGGTGGAAATGTACCCCGTCAATTATGTCAACGACCCTGTGATTATCGCGAAAAACGATAATCTGGTGTCGATCAACTCCTGCGTGCAGATCGACCTTCTGGGCCAGGTGGTATCCGAAAGCATCGGGCCGGTACAGATCAGCGGCGTGGGCGGGCAGATCGACTTTATCCGCGGCGCTTCCATGAGCCGCGGCGGGCGTTCGATTCTGGCGATGAATTCCACGGCGGCGGGCGGTAAGGTGTCGAAGATCGTGCCGTTTATCGATCAGTGGTCGGCGGTGACCACCTCCCGCAACGACGTTCAGTACGTTGTGACGGAGTACGGGATCGCGGAGCTGCGCGGGCACACGACGCGAGACAGAGCCCGCAGCCTGATTAAGATTGCCCACCCGGATTTCCGTGATTCCTTAAAAGAGGAATTTGAAAAGCGTTTCCATACAACCTATTAAGAACATATAGAAGAATAAAAACAAGAGGCCCTGCCGAATGCCGCAGGGAACAGTCAGGAGGGACACAGATGAGTCTGGTTACATTTGAAGCAAAGCATGACAATCTCATCGGGATTCTGACCATGAACCGGCCCCAGGCGCTCAACGCGGTAAACCTGGAGGTCATGAAGGATCTGGAGCAGGCGCTGGAGCAGGCAAAGCAAAGCGGTATCCGCTGCCTGATCATCACCGGAGCAGGCGAAAAGGCTTTTGTGTCCGGTGCCGACATTGGCGAAATGCGCAATCTGACAAAGCAGCAGGGCGAAGAATTTGGCCTGCTCGGCGACAGGATTTATCATCTGGTGGAGCAGTTCCCCGCCCCTGTGATCGCGGCGGTCAACGGCTTTGCTCTGGGCGGCGGCTGTGAGCTTTCTCTCGCGTGCGACATTCGCCTTGCGTCTGAAAAAGCGGTGTTTGCGCTTCCCGAGGTGGGCCTTGGCATCACTCCCGGGTGGGGCGGCATGCAGAAGCTGGCCAGGGCGATCGGCCCCGGCAAAGCGAAGGAAATGGTATTTACCGCCGGCAGAGTAAAGGCGGAAGAGGCCCTCGCAATCGGCCTGGTCAACGCGGTGTACGCGCCCGAAGAGCTGCTTGCAAAGGCCGAGGAGCTGGCGCTGAAGATTGCCGCAAACGCTCCGGTGGCCGTGCAGAACGCAAAGCGCGCCATGAACGAGGGTGTTGGCCTTGGCTTGTGGGAGGCTGCCGAGCTGGAGGCCAGGCACTTTGGCGATTGTTTTGAAACTCAGGATCAGCGGGAAGCGATGGGTGCGTTTGTGGAGAAACGCAAGCCCGCGCCGTTCGTTGGCAAATAAATTTTTCATAATTAAAAATCAGGGGGATCGATATGAATTTTGAGCTGAACAACGAGCAGTCGATGGCTCGGGAAATGTTCGCGGCCTTTGCAGAAAAGGAAGTAAAGCCCTTAGCTCACGACATTGATGAGGAAGAGCGCTTTCCGGCAGAGACCGTTGAAAAAATGAAGAAGTACGGCTTTTTCGGCATTCCGTACCCGAAGGAGTTCGGCGGCCAGGGCTGCGATGTTCTGACCTACATCCTGTGCGTGGAGGAACTGTCGAAGGTGTGCGGTACAACGGGCGTTATCGTTTCCGCACATACCTCTCTTTGTGCCGACCCGATTTACAAGTTCGGCACCAAAGAGCAGAAGGAAAAATATCTTGTTCCGCTCGCTTCCGGCAAAAAGCTTGGCGCATTCGGCCTGACCGAGCCCGGTGCAGGCACCGACGCTTCGGGCCAGCAGACCAAGGCTGTGCTGGAGGGCGACCACTATGTGCTCAACGGCAGCAAGATTTTCATCACCAACGGCGGCGTGGCCGACATTTATGTCGTGTTCGCCATGACCGATAAATCCAAGGGCGTGAAGGGCATCTCCGCGTTTATCGTAGAGAAGGACTTCCCGGGCTTTTCCATCGGCAAAAAAGAGAAGAAGATGGGCATTCGCGGCTCCGCTACCACAGAGCTGGTATTTGAGAACTGCATCGTTCCCAAAGAGAACCTGCTCGGCCAGGAGGGCAAGGGCTTTACCGTTGCCATGACCACGCTGGACGGCGGCCGCATCGGTATTGCCGCGCAGGCGCTGGGCATTGCCGAGGGCGCTCTGGACGAAACCATCAAGTATGTAAAAGAGAGAAAGCAGTTCGGCCGTTCGATTGCCGCGTTCCAGAACACGCAGTTCCGCATTGCGGACATGAAGACGAAGATCGACGCCGCAAAGCTGCTCGTTTACCGTGCGGCAATGCTCAAGCAGGCCGGCGCCAAGTTCTCTAGCGAGGCTGCGATGGCGAAGTTGTTTGCGGCAGAAACCGCTATGGCGGTTACCACCGAGTGCGTACAGCTCTTCGGCGGCTACGGCTACACCAGAGAATACCCCGTGGAGCGCATGATGCGCGACGCGAAGATCACCGAAATCTACGAAGGCACCAGTGAAGTGCAGCGCATGGTTATTTCCAATGCGCTTTTGAAATAAGGGGGGGCACGCAGTGAAAATCGTTGTAAGCATCAAGCAGGTTCCGGATACCAATGAGGTAAAGCTGGACCAGACGACAGGAACCCTGATTCGTGAGGGTGTTCCCAGCATTATCAATCCGGACGACAAGGCTGGCCTTGAGGCTGCCCTCCGTTTGAAAGATCAGGTAGGCGCGCATGTTACCGTGCTGACCATGGGCCCGCCTCAGGCGGCCATCGCTCTGCGCGAGGCTCTGGCCATGGGCGCGGATGAAGCGATTCTTGTGACCGACCGCGCGTTCGGCGGCGCCGACACCTGGGCCACTTCCTCCACTCTGGCCTCCGCTATTTCCAAGCTGGATTACGATCTCATCATCACCGGCCGCCAGGCCATCGACGGCGACACCGCACAGGTTGGCCCGCAGATCGCCGAGCACCTCGGCCTGCCCAACGTAAGCTATGCGGAAGAGCTGTGGGTGGAAGGCGATACCCTCAAGGTAAAGCGCCAGTATGAAGACCGCTATCACATCGTTCGCGTCAAAACCCCCTGCCTGATCACCGCTTTGGCCGAATTGAATGAACCCCGCTATATGACTCCCGGCGGCATTTTTGACGCCTTCCAGAAAGAAATTATCGAGTGGCACAGAGCCGACCTCGATGTTGACGACAGCAACATCGGCCTCAAGGGCTCCCCCACCCGCGTGAAGAAGTCCTTCACCAAGGCGGTGAAGGGACAGGGCACCATTGTAACGATGGAGCCCGAAGAGTCAGCCAACTGGCTGACCGACCGTCTGCGTGAAAAATTCATTCTGTAGTAGGAAAGTGGTGAGGAATTATGAGTAACGAAGCATATAAGGGAATATTCGTATTTGCCCAGCAGGTGGACGGAAAGCTGTCCAACGTTGCGCTGGAACTGATCGGCAAAAGCAAGGCTTTGGCCAAAGATCTGAACACAGAAGTTACCGCCGTGGTATTGGGTAACAAAATCGGCCATCTGCCGGAGCAGCTGGGCCGTTATGGCGCGGACCGCGTTGTCATCGCGGAGGATCCGATTCTGGAAACTTATACCACCGAGCCTTATGCGCATGTTATTACCGAAATCGTAAAAAAATATCAGCCTGAGATCGTGCTGTACGGCGCAACCGCCATCGGCCGCGATCTGGCTCCCCGTATTTCCGCCAGAGTACACACCGGCCTGACCGCCGACTGCACCTCGCTGGAAATCGAAGAGGGCACCGGCAACCTGCTGATGACCCGCCCCGCATTCGGCGGCAACATCATGGCGACCATCGCCTGCGCGGACTTCCGCCCCCAGATGGCGACCGTTCGCCCCGGCGTAATGCAGCGACTGACCCCGGTGGACAACGCCCACCCGGTGGTAGAGTCCTTCTCCGTTCCGGATCTGGCCGAGCATGTCAACGTGGAAGTTGTTGAAGTGATCAAAAAGATCAGCGAGAAGATGGATATTCAGGAGGCCAACGTTCTGGTTTCCGGCGGACGCGGCATGGGCGGACCCGAGAACTTTAAGCTCCTCGAAGAACTGGCCGACGTTTTGGGCGGCACAGTTTCTTCCTCCCGTACTGCGGTTGACGCAGGCTGGGTTGAGAAAGACCGCCAGGTTGGCCAGACCGGTAAAACGGTTCGCCCGAACCTGTATATTGCCTGCGGCATTTCCGGCGCCATCCAGCACTTGGCTGGCATGGAAGAGTCGGATGTGATCATCGCGATCAACAAAGACCCCAGCGCTCCCATCTTTGAGGTGGCGGATTACGGCGTTGTGGGCGACGCGATGAAAATCCTGCCTCTGTTCACAGAGCAGGTGAGAAAAGCCAAGGAAGAAAAGAGCAACGCCTGATTCATTTCAGGCTCTCAGCACGGCAGCGCGCAAGGATTTTGCATTTGGAGGCTTCCGCGCCGCCGCGCGGGTTTTCCCCGGCCCAATGCGAATCCACGCGCGCTGCCGCGCTGAAAATTGCTTTTTTTCAGATGGAGCCGACCAGTTTTGCCGGCCGATTCCATCCATCATACTTAAATTGGAGGTTTTACCGTGGGAAAAGTGTATACGCTATCTGAAGCAGTAGCTAAATTCGTAAACGACGGTGACAGTATTGCGATCGGTGGCTTTACCACCAACAGAAAGCCCTTTGCCGCCGTGCATGAAATCCTCAGACAAGGCAAGAAAGACTTTATTTTAAATGCGGGCGCCAACGGCGGTGATGCGGATTTGCTCATCGGCTGCGGGCGTGTGAAAGCGTACATCAACTGCTACACCGCAAACTCCGGCTATACCAACGTATCCAGACGGTTCCGCGCGGCGATTGAAAACGGCGACATTCTTTTTGAGGACTACTCACAGGATGCTGTTATGCTGATGTTCCATGCCGCTGCTCTGGGATTCCCCTATGTTCCCAGCCGCCTGATGATGGGTACCGGCCTTGCCGATAAGTGGGGCATTTCCAAAGAGATCAGAAAGACCATTGACAAGCTGCCCGATGAAAAGTTCGTCATTGAGCAGAATCCCATGAACCCCGAAGAGAAGCTGCTGCTCCTGCCTGTGCCGGAGATTGACGTTGCCGTCATTCATGTGCAGATGGCTTCCCCCGACGGAACCTGCCGCATTCTGGGCGACGAGTTCCAGGATACCGATATTGCGGGCGCTGCGAAGAAGGTCATTGTTACCTGCGAAGAGCTGGTTTCCGATGAGTATATCCGCCGCGATCCCAACGCGAACACCATCCCCGGCTTCTGCGTGGATGCCGTTGTTCATGCCCCGCACGGTGCGCATCCGTCCCAGTGCTACGATTACTATGACTACGATTCCAAATATTATAAAGAATACGATGTTGCCTCCAAAACACAGGAAGCGTTCGACGCTTTCTGCCAGGAGTGGGTATTCTCCACCCCGACACACGAGGACTACCTCAACAAGGTAGGCGGCGCCAGGCTGGCCAACCTCAAGGTTGTTCCGGGTCTCGGCTACCATGTTGATATGACGGCACAGGCGAAGGAGGAGAAGAAGTAATGGCTAACTACACGAATTACACCAACAAAGAAATGCAGGCAATTACGATTGCCCGCGCGATCACCAACGATCATATCGCGATTGTTGGAACAGGTCTTCCTCTCATCGGCGCAACTGTTGCCAAGAAGATATTTTCCCCCGGCTGCACACTCATTGTTGAGAGCGGCCTGATCGACTGCGATCCCGTTCAGGTTCCCACCTCTGTCGGTGACTGCCGCTTTATGGCGCACTGCGCGGTGCAGTGGCCTCCGGTTCGCTACATTGGCTTCCAGGCCAACGAGTGGCTCAAGAACAGAGACAGAATGATCGCCTTCATCGGCGGCGCTGAAATTGACCCTTACGGCAATGTCAACTCCACCTCCATGGGCGATTACCATCATCCGAAGACCCGTTTCTCCGGCTCCGGCGGAGCGAACGGTATTGCAACGTATGTCAATACCGTTCTCATGATGCAGCACGAAAAGCGCCGCTTCACTGAGAAGATCGATTACATTACCAGCCCCGGCTGGATGACCGGCGGCCCCGACGGACGCAAGAAGGCAGGTCTGCCCCAGAACCGCGGCCCGCTGATGGTTGTTACCGACAAGGGCGTTATGAAGTTTGACGAGAAGACCAAGAGAATGTATCTGGCGGGTTACTACGAGTCCTCCTCCATTGAGGAGATCGTAGAGAATACCGGCTTTGAGATTGACACCTCCAGAGCAGAGCTGCTGGCTCCGCCCTCTCCGGAAGTCATCAAGGCGATCCGCGAAGAGATCGATCCCGGCCAGGTCTTCATCAAAGTTCCCAAAGAGTAATTATCGTTGATATTCATTCCTTGCACGCGGCGGAGCTTTGTTTGAGGCTCCGCCGGCGGCGCAGGGGGTTCGACTGTTTGGCGGTTTCAGGCCGATTCGGCTTGAAATGCCGATACCGAGTTCAAAAAGCCAATTGGTAGGAAGGTTACTATGGAAGCAAAGTATACGTTAGGCATCGACGTTGGTTCCACCACGTCTAAATGTGTGATTGTGAAGGACGGGCAGGAGATCGTCAGCAAATCTCTGGTTTCAGTGGGTGCCGGTACCAGCGGCCCCGAGCGCGCGATCAAAGAGGTGCTGGATAACTGCGGAATGAAAAAAGAAGACATGAGCTTTATTCTTGGCACCGGCTACGGGCGTAATTCGCTTGATATCGTGGATGACCAGATGAGTGAGCTGAGCTGTCATGCAAGAGGCGCATACTACCTGTTTCCGGAGGTTCACACGGTCATTGACATCGGCGGACAGGACATGAAGGTGCTTCAGATTGACAATGGCGTTATGGTCAATTTCCAGATGAACGACAAGTGTGCCGCCGGCACGGGGCGCTTTCTCGATGTAATGGCCCGCGTGCTGGAGGTGAAAGTCGCCGAACTGGGCGATTTGGGGGCAAAGTCCACCAAACGGGTAGCGATCAGTTCTACCTGTACGGTTTTCGCCGAAAGCGAAGTGATCAGCCAGCTGGCGCAAGGCAGCGATATGCACGACATCATCAACGGTATCCACCACTCTATCGCCGCCCGTATGAGCGGTCTGGCACGCCGTGTCGGTGTGCGCGACCAGGTTGTTATGACCGGCGGTGTGGCGCAGAATGTCGGTGTTGTCGCAGCGCTGGAGGAGGAGCTCGGCCATAAGGTCTACACCTCTCCCCTGGCTCAGTATGCCGGTGCGCTTGGCGCGGCGCTGTTTGCGTACCAAAAGGCGACCCGCAAGAAATAGCGCCAGGCAATAGAATGATTTTTCGTTGGTGTGGGAGCTCCCCACACGTTAGAAACCCTTTGTTACTATTATTTTAAAAGGAGCGAGTGAACTATGGCAGAAATCGAAAAGACAGCACCCGCCGAGCAGACTGCTCCCGCAGCTGCGGCGCCTGCCAAGAAACCTGCAAAACCCGCCAGCCCCGGTGTAACTGCTCTGCGTAAAGTCGTTTCCGACGTTTACGCTGCCGCTTGGGAAGCAAAGAAAGCGGGCCGCCCGGTGGGCTGGTCTTCTTCCAAATTCCCCTGCGAAATTGCGGAAGCCCTCGACCTGGCCGTTGTATATCCCGAAAATCAGGCCGCCGGTATCGCCGCGCAGCATGACGGCGAGCGCCTGTGCGTGGAAGCGGAGAACCTGGGCTTTGACGCAGACATCTGCGGCTATGCCCGCATCAGCCTGGCCTATGCCTCCGGCGTGGAGACCACCAACGTGTCCCGCCAGATGCCCCAGCCCGACTTCGTTCTGTGCTGCAACAACATCTGCAACTGCATGACGAAATGGTACGAGAATATCGCTCGTATGCACAACATTCCGCTCATCATGATCGATGTTCCCTACAACAACACCACCCACGTGGACGAGAGCCAGGTGGCGTATATTCGCGCCCAGTTTGAGGACGCAATCAAGCAGCTGGAGAAGATCTCCGGCAATAAGTTTGATGAAAAGAAATTTGAGCAGGTATGCGCGAATGCAAACCGCACCGCGAAGGCATGGCTGAAGGTCTGCGACTACTGCCGGTACGAGCCCTCCCCGATGTCCGGCTTCGACCTGTTCAACCACATGGCGGACGTTGTTACCGCCCGCGGCAAGCAGGCAACCGCCGAAGCGTTTGAGCTGCTGGCCACCGAGCTCGAGGAGCACGTAAAGAACGGTACCTCTACCCTGCCGTTTGAAGAGAAATACCGTATTATGTTCGAGGGGATTCCCTGCTGGCCTGATCTGAGAGCGCTGTTTAAGCCCCTCAAGAGTGCCGGCTTGAACGTAACCGCTGTTGTGTATGCGCCCGCGTTTGGTTTCGTATACGACGGTCTGGATGATCTGTGTCGTGCATACTGCAAAGCCCCGAACAGCGTTTGCCTGGAGCAGGGTGTGGAATGGCGTGAGGGCCTCTGCCGCGACAATAAGGTAGACGGCGTTCTGGTTCATTACAACCGCAGCTGCAAGCCGTGGTCCGGCTATATGCCCGAAATGCAGCGCCGCTTTACCGCAGACCTGGGCATTCCCTGCGCCGCGTTCGACGGCGACCAGGCGGATCCCCGCAACTTCAACGCCGCTCAGTACGAAACACGCGTACAGGGTCTTGTTGAAGCGATGGAAGCAACTAAAGCTGCGAAGGAGGGCTAACGAACATGAGTATCGAATCGATGATCAGCGAGCTGGCCAGTGTTGCCGCACATCCCGGAAAGCAGCTGGCGAATTTTAAAGCACAGGGCAAAAAAGTGATCGGCATCATGCCCTACTATGCGCCCGAAGAGCTTGTTCATGCCGCAGGAATGGTCCCCATGGGCCTCTGGGGCAGCAACGACAAAACCATCTCTTTGGCGAAGGAATACTGCGCGACGTTCTACTGCACCATCGCACAGCTGGGCCTTGAAATGCTGCTGGACGGCACGCTCGATCAGCTCGACGGCGTGATCACTCCCACCATTTGCGACACCCTGCGCCCGATGAGCCAGAACATCCGCGTGGCGATGGCCAAGTACGAGAAGATGCCTACCATCTTTTTGGCACATCCCCAGAACCGCAAGCCCGCTTACGGCCTGAAGTTCTGTGTGGATCAGTACACCAACGTCAGAAAAGCGCTGGAAGAAATCAGCGGCGCTCCGATTACGGACGAAGCGATTCAGAACGCGATTAAGGTATACAACAAGAGCCGTGCTGCCCGCCGCGAGTTTGTAAAGCTTGCAAGCGAGCACTGCGACGTGATCACTCCCACAAAGCGCAGCGCCGTGCTGAAGGCCTCCTGGTTCATGCTCAAGGATGAGTACACCGAGAAGCTCGAAGCGCTCAACGAAGAGCTCAGAAAGCTGCCGGTTTGCGACTGGAAGGGCGTGAAGGTCGTCACCAGCGGTATCATCTGTGATAACCCGGCCCTCCTCAAGATTTTTGAGGACAACAACGTAGCGATCGCTGCGGATGACGTAGCGCAGGAGAGCCGCTCCTTCCGTGCCGACGCTCCGGAGGATCAGGCAGACCCGATGATGGCCCTGGCTATGCAGTTTGCAAGCCTCGACTACGACGTTCTGCTTTATGATGAGCATTCCTCTGAAAACCGCCGCGGCGAGTACGTTGCCAACATGGTAAAAGAAAACGGCGCACAGGGTTTGATCGTGTTCATGCAGCAGTTCTGTGACCCGGAGGAGATGGAGTATCCCTCTCTGAAGAAGGCTTTGGACGAGGCCGGCGTCCTGCACATCAAGCTGGGCATCGACCAGCAGATGCGCGACTTCGGTCAGGCTGCCACCGCGATTCAGGCGTTTGCCGACGTATTGAAGTCTCTTTAATTTACATTTCAAAAGGCCCCTTTCGGGAGAAATCCCGAAAGGGGCCTTTTTGCGAACTCTTTATTTACTGAAAGAAAAGCGTTCTGGTGCTTTGCCGCGGAATGAGGGGCAAGTCCGCGCAACGCCGGCATAAACTGCCCGAAGATAATTGCTCTAGTAAAAAATTGTATTTCTATGAGAAACCCGTTAGGAACACACCAAAGGGTAAAAATTTGCCGCTTTGGTAAAA
>OBWS01000946.1_pt1 | contig 14794 bp, 11 predicted proteins | sample 1495291 | NCBI WGS metagenome assembly OBWS01 (sample SAMEA2580090, study PRJEB22360) | human gut metagenome | biome: human gut; feature: human-associated habitat; material: faeces | place: Denmark | collected 2008/2010 | reverse complement strand
CAATCAGTACGTTGGAAAACCTTGGCGGCATTTGCCGCCGCCGCTCAGGAAGGCGGCGCTGTGGGAATACGGGCAAACGGCCCGGAAGATATTGCCGCAATCAAACGCCGCGTGCAACTGCCTGTGATCGGAATTCAAAAGCACTGGACGGATGAATACGAATCCTACATTACGCCCACCCTCCAGGATGCTGTCGGTGTTCTGAAGGAAGGGCCGGAGATCCTAGCGATCGATGCCGGAAACCGCACGCGGCCCAATGGGGAGACCTATTTGTCGATTCTAAAGCAAATAAAGGCGGAATACCCGGAGGTGCTCGTCATGGCGGAAATCGCAACTTTCGATGAAGCGAAAGCGGTGGTAAATTCCGGATGCGATCTCATATCGACAACGCTTGCGGGCTATACACCCGAAAGCGCGGGCGTGGAATTGCCCGCCATTGGCCTGATATCGCAAATAAAGGGAATCACTGATCTTCCGATTATAGCCGAGGGTGGAATCAAAAATGCGGAGCAGGCGGCCGCCGCGCTGAAAGCCGGCGCACATGCCGTCGTGGTTGGCACGGCAATCACCCGGCCGGAAATCATCACTTCTCGATTTGTCAAAGGCATGAAGAGCAGCCCGCAGGCCTGAACGCGCTGCCGCGCAAAAGTATTCGGAATTCCTTTTTGTGGGCTTCCGAATACTCAAACCGCGGATGGTATCGTTTTCTATGCCGGCGGCCCGCATGCGCTTTGGCAGTGCGGAAGAGGCGGACTGTAATTTAAAAGGAAGGATGAAACGCTTCTGTCTGCATTTGAGGCGGAAAATCCTTGCGTGAACACTTCTAAAAGGAAACTGAAATTATGAAAATCATCTCTGCACCAGATTATGAAAGCATGAGCAGAAAAGCGGCCAATCTGATTTCCGCGCAGGTCATTCTGTATCCCCGCTCCGTTCTGGGCCTGGCAACAGGTTCGACTCCCCTGGGGATTTACAAACAGCTGGCGGACTGGTACCGCAAGGGCGACCTCGATTTTTCAAAGGTGCATACCGTTAATCTGGACGAATACTGCGGCCTTCCGGCCGGCAGCGAGCAAAGCTACCGGTATTACATGGAAAGCAATTTCTTCCATCATATTAATATTCCGGCGGAAAACTATAATCTTCCCAATGGAAACGCGGAAGATATCGAAGCGGAATGCATTCGGTACGATAAGCTGATTTCGTCACTTGGGGGGATCGACCTCCAGCTGCTGGGGATCGGGCACACGGGGCATATCGGATTCAACGAGCCGGATCAGAGCTTTGACAAGACGACCCACCGCATCAGGCTGAGTCGGCGCACCATCGAGGCCAACGCACGCTTTTTTGAAACTCCCGAAAAGGTGCCCGAATATGCCGTCACAATGGGGATCAAGGCGATCATGCAGGCAAAAAAGCTGCTGCTGGCCGCCTCGGGGGCCGAAAAGGCAGAAATATTGTACCGTGCGCTTTTCGGCCCGGTAACGCCGGAGCTTCCGGCATCTATCCTGCAGTTCCATCCGAATGTGACGGTGGTCGCCACAGAGGACGCTCTTTCCGTGATTCGCAGGCAGGAGCCGAAGCTTCTTTGAGAACCGCGAACAGCACTGGAGTTCAGTAAAGCAACAAGGAGGATTCTTTATTTTGATACAGTTTGATCATATCGTTCAGGATCCCGAAGGCCTGCATGCAAGGCCCGCGGGCAAGCTCGTCAAATTTGCTCAGGCATGCAACTCTGAAATCAGGATTTTGTCGGGGGAAAAGACGGCGAGTGCAAAAAAACTGTTCGCGGTCATGGGGCTTGGCATCAAACGGGGTGATACCATCACCCTGTTAGTGGAAGGGGAAAACGAGAGCCCGGATTGCGAAAAACTGAAGGCATTCTGCAAAGAATCGATTTGAAACAGGGGGCAGGGAATGAAACGAGTTCAGGGAATCGGCGTCTCGGGCGGGATCGCGATCGGCCCGCTCGTGCTGCTGAATCAAGGCGGCACCGGCGCCAGAAAAGAAACGGTCGAGGATGTGACGGCGGAGTTTATGCGCCTGGACACGGCGAGAAAAGAGACAATCCGTGAGCTGGATGAAATCTATCACCGGTCCTTAAAGCTGGTGGGGGATGAGAATTCCTCCATCTTTCAAATACACAGTATGATGCTGGAGGACGAGGACTTCCTCGCGGAAATTCGGGAGAAGATAGAAAACGAGCGGGTCAACGCGGAATATGCGGTCTGGGAAACCGGCAAATTATTTTCCGAACGCTTTGCTCAAATGGATGACTCTTACATGCAGGCGAGAAAGACAGACGTGATCGATATTTCCTCCCGCCTGATCCGGGTGTTGGAGCGCAAAAGCGAAGAAAGCCCCGCCCCGTTTGCCGCCCCCTCTGTGGTTTGCGCTGAGGATCTGATGCCCAGCGATACCATCCAGATGGATACCGCCCGCGTTTTGGCCTTTGTGACGCGGGAAGGCTCCATGACCTCCCATGCGGCCATTCTGGCAAGAACTCTTCAGATTCCTTCGGTGGCGGGGCTGGGGAGCGGTTTTTCAGAATTAACGGATGGCGTCACCGCAGTGGTCGACGGTTTTTCGGGAGAGATTTTTTTGGAGCCCGACGAGGCTCTGCTGGCAGAGTACCGCGTCAAGCGGGATGCCTGCGCCCGTGAGCGCGAAAGCCTTCGGAGCATGGCCGGGCAAAAGGCGGTCACGCGAAGCGGCCGCTCCATCGAGCTCAATGCGAACATCGGCCACCCGGGAGACGTGGATGGAGCGCTGGAGAACAGCGCCGACGGAATCGGTTTGTTCCGCAGTGAGTTTCTATATATGGAAGGGACTTCGTTCCCGACGGAGGAGCAGCAGCTTCAGGCGTATAAAACCGTTCTTGAAAAGATGGGGAATAAGCGCGTCATCATCCGAACGCTCGATCTGGGCGCGGATAAACAGATTCCGTATTGGAACCTGCCGAAGGAGGCAAATCCAGCGCTGGGGTGCCGGGCAATACGCATCTGCCTGAAAAATGAGAAGATTTTCCGCACACAGCTGAGGGCGCTGCTGCGCGCATCGGTTTTCGGGAATCTGTCCGTTATGTTTCCCATGATCATTTCGATTGACGAAGTCAGGGCCGCGAAGAAAATCGTGGAGCAGGTAAAAACGGAACTGCGCGCACAGGGGCTTCCGTATTCGGAGCATGTTCCGTTCGGCATCATGGTAGAAACGCCGGCTGCGGCGCTGGTAAGCGATTCGCTTGCAAAAGAAGTGGACTTTTTCAGCATAGGAACCAACGACCTGACGCAGTATACTCTGGCGGCGGACCGTATGAACAGCTCGATCGCGGAGCTTTATGATCCGCGGCACCCGGCGGTGCTTTGGCTGATAGAGACGACTGTGCGCAGCGCAAAGCAGGCGGGGATCGAAGTGGGAATCTGCGGAGAATCCGCGGCAGATACCGGTCTGACCGCGTTTTATCTGAAAATCGGTGTGGATGAGCTTTCCGTTGCGCCCTCCCGCATTCCGGAAATGAAAAAGGCGATCCGCGAGCTCGATCTCTGACCGGTGCGAACATCTTTTGAGGGAAGCGGCAGGTTCCTGTTTTGAGTGGCTCGGTTTCAGAAGAAACGGAAGATGTTTTGACGGCGGGCAGAACAAAGAATGGATATCCTTTACGGGAATCCATTCTTTGTAGATAAATATTTGCGCGGCGTCGCCAACAACCCGTTTCAGATTGTAAAAGGATATCGGATCTCCTTGGCGGCTCGGCGAATCCCTTGCCGGTAGGTACGGGCGCTGCCGCCGCTCGTAAATAACAAGCCCTTGGGAAGGAGAGAATCAAATTGATTTTAAAAAACGCCAGGCTTTTTGACGATGATTTTGCGGTCGTGCAGGCCGATATTGAAACGCGGGGAGACAGAATCGTGCGAATCGGCCATGAATTGACAGGCGCGCAGGTGTGTGATCTGCGCGGGTGCCTGATTTTGCCGGGCCTTGTGGACATTCACATCCACGGCTGCGCGGGGGCGGATACTTTTGACGGCACTCGGGATTCCATTGCGCGCATGGCCGCGCATCTGGTGCAAAAGGGAGTGACCTCGTTCTGCCCGACCACCATGACAGGCTCTGCCGAACAGATTGCGACCGCGCTTTTTGCCGTTCGGGACTGCATGGAGTACCCGCCGCAGGGAGCGGCTGTTTTAGGCGCGCACATGGAGGGGCCGTATCTTTCGGAAGGAAAGAAGGGCGCGCAGCGGGGCGACGCGCTTCGCTCGCCGGATTTTGCGGAATTTCTGCGGCTTTATCATGGCTGCGGCGGTGCCATTCGCCTGGTGGACGTTGCCCCGGAATGCGAAAACGCCAGGGAATTCATCACCCGGGCCTCCGAGTTCTGCACGGTATCCGCCGCCCATTCCGAAGCGGACTACGACACGGCGATGCAGAGCTTTCGGTGGGGGATCACCCATGCGACGCATCTGTTCAACGCGATGACGGGCCTTCACCACCGGCAGCCGGGGATGGTCGGGGCTGTGTTCGATGCTCCGGATGTCCGCGCGGAGCTGATCTGCGACGGGCTGCATGTCCATCCGGCGGTGCTGCGCACGGCCTTCCGTCTGCTGGGGGAGGAGCGGAGCGTCGTCGTCAGCGATTCCATGCGGGCGGCGGGCCTGCCGGACGGGGAATCGGAGCTGGGAGGGCAAACGGTTTTTCTCAAAAACGGAGCGGCCCGCCTGGCGGATGGGACGCTTGCGGGCTCCACGACAAATCTGCTGGACGAAATCAGAAATCTGGTGCGGTTCGGCGTTCCGCTGCGGCAGGCGGTGCGGTCGGCCACGATCACCCCCGCCGCCGCAATCGGAAGGGACGGCGAGATCGGCTCGATCCGGGAGGGGAAACGCGCGGACTTTACCGTTCTGGACGAAGAGCTTCGTCTGCGGTTGGTCATGACCCGCGGAGCGATCGCCTATGAGGCGCCGCCCTCCGGCGCCGTTTCGGCGGGCGGCGCGGTAACGCCGCAGACGCAGTAACCTGCCCGGCCGGTTGCTCGAAAACTGCAAGACCGTTTAGAAAGTCGTCGCCGACGCAAAGCAGTCGCCCCGTATGAACGGACGGCGGAGCCGGGATTGATGGATAAAAGCTGGGGCGGCGCGCGCCACTCAGGCGCCGTGCTCATCACCGAAACCGGCTATGAAATTCTGACGCGTCTGAACGCGGGATACCTTCCATATAGAAAACGACTGCGTCAATCTCAGCCGCCCGATCGGGCGGCTGTTTTTTTACGGCTTTGGCGAGAACAATGACGCGAAGGGCCGGTGGTCAACAACCGGTTTTTATGGATTTCCTTTCGGGCGGTATGATTTTCGGCAAAACCCCGGCTGAAATTCGCCAGGCTGTGCGCGGTGTGAACAGCAAAGCAGAGGGCTACACCATTTGGCCTGAGAATACATATGATAACAAGAATACACCATTTTAAGGAGAATGATAGAGAATGTCCACTCAATCGGAATCTTCAGCGGGGAATGACTTTAACGGGATCGATCAGACTTGCTCGCCGGCCATGCCGAACCAAATCGATATGGAATTGAAAAGTCTGATGGAGTTTTTGGAAGGAAAAGATGTTTTGGAAATGACGGAGGCGATCAAGCAGAATTTGAGGTATTTCAGCACGACAAACAACCGGCTGTACGATAATACGATCCGCTTTATCAATGAGCATAAACTTTGGGGTACTTATTACCCGGAGCGCGAAGATTATGAGCTTGCGGAAAACCGGGCCCATGCCTTTGTGGAGCATAAGGCGGATTTTGAATGGCTCTACCGGGTTCTGCAGGACAATCGCTCAAAAAGAATACTGGTCAACATCCTTTATTACTGGCTTATGTCGGACCCCGCAAGAGTCGATCAGATATGTGACAAGACCTTTTCCCAGTATTTTGATCTCGATATTGTAAAATGCGGCAAGGACGAGGTGTTTGTGGATGTTGGGGGATTTATCGGAGATACTCTTGTCAGCTATGTAAAAACGTTTGGAAACAACTGCCATCAAAAGCTGTATTGCTACGAAATCGCTCCCGCAAATATAGAATATATCAAAAAGAACATCGAGCTGTTCCATATTGACAATGTGGAGATCAGAGAAAAGGGCGCGAGTGACAGAGACGGTACGATGTACCTTTCTTCCGACAAGCTGTCTTCCGTCAACCAGCTTTCTGAAAGCGGAGCGATTGCCGTCCCTATTGTAAAAATAGACGACGATATCGAGGAAGACGTAACCTTCATCAAAATGGACATCGAGGGTGCGGAAGAGAAAGCCCTTTCAGGCTGCTTGGAAACAATAAAGAAAAATCACCCGAAGCTTGCGCTGAGCGTGTACCATAACCACAAAGACCTCTGGAAGCTGGCCCGCATGATTGACGAAGCCGATCCCTCCTACCGCTTTTATCTGCGCTATTATGGGTCGCCGGTTTTTCCCACCGAATATATTCTGTACGCGGTTTAAGAAAAAGCGTTCCCGTTGAACCGACAGGAAAACGGGTGCTTCGGGATCGGAGGACTCTGCCGCTTCCCTATAGCCATTCAAATGAACGGCGGCAAAGCGGGTTGATTGCGAATGGCGCCGGGAAAGCCACAGCATTGCGAGCGCGAAAATAATTTCATCCCGCCCATTGACCGAATCGGTTGATAGTGCTATGTTTAGCAATATATTGCAGGGAGGAATCGATCCCCGGGAGGGCGGCCCGAAATTTCCACTTTGCAGGATCGCCTTCGCATTGTCGATGCCGGAGCAGGCCCAACGCCCGAAGAAAATTCATGAGTTCAGGAGAAAAAAGATGGAGCAAAAAGACAGGAAAAGCGAGCTGGTTCGTTTGCAGGATCAAATCCTGCGGTGCCGCTCGTGTCGGGAGATATTCGGGTTTGAGCCGCATCCCATCGTGCAGGGGAGCTGCAACGCCAAAATCATGCAGATCAGCCAGGCTCCGTCCAAAACGGTGCACGAAACGGGCAGGCCGTTTAACGACGCCAGCGGAAGAAGGCTGCGCGGGGAATGGTACCGCATATCGGACGAGGATTTTTATAATCCGGATCATTTTTACATTGTTTCGATGGCGCATTGCTATCCCGGCAAGGCTCCGGGCGGGGGAGACCGCCGCCCGCCCGGAATTTGCTCGGAGCGGTGGCTGCTGCGGGAGATGGAGCTCGTCGACAACGAGATCTATATCATCATCGGCGGAGTTGCGGCAGCATTTTTCTTCCCGCGAGAGAAAATGACCTCTTTGGCGTTTGAGAACAGACAAATCAACGGAAAGCCCGCCTATGTACTGCCGCACCCGTCCCCGCTGAATATAAAGTGGTTTCGAGACTACCCCGAGTTTACGGAGAAGAGAATTTTCGAGGTGCAGAAAGAAGTGCACCGGGTACTGGGAATTTCGCCATGAAGGGCCCGACTCCTCAGCGGCGCGATGCCGCGGTATGAAAATGGAGATATTGCAAAGCCGTTGGGGGTGCTTCAAAAGGAGCACCCCCAACCGGCTTTTTCGGGAACAGGCAGCGCGAAAGCTGTGCGGAGTGTAGGCCGGCACGCGCCGGTGCTCTCACATCCCGCCTGATTGATTTTTATTTTAAAGATTGATGAAAGAAAGGGCAAACCTTGATTTGCTGTTGAAAGTCTGGAAAATAATGGGTATAATAAAGTCGGTTCTATTTCCCTTAGCAAAGGAAGAATTTGCATTTTTTGCCGCTGCACAACGCAGGGCGGGCTTTGAATCTGGCTTTGCACCGGTGAGGGCAATTCACGCAGGAAAGACAGTGTGCACAGCTCCGTCGGGCGGCAGCCGAATCTGAAAATAGCCTTCCAAAAACGCAGCACGGGCTGCTGAATCGCATGTTTCGATGAGAGCGTGCGGTTTCAGGGCTTGGCCGGGAGGGAACAAAGTGGGAACACGTTTTCTGCCGTATGGGCAGGAAGAAAAGCAGGAAAGACAGAATCTGGAGGAAATCAAAAAAGAATACGCAAAGGTGGATCACGACTGGCTTTTGCTGCACTACCAGATTTCTTTGGCCCTTGTGGTGGCTGCAATGCTCTGTGAATGTGCGGCGGGCGCTCTGCTGTACCATTACGATCTGATTTCGATTTCCGTGCAGCGCTATGTCTGCAAGTATGTGGTGGCGCCCAGTGCGGCAAACCTCGCTTTCATTCTGCTGGAGACAGCGGTGGTGAGGTCGGCAAACATCTCGCAGCTCAAGAAGATCTATGTGGTGTCGCTGACGCATGTCGCGATTTCGTTTGTTCTGTATACGGCGCACAGCGTTTTCCCGGCTATGTACTACACTTTTGCCGGCGCCGTGATGCTTACCATTATTTATGCCCGCTACCGCGTCACGACGGTCACGGCGGTTGCGGGAGTATTTTGCTTTTTATTTTCCGAATTTTTTACGCAATGGGATCCGGATAAGGTCAACGCCCTTTCAGATTCCTCGCGGATGTGTAATATTTTAACCGCCCTTTTTGTTCTGCTGGCGTTTTCGGCCGTGTGTATGGTGACGATTCGTTTTGAAAAGAAGCGCAATCAGATCAGCATTCAAAATTCGGTGGAGCGCTACCAGCTTTGGGAGAGCGTGCGCACCGATGATATGACGGGTATTTTTAACCGCAAAGCGCTGTACAACGCGTTTAAGGATATGGAGGACAGCACGGGGGATAAGGACTATATTCTGGCCGTGGTGGACATTGATCATTTTAAGCAGATCAACGACTGCTGGGGGCACCGTGTGGGCGACAATGTTCTGATCAGCTTTGCGGAGGTGCTTCGCGAAAACTGCGGGCCCTCCACGCCGTTTCGCTACGGCGGGGATGAATTCTGCCTGCTGTTCTGCGGCGTCAGTATGGCGGAAGCGGCGAACACCTGCAAAAAGATTCAGGCGGAGCTCGATGAAATGCTGTTCCCCGGCCACCCGGAATTCAAGCTGACGGCCAGCTTTGGTCTGGCGTCCTATTCTTTTCCTATGGATGCGGTGCGTCTTTTCCTCAATGCGGACGATGCGCTGTACGAGGCGAAAAAGAAGCGGGATTCCATTCATGTGTACGAGCAGAGCAGCGACCATTTCGGCCGTTTTTCCGAATAGCCGGTGAAATGGGAAATCGAAGGGGAATCCTGTATTATTAAGACTTTTGCCGCGGCGGCGCACCGTGTTGGCCGCTGCGATTCCAGGTTAGGCGGTGCACCTTGAGCCGCCGGATGGGAAGATTTTTATGAATACCAAACTGATTTTTCTGTTCCCGATTTTGCTGGCTGCCGCTGCGGGAACGGCATGGTTTGTGCGGCAGTACCGAAAGGAGAAGAGAAGCCTTTGGCTCGGAGTTTCCTTTCTGGCGGCGCTGCTGCCGGTATTGGGGCTGTGCGCCGTCATTTTGCTGATCTGGGAGAACCCGTTGGCGCAAGGCGTGCTTGTAGTGGGCGTGGTTGCGTTTTTTGCGGCGGTTTTGCTGTTCCCGTTCGCGCTGATTACCACTTTGCTGATTTCCGGCATTCAGCTGATTCGCAGGGAGGGCTTTTCTCTTTCGCATCTGCTTTCGCTCGGGTTTGGGGTGTGCTATATTGCATATCTGGTGGGTTGGCCCATGCTGAGCGATATGAAAAAGAATGATCTGTGGAATTTTCTGTACGCGTATCTTTCGTTCGTATTTTTCATTACTCTTTCGATTTTCGCGCTGTATACGGTCAGCAGCTTTTTGAATTTGCTCCGAAACCGCCGGAAAAGATACCGGTATATCATTGTGCTGGGCTGCGGGCTGATGAACGGCGCCGAGGTAACGCCGCTTCTGGCGGGCCGGATTCAGAAGGGGATGGAGGCGTACCGCCAGAATCCCGGAGCACGGCTGGTGTTTTCCGGAGGAAAGGGGAGCGGCGAGGCACTCCCGGAGGGAGAGGCGATGAAGCGCTACGCCGTTGAGAAAGGCGTTCCGGAGGAGGATATTCTGGTGGAGGCTCAGTCGGTAAACACCAGAGAAAACCTGCAGCTTTCTTACCGGTTGATTCAGCGGGACGCACAGGGCGATACCGGCAACCTGCTGGTGGTCACAAACCGCTACCATGTGTTCCGCGCGCTGCTTTTGGCCAAGCATTTGGGAATCCCCTGCGATGGGCGCGGTTCGCGCACAAAGCTGTATTTTGCGCTCAATGCCTTTATTCGGGAATGGATCGCCTATCTGGTGCTCTGGCGCAAAACATATGTCACGGTTCTGGTCGTTTCCTTTTTTGTGCTCGCTGCGGGCTGCCTGCTGAGCTGGTATCTGCGGCACCTGTAAAACGACGATTCCAATCCCAAAAATAAAGCGCAGGGCTCTTTGAGAAGAAAGAGGCCCTGCGTTTTTTATTCGTGTTTATCCTTTATTCCAGCTCAAACGCGCCGGTGTAAAGCTGATAATACTTGCCGCGCTCGGGCCAGAGCACGTCGTGGCTGCCACGCTCAATGATGCGGCCGTGCTCCAGAACCATGATCACGTCGGCGTTCTGAACGGTGGAGAGACGGTGGGCGATCACGAACACCGTGCGGCCCTTCATCAGAGCGTCCATGCCCTTCTGCACAATGGCCTCGGTTCGGGTGTCGATGGAGGAGGTCGCTTCGTCCAGAATCATCACGGGCGGGTCGGCCACCGCGGCGCGCGCAATCGAGATCAGCTGCCGTTGCCCCTGCGAAAGGCCGCTGCCGTCGCTTTCCAGCACGGTTTGGTAGCCCTTCGGCAGCATCCGGATAAAGCCGTCTGCGTTCGCGAGCTTCGCGGCTGCGATGCATTCCTCATCCGTCGCATCGAGCTTGCCGTAACGGATATTCTCCATCACGGTTCCGGTAAACAGGTTGACGTCCTGCAGAACAATGCCGAGAGAGCGGCGCAGATCCGCCTTTTTAATCTTGTTGATGTTGATGCCGTCATACCGGATTTTTCCGTCGGCAATATCGTAAAAGCGGTTGATGAGGTTCGTGATCGTCGTTTTCCCGGCGCCGGTCGCTCCAACAAACGCCACCTTCTGGCCGGGCTCCGCGTACAGGGTGATGTTGTGCAGCACCGGCTTGCCCTCTTCGTATTCAAAATCCACATCATAAAAGCGGATATCGCCGTGCAGAGGTGTGTAGGTGATGCTGCCGTCGCTGTGCGGATACTTCCAGGCCCACATTTCGGTGCGCTCGCTGCATTCGGTCACCTCTCCGTCGGTGACGCAGGCATTCACAAGCGTAACATACCCGTCGTCCTGCTCGCTTTCCTCGTCCATCAGCTCAAAAATGCGGGAGGCGCCGGCCAGCGCCATAATGACCATGTTGAACTGCATCGAGATCTGGCCGATGGGGTTGATAAAGCTGCGGGAAAGGGTCAGAAACGATACGATGGTGCCGATTGTGAGCACGTTCATCCCGGTCAGGCTCAGGTTCGGCAGGCCTGCGATTCCCGCCGCGCCGCCGATTACCGCCAGCAGCACATAGAGCATGTAGCCCATGTTGCCCACCACGGGCATGGTGATATTGCCGTATTTGTTCGCTTCGGTTGCACAGTAGCGCAGCTCGTCGTTTTTCAGGTCGAATTCCTCTTTCGCCTTGTCCTCGTGGCAGAATACCTTGACGACCTTCTGTCCGTTGATCATTTCTTCAATGTAGCCGTTCACGTTGCCCAGCGCCTGTTGCTGCTTGACAAAGAACGTACCGCTGCGCCCGACCAGAGTTTTGATCACCTTGAGCAGAACAACGGCGAACGCGGCGACAAACGCGGTGAGGCCCACGCTGAGGTACAGCATGGAGAAAAACGCTGCGGCGACCGAAACGACGGAAGAAAGCATCTGCGGAAAGCTCTGCGAAATCGCCTGGCGCAGCGTGTCGGTGTCGTTTGTGTAGCGGCTCATCACATCGCCGAAGGAGTGAGTGTCGAAATAGCGGATTGGCAGGCTCTGCATGTGGGTAAACATGCTGTCGCGGATTTTTTTCAGCGTGCCCTGCTCCACAACGACCATCACCCAGTTATAGAACAGGGTGGAACAGATGCCGATCAGATACACGCAGCCGATGGAGAGCACCGCGCGGAACAGGCCGGAAAAGTCCGGGTTGGCCTGCCCCAGCAGCGGAACAATATATTGGTCGATCAAAGTCTGCAAAAACAGCGCGGAGGCCGCACTGGCGGCGGCGCTGATCAGAATGCAGATGCCGACGAGAATCAGCCGAAACCGGTATTCCGACATATAAGAGAGCAGGCGCTTGATGGTGCCGGGCTTAAAGCGCTGCATCGGCGGGTGCCCGGCCGGCCTTCTGCCTGCTTTGGCGGCGGATTGGTTATTCATGAAGGGTTCCCCCCTTGTTCTGAGATTCATAAACCTCGCGGTAAATCGCGCAGGTTTCGAGCAGCTGTTCGTGCGTGCCGATCGCGTTGATGCGGCCGTCGTCCAACACGATGATCTTATCCGCGTCCTGCACGGAGGAAACGCGCTGCGCGATGATGATTTTGGTGGTGTTCGGGATATTCTCGCGGAACGCCTGGCGGATCAGGCTGTCGGTTTTGGTGTCGACGGCGCTGGTGGAGTCGTCCAGAATCAGAATTTTGGGCCGCCCCAGCAATGCGCGCGCAATACACAGGCGCTGGCGCTGACCGCCGGAAACGTTCGAGCCGCCCTGCTCAATATGCGTGTCGTATCCGTCCGGGAACTCGCGGATAAAGCCGTCGGCCTGCGCGAGCTGACAGGCGCGGATGATTTCCTCGTCCGTGGCGTTTTCGTTGCCCCAGCGCAGGTTTTCTTTGATCGTGCCGGAGAACAGCACGTTCTTTTGCAGCACCATGGCCACCTCTTTGCGCAGTGCTTCCAGATCGTACTCTTTTACGTCGGTTCCGCCGACGGTTACGATGCCGCTTACCGGGTCGTACAGGCGGGGAATCAGCTGCACCAGGCTCGATTTGGACGAACCCGTTCCGCCGATGATGCCGACGGTTTGGCCGGACGCGATGGAAAACGTGATGTCGTCGAGTACCGGCTTATCGGTCTGCCGCGCATAAGAGAAGGTGACGTTCTCAAAGGTAACGGAGCCGTTCGGCACCGAGGTGACAGGGTTTTCCGGATTTTTCAGATCGCTTTCCTCCGTTATGACTTCCACGATGCGCTCTGCGGACGCGCGGGAAATGATGATCATGACGAATACCATCGAGAGCATCATCAGGCTCATCAAAATCTGCATGGCGTAGGTAATCAGGCTGGTCAGCTCGCCGGTGGAAAGGCCGATCACCGCGTTGTTTCCGCTGGCGATGATCTCCCTTGCGCCGAACCACGAAAGCAGCAGCATGCTGCCGTAAAGACACAACTGCATCAGCGGCATGGTAAAGGCCAGCCGCTTTTCCGCGACGGTAAAGTCGTTAAAAATCGTTTGCGAAACGTCTGCGAACTTCTTCTCTTCAAAATCCTCGCGGATATAGGACTTGACCACGCGGATGCCGTGCAGGTTTTCCTGCACGATGTTGTTGAGCTTGTCATAGGTGCGGAACACCCGCACAAAAATCGGATGAACGCGCGACATGATCAGGTACGTGCCCAAACCGAGCACCGGGATGGTCGCAAGGAAGATCAGCGACAGCCGCGCATCGATCCGGAAGGAGAACACGAGCGCGAACACGATCATCATGGGTGCGCGCACGGCCAGGCGCACCAGCATCTGGAACGCGTTCTGCACGTTGTTCACATCGGTGGTCAGGCGGGTGATGATGCTCGCGGTAGAAAACTTGTCGATGTTGGAAAACGAAAAGTTCTGCACATTGTAAAACATATCATGGCGCAGGTTTCTGGCAAAGCCCGCCGAGGCCACGGCCGCGCTGCGCCCGGCCAGAATGCCCGTAATCAGCGAAACCGCCGCGGCCAAAACCAGAACAAGGCCCATTATGATCACATAGGACATATCCCTTTTGTTGATTCCGTTGTCGATCAAAAACGCCATGATGGTCGGGATCACGATTTCGAGGATGGATTCCAAGGTAACGTATATCGGTGCGAGAATTGATTCCTTTTTATATTCCCGCACGCTGGACAGAAGTGTTTTGATCATGGATTGTTATTGCTCCTCCTGCAGATTGGTTATGTTGGTTTTCATTCGTTCCAGATATGAGAGCAGCGTTTCGATTTCCTCCTCCGTAAAGCCCTGGATGAGGGTAGCCTCCATTTTTTTGGCATCCTCCAGCATCAGTCCCCGAATTTCCAGCGCCTTTGGGGTCAGCACAATTTTTTTCAGGCGTGCGTCCTGCGCAACGGCCTGCCGCTCAATCAGCCCCTTTTGCTCCATCAGGCTCAGTACCCGGGAAGCGGTGGAACGGGTAATGGTGAAATAGTCCTCAATGTCTTTCTGGTAGATGTCTCGGCCGGCCCGTTCTGCGACAAAGCTGATGATCCAGCCGTTATTGCCGGTAATGGTTTCAATTTCCTTCCGGTGAGATGAAAATTCAAAATAACGCCGGATCATGTTGTTCAGGGAACGAAGCTCCCTGCCGACCTTCATTTGATTCATCGGGCATATCCTTTCCAAAGTGAATTGTTTGACATAAAACTGTTGTGTCTACAACATTATATTCAAAATCGAATCCTGCGTCAAGAGAAAAAGTGATAGAACCTACGCCCCAAAACGAATTCTAATTTGTCGAAATAATACGGAAAGAGGAGGGGGTTCCGCGGGGCGATACAGGCAGGGCCGGGGCTGCGGGGCGGTACTGCTTTCGCACCGGGCAAGCGGGCTTGTGCTTAGGATTACCGGATTGTTCCAATCAAAAAACGGCAGGCCAATTCAATTTGGCCCG
>OBWS01000931.1_pt1 | contig 14927 bp, 10 predicted proteins | sample 1495291 | NCBI WGS metagenome assembly OBWS01 (sample SAMEA2580090, study PRJEB22360) | human gut metagenome | biome: human gut; feature: human-associated habitat; material: faeces | place: Denmark | collected 2008/2010 | reverse complement strand
TCGGATAACTTACACCCGCACGGGCATTTACAGACCATAGCCATTCTTTCATTCGAATATGTTCGCTTTGCTTTGCGATCTCTACCTCATCCGAGAATAATTTCATTCTACGTTTGCCTGCGACATTCACTTCCGCCATACCTCCGGCAGAGGCGTAAAACATAAAACGATTCCATTCCGCGATCTTATAAGTCAATGATAATGGAATTCCTATAAAATGCAATCGCTGATCATTCTCTATATGATACGTATTATTCGTACTCCACTCCGATCTTAAGTAAGAATAAGTTAATCCAGTCTGCAAAGAAAAACGATTATTCAAATAACGACTAATTGAGATCCCCACCCCAATAGGCGTCTTATGATGAATATCCGTCTTAGCAGGATCTTTCTTCTCCGCATCGAACGAATTTAAGCTCATCAGATTCTCACTCTTAAGCACGCTGCTATTCGTCACATACTGAGGGACCAGATTATCAGCGCCCATAGAAAGACCTCCACCTCCCATACCGAACCCCCATTTCCGGGACGCAGTCTTCTCCGGCTTCTTTTTAGCAACAGGAGTAGCATCCGCGACAAGTACATCATTCTTGAGAACAACTATCTCATCATTATTCCTTTCAACCTCCGGCTCAACGGTATCTTTCTCATTCGCCGGTATATCAGCAGACATTACCTCCGACTCAGAAATAGGCCGATCCTCTGCGCTCTCTACATTTTGCCGGAACGCTGCCATCCTAGCCTTAGCTCCCACTTTAACCGCTCCAGATGCCGCTTTTGCCTTCACGACCGCAGCAGCAGGAATAGTCGCTAATACGGGTGCTTGCTCCATCGTTTTCTCTACCGGAACAACCGGGGTATCCACGGATGTCGACTCTTGTGAAGACTGTATTTCTTGGGCTATAGGTAGATCTTCCATCTCCCTGTCATATAAATAGATACCACCCGATACGACCAATAAGGAGATCACGGCGGCGGCAACCCAGTAGCGAAGCGTACGACGCAAAGGAACCGGAGCCTTTCCGGGCAATCGATCGGCTATAGCCTCCCAGTCGCCGGGTAGCGTATCCATCTCGAAATCCTCTAGCTTCGATCGGATCGCGTCATCCCATATATCTCTTTCCTTTTTACTCATCTTATCTCAATACAATGCGTTAATTCTACGTTGTAATAACTGCTTGGCACGGGTATATTGGGAACGGGAAGTACTCTCTGTTATGTTCAACATCTCACTGATCTCCTTATGAGAATATCCCTCTATCGCGAACATATTGAATACGGTACGGAAGCCAACCGGCAACTCCTTCACTAGATTCATCAACTCAGCCGCCGACATGTCCGAGATAGCCGAACTATCGGGTTGAATCAGTTCCGCCGTATTGTCAAGATCGGTCGCTTCACGCAACACATCCGACTTTCGCAGATATTCCAACGCACAATTAACAAAGATCTTCCGCATCCACCCCTCAAATGAACCACTCCCTGTATAGGAATCCATACTGGTAAAGATTTTCACGAAGCCATCCTGCAACAAATCACGAGCCGTTTCCCTGTCGTTCACATAACGAAGGCAAACTCCCATCATTTTTCGGGAATACGCATCATAAAGCTCTTTTTGAGCTCGTCTCTCCCCCTTCCGACAACCCTCTATCAGTTGTAGCTCATTCATTCAGTCGTGCCTTGAACGTCTCCCTTCTGGAGACTGTACAATATTAGGATGTAAATAATTAAACAAACGCTGCATTCCGTAGAAAAATTATTTCATAAACAGGGCGGACACTCCGGCCCGCCCTCACGGAACATCTGCAAAGATAAGATGTTCTTATGAATTTCCATGTTAATGAGCGTGAGTATGCTCACTTTTTTTCGCCGGAGGTGCCGGACAGCCGGCGCCATTATCTACCGGAACCGCTTCCATACCGATCTTTTTGAAGGCCGCGGCCAAGCGGGTCTTCGAAGTCTTATCCGTCTTGTAAGTCACAATGGCCGTACGGGTGCTCAGATCACATTTCAAGTCGGTCACTCCTTTCTCGAAAGCGATATTTTTCTCGATCTTCTTGATACAGTGATCACAATCCATCGCTTCGATAAAGAATGTCACAGAGTCCTTCTTCTTTTTCGCTTCTTGGGCGAATGTCATCGATACCGTACATACGGCACAAAATAGCAACATAATTAATCGTCTCATAATCAATTGTTTTTTTAATATTAACAGTTCTAATTATCCATTCATATCTACCAAAAGAAAAGCACCACTATAGGCATCGGGCTACACGTATATAGGCGTAGGGGCACACCAGTATACGCATAGGCCTACACGTATATACGTACGGGCTTATACGTATATACGTGTCAATCCCTGCTTATATTAAAGCGGATACCCGCATAAATTTTCCGTCCATGCACCGGTCCCCACACCATAGATCCATCGAAGTTATCCCCTCTGGGATTGCTGGCATCGATAATCGGATTCGGTTGTTTGTAATTAAACAGGTTCTCCGCTCCCACGTAAATAGACCATTGACGGAAATATTTCGTAATCTGCGCATTCACAACCGTATAAGCCTTAAAATTCGGCTCCCATAACGGATTAGACGCATCCGGTGTCGGCATACGACCGCCTCCATTAAACTGGCCGGTCAAATCAAACTGCCATTTTTTCAACGGGGTTTGATAAGAAGCGGTCAATAAACCTTTATAATCACTAACCAACGGCTTTTTCAATCGATGCGCCACACCCTCCTCATTCCGGTAATCGGTCTTCGCGTCCGTATAACGATAAGCGGCCGTTAACGTAAATCCCCGGAAAAAAGGATAGGAAGCCTCCACTTGGAAGCTATTCGAATAGGAACGCCCATCCAGATTGTAGAAACGAACCGCATGAGGATCACTATCCATATCCACCACGATTTGCTTCAAGAAATCGGTATAATACCATTCCCCGCTCAAGCTCAGTTCCTTCCCGAACAAAGGTATATAAAATGACAGATTCAGACCGGTATTCCACGCTTCTTCTTGATCCAGATTGTCGGCGATATACATTTTTCGACTACTGGATAACAAAAAGTTGTTCTCTGCCAGCACATTCGCTGTCCGGAATCCTTTACCTGCCGAAGCCCGGATATGGAACCAGTCAAAAGGATTATATTTAATATGTACACGAGGGGTTACAAAGAAATCATACAACGTACTATAATCCGCACGTACACCCGCCAATAAGATCAGTTTATCATTCAGATTGAACGTATATTGGGCATAAGCTCCCGGCACGACTTCCGTACGGTCATAGGCATGACGGACCGACTCTCCTCCCGCATATTGAACCAGATTCTCGTCGAAACCATCATAGTTCATACTTAATCCGGTACTCAAGCTATGCATCGGCGTAAACTCCTTTTCATACAGCAAACTGGCATATACATTATTCTGATATACATTATAGGGCGTACGGTCATATCTTGATTTTTGCTCATGATAAGAACCGGAAAGTATCAATGCCACGCTCTCTACCTTTTCCTTATCGATAATATAGGCCTGCTTCGTAAATAATTCGGCCCGGTTCGTATTTAAATGAATCCGATACGGGTCGGTGAAATCATGGTGTTTCGTATCCTGCCCACCGGTACGGCTCTCATGCAGATAGCGAACTCCGTATTGAGCCACGTATTTATCCAATTTATGATACCAACGATTCATTACGTTCACCTGTTCCCTTAGCGGCGTATCGAGAAAACCATCGTCATTACCGTCATGTTGCATTTTATCATTCGAGTAGTGTACCAATAAAGCGGTAGAGAGCTTGTCGTTGATATGCCAAGAAGCATCCGCATTCCCTTCATAACGTCCGGCATCACTAGCGAACACATTAGCAGAGAAAATATCCGCCGTAGGGGGCTTCTTGAATTCCACGTTGATTTGTCCGGCCAACGCCTCATACCCATTCTTAACCGAAGAGGTTCCTTTAGACACCTGAATACTTTCCATCCAAGCTCCCGGAACATAATCCAGCCCATATAAGGAAGCGGCCCCCCGGAAATTCGGGTAATTCTCGGTCAACATTTGTACGTAGGTTCCCGCCAATCCCAACAGCTTAATTTGCCGGGCACCTGTAGCCGCATCCGAGTACGATACATCGACAGACGGATTTGTCTCAAAGCTCTCCGCCAGATTACAGCAGGCCGCACGGCAAATCTCATCGTACGTAATTTTCTGAGTTTGCAATACGCTCGTACGGGAAGCGATGGTTCCCATCTTGCGCTCACTAACCACGACCTCATCCAAGGCGATCTCACCTTTTAAGAAAATCTGCATAGCATCGTCCTTCTCATCCACAGGGGTGACCTCAGTCATATAACCGATATAGCTAACCACCAGATTCTTGGAGTCACCTTTTCGTTCTAACTCGAAATTTCCATCCACATCGGACGTGGTTCCATTTTGGGTTCCTTCCCAATATACATTTGCACCGATAATAGGTTGTTTGTTTTCATCACATACACGTCCTTTCACTTTCTTGCCGGAATCCTCGGCCCAAGTCAAAGTAAAAGTCAAACAGGGCAGTAAAAATATCAGATATAATTGTCTTAACATGATAGTTGTTATTTGATTGAATCGTTAAATACAGTTTCCGCAGGGATAGAGCATCCCCTACCTTAAAAAACCAAAGGGTATTCAGCGAGCAGCTTCCACCCTCACGAATACAATCAAATCAAAAGCGTAGTCAATAAAGAAAGGTACACACGAGGACAGGCTACGGGAGGACCTGTCACCCTAATCTCATAGGAATCAGCAAATAAGGAAGCGATTTGTAAACTCTCGAAAATAGAGGAGAAGAGCAAATCATGTACGACTGGTTGCAGATCCGGTACTTGTATATTTACAGAATTCCAATCAAAATCAACCCGTTCAATGCCACAGCCGTTCATGCCACAACACTCCACCGTATTATTCGCAAGATTATCACGACTATGATCATGTCCATGAATCTCACAGCACTTAGCTTCCAATAAAGCCTCCACTCCCTCTTTCTCGCAAACGCCACAACAATAAGATACGAAATTAACCCCCGCTCCCCCATAAAAGATTAAGGAAGCAAGAATTACAAGAAACAAGGATGTGGCAAATCGTCTCATATGCCGCAAAAATAAGCAAAAAAACTCGAAATCAAAATACCCCCTTTACTTGATAAATTTAGACAGGTAATAATAGGTATCCGGAGAAGGTTCACTCTCTATCCGGTAACGGGGGGAAGCCGTTACAGAAAATGTATACCCACGTTCAGACTCTACATCGATAGGAAGAAAAAGCTCGTTGCCATAAATATTTGTAGCTAATATGGATTTTGCCGAAGCCGTATCGATCGAATCTGTCAATGAATAATAAACGGTATAAGTTAAGTCCTGCTTTTCCGACACAGGTTTCTCCCAAGTTAAGTGCAACTCATCGTCCAAACGTTCCACTTTGATCCCCTCCGGTGCGGCAGGTACCGAATCATTCAGCCAAGTCAATGGAGGCAATTGGGCCGGATATTTATAGTAATTGTCTCTCAACTCTTTATAGAGTCCCTTATCATTATACAGGACATTTCCACAACGAAAGAACGCACAGCCGGCTCCTCCGTAATAACGGCTATAATCGATCTGGTCCGTTATATCATTCACGGCCCAGTCCGCCTCACTCTTGTCCATCCGATAAGCTCCCAAGCCGGGTACGACCAAACGCCCGTTACAATTATCCACCCAATTATCCACGAAAGGAAAGAAATTCTTATGCAGGTAATACATCATCGGAACAATCATATCTTGTTTACCTTGTTGCATCCATATCTTCGGGTCTTGGAAGACACTTTCGTAAGCGGTCCAACCCGCGTTAGGTACCCGTTCAATACGATTATATTTCCCGAGTGGCGAACTGCTCACCTGTACCCAAGGTTTCGTTTGCTTTACCCAATCGTAAATACGGTAAACCATCCGGTTGATATTCTCCCTACGCCAGTCTGCCAGAGACTTTTTCTTACCGGATCTATTATACAGCGCTTTATCCGGGAATGTTTTCGCCTCTTCGGGATAGCGGATATAATCAAAATGGATGCCATCTATATCGTAGCCATTCACGATCTCCTTGACTAAGGATAAGATATAATCAGCGGTCTCCGGTACGCCGGGGTCCAAATACCACTCCCCATTATGCCGTTTGCAGAGTTTTGGTTTCTTTTTAACCACGGAAAGCTTTCCTTGCTCCTTCACGCTTTTTTCCGTTCCCAACGGGAAAGTCACGAACCACGCATGACATTCCATTCCCCGCTTATGGCATTCATCAACGACAAAAGCGAGTGGATCATATCCCGGTAATTCTCCATACTTACCGGAGAATGTCTTACTGACTGGTTCGATAGCCGAACGATACATCACGTCTCCCCTCAAGCGAGCCTGAATGAAGACCATATTAAAATTCGCTTCTTGAAGCCGGTCCAAGATATCAAGCAATGCCTGTTGCTGGGCTTTTCGTCCCGCCTCGGTAGTAGCCGGTTTATGAGGCCAATCCAGACCATAAACCGTAGTCAACCAAACCGCACGAATTTCCTTTTTGGGAGGCTCTACCGCTTGTAACAGACAAAAAACGGGTAAAGCCAGCGACAGGATAAGCAACAGACAAAACTTTCTCATCTTTATAATGCCTTATTGAGCCCGCGAATGTAGTATTTTTTGAGTCTCTTCCGGTAAATCAGTCGTAATAAAATCGACTCCCAGATCGATCATCTCTTCCATTAATTTAGGGTCATCTACGGTCCAGACATTCGAAGTCATGCCTAGGACTTTACAATCCTTCACCCAATCCGGATGAGATTGCAAGACTTTATAATGGTAGTCTAATCCTGTAAAACCAAGCTCTTTCAATTCCATCGGGGATAATTCTCCATTCAGATAAGAAACCTCAGATTTCGGACATAGACGGATAAATTCTTTACAAGCATCCATATTAAAAGATATGTAATCCGTACGTTTCGCTAATTTCATACGCTTCACCATATCTACAACAGCTTTAGCAGCCTCACGGTTGCGTTCCGGGGTCTCATGAGCTTTCAGTTCTAAAATTAACCGGACATTCTTCAATTTCTTCGCACGTTTCAAATATTGCTCTAAAGTAGGGAGCTTTTCGCCGTTGCTCAATTGCAAATCTTTCAATTCATCATAAGTACAGGATTGAATATGTTTTCCTTGGATATCATTATCATGGAATATTACCAGCACATTGTCCGCCGTAAGATGTACGTCGAATTCCGAGCCATAGGCACCAATCTCGCTGGCACGTTCCAAAGAACGGATAGAGTTCTGAGCAGAGCCCTCCGTTTTCCAATCCCCCCGATGGGCGATCACTTTCGTGTTATCCTTTGCCGCTACCATTCCTGCCATCATCAGGCAAAGTAGCAAAAGAAGAGTAGATTTTAAATTCATGGAAATTAAATTAGTTGACAAATGACAAGTGACAGTTGATAGTTGACAAGTGACAGTTGACAGTTAAATACCGCTTGTCGCAACTGTCAACTATCAATTGTCAACTGTCAACTATTTTCCGATCTCTGATAAATAACGTTCAGCCTCGATAGCAGCCTTACAACCACTTCCCGCAGCGGTAATAGCTTGACGATAATGGGGATCAGCGACATCTCCAGCGGCAAACACACCCGGAACTTTCGTTCGGGGAGTTCCCGGAACTGTCTCGATATAACCGATCTCGTCCGTATCTATCCATGGCTTGAAGATATCCGAATTAGGTTTATGGCCAATCGCCAAGAAGAAACCATCGATGGCGATATCCACTTTCTCCTCATCCGGCTCTCCCATACGTTTTACCAAATGAGCACCCTCCACGCCATTCTCTCCAAACAAACCTAAGGTATTATGCTCGAAAAGTACCGTGATATTCGGAGTCTTGAAGACACGTTCTTGCATTACTTTTGAAGCACGCAAATAGGGTTTACGCACGATCAAGTAAACCTGCTTCGCCAAACCAGCCAAGTAAATCGCTTCCTCACAGGCCGTATCTCCACCACCCACTACCGCTACCGTCTTTTTACGATAGAAGAAACCATCGCAAGTAGCGCAAGCGGATACACCCATACCCGCATATTTATGCTCATCCGGAAGACCCAGATACTTCGCGGAAGCACCCGTAGCGATAATCAAAGTCTCCGTCTCGATCACTTTCTCACCATCAATCGTAATTTTATAAGGAGCCTCACCCAAATCAGCGGCGGTAGCGATACCGAAACGGATATCCGCACCAAAACGGACGGCTTGTTTTTTTAAATCTTCCATTAACTCAGGACCGGTTATACCGTCCGGATATCCCGGGAAATTCTCCACCTCCGTAGTTGTTGTTAATTGTCCCCCCGGCTGTATTCCTTCATAAAGCACCGGAGATAAATTTGCACGGGAAGCATAAATCGCTGCCGTATAACCTGCTGGACCCGAGCCTTATAAAATAAAACCGCGGCCGTATACCCGGCGGGCCCGGAGCCTATAATAAGGCAACGTACTTTCTCATTCACTGAATCGCTCATAGTATCTAAGTATTAATTATCAATTTTCAATTCTCTATTATCGAAGGTCTATCACCTCTACGTCCGGATAATCCCCTTCGTTAAAAACAAAAAAACGATCCGGTTGGTTTATACCTGTTTTCAATTGGCTGATCTGGATCGTACTGCTAACGCCGTTTTTAGAAGTAACCGTGATACGAGCCGGGAAATTTGAATATTTCTCGATTTGCAACTCCACTTTCACGATATCCCCTTTTTTCTTCGGTGTCAATTCCACATCGTAAGCGGCTTTTCCGTTCGGTGCCGTACTCTCGCCTTTATATGTTGCCGTGAATCCTTTCTTATAACTATTTAATAAAAGAGCAGGATTCGTAAATTGTAACTCCTCTCCCGTAGGATTCGTCACGTTCACCTCATCGTTCCGTTCCACATACGTCCATTGCGTCGTACCATTAAACCAAGTAAGCGCATCCGGCGTGACTAATGTAAACTTATCACCTTTCATCTGGATGGTTCCCTCAAAACTCTCTCCCGCATTTTGACCGGCAGAACGGGTAAACATCGTAAAAGAAGCGCTTATCCCGTTCGAATTCTCATAAGCAGCAGCAGCCTTCCCCAAGATATCATTCGCGTTCTGGGCATGCGCCCCCACTCCTAACCCCAACAGGAAACACAAGAATAATCCGACAAACGCGATACACCGCCACACTCTTATTTTATGTTCTCTTCTCATATTTATTTCAAAGCATTTAATACTTGCTCCAACGAATACTCATCTTGCACCAATACTTGACGGGCCTTACTTCCCTCAAACGGGCCAACAATACCGGCAGCCTCCAATTGATCCATCAAACGTCCGGCACGATTGTAACCGATAGCGAATTTACGCTGGATCAAAGAAGTAGAACCTTGTTGCTGAATCACGATCAAGCGAGCCGCCTCGTCAAATAAGGGGTCTCGATCTGATAAATCGACAGCTCCCGAAGTCGATGCCTCTCCCCCTTCCGGTACATAGTCCGGAAGCAGATAAGCGGTTTGGAAGCCAGCCTGCTCACCGATATAATCCACGATATCCTCCACCTCGGGCGTATCTACGAAAGCGCACTGCACACGAACCGGCTCTTGTCCCGCCACGACAATCAACATATCGCCCCGTCCGATCAAACGGTTAGCGCCCGGAGCATCCAGAATCGTACGTGAATCGATCATAGAAGCAACCTTAAAGGCAATACGGCTCGGAAAGTTACTCTTGATCGTACCGGTAATCACCTTTGTATCCGGGCGTTGCGTAGCCAAGATCATATGGATACCTACCGCACGGGCCTTCGCCGCAATACGAGAGATAGGCAACTCGATCTCACGTCCGGCCACTGCGATCAAGTCGGCAAACTCATCCACTACCGCCACGATATAGGGTAAGAAGCGATGTCCCTTCTGCGGGTTCAACCGCCGTTCGATAAACTTAGCGTTGTATTCCTTTATATTACGAACATTCGCGTTCACCAGTAAACGGTACCGGTCTTCCATCTCGATCACCAACGAGTTCAATGTAGCGACAGCGTCAGCTGGCTCCGTAACGATCGGCTTCTCCGCATTCGGAAGTTTCGCCAGATAATGACGTTCTATCTTGGAATAGATACTAAACTCAACCATTTTCGGGTCTACCATCACGAATTTCAACTCCGATGGATGCTTCTTATATAATAAGGAAGTGATGATCGCATTTAGACCGACAGACTTACCTTGTCCCGTAGCACCGGCTACCAATAGATGCGGTGTCTTACAAAGATCGAACATGAACACCTCGTTCGTAATCGTCTTACCCATCGCCACAGGCAACTCATACTTACCCTCAATGAATCGGCGTGAAGCGATAACAGATTGCATCGATACCGTCTGAGGATTCTTATTCGGCACCTCGATACCGATCGTTCCTTTTCCGGGCATCGGGGCGATAATACGGATCTGCAAAGCGGATAAACTCAAGGCGATATCATCCTCCAAGTTCTTGATCTTAGAAATACGGACACCCGCCTCGGGTACAATCTCATAAAGCGTAACCGTAGGTCCGACTGTCGCTTTGATCGAAGCGATCTTTATATTGAAATCTTCCAAGGCTTGCTTGATCAAGCGTTGGTTTTCCGCCAATTCGTCCCGATTGATCTCCATGCTCCCACTATCATACGCTTTCAGCAAGTCCAAGGTAGGGAATACATAACGGGAAAGATCCAAACGGGGATCATACGTACCCAAGGCCGAGGCATCGTAGGTCTCATCATTACCGGCGGCAACTTCCACCGTAAATCCGGCATCCTCCTCATCCTCTGACTCCGGGGTATTTATCTCATCTGTTTTTTCGTTTATCGGATCGTCGTCACCTTGAGCGATCGTAACTACTAAATCATCAGCAACAGCGACCTCTTCGTTCTTATATTCCGGTACTGTTTTACGGTTTTCTTTCCCTTCGGCTTTCAACAATTCAGCCTCCGTATCGAACTCCTCATACTCATCCATTTCCGGTTGTTCATCCGGTTGCTCTACGACAGGCTTAGAGCGAGGAATTACATTATCCTCCTTTTCCGTCTGATCGACATCTACCTCGCCTTCACGTTTCAAACGATCTTTCACCCAACCTAAAGAAAATACGCGCTGTAAGAACGGGATTGTCTTCTTACTGGTAAAAATAGCGATGATTAAGAATGAGCCTAATAAAAGCAAGATCGTACCGGGGATTCCGATATTGGTAATAAACATCTCCGAGATGTAATATCCGTGTTGACCGCCTAGATAAATAAACGTATCCTCATATCCCTTGATAAATATAAAAGCAAAAAACACAGATCCCCAGATCAACGCCGAAGCGCTAAACAAAAAACGCCTCAACAAGGATACTTTATTTAAGTTCATGAGTTTCGCCCCAACCGATCCCAAGAAAAAGAGGATCATAAAAGAAGAGATACCGAACCAACGATTCATCAACAGATCAGACAAATACGCCCCGCGTACACCCGTCCAATTCTCTACCGATCCTCGATTGATCAATAAATCACCTAAAGGAACATTCTCTATTTTGCTTTGATCGGCAGCTCCTGTAAAGAAAAACGAAATCAAGGCAAGCCCTACATAAATGGTTAGTATAGAGATAATCAAACCTGTAATGAAACGGGTCCGTTCATTTGTAAAAAAAGTCTTCAAGGCTGCGAACCAGCTCGGCTCTGTATGATTTTGCTTCGTTGTTGTTGTCTTCTTTGCCATAAATAGTTTCTCAATAATTCTTTTATAACACGCAAATGTACATAGAAAAATCGAGTCTGACGAACCTTTGAAAAAAAGACGTACGTGTTTTCTGAAAAACATGTACATGTTTTCGCGGAAACACGTACATGTTTTTAGGGATAGATTTTAACGGCATTAAATAGATCTGTGCATCTCATGCCCTTCCACATAGATCGCACTTTGAGGACGAGACGGACAAAGATGCTCGCAAGCACCACAACCAATACAAGTTTCCGTATTGATCACCGGGATCTTTAACGACTTTGGATCTGCCGGATCTTTCGCCACCATCTGGATCGATTTTGTCGGGCAATGGCGTTCACAATTACCACAACTCATACCGTCCGTATTGACAATACAAAGATCTCTTACCCATACGGCATGACCGATCTGTATAGCAGATTTATCTTCTTTCGTAATAGGTTTGATCGCTCCCGTCGGGCAAACCTCCGAACATTTCACACATTCCGGACGGCAATACCCTCTATCGAATGCCATCTTCGGCTGCATCAGTTTCATCAGATCCGTAGACGGGCGCAGGACATGATTCTCGCAGACAGATACACAAAGCTGACACCCCGTGCAATGTTGCGCCAGATTCCCGATACTCAAAGCTCCGGAAGGAACCAATGGTGCCAAACGATTCGGCTCTTTACGTTCTTTAATCGGCGCAAAGCCTCCGTCTTTCTTCATCTCCACATAATCCTCCAGTTTTTTCTGCTGAGCATGCAAAACGGAAGACATGGCTACCAATGCCGTAGCCGACAAGGCTCGACGGCGGGAAACATCCGTAGTGTCCTTCGTTAAGGATTCTTTTACCGAAGTAGCTTTATCAGCCTTGCGTGCCCTCGTATACAAAATCGCGCCTTGACGGCAATTATCCAAACAGTCCATACAAGTCACGCAACGGCTATAATCGATCGCATGATTCTTAGAGTCGATGCAAGAAGCCTTGCATTTACGTGCGCATAATCCGCAACCATTACATTTATCGGTATCAATACGAGGTTTAAGTAAAGCATACTTCGACAAAAAACCGAGAACCGTACCTACCGGACAGATCGTATTACAATATGTACGTCCATTTCTCCAAGCTAAAATCGCCAATATGACAAAGCTCAGAATAGCGATTCCCATCGTAGCCAGACTACGCACCCATACGTCCACCGAATAGAAAGCGTAACTATCCATACGTTCCGCAAAATAGGCCAATAGATTGTTGCCCTCTTGATAGATTGGCGCAAATAAATTAGAAGCGATACGCCCATAAGCGCTATAAGGCGAAATCAACGCTACCAAGGAACCGACACCAGCAATACAAGCCACTATAAAAACAACCAAGGTACCATAACGTACCCACTTCAATGCGGGAGAATAGGAAAAGCGGTATTTCTTCCGTTTACTAGCAAACCACGAAATAATATCTTGCAATACCCCTAAAGGGCAGATAACGGAGCAATATACACGCCCCAATAAAAGAGTCAAGATTACCAACCCTACCACAACACCGACATTCAAAGCCAACAACGCAGGCCAAAACTGTATCTTTGCCAACCATCCGAACCAAGCGTGAATCGTACCCGTGAAATCAAGAAATAACAGGGTTATCAGCACAAAGCAAAAGGTGGCGGCGAATATTCTTATTTTTCGTAACATAATTTTCCGTTTGTTTAAAGGTTAACCATTCACTTTCAACTCTTCCACGAATTTATCGATACGCTGCATCTCTTTGGGGATATCGATACCCTGCGGACAATGAGGATTACATTGCTCACACCCTGTACAATGGTTCGCTTGACGCAACTTTGGGACACTCCGGTCATAACCGACTAAGAAGGCACGACGAGCTTTTGCGTAATTTTCGTCTTGCACGCTTTTCGGAACATTTCCTTCGTTCACACATTTATTATAATGTAAAAGAATGCCCGGAATATCCAACGCATATGGACAAGGCATACAATATTTGCAATCATTGCAAGGTATTGTCGGATATTTCATCATAAGCTGGGCCGTCTCTTCCAAAAAGTCTTTCTCCTCGTCCGTTACCGGAATAAGCGGGGAATAAGTACGGATATTATCTTGCAAATGCTCCATATACGTCATGCCGCTTAACACCGTCAAGACCCCATCCGGAGAGCCGGCGAAACGAAAAGCCCATGAAGCCACGCTATTCTCAGGCCGTTGCTGTTTCAAACGAGCAACGATATGATCCGGAACATTCGATAAGCGACCTCCTAATAGCGGTTCCATGATAACCGCCGGAATACCTCGCTTCTCTAATTCGCCATACAGATAATCAGCGTTTACGTTACGCCCCGAGGCATGTTTCCAGTCCAGATAATTCAGCTGGATCTGAACGAAATCCCATTTCACGCCCATATCCAACACATAATCAAACACTTTTACATCCCCATGAAAAGACCAACCTAGGTTACGGATACGTCCCGCTTCCCGTTCTTTCACCAAGAAATCAAGCATTCCATTATTTATATAGCGGTCATTGAAAAGCTCGATACCATTCCCCCCACCGATAGAGTGAAGCAAATAATAATCCAGATAATCGGTTTGCAAATCACGGAACGACTGCCGATACATCGCCAACGAGTTTTCTCTCGTATAGTTCTGGAAGTTTGACAGTTTAGTGGCCAAATAATAGGAGTTCCTAGGATGGCGTGCCAATGCGATACCGGTCGCTTTCTCGGACATACCTTGTACATAAACAGGAGAAGTATCAAAGTAATTCACCCCATGTTCTATCGCATAATCCACTAAACGATTCACGGCTTCTTGATCAATCTGGTCTTTACCGTCCGATCCTTGTTTCAAGGGCCAACGCATACAACCATATCCTAAAATAGAAACCTTATCGCCATTCGTAGGATGTTGGCGATAGGTCATTTTATCGGTAGGAACCTCACCTAACGCCACAGCCGCCCCCGGCTCATTCTTGGGAGCGCAACCGTAAAGCGCCGCCGAAGAGGCGACAGCCCCACCCCCAAATACCTTCAAGAATTTACGGCGATTCATCTCTTGAGGGTTCTCATTCTTTCCACATGAACTCATAACTCGATCGGTTTTTTTATCCTAATTAGTATATCCAACATTAGTC
>OBWS01000926.1_pt1 | contig 14973 bp, 10 predicted proteins | sample 1495291 | NCBI WGS metagenome assembly OBWS01 (sample SAMEA2580090, study PRJEB22360) | human gut metagenome | biome: human gut; feature: human-associated habitat; material: faeces | place: Denmark | collected 2008/2010 | reverse complement strand
ACTTTTGTACACGATCAAACAAACATAAATACTTTTTCATCAAAGATATGACCCTCTTCACAAACATCAAATCCTTCGACAAATCATTTTTGTTGAAGTTATGGCTATCTCTTATTCTCTACCAGTTGTCCGTATGCCCCGTATCTGCACAAAAAGACACGATGGATATCAAAGACTACATCTTAATCATTAATACATATACCGAATCATTCCCTTGGAGTAACCGCTTGATCTCAACAGCAACCAACTTCGTAAAAGACGACCCCAAACTGGCTGTATACACCGAACATATGAACATGATAATGATAGATAATGACAGTATTCTGGACCAATTCAAAGACAGTCTTTTCGACAGATACGGTTCCCACCGCCCACGTATGCTGCTGTTATTAGGCAACTCTTCTCTCATATTGAAAGATGATCTTAGAAAAATGTGGGGTGACATTCCAATGGTTCTCTGTGCCGGAAAAGACTATACCGGGCCTGAGCACTATTATCTGACGAAACAACCCATTCCTCTTTCCGAACGTGTACCATTGGCAGAATTGTCCCAATCCTGCAATCTCACCTACCTCTATGCCAATCTCTATATCCACGAGAATGTAGAAATGATGTTCCGTACACTCCCCCGGATGAAAAGATTCATCTACGTGGGCGACGAACGCTTTGTCAACCAAGTCAACAGTCAGGAGATTCAAGAAATTCTACGGACCAAACATCCGGATGTACACTATACCTTCCTGTCTTCCCGTGACATAAAGAAAACCAACCAACTGATCGATTCACTCAACTTTGTCGATCCCCGGACCACGGGTATTCTGTTTTCCAGCTGGTTCCACAAACGGCAGTTTGCCGGCAACATGATGTTGACAATGATCCTGCCTGAAATCGTTTCCACCGTATCCCCTCCAATATTCGCTCTCAATATGATTGAACTGAATGACAAAGAGAGTGGAATGGTGGGTGGTTACACCTACGACCAGAATCACTTCAATGAAAAGCTGTCCAACATGTTTTCGGAAATCCTCAGCGGGAAATCTCCACGGGATCTTCCACATTATCTGCCCACAGACGGTACACCACTCATCAACTATCAGGTATTGGTCCGCAAAGGTTTGTCTCCCGACGAGTGGCCCGCTCACACCCGTTTTCTGAACAAACCTATCACCTTTTGGGACAAATATAAATATTTCCTGCCGGGAACAACCGTTTGCATCGCCCTGCTCGTCTGGTTTTTCCTCTATCGTATCCGTACGCTCACGCATCTCAGACAGATCCAGTTGAAAGAAATCGAGGCTATGGCTAATTATAAAAATCTGATCGATAACATGCCTTTGCTCTACATGCAGGAGAAACTAATCGTAAACGAACAAGGTGTAGCCGACGACTTGATCTACCTGAACGTAAATCCCCATTTCGAAAAACATTTTTTCCGTAGAGAGGATGTCGTCGGTAAGCGGGCCAGTGAACTGTTTCCTGAATCTCTACCTGAATTTCTACACTTCATCCAGATCTCCCTGAAGGAGAACCGTGCCATCACATTCCCTTATTACTTCAAAAAGATAGACAGATTCTACGACATCGTATTAAAAGGTGCACATCAGGAGAATGTCATCGACATCTTCTGCGTAGACAGCACTGAACTTCATCGTGCACAGCAGAAGTTGAACGCCACAAACCATAAACTATCTATGGCGCTGGAAGTAGCCGACATCATTCCCTGGAAATGGGACTTACTCAGCAAAACCATTCTTTGCGACATCAATAAGCCCATTGAACTCAGTGCACAAGGTAATAACGTAAGCGAAGAACAGTTGGCTGTACCCGACTCACAATACTTCTCGAAAATATATAAGGAGGACCGCATACGAGTGGAACAAGCTTATAAAGACCTGATAGAAGGACGCTTGGAAAAAGTAAAAGAAGAGTATCGGGTGATCAACATCCGGAATCACACTCACAAAATAGAGTGGGTAGAAGCCCAAGCTGCAGTGGAAACCCGCGACGAAAACGGAACTCCGGTGACACTGGTCGGTTCTTCACAGGTAATCACCGGACGTAAAAAGATGGAAATGGAACTGACTTCGGCCAAAGACCGGGCCGAAGAATCCAATCGTCTTAAATCTGCCTTTCTTGCCAACATGAGTCACGAAATCCGTACTCCGCTCAATGCCATCGTCGGATTTTCGGGAATACTGGCATCCACCGAGGAAGAAGAAGAGAAACAAGAATACGTCAGCATCATTGAGAACAACAATGCATTATTGTTACAACTCATCAGTGACATCCTAGACCTGTCGAAAATAGAAGCCGGTACACTCGAGTTCCAGTACTCCGACATCGAACTCAACACCGAGCTTAAAAAACTGGAAAGCACCCTAAAACTGAAATTAAAGTCGGACGACGTACAACTGGAATTTGTTCCCGGCCTCCCTGCGTGCCCGGTGTGTACCGAAAAGAACCGGCTCTCACAACTGATCATCAATTTGGTGACCAATGCCATCAAGTTCACTTCCCGGGGAAGTATCCGCTTCGGTTACGAACACCGTGGCAAAGAACTCTATTTCTATGTCACCGATACCGGATGTGGCATCCCTAAGGACAAACAGGAAAGCATCTTCGGACGTTTTGTCAAACTGAACAGTTTCGCACAGGGAACAGGCCTGGGACTCTCCATCTGCCGTACCCTCGTCGAGCACATGGGCGGACATATCGGTGTAGATTCGGAAGAAGGCAAAGGTTCCACGTTCTGGTTCTCCCTCCCTTATAAAGCGGCAAGCACTTCCGCCGGAACAATGCAAAAAACCGAGATTCAGCCCATCTCAGTAGAAAAAGACAAACTGACTATCCTAATCGCTGAAGACAATGAAAGCAACTACCGCCTCTTCGAATCGATCCTCGGGCACGACTATCATCTGATTCATGCCTGGGACGGACGCGAAGCCGTCGAAAGATTCAAAAGAGAAAATCCACAGATTATTTTGATGGATATCAATATGCCGGTTATGGACGGATACGAAGCCACGCAGGAAATCCGTAAATACTCAGCCAAAGTTCCTATCATAGCAGTTACGGCCTTTGCCTACGCTTCGGACGAGCAACGGGTGATGGAAAACGGATTCGACGGATATATGCCCAAACCGATCAATGCACGGCAATTAAAAGCACAAATCACGGAGATTATGCAAAAACGGATCATTTTGTTATGACAACAACGCGATATACCGCCCCATTATGACAGTTTCACTCCATATTCACCTTGATGCAAACCTCCTCAATTTGTTTGCGATCAACTTATACCACAAGGGGGCGAGGCGATCGATATACAATGACGAAAACCTGAGGATGGCATTCATGTCGGATATACAAGAGATTGTAGAGATTGAAGTGCATCGAACACGGATATTGCGTCCTGACTCATTTTATCAAAAGCTTCAAACGATTTACCGGAAAAGTACCGTTGCAATATTACAAACAGAATATAGGTAATGATCGAACATAACCGGTATGTATATATCCAAAAGTTCCACAGATTACACCGAATCACACAGATTAAAAGTAAATATCCAGCTATTTATCGAAGTTTCTGTGCAAACCCGGGTAATCTGCGGTGAACCATATCCGGTCGAGATACAAATTTTCCATTATTCCTCTACGACATAAACCATCTCGTGGGCTTCTGTCAACTGAGGAACTTCCAACCTACCTAACATCTTATCCAGAACCGTTTCCGGAACTTCATATTCGCGTGTACTGTTCTGTCGCCGCCAGACTGAATAAGGTTTCTCTATATAGACAATTTTAACCCGTGCCCCATACGTAATGAACAAGTCGATCAACTGAGTACGCCTTTGACGGCTCACGTTGGTAGCATTCCAAATGAAGTCCTGTCCCTTTCGAAGATAGATCCGGGCCTGTTCTTTAGCAGTTTGTGCCACCCAGCCATTGGCCGCCTTGTCAGTGGGACTAAACTTATGTTTACGCCGGATGGCATCCAAACTGACAACCGGCATATCGGCACATCGAGATTCGATATAATAGTCTTTTCCCATACCGGGCAGACCTACAAGCAATGTTACCTCACATTTAAAATCATCGTGGGGAACATAATCGATATAGGATCGGGGTGTATGAAAGTAGTGAAAACGGGCTGTGCCATTGGCAAATTCCCGTGCCTTTCCCCAACATTGCTGCTCCCGACAGAACATCTCAAAAAATTCGGTAGCCTCCAGCAACACTTCTTTGTCTGTACTGATACGTCCGCAAATATCGGCAACAGTCAATTGTTTCAGCAACGAGGTGTCCAGCCTCAGCGAAGCCTCACAAGCACGCTTTAAAGGATCTTCGCGTTCCATCAACCAAATAGGCAGACCATGATGGCGTACCAGTGAAGCTATATGCTCGCGTATATTGAAAGGAGCAGGTATATCTCTATAAAGAAGAGTACGGACAGTAGTCTCCCCACGTTTAGCATGGTTCTTAGAGGTAACCTGTCCATTCCCCTCATCGACTGAAGTCGAACGTTTTTCCACATCGTGAAGTAAAGCGGCTGCCCAAAGTATTTCCCGTTCCTGTTCCGGAAGCATCGGATAGGCAGGTTGTCGCAGCAATGCTTCGAGCACCATGCGAGTATGTACAGCCACACTTCCTTCGGCATGATGCACCGTATGCTGAGGAACTTGGTTCATATCCCGTACCCACCCAAACTGTTGTTCCAACGAGTTCCAGTCTTTCCGTTCGCTCAATTTCCAAATCATCGATTACCTCCTTTCTCTTGTTTCAACTCCCATACCAGACGGGCACGTTTCCAATGACGTGTCCAATGCTCCCCTGTTTGTACATGACCTTTACGGACATACTTAAACACATTGTGAGCAAAACCGGCAGTAGCATATTCACCGATATTCCGGGTAACCACTCCTTCCCGGGTACAGTCCAGACCGGTCTGTGCATCACAGGAGCCGAAGACACTCGGCTCCTGCGCCAAACAGACAACATGCTGTTCCAAAGATGCTACTGTTAATCCGTCCACGCACTCCGTGCACAATTCAGGCACGGTTGGCAAATCGAACAGTGCAGCATAAAATTTCACTTCATCCCATGACAGCCATTTGTCCAGGCAACGGACAGCAAATACATAAAAATGTGTTTCCAGCCGCTTATACTCAATGGAATGAACAGCATACAGATTTTCACCGAACAGTTCAATATCCCCCAGATCGTTTTTCAGCAACTCCCAGCGTTGACGCAACTGGCTTGTCCATGGCGAAGTGGTAGGTGCGACATGCGAACGGGCAAAGACTCCATATCTGCTCAAACAATTATTCTCTCCATCCAGCTTCTCGGTATGCACCAAGGTGCTTATCTGCCGGATATCTTCCCAATATGTATGATTGATCCGGTCGTCACTCGTCGTCCCGGGAGAGAACGGATAGTGATAGGTACGACCATATTTTTCTGATAACATAGTTTTTTCTTTTAATCGTTAATACTTAAAACCGGAGTTCTTCCTGAATGATCTTCACTGGGTTTCCCCTTTGAAGGCTGTTGTGATTGCTCCAATTGGTCTGTGCCTGAATCATCGCTTGCTCTATGTTCCAAGCGGTCAGCTTGACCAACAATCGTTCAGTAGCCAGTTTTTTATTCTGCCATTGCGAACGCTGGTCGGATGCCACTACACTGATTCCGCTGGGGATATGAACAGCTCTTACGGCAGATTCTGTCTTGTTGACATGTTGCCCTCCGGGCCCGGACGCCCGTAAGGTTTCATACCGGATATCATCTTCGGTAGCCTCACGACTTTCGGACAGGAGGAAAGTCTGCACACCGACAAACCAGTTCTTCCGCCTGTGATGAATCCGATACGGGCTACGGGCAATCCACAGCACAGTCCCTTCCCATTCGTCAGCCAATACATCGCAACCTGCACCTTCGAGTGCAACGACTACCGACAACAAAGTGCGATTGACAGGACCAGTCTCTTTTTCCAGGATTTCTACTCTCAATTTCCGTTTCTGTGCTTCTCTCAATATTTTTTCGAGTACCAAAGCCACTACACGGCAACACTCTACAGGACCACGTCCTGAAGTGATTTGTAAATACGTCTTTTCCATTATCCTATTCTTTATTCATTCGTACGATGCAGGGCATGAAGGTACCTTGGACTTCAACCAGTTCCTCCTGGGTTTTCATCACCCGGTCAATATCCTTGTAAGCCAACGGCATTTCTTCGACACTGCCACCAATCAGCGTGACTCCGGCCTGAGAAAGATACTTTCTCAATGCCGACCGGGTAAAGTTGTCTTTTGCCTTTTGGCGGGACATAGCTCGTCCCGCTCCATGCGAGGCAGAACAAAGGGCCTCACTTATCCCTTTACCACATACCAAATAACCGGGCGTTGCCATACTTCCGGGGATCAGTCCCGGTTGGCCTTTCTGTGCAGGTGTTGCTCCTTTACGATGCACAATGGCTGTCTGTCCGGGAGCGATTTCCTCTTTCCATGCAAAATTGTGGTGATTGTTCACATTGGCCAAAGGTTTCAGCCCCAAAGCTTTTGACAAATTCAGATGAATCCGCTCATGGCAGGCACGAGCATAATCACCCGCTAAATTCATACTAAGCCAGTATTCCTGTCCTTCTTCCGTATCCAACCCCAGCCAGGCAAAGTGCTGAGCCTCGCGAGGCAGACGGCAGAGGTCGCGTGCCAGCATACTATAGTGTTTGGCAATGGCAGCACCCAAACCACGCGAACCGGAATGGGACAGCAAAGCCACGTAGTTTCCTTCCGGAACGCCCAAGACATTACCGGCCTGTAAGCTCATCTTACCAAATTCCACAAAATGATTTCCACCACCGGAGCTACCTAATTGCCGTACCGCCTTGCCATGAAGTCCTCTCAACAATTCGGTCATTCGGAACTCTTCTCTGTCAAGCACCTCATGCTCTTGTGCAAAAGGCAATCCGCCATCCATACCAAAATGAGTAAACTCCTTCAGCGCTTCTTTAATATGGTGCGAATAGCGTTTCAGAAAATCCTCCCCGGCATCAAACAGGGTGAGATTCATCCGACAACCGATATCAACCCCCACAGCATACGGGATAACCGCATGATCTGTAGCCAATACTCCCCCTATCGGTAACCCGTAACCGGCATGTGCATCGGGCATCAATGCTCCGGCAAGAGTAATCGGCAGCCGCATGGCGAGATTCATCTGCTGTTTGGCTAATGTTTCAATGTACTTGCTTCCATATGTTTTATAACCCAAGGGCTCATCAAGTAAATCATACGGCGTCAATCTTTTTTCGATAAATACAGGAGAAAGATGTTCGGCCAGTTTACTCCATATCTCACTGTTTTTATATACCTCGGGATTCTTGAGAATATCGCCCAAGGCGGCTAATATCTGCTCTTTTGTTTCGTGTTTACAATATTTGCCAACGAGAGCAACAGCCAGACTACGAGCTACATTATCTCTATATCCCAGTTTACTTAAATCTTTTAAACGTATTCCCATACTGTTTTTTCCATTCGCATACAAGACACCGGTTGCCTGCCATTGGACAGACAAAGGACAATATGCGAGATACCAATACTTTAGAAAAGGATATAACCACTCCTCTTCACAGCATTGAGGTGAATAATAAATAAATTAAATGTGATTGTGGAACTAATCAACTTGCATCGCCAGCAGCAGAATTGCGACGCATACTAAAAGATATAGTTATAAAGACCCATCCTCCCGATGGGGCAACTTAGTTCCGATACTGAAGATATTATTTCTCTGACATAATTAAAAACCCTTTCCATCATTTAAAGGGTGAATACTCTGTTTATCGGCGGCAAAAGTAATGGTTCTTTTGATTTTCACAAAACGAAAAGACATTTTTTTTCAGGCACAGTAGTGATATTTATAGAAAAACGGCACGAATCACTTCGCACCGCTCCTATTGCTAACTCGCGCCAAAGGTTCCCGCCTCACAGCGTCCGCCTCCGGAGATTTATTTTTAAATGCATGAAGCGGTTAGCGTTAATCTTTATATTGTCGATGCAAAATTACCGTTTTTCTCCCTATCATTCACTATCTTTGCACCTCAAAATTTTAAGAACTATTCAATGATAAACGAAGAAAAGATACATAAAAGCACTTCCGGATGGTGGGCACTCAGCCCTTTATTTGTATTCTTGTGTCTCTATTTGGTCACTTCTATCCTGGTGAACGATTTCTACAAAGTACCTATAACGGTAGCCTTCCTGATTTCATCATGCTACGCCATTGCCATCACGCGGGGACTGAATCTGGAACAACGGGTCTATCAATTTTCAGTAGGAGCTTCCAATAAAAACATCATGCTGATGGTGTGGATATTCATCCTGGCAGGAGCCTTTGCACAAAGTGCCAAGCAAATGGGAGCCATTGACGCTACGGTAAACCTGACACTCCATATTTTGCCGGATAACCTTTTATTGGCAGGCATCTTTCTGGCCTCTTGCTTCATTTCGCTATCCATCGGTACCAGTGTAGGCACTATCGTGGCTCTGACTCCTGTCGCTATCGGGTTGGCAGAGAAAACCGGAATCGATCTGCCCTTCATGGTAGCAGTGGTAGTGGGCGGCTCCTTTTTCGGTGACAATCTATCGTTTATCTCCGATACAACCATTGCTTCGACCAAGACTCAAGGATGCGTCATGCGCGATAAGTTTCGGGTCAACTCCATGATTGTGGTACCTGCCGCACTGGTCGTATTGGGTATCTATATCTTTCAGGGGCTTTCAGTCTCTGCCCCGCCACTGGTGCAGGAGATTGAATGGGTCAAAGTGATCCCCTACCTTATCGTATTGGGAACGGCCATAGCCGGAATGAATGTTATGCTGGTTTTGATAATAGGTATCTTTACCAGCGGTGTTATCGGTATTGCTACAGGCAGCCTCGGATTCTTCGACTGGTTTGGTGCTATAGGGACGGGGATCACCGGAATGGGCGAACTGATTATTATTACCTTACTGGCAGGCGGAATGCTTGAGACGATCCGTTACAATGGAGGAATAGATTTCATTATCCGCAAATTGACCCGCCACGTAAACGGAAAGCGGGGAGCGGAACTCAGTATTGCCGCTTTGGTAAGCATCGCCAATCTTTGTACGGCTAATAATACGATTGCCATCATCACTACCGGACCGATTGCCAAAGATATTGCAAAAAAATTTCAATTGGACCGGAGAAAAACGGCAAGTATCCTCGACACATTCTCGTGCCTGATACAAGGCATCATCCCTTATGGAGCACAAATGCTGATTGCTGCCGGACTGGCACAGATTTCCCCGCTCAGCATCATCGGGAATCTGTATTATCCGTTTACAATGGGTATTTGCGCACTATTGGCCATCCTATTCCGGTATCCGAGAAAGTATTCCTGAATAAAGCCCAACCTACTTTTTGATATTTTGCAAATAGGCTTCAAGAGATTCATCTTTGCCCAATCCCAGTTTCTTGCGTATCCGGCTACGGCCGGAATTCACGCTGGCACGCGAAATCCCCAAAGCGAGAGCTATTTCATCAGTGCTCTGATTCAACCGGATCAACATACAAAGCAATTCGTCATTACGGGTCAACTCGGGACATTGACAACGCAATACAGGTAAATAGTGGGGATAAAGTGCTGCGAACGACTGACGGAACCGTATCTCGTCATCCCCACTCAGCAGCATCGGGTTCAGTTTCTGGCGCACATTATCAATCACGTCCGCATGTGCCACCTTCTCTAATTCGTTATTGAGAGATTCGTAGCGCCCGTTCAGTTCCTGATGGATGGAAATCAGACGGGAAAGCCGTTCTCTATGGAGATGTGCTTCACGCCGGTAATGGCGGCGGCGTTGTAACATATATACCACTACCAGTCCCAACAACATAAAAAGCAATACAACCACAATTCCAATGTAGGTCAACGTACGCTCCTTCAATTCGACCTCAGCCATCAATGCACGGTATTCCTGCTCTTTTCGTCCGGTATCGTAACGCACATTGGCCGCAGCGGTATAGCGCAACTTGTCTTTTTCATTCAGCGAATCTTGTAAAGCGGCATATCGGGGATAAAACTCCAACATCCTCGAACCCAAATGGCGTGAAGCATAGATTCCCAAAAGTCCTTTTGCCGCAAAGGCTTCCATTTCATCCCAGTCCATATAGGCAAATTCACAATGCGCTTGTTCCATCATGGCAAGACCACGCTCTTCCTGTCCGTCTCTTACCAGAGCCAATCCCAGCCAGTATCGGGTGCCTGAATGGGTGGCAGGACGTACACCGGCACTGTCGGCAAAAATAGCTTCCATATCACGCAGTGCCGCCGCATTGGAGTCGGGACACATCTGTAACCAATATTTAGCCCGGTCTCTGCGCCACGTCTTTAGACTTCTCTCTCCCATCCGTTGCGCCACTTCTCTCTCTTTACCCAGATAAAAAGCAGCCGAATCAACCTGTTCCAGATCCATAAAAAAAGAAGAACGCACACGATAGGCCCCGCACAGCGCCATGCTGTCTTCACGGGCAGCCATCCGAATCACTCTCGCATTGATCTCCAAAGCTTTCTCGGTGAGGGCAAGGGTAGAATATAAGGCAGCAAGATCGGCATAGGCTCGTATCATGCCATCCGTAGCAATACCGGGATGTTTATCATACCATTCAACAGCTGCGAGGGACAGATCAACAGCTTTTACATATCGCCCTTCGCGCCTGTAATAGTATCCCAACCGTGCCAATATGGCTCCCACATCTTGGGTTTCCCCACCCCGCCGATAAGCCTCTACAGCCCGTTCCTGCATCCGGCACGCTACATTCGGGCGAGCACTGCTGAAGTGGTAAGCCCACGAAACCATGTGGCAACACAGCATGACGACCGACTGATCGTCCGGTGGCAATAGCACGGCAAAAGAATCGGCCAATGCCTCTGTGCGTCTATTATCATCCGTCATCAAACTGTTCTGCGCTTCGAAAGCCCAAAGAGGATAAGCACAATATCCCGTCAGAAACGGGTGTCCGGAAAGACGAATACTGTCGAGCAACTGTACGGCAGCTTCATAAGCTCCTGTTTTTGATAAAACTTGATTGTACAACGGCATGATACGCAATAATTGTCTGCGAAGTGTATCCGGATTACCATCCGGATCGGAAGGCATATAGAGAAACATCCCGCTGTAAATGTCCGTGAGCATATCATAACGTCCCGCTTCGAAAAGCGAATCGTGCAGCCCCATATAATGTTCGATACACTCCCCGGGATGATGGGTCATCCACTCTTTAAAAGAAAGTGGTGTCACTGTGGATGATTGTTTACATCCGACAGGCAAAAAAAGAGTAGAATAAACCCAAATATCAAAATACAATATCGCATATAAGAAGTACAATAAATGAATGACAGCAAATATATGCTATTTGTGCGAGAAGAGAACCAACCTCAAAGCGGGAAAGTCCGTATATAGCCTCAAATAACGTGTTTTAAACCAATAATCTATTAAACCATCTATCGTCTTTTCTACCGGACAACTCTCTTTATGTGTACTTTTGCCCCCATAATCAAGCCCCTTAAAAACTACAAGCAAAACAATGATTAAAGAAAAGGCAACCCCGCATATCGGTCTGGTAACCGATCTGACAACAGGACAAATAGACGGAAAAATCACTCCGGGTGGAATGGTTTTAGTTACCGGATGTAATATTAAAATAGAGAACGGAAACAAACCTGTCTGTGAAGCAATCCAACTCTCCCACCAAAATGGAGAAGTTATCTGCATCGACCCACCGTTCGAAATGAACGAACCGCATATCCTCAAATTCAAGATACCGGATTCACTGCCCACCGGAGAATATACGCTAACCATCAAGACTCGTTTCGCAGGTAAGGATAAACGGCTTCTGACCCAAGAACAGACTTTGGTGTACATGCTAAAATTAATCAGAGAAGAATAATCGGACAGAGTGAAAAAGCTCCGAACATCCCGATAATTATAAAAAAGAACCGGAAGTCTTTGTCAATCAAAACAAAACCCTTATCTTTGCACCCGCTATTACGAGTTAGTAGCATTAATTCAAATCATTCATTAAAAAAACATTTATTTAAAATGGCAACAAGAATTAGATTGCAAAGACATGGACGTAAAAGCTACGCTTTCTACTCTATCGTTATTGCAGACAGCAGAGCACCACGTGATGGTAAATTTACAGAGAAGATTGGTACTTACAACCCTAACACCAATCCTGCTACAGTAGATTTGAATTTCGAACGTGCCTTGCACTGGGTGCTGGTAGGTGCACAACCTTCAGACACAGTTCGCAACATCCTTTCACGTGAAGGCGTTTACATGAAGAAACACCTCCTCGGCGGTGTAGCTAAAGGCGCATTTGGTGAAGCTGAAGCTGAAGCTAAATTCGAAGCTTGGAAGAACAACAAACAGTCAGGTCTGTCTGCTCTGAAAGCTAAAGAAGAGGAAGCTAAGAAAGCTGAAGCAAAAGCACGTCTGGAAGCTGAAAAGAAAGTAAACGAAGTAAAAGCAAAAGCATTGGCTGAAAAGAAAGCTGCTGAAGAAGCTGCTAAGGCTGCTGCTGAAGCTCCCGCAGAAGAAGCTGCTCCGGCAGAAGAAGCTGCAACTGAAGCTGCTGCTGAATAATCGGCAGTATCTATCATTCGTAAATAGGATTAAAACAATAAAATCCTCTCCGGTCCGCCGGGGAGGATTTTTTATTGGATCATCCCGGCTACGGAATGGGCCACAGAGAACGCTCTACTTCAGCACGACATAACGCAGAAAGACCACCTGATCGCCGACCTTAACTCTTCCATCTGCCAAAGCCTCCTTGTCTACCCTGAAAGTTTTCAAGTATTTTTTTAAACTTTTCGTTACCGTATAGGGCTGTTCTTTTTCATACCCGAGAATCTTTATACTACCATCCTCGTTGATCGTCACTTTACATTTTATATTGAAAGTCAACCCGCGCAATTTTTTGGCTTCCGTTTTGTTTATCCAAAAGATATAGGTTGCCTTCCCGATATTATTCTTTTTCTCTACCTTCTTCTCCTTAGAGTATTCATCGTACACTTTAAATGAAGGTTCACTTTTATCGCCACACGAAGTGCAAACGAATAAAACCAACAACAATATTCCAAATACTTTTTCCATTACTGAACTCCTTTCTGTTTAGCGTATATCACATAACTATTATCTTCCTCACCGATCGACTCACACAATTCCTGTAACTTTTTCCTATTCTTCCCCTTCCTACCATCTGTCGAGGAGAGATAAGACTCTATTTCCGCTTTCAGCACTCCCGGTTCCACCAGCCTTATATATTGTTTGTTACGGAGTGACCAAGGGGTCCACAACCGATCCGGCATCCCTCCCGCAAAGTCATTGATCACCCGGAAAAAAGTTCCGCGCAACGATGCCTTATCCACTATAAAGTTCGAAGGTGATTTCGTCTCCCACATTCCATCACCCACTTGTTCCTCTACCATCAATCTGCCGACATAGGCCTGAGGCAACTCATAGAATGTGGTTATCGAACGTTTCCTGTCTCCAATGTTGAGTGTGAAGCGGGGCTTCAGCCTGCTTTCCGAACGGATATAATGATAAAGCGTATCGGGACGCAGTTCAAAGAAGGTGCTGATATAAAGATCGAATACTTCCGTATTGGCACCGTACATCACCTCATTGCTATAATCGGGAAGAACAGACAGATGCCTGGCAGCAGGAACCGAATCGAGCAGATGTCCTTCAAAATCCTGTACCCATGCCACAAAAGGGTATCCGGTAAAGGGAAGTGCCCCCACCGTAAGTTCACGTTTATCGGCATCGACTTTGAATACAGCCTTGGAGACCGACTGATGTAACGGAATGGAACGCAACGGTTTCCCAGCCAGATCATAAACATAGATGGCATTGCTGTTAGCGAAAGGCATCAGATAGATACAATTATGTTTTTCGTCAATCTCCGCTTTGTATACGGCACGATACTCTCCCGGCCCTTGCCCGATAGCACCTATATTGGTAACAAACTCTCCTTTTTTAGTAAATAACCGGCAGGGATGGAGTTCATAAACAGAACCGTAGACAAGGATGTAATTTTCGGAAACACACAGATTGTTTTCTCCGACCATCGCTTCATCACGGTTATCGAGCTTGATGATTTGAAAGTCTTTCAAAAAGAAACTGAACGGTAAGTCAACCGTATCTTTCAGCAAGCTGAGGTCACATACCACAACCGAGTCTTGACCGGCCCATTGATAGGAAGCGACCACCGGCCATTGCTCCGAAAGATTTTTCTCTTCGGCCTTGGGAACGACCGAACAGGAAGAAAATAAAAATACTCCCCCCAGAATTGAACTTAGGAGATGAAATTGCCTGATATTCTTCATAAACTCTCCATTTCTATATCATGCAAAGATAAAAATAAAAACGAATAATCTACGAATACTCCGTAGATTTTTTTGATTCGTTTCAGAATTTATCTATATACACGGAAAGGGAGTAGCGACAAAAATCATAAAAAAAAGATGCCCGGAACAAATCCCGGGCATCTCCTCTATAAGTCTGTTTTGACAAACAGGTAATCTTGTTCGATTAATATCTGTCACGACCGCCGCCATAGCCGCCGCCACGATTACCACCACCGTAACCACCACCACGGTTGTTACCATAGCCGCCACGATTACCACCACCGTAATTGCTGTTACGACGCGGGCCTTCTTCTCTCGGACGTGCAACTGATACGGCAAGTGTCTTTCCGTCTATTTCTTTTTCGTTCAGTGCTGCGATGGCAGCATTTCCCTCTTCGTCATTAGGCATTTCTACAAAACCGAATCCTTTAGAACGGCCAGTTTCTCTGTCCATAACGATTTTGGCTGAAATAACTTCTCCAAACTCTTCGAATAATTCTCCTAAATCAGCATTGCTAAGATTATAGCTGATACCTGCAATAAAAATG
>OBWS01000925.1_pt1 | contig 14974 bp, 10 predicted proteins | sample 1495291 | NCBI WGS metagenome assembly OBWS01 (sample SAMEA2580090, study PRJEB22360) | human gut metagenome | biome: human gut; feature: human-associated habitat; material: faeces | place: Denmark | collected 2008/2010 | reverse complement strand
GTGGAGGCTTACCGGAGCGCCGATTTATTTTCCCTCGAGATGGATCGGCTGGGGATGCTCGTGGCTAGCATGGCCTACGAGGGAAACTGGAAACCTGTCTTTGAGTACTTCGCCTCTGAATTGAAGCGACAAAGCTCTATCCGTGAGTTTATCGAGGGTGAGGCGCACGTAAAGGGCTTTTTGTTGGCTTACTTGGGCTTGACCCGTACTTATATAATTCATCCGGAGTATGAGGCGAATAAGGGATATGCGGACTTCTACATGATGCCCGATTTGTTGCATCAACCGGAAATCGTCTATAGTTATATCGTAGAGGTAAAATATGCCCGTCGTGACGCCTCCACCCCGGAGATAGAATCGCTGAGGACTGAGGCTGCCGGGCAATTGAAACGTTATGCCGAAGATCCTAAAGTGAGAGAGACGAAGGGAAATACGAAACTTCGCCTGATAACACTGATATTTAAAGGCTGGGATTTGGTGGCTTGTGATTGAATGCCTATATTTGGCATGAAACTTTAAATCTGTATCTTATGAGAAAGCTTCTGGGGTTTTTATGCGTATGCGCGTTGGCTATCGTTACGGCTAGGGCACAAGATGCGGTGGATGACTATGTCTCTTCCGCCGCCGGCCAATCCGTGATCTACCATGGGAAGGAGCAATTAAAATATCCCACCTCGATAAGAAATCACCCCTATTTGAAGAGCGAGAAATACGTACCCGGGGATCTTAGCTTCGAAGGCATTCTCTACAAGGACGTGAAAATGCGCTTAGACCTGTACAAGAATGAGTTATTACTGTTCTCTCCGGACAATCGCTATAATATCGTCTTGCCGAGCGATCGGGTAGACTACGCTGAGTTTCATGGGTACCATATCTTCTACAGGTATCCGGATGAGCGGTCGGGCAACCTGCCGGAAGGCTATTACCTACGGTTGTATGAAGGGAAGTGTACCGTGCTGGGGAAATGGTCTTGTATATTATCTAAGACGATAAAAGATATGAAGCTCGATGATTCCTTCGATCAGTCCGTAAAATACTACATCCGGAAGGAGGGCGTTTACTATACCGTGAGGAGCAAGGGCTCCGTGTTGAAGGTCCTCAAGTCCAAGAAAAAAGAGCTGGCCCGGTATATCAAGCGGCGAAAGCTGGATTTCAAGCACGCTCCCGAGGAAGCCATCGTAGCCGTGGTGAGACAGTATGAACAGTTAAACGAGATCCCATGAGAAAGAGCCTATATATCGGTATGGTAATGTGCCTGCTGTCCGGCTGGACGGCGAGGGCGCAGCGGACGGTCGATCTGGATTTCCGGCAAGTAACCTTGAATGTCGTGTTCAACGCTATCGAGCGGCAGACCGGACAGCCCGTCTACCGGCAACCCTTGGAGACGGACTCCATGGTCGTTAGCGTACACAGTGAGAAGGAAGAGCCCTTGGTGGCGTTGCGGCGTGCGTTGGAGGGGACTCCCTTCCAAGTATCCTCGTATGGCGGCGCCTTCTTTGTATTGAGAGATAACACCTTGATGACCTCCCTGCCCGAGAACTTCTTCCTGCGGGAGAAGCGGAGAGAGGGCGATGGCGACGAGGAAGGCTCCGGTATCTCCCTGATGGCGGGCCGGAAGCAGCAGAAGGCTACCTCGGAGAACAAGGTCTACGAGATCGGCGACGCCTCGGGCAAGGCGGCGGACCGGGTCACGGTGACCGGTAATATCAGCGATTTCAAGACCGGCGAGCCGATGGTGGGCGTGGCCGTGTTCGTGAAGGACCCGATGATCGGGGCTACTACCGACGCTTACGGCTATTATACGCTGCGCCTCCCTCCCGGACGACACGAGCTGTACATACAAGGCATGGGCATGAAGGACACCCGGCGGCAGATCATGCTCCATTCCGACGGCAAGCTGGATATCGAGCTGGAGGAACAGGTCTACACCTTGAAGGAGGTCACGATCTCCTCCGAGAAGATCGCCAACGTGCGGAATACGACGATGGGAGTGGAACGCTTGAAGGTGAAGGATATAAAGAATATCCCGATGGCGTTCGGGGAGGTGGATATCATGAAGGTAGTCATGTCGCTTCCCGGCGTGAAGGCGGTGGGCGAGGCCTCTAGCGGCTTTAACGTGAGGGGCGGGGCGACGGACCAGAACTTGATCCTCTTCAACGACGGCACGGTCTATAACCCGACCCACCTGTTCGGCTTCTTCTCCGTCTTCAACCCCGACGTGGTGAAGGACATGGAGCTGTACAAGAGCAGCATCCCCGCCAAGTATGGCGGACGTATCTCCTCGGTACTCGACATCAACAGCCGGGAGGGTAACAAAAAGGAGTTCAAGGGATCGGCGAGCATCGGCTTGCTGACCAGCCGCCTTACCTTGGAGGGGCCTCTCTTCTCCGAGAAGACCTCCTTTATCGTGGGCGGACGTACCACTTACTCGGACTGGATCTTGAAGAAACTCCCCGAGAAGAGCGGCTATAAGGATGGCAACGCCGGTTTTTACGACCTGAACGCCACGATTAACCATAAGTTCGACGAGCGGAACAACCTCTATCTGAATGGCTACTACAGCCACGACCGTTTCCGCTTTAACGCGGATGAGCGGTATGCCTACGAGAACGCCAACGCCTCGGTGAAATGGAGGCATATCTTCTCGGATCGTTTCACGGGGGTCCTCACCGCTGGCTACGACCATTATGGCTACAATACCCGTAATACGGATAACCCGGTGAATGCTTATTCCCTCGCTTTCCGTATCGACCAGATGTACGGGAAGATGGACTTCACGCATTACCTGAGCGATAAGCATACGCTGGATTTCGGCGCCAGCTCGCTGTTTTACGACTTGGAGCCGGGGAAATACCTTCCCTATGGAGGGGAGTCGTTGGTGAAGGAGGACCGGATGGAGAAGGAGAAAGCGCTGGAGTCCGCTATCTATGTGGGCGATCGTTGGGATATCACCTCCCAACTCTCCTTGAACGTGGGGGTCCGTTATTCCATGTTTAACGTATTGGGGCCCCGTACCTATAATCTCTATGCCGACGACCAACTGCCTTCCTTGGCTACCGTGACGGGTACGGTGGATAAGACCGGGGCGTTCAAGACTTACCACGGGCCGGAGTTCCGGGTATCCGCCCGTTATGCCTTTACCGAGGACTTCTCTGTGAAGGCCGGCTTTAATACGATGCGCCAGAATATCCATAAGCTATCCAATACGACCATCATGTCGCCCACGGATACGTGGAAGTTGAGCGACGCTAACATCAAGCCGCAGACGGGTATGCAAGTGGCCGCCGGGCTATACCGGAATTTCTTGAACAATACGATCGAGGTCTCCTTGGAGGGATATTACAAGACGATGAAGGATTACCTAGATTACCGGAACGGCGCCGAGCTGCTGATGAACCACCACATCGAGACGGACGTGCTGAGGACCGAGGGACGTGCCTATGGCGTGGAGCTGATGGTGAAGAAAACGCAAGGGAAGTTGAACGGCTGGGTAAGCTATACCTACTCTCGCACGCAACTGCGGCAGAACGATCCGATGATCGTCACTCCCGTGAACAATGGGGATTGGTACGCCGCCGATTTCGATAAGCCGCACGACTTGAAGTTCGTGGGTAACTATAAGTTCACGCATCGTTTCAGCTTCTCGCTGAATTGCGACTATAGCACGGGACGGCCGATCACCTTGCCGGTATCGAAGTATCATTACGGGGGCGGTGAGTTTGTCTACTATTCGGACCGTAATCAATACCGCATCCCGGACTTTTTCCGGATGGACGCCTCGTTCAACATCGAGCCGAGCCACCACCTGACGTTGCTCACGCATAGCACGATCTCTTTCGGAGTCTATAACCTGACGGGGCGAAAGAACGCCTACTCGGTGTATTATATATCGGAGAACGGGAAATTAAAGGGATATAAGATGGCGATATTCGGGGTGCCTATCCCGTTTGTCTCTTATAATATTAAATTTTAGGGGGGAGTTGAGATGAGGAAAGAAGCGAAGATAAAAGATTCTATAAAAGGCTTTCATTGGTGGCTGGGGGCTTTGCTGTTGTTATTGTCCGCCTGTGTCACGGATTACGAGCCGAAGGGCTTGGAGCAGGTACGGGATTTGTTGGTCGTGGATGGTATCATCACGAATGGCGAGACTACGATAAAGCTCCGGAGAAGCGTGGGCCTGACCGACGATTTCACGGAGGATGAGTTCGTGAATAACGCCAAGGTGGTGGTGGAGCGTGAGGATGGAGCTGTTTTCACTTGCGCTAATTCTTCCGGGAAGGGAGAGTATAAGGTGGATATGGGAGAGCTGGACCCGGGGAGGTACCGGCTACATATCTCGCTGGATGGGCTGGAGTATGAGTCGGACTATCTGGGACCGGAGATAACGCCTCCGATCGACTCTCTCTCCTTGCTGAAGAAGGGGCCGGGAGAGGAGGTCCGTCTCTGTGTGTCTACGCATAATGCCCCGGATCGATCCTCTTATTTCCGCTGGATGTATAAGGAGAATTGGGAGGTGAAGGCGGAGATCTTCATGGCCGCCGAGAAAATGGGTAATACGGTCGTAATATATGATTTACTTACATCGAATAATTGGTATTATTGCTGGGGGAAGGACAGCTCGAAGGTGATCTCCCTAGGCAGTTCCGATAGGCTGACGCAGAACGTGATCGCTAACAAAAGTATCGCCTCGTATCATCCCAGCGATCGCCGTTTCTCGATGTTGTATCATGCGGAGGTGGAACAATATGCGTTGCACCGGGAGGCTTACGACTACTATTTTAATTTGCAGAAGAACATAGAGGAGTCTGGTAGCTTGTTTGCCCCTATTCCTTCCGAGATGAAAGGGAATATCCGCTGCGTGACGGACCCGGAGGTTCCGGTGATCGGTTTCGTGGAAGTAGCGACAGTGACTCGCCTCAAGCGTTTCTTTCCGGAGATAGAGAAGGTATATGAGGCCGAGGTTACGGGCTGCGCAAGCACGATCGTACAGGGATCGGAATATGATAATAATCCGGATTACGGATATGTTTCCTATAATCCGATGAATGCGGCGAGTAATACGTATGCGCTGAAACGTTGTATGGATTGCGGCCGTTTTGGTTCGAAACAGAAGCCCTCTTGGTGGCCTACCAGTCATTTATAATTTAGTTGCTATGGAGAAGTCTATGATAAAACAATGGTTCTTGTCGCTCCTCTGCCTCTTATGGGCGGGGCAAACGGTTCTCGCAGGGGAATTGCGAGAGCGGGTTTACCTGCAAACGGATAAGCAATTTTATCTGTCGGGCGAGCTTGTATGGATGAAATTCATTGCCACGGATTTGGACCAACGGTTGTCCGACGTGAGCAAGGTCGGGTATGTGGAGCTTCTGGATAGCGCCTCGGCGGTCGTGCAAGCCCGACTCGTGCTGGAGAAGGGGGTAGGGAATGGTTGCCTGCAATTGCCTTCTACCTTGCCGACCGGAAACTACCGGCTGGTTGCCTATACCCGTTATATGCGGAACGAGGGGGAGGAGGTCTTCTTTGAGAAGCCGCTGACGGTGGTGAACACCTTCGTGACGAACGAGGCCCTGCTGACGGATACTTTATTGCCCACTTACTCTTTTACGAGGCGAGAGGGCCCAGTTTCCGTATCACCGGACCGTATGACCTATGATACCCGTTCAGGGGGGGAGATCCGGATAAACGGCCTGCCCCCGGATCTACAGACTCTATCGGTCTCTATCGCCGGGATCGACTTGTATAAACCTTCCGCCCGGAGCGGTATCGTTGATTGGAAACAAAGCATGCCTACTACGGGGTCATCGCCTGCCGATCATAAATTCTTGGCGGAATACGAGGGGCCGATCCTGACGGGGAAAGTGATCGATCTGTCCACGGGCGAACCTTCGTCTAAAGAGGCGGTGAGGCCTTTATTGGGCTTTTCCGGGGGGGAGATCCGCCTTTTCGGGGGGCAACTGGGCGCTGCCGGGGAGGTGACTTTCTTTACGAAACATATATCTGGGACGCACGAGATCGTGACGGTGGCTTTATCCCCTTCCTCCTCTCGCTACCGGGTGGACATCGAATCTCCTTACGCTACGCATCCGGAGAAGGAGCTTCCTGCCTTGAGATTGAATCCCGCTTGGCAAGATGAGTTGGTGAAGCGGAGCGTGGGGCTACAGGTGTTGCATGCTTACCGGTCTGATTCCTTGGTTCGGGAAAAAGCGGAGAAGCCTTGGTTCCAGTGGCAACCGGATTGGAGTTATCTTTTGGATGAGTACACCCGTTTCACGACGATGGAGGAAGTCGTGATCGAGTTTATCCCCGGCCTCCGCTTCCGTAAGATGGATGGGGTTCGCCGGTTGGCGGTCCTGACCGAGGAGCGGATCGGGTATACGATCGGTAACTCATTGGTTTTATTGGATGGTATCCCCATCACCGATCACGAGATCATTTTTAAGTACGATCCCCTAAAAATCCGGAAGATCGATGTGTATAAAGGTAAGTACGTATTCGGTGGGCAGATATTCGACGGTATCGCCTCCTTCTCCTCTTACGAGCATAATTACCCGGGTCTGGTAGTCGATAACTCCACCCAGTTCTTTGATTATGAGGGCACGCAAGCCCAGCGCATCTTCTATATGCCCGCTTACCGGACAGAGACCGAGAAGCGATCTCCCGTTCCGGATTTCCGCCATACCTTACTTTGGCGACCCGATATCCGGCCAAACGGCGAGTCCTCTATATCCATCCCCTTTACCACCTCCGACCTGACCGGTGATTTCACCATCACCATCGAAGGTCTGACCCAAACCGGCGAGGCCCTCTATGCGACGGAACAATTTCAGGTAAAATAGCGTGCGGTATGGATTATTCTATTTATCTTTGTAACCTTACTATGGGAAATTAAATCGGATTGAAGATTATGGGAACATTGGAATTGAAATTATCATTGATACAACGGCTCAGTCTCATAAATGATGATGATTTGTTACATCGTATCAAGAGCTTGATTGATAGGATGGAGGAAAGGCAAGCCCTTCGCTTCTCGCCGGAAGTAAAGGTTGCCATAAAGCATGCGCGAGAAGATATCTCGGAGGGGCGTTTTATTGAAGATGAAGGACTGGATAGATATATGGAGCGATGGGTAAACGAAAGTTGATTTGGTCTCAATCAGCTTTGAATGATATGACCGAAATTTTTGACTATTATAATAAACGTAATAAGAGTAAAACGTACAGCACTAAATTATTAGGAGAGTTTAGGGCGATAATGCGTTTAATCCTTGTCTTCTCCTCGTATGGGGATCAAGACAGAGGATGAGAATATCCGTTATGTGCTATCTGGTAACTATGCCTTATTTTATGAAATCAAGTCTTGTACAATAGAGGTCTTGATTGTTTGGGATTGCAGACAAAGTCCCGGGCGGTTGGAGATGTGCATCCGTCAACGTCGTTGATATGAAATAAAAACAATTCAAGATATCCTCATTCTCATCTTAAATCCGTACTTTTGGCGAAAAATCAGATTTGAAGATGAGAAGTTTCGCTAGTGACAACAATTCCGGCGTGCATCCCCGGGTAATGGATGCGATCATCAAGGCAAATGATAATCATGCGGTTGGATATGGTGATGATCCTTGGACAGAGGCCGCTACGAGTAAGATACAAGAAGTGTTCGGCAAGGATGCTTCTCCTTTTTTCGTGTTTAACGGGACGGGGGCGAACTCCGTGGCCCTGCAAGCCGTAACCCGTCCGTTTAATAGCATCCTGTGCGCCGAGACCGCCCATATCAACGTAGACGAATGTGGTGCTCCCGCACGGATGACCGGTTGCGCCATCGTCACGATCCCTACGACGGACGGTAAGCTGACACCGGAATTGATCCGTCCCCATCTGAAGAACTTCGGGGTTTGCCACCATTCGCAACCCAAGGCCGTTTATATCTCCCAAGTATCGGAATTAGGTACGATCTATACGATAGAGGAAGTGAAAGCGATCGCCGATCTCTTACATTCGTACGATATGTATCTGCATATGGACGGAGCACGCTTGGCGAACGCCTGCGCTTACCTGAATTGCACGATGCGCCAAGTGACCGTAGACGCAGGCGTGGATATCTTGAGCTTCGGAGGCACGAAAAACGGTATGATGATGGGAGAGGCCGTGGTCTCGTTCCGCCCGGAGATCACGGAGAACCTGCGATTTTACCGAAAGCAATCCGCTCAGCTAGCCTCGAAGCTACGTTATCTCTCCGCCCAGTTCATCCCTTATCTGGAAAATAACCTCTGGCTGGAGAACGCCATGAAAGCGAATATCAGTGCCGCCAAGCTAGCGGACGTGCTACGACAGTACCCGGAGATTCATTTTACGCAGAAGATTGAGTCCAACCAGCTCTTCTTCACGATCCCTGCCGAGGCGTTGAGGAAGTTGCAAGATAAATATTTCTTCTATATGTGGAACGAGGAGATCAACGAGGCCCGTCTCGTTACCTCTTGGGATACTTCCGGCGAGGATATCGCTGAGTTCGAGCAGTCATTGAAAGAGATATTCGGTTAAGGTATAGATATAAAATGAATATAAACATTAGATCGAATCCTATGAGGAAATGGTTTATTTGGGCGATCGTCCTGATCGGATGCTTGCCCATAAATAAGGCATTGGCACAGCAAAGCGGCGATGCCGAGCGGAATACGTTGCGTATCATGAGCTATAATATCCGCAACGGAAGGGGCATGGATGAGGTGACGGACCTCGGGCGTATAGCGGAGGCTATACGTAAGGTAGCCCCCGATGTAGTCGCCGTACAGGAGGGAGATAGCGTGACCGGAAGAAGCGGCGGGATCGACGTGCTCCGGACACTGGGAGAACGCACCCTGATGTTCCCTACCTACGCCCCGGCCATCGACTTTGATGGCGGTAAATACGGAGTAGGTATGCTGAGCAAGGAGAAGCCGGTGAGCTACCGCTATATCGCCCTTCCCGGACGGGAGGAGGAACGGGTCTTGCTATGGGTCGAGTTTGAGAGATATATCTTCTGCTGCACGCACCTTTCCTTGACGCCGGAAGACCGGATGCTCTCCTTGCCGATCCTTCGGCGGGAAGCCGCTTCCGCGCATAAACCCCTGTTTATCGCCGGGGATTGGAACGCTACGGCGCATTCCCCCTTTATCACGGAAATCAGCAAGGATTTCCAGTTGTTGAGCAATCCTAAACAGGCTACATTCCCGGCTTTCACGCCGGATAGCTGTTTGGACTATATAGCGGGTTATGTAAAGAATGGACAGCCCTTTACCCGTTTGTCCGCATGGGTTCCCGAAGAGGCGGTGGCATCGGATCATCGCCCGGTCGTAACGGAGGTTCGTCTGAAGGCTAAGCCGGAAGAGATCTTTTATGCGGCGCCCTATCTCCAAAATCCTACGGAGGGCGGCATAACGGTGATGTGGCAGACCCATGTCCCTACGTATAGTTGGGTAGAATACGGTACGGACACGCTGAACCTGAAAAAGGCCCGTACCATTGTGGACGGTCAAGTGATATGCAACGGCTTGCATAATAAGATCCGGCTGACGGACCTACGACCGGGGCAAACCTATTACTACCGGGTATGCTCGCAGGAAATCATGCTTTACCAAGCCTATAAGAAAGAGTTTGGCGAGACGGCGGTATCCCCGTTCTACACTTTCAAGGTCCCTTCCGCATCCCAAAAGGATTTCACGGCCTTGATCTTTAACGACCTGCATAAGCAGATCCCGACCTTGGAGGCTTTATACGAGCAAGTGCGTGATATCCCTTATGATTTCGTGGTATTTAACGGGGATTGTATAGACGATCCCGCCAATGAGAAAGAAGCTTTGTATCATTTGGCTTATTTATGCGGGAAGGTGGGCGCCAGTCATGTACCCGCTTTCTTCCTAAGAGGCAACCACGAGATACGCAACGCTTACTCGATCGGTTTGCGTGCCTTGTTTGACTATGTGGGCGATAAGACGTATGGGGCGTTCAACTGGGGAGATACCCGTTTCGTCATGCTGGATTGCGGCGAGGATAAACCGGATAGCACATGGGTGTATTATGGCCTGAACGATTTCACCGGTCTCCGGAAAGATCAAGTGAGTTTCCTCTCGAAAGAATTGAACGGCAAGGAGTTTAAGCAAGCCTCGAAGCGGGTTTTATTGAACCATATCCCTATCTACGGAAACGGGGATGCCTATGAGCCTTGTCCGGAGCTTTGGGGAAGCCTGTTGGCGAAAGCCCCTTTCAACGTGAATATATCCGCCCATACGCATCAATACGCTTTCCACCCGAAAGGCTCGTTGGGAAATAACTTCCCGGTGATCGTAGGCGGGGGGTATAAGCTCGATTCGGCTACGGTGATGGTATTGCGGAAGAAAGGAAACGAGATGAGTCTGCGAGTGTTGAGCGCAAAAGGGGAGACCTTATTAGACTTGAAATTATAAGAGACAGCATGGATACGGATTTGATTTACGGGATCGATGACCGTCCGCCTTTGAAAGAGACGCTTTTTGCCGCCATCCAACATCTGCTGGCTATTTTCGTTGCGATCATAACACCTCCCTTGATTATCGCCGGGGCGCTGAAACTGGATCTGGAGACGACCGGTTTCTTGGTTTCCATGGCTCTGTTTGCCTCCGGGGTATCCACATTCGTTCAATGTCGTAAATTAGGACCGGTCGGGGCGGGGCTGCTATGTATCCAAGGGACCAGCTTCTCGTTTATCGGCCCGATTATCACGGCTGGTTTGGCGGGAGGGCTTCCCCTTATTTTCGGCGTTTGTATCGCCGCCTCTCCGGTAGAGATGATCGTGAGCCGTACTTTTAAGTATCTGCGCTCGGTGATTACTCCCTTGGTATCGGGTATCGTGGTGTTGCTCATCGGCTTGAGCTTGATCAAGGTTGGAGTGGTCGCTTGCGGTGGGGGGTATACGGCTATGGATAACGGTACGTTCGGTAGTTTGCGTAATATCGGGGTAGCTGTGTGCGTCTTGTTGAGTGTCTTGTTCTTCAATCGTTGTAAGAACAAGTACTTGCGGATGAGTTCCATCGTGCTAGGGTTGTGTATCGGTTACGCGATCGCTTTCGCCATGGGGATGGTGGATATGGAGGCTGTCTCCTCGCAAAACCTGAGAGGGTTTAATATCCCGGTTCCCTTCAAATATGGATTGGATTTTAATATATCTTCATTTGTGGCGATCGCCTTGATCTATCTGATCACGGCGATCGAGGCTACGGGGGATATTACGGCCAACTCGATGATATCGGGGAAATCGATCGAGGGAGAAGGCTACCTGAGGCGAGTCTCCGGCGGGGTGCTGGCGGATGGGGTGAACTCGTTTATCTCCGGAATTTTCAACTCTTTCCCGAACTCTATCTTCGCCCAGAATAACGGGATCATCCAGCTGACGGGAGTCGCCAGCCGGTACGTGGGGTATTATATAGCGGGTATGCTGATCCTGTTGGGGTTATTCCCGGTTGTCGGCGTTATCTTCTCCTTGATGCCCGATCCGGTGCTGGGAGGGGCTACCCTGCTGATGTTCGGTACGGTGGCGGGGGGGGGGGGTCCGCTTTTTGCCGGCCGTCTTATCCGTATTATCGCCGCCCAAGATATCAACCGGAAGGCCACGTTGGTGTTGGCGGTTAGTTTGTCCTTGGGGTTGGGGGTGGAACTGATGCCGGATATTCTAGGGGCCGCTCCTCAAGTGATCCGTGGCATTTTCTCCTCCGGCATAACGACGGGTGGCTTGACGGCCATTCTGGCGAATTTATTTATACGTGTAAAAGAAGATCAAACAGAATAACAAATTATGGAATTATTGAAGCAACGCATCTTGCAAGACGGCCGCTGTTATCCCGGCGGTATCCTTAAAGTGGATAGTTTTATCAATCATCAAATGGATCCGATGTTGATGTATAAGATCGCCGAGGAATTTATCCGTCGCTTTCAAGATCGTAAGATAAACAAGATCGTGACCATCGAGGCGAGCGGCATCGCCCCGGCCATTATGGTGGGTTATATCATGCAGCTGCCGGTGGTCTTCGTAAAGAAGAAGAAACCGAAGACGATGGAGAACATGCTCTCTACCGTGGTCCATTCCTTCACGAAGGATCGTGACTATACGGTATGTATCAGCAATAACTTCTTGACTCCGGAGGATCATATCCTGTTTATCGATGATTTCTTGGCTTACGGAAACGCCGCCATGGGAATGGTCGAGTTGGCGGAGCAATCGGGAGCCGTGATCGAGGGTATGGGTTTTATTATCGAGAAGGCGTTTCAAGATGGCGGGAACCTGCTACGTGAAAAGGGCATACGTGTGGAGAGCCTCGCCATTATCGATAATCTGGATGATTGTAAGATAACGGTTCGTTAAAGGAAAAGATATGGATGAGAGAATAAAAGAAAAGTTGATTAACCGTGCGAAGACGAATCCTTATGTGAATTTTCTGGGGATCGACTTCACGGTTATCGAGGAAGGTCGTGTAGAGGCACATATGCCCTTGCATGACGAGCAGAGACAATATAGCGGCGTGACGCATGGGGGTGTCTTGGCTGCTTTGGCGGATACGATCGCCGGTTTCGCGATAAATAAGGCGAGGCTCTTGGCGGTTACGTTCGCCGTTTTCGCCGCCTATACGATGACTCCGCTGGAGAAAGACGTGCTGACGGCAGAATTGAAAATGTCTTTCTTACGGGCCGCTTGGGGCAATGAGCTGATCGCCAAGGGTGCCGTGATCAAGGCGGGACGGAATATACATTTTTGTGAGTGCGAGATTTATTGCGACGATAAGTTGGTGAGCAAATCTTCCGGCACCTTCTGTGTGGTCCATCCCCAAGTATAGAAAAGATGTTACTTATTTATCAATATCATGAAGATTTCAAATGTAAAAAGAATCCTTTGCGGCTGCCTGTTGTTCGCCGCTACGTGGCCGGCATTCAGCCAGCCTGCCACGAATCCCCGCCTGATCATCCGTGCGGATGACATGGGGTCGTTCCGTTCCGCCAATATAGCGTGTATGGAAGGGTATAAGAATGGGGTGGAGACCTGTATAGAGGTTATGGTTGTCACCTCGTGGTTCCCCGAGGCCGCCCGGCTGTTGAGGGAGAACCCGGGGATAGATGTCGGGCTTCACCTGACGTTTACCAGCGAATGGGATAACGTGAAATGGCGTCCGCTGACGCATTGTCCCAGCTTGACCGATAGCAATGGCTATTTCTTGCCGATGATGTCTCCGAATTCCGCCTACCCGGGTCTGGCCATTCTGGAGAATACATGGAGCTTGGCCGAGATCGAGCAGGAGGCTCGGGCCCAGATAGAGATGGCCTTGAAGAACATTCCCCAGATCAGCCATATCTCCGGCCATATGGGATCGACCGGTTTCGATCCGGAGGTGGTGAAGCTGATGCGTCGCTTGTCCGAGGAATATCATCTGCCGGTCGTGGATCGGGTAGAGGCGATGCAGGAATACGATTTCACCTATTCCGGGTATGATGGAGCCTCCAAGACCCCGGCCGAGAAGGAGGCCAGTTTCATCCGGATGTTGGATAAGCTGGAACCCGGTAAACGCTATATGTTCTTGGATCACCCGGCCTTGGATAACGAGGAGATGAAAACCGTCGGGCATATCGGCTACGAGAACGTGGCGATGGACCGTCAAGGCGTGACCGATCTTTTTACCAGTCCGAAGGTGAAGCAAGCCTTGAAGGATAAGAACATAGACCTGATCAGTTATAACGACCTGACCAAGGAACTCCCTCGTGCGGAAGCCTCGAAAGCCTTGGATAAGGCGTTCGGCAATTATCTGCGGGCGGTGAAAAAGGCGGATCAAGACTTACATAGTATCATGATCCTCCAGCATGGAAAGGTCGTAAAGGAGCAATGGCTGGGTGAGGGCGACCGCCATACGCCGCACGTCTTGAACTCCGTTAGCAAGACCTTTACGGCTACGGCTATCGGTTTCGCCGTCGCGGAGGGTAAATTGAAGGTCACGGACAAGGTGATCTCCTTCTTCCCCGACCAATTACCGGCCGAGGTAAGCCCTTACTTGAAAGAGCTGGAGATACGTCACCTATTGACCATGTCCTCCGGCCATGATGTCGATCCCACCGCTTTAGTACGGCAGAAGGGGAACGAGAAGGCCGATTGGGCAAAGCTCTTCCTCTCGGCGCCGTTGGTACATAAACCGGGAACCTATTTCGTATACAACAGCCTCGGCACGTATATGCTTTCCGCTATCATCCAGAAGGTGACGGGGGAGAAGGTGATCAATTATCTCTATCCCCGTCTGTTCCGTCCGCTGGGTATCGTCGGCGCTACTTGGGAAGAGAGTCCCCAAGGCGTCAATTGCGGTGGTTGGGGTTTGTATCTCAAGACCGAGGATCTAGCGAAAATGGGTCAGTTTTTCCTGCAAAAGGGAAAATGGAACGATAAGCAATTGCTCCCCGAAAGCTGGATAGAGGAAGCCACCACCTCCAAGATAGCCTCTTTGCCCGCCGGTATGAGACCGGAGAACTTGAAGATGAAGCCGAAAGATAGCGACTGGTTACAAGGCTACGGTTACCAGATGTGGCGTTGCCGCCATAACGCCGTTCGTGCCGATGGAGCCAATGGACAATACATTATTATATTGCCCGAGCAAGATGCGGTAATCGCCATGACGGCGAATATCGGCGATATGCAGGCCGAGATCGACTTGATATGGAAATATATCTTGCCTGCCTTGAGATAGGAACTGTAGGCCCTACGTCCGGGAAACCAATAAGAGGCCCCGGACGTAAGCCTATGTGACTTGTTGGGCGTAAGCGAATGGTTTACGGTACGTAAGTCAATGGATTACGGGAAAAACTCAATGATTCCCACCCCGTAAACCATTGGGTTACGAAAAAGGAAAAGCCTTCTGGTCACAGACCGGAAGGCTTTTCTTAGTTGCGGAGGCAAGACTCGAACTTACGACCTTTGGGTTATGAGCCCAACGAGC
>OBWS01000918.1_pt1 | contig 15064 bp, 10 predicted proteins | sample 1495291 | NCBI WGS metagenome assembly OBWS01 (sample SAMEA2580090, study PRJEB22360) | human gut metagenome | biome: human gut; feature: human-associated habitat; material: faeces | place: Denmark | collected 2008/2010 | reverse complement strand
ACCCTTCCAAAGATACCCTAAAACCGTTGCAAATAAACACATCCCTCGGCGTGTCCCGATTCCGTCCATCTGAATCGTCTTTCTCCTTTTCCACAGAAACCAGCTCATCCTTCCGGAAAACATGTTCGTCGTATGAGTCGCCTTATCAGGAATTGACGGAACGATACGTTGAGGGGATTCTGTTATCCTGTGGGGCGCAGCGGAGCAAAATGACCTGCCAAGACGGGATGGTCCCTTTCATGAGCAGGCTTTTGACTCAAAATAGAAGACGGATCGAATATTCCGCAGTGATACCGTGAAGGGAGGGAACGGCATGGAGGCGCAGCCTATGAGGCTACAGGACCTGAGACTCAAAGAAGGAATGTCTCTAGAACAGCTGGCCGAGCTCTCCGGCGTGGATCATGATCGTCTCGTCATGTTCGAAAACAATCCGGAAACCATACGCAATATGCATTTGGACACCGCTCGCCAAATTGCCAAAGCATTGCACTGCAACGTGTTGGAGCTCCATCCCGACGAAGGTTGGAGAGGCGGAATCCACTGCGCTGAATCCGGGCTAAGAGACATTCGTCGGACTCGCGGCTATACGCAAAACGAGTTGTCAGAGATGACAGGGATTCCCCAGCCGAACATCTCTTGGTTTGAGACAGGCTATCGCTCGACCTCAGGCATGCGGCTGGATACAGCCAGGCGTCTGTCGGAAGCGCTTCGATGCGATCCGACAGATTTCCTAAAAGAAGCGTATAGCCGATATGAAAATAAATGTTGTATCTGATTTAGATAAAACACTTAAATTTCATCGGACGCCATACTTCAACAAACGAATGCATCCCGCGCACCTCCCATCTCACCAAAAAGATTAGGCAAGAAAGAAGCCCATCAATCATTGACTTCACAAACCTTTCCCTTCCAGAAAGCTGGATAACGTCCGAGATTTTGCGCACTTTCGGACGTTATCTGGCGCGGAGGACGCATTTGCGCAGTTCGGAAGCGATGAGCACGATCATGGCAAGGCCGAGGCATTCGACCCATGCGCCGACGCTGAGCGGTACCGTACCGAAAGCGGTGTTGAGGAACGGAATGTAAATCACCGCCAGCTGCAATACCATGCTCAGCGCGATCGCGCCCCATAGCCACTTGTTGGAGAACAGTCCGACGAACGCTGACTGCAAGTGCGAGCGCGAGGCAAGCGCGTTCAGCATTTGCGCGAACACGAGAATCGTGAAGCCCATGGTGCGTGCTTCCGTCATTTGTGCGTCGTGACCGATCGCATCGACGGAACGGTCGGTGAACAGACCGCCGTCCAAGTGCATGTCCATGCCGATCAGGGTGACGGCCGCCATAATCACACCGATGAAAATGATGTCGCCCCACATTTCGGCGTCAATCACGCGATCGGTGAGTTTGCGCGGCTTGCGCGCCATCACATCGTCGGTGGACGGGTCGACGCCCATGGCGAGCGCGGGTGCCGCGTCGGTGAGCAGGTTGATCCACAGCAGCTGCGTGGCAAGCAGCGGCACGGTCACGCCTTGGCTGCCGGGCTGGGTGATGCCGAGGAATCCGGCGAGCATCACCCCGCCGAACACGGTGAACACTTCGCCCACATTGGAGCTCAGCAGGTAGCGCAGGAACTTGCGGATGTTGTCGAAAATGCCGCGTCCTTCACGCACGGCTGCGACGATGGTGCTGAAGTTGTCGTCGGCGAGGATCATTTTCGCGCTCTGCTTGGTCACTTCAGTGCCGGTAATGCCCATGGCGACGCCAATATCGGCGGTTTTGACTGCGGGAGCGTCGTTCACGCCGTCACCGGTCATGGCCACGATATTGCCTTGCCGTTGCAAGGATTCAACGATCTTCAACTTGTGTTCCGGCGCGACTCGCGCGTAGACGGACACTCCGCTGGTCACCTTGTCGAATGCCGCTTCGTCGGGCAGTTCGTCGAGTTGGCTGCCGGTCATGGCCGTGCCGCCCTTGTCGATAATGCCCAGATCGGTGGCGATGCGCGCCGCGGTCAGCGGGTGATCGCCGGTAATCATTACCGTACGAATGCCGGCGCGATGCGCTTCGGCAACCGAATCACGCACTTCCGTGCGCGGCGGATCGATGATGCCGATCATGCCGACCCAAATCAAATCGTTCTCAAGCACATCGCTTTGTTCCGCAATATCGGCAACATGACCTGCGGAATTCAGCATGATTCCCGGCACTTGCGCAAGAGAAGCGGTACCGAGCGGACGATAAGCCTGACCCAACGTGCGGTATGCGTCGGAGGAAAGCTGTTCGACAGTCGCAAGAATCTGCTGGCGATCGCCTTCCGTAAGTGGACGTACCGCACCGCCGACAGCAATCCTGCTGCAATATCCAAGAAGCACATCGGGGGCACCCTTGGAGAAGACGGTCAGGCGGCCGGCGTCAGCGTTGTCTTGCGCCACGATGGACATGCGCTTACGTTCGGAAGTAAACGGGATTTCGCCAACGCGCTCGTAGTTGGCGTACTTGCGATCCGCCTTCACTTTTCGTGCTGCGACGATGAGTGAGACTTCGGTCGGGTCGCCGACCGCCTCCCACGTTACGTTTTCCGCATTTCCGGCAGAAGCAGCAGATTCGCGCAGTTCGCCGTCGTTCGCCAACGCGCCCACGGCAAGGGTCGCAACGGCTTCCGATTCGATGATCCCGCGTATTTGCGCATGTTCCATGGTCTGTGGATCGACCACCATGCGGCCTTCCGGCGCATAGCCGGTGCCAGTAAGCTGCACTTCGCCGCTCGGAGTGACCACGCGCTCCACGGTCATCTCATTGCGGGTGAGCGTGCCGGTCTTATCGGAGCAGATCACCGACGCGGATCCGAGCGTTTCCACCGAATGCAGCTTCTTGACGATCGCATTGTGCATGGCCATGCGCTGCACGCCGAGCGCGAGCACCACCGTAAGAATCGCAGCCAAACCTTCCGGCACGGCCGCGACCGCCAGCGAGACGGCCAACAGTAGCGAATCGATCACATCGTGAACGTCTTGGAAGCCTTCGGTAAGCGCGAGCGCGACCAGCACCACGACCGCGATGATGCATACCGCGCTGCCGAGGATTTTGGAAACGTAGTTCATTTCCTTTTGCAGCGGGGTTTCGTCGTCTTCCGTGGCTTGCAGCAGATCGGCGATTTTACCGACCTGCGTGCCCATGCCGGTGCTGGTTACGATGGCGCGGCCGGTGCCTTGCGTTACGGACGTGCCGTTGAACACCATGTTGGCGCGGTCGCCGAGGGCCTTCGCCTGTGCGAGGGTGTCGGTCTTTTTGCCGACGGGCACGCTTTCGCCGGTGAGGCTGGCTTCCGCGATTCGTAGGCTGGCGGCGGCGAAGAGGCGTCCGTCCGCGGAAACGGAGTCGCCTTCGCCGAGCACGATGATGTCGCCGGGCACCACGTCAACCGTGTTGATGCGTTCGATTTTGCCGTCACGCAGCACGTTGGTTTGCGGCGCGGTCATGCTGGAGAGCGCTTCGACGGCGGCTTCCGCCTTCGATTCCTGGATGTAGCCGAGCACCGCGTTGACGATGAGGATCAGCACGATGACGATGGCGTCGAACGGCAATGCTTCGCCGCCTTCCGCACCCGGTACGGCGTTGGCTCGTTCAATGAACCATGCGACGAGCGAAATGCCGGTCGCAGCCAGCAACAGGTAGACAAGGGGGTCTTTGAATTGTTCGAGGAATTTCTTCCATTTCGGCACCGGTGGTGCGGACGCGAGTTCGTTCGGTCCGTACTTGTCGAGTCGACGCTTGGCTTCCGCTTGACTCAGGCCGGTATTCAAATCGACACCAAGCGATTGCGCTACGGTTTGCGCATCGGCGAGCGACGGATCGACTTGCGTTTGCGTCGCGGTTTTTGCTGCTTGTTCGAAATTTCCCGAACTGGTATCGCGGAATTGGGTGGATTGATCTTCCTTGCGATCAACCATGATGATCTCCTTGGGAGCGCCGCGGAGTAGTCAGCACTCCCCTGCCGTTGCGATAGTGCGAAAACTGCGGAAAATTGCGATTTTCGCAACCACTCGCCGAACTGGGCAATGCTGCGCGGTTGTGGGCACCGGGCGTGCGCCATCGGTGCATTCCTGCCATTATTACACACCGTGCCCATTTTGCAAGACTGCAACGCGCCCAAATTTGTCAAGATTTCACAAAATCGTGAAACATAATCTGCAATCTTATTTCGACCGCGCATTCGATTACACGGCAACACCGACGGCAATGTCGCTACCATTTTTGGCGGAAGTGTGATATGTTATCGAATGTTAGTAAATAAAATTACTTACGCTATGATTCGTAGCGTACATTGGCAACGTCGCAATGGATAGGGGTAGTTACTATGGCAGCTCAAGAAGAAGCCACGCAATTGCAAGAATCACAGCAAACGCAAGGGGCTCCGGAATCGCGCATCCTGCAGGCGCGGCAGGCGAACGCAAGCTGGCTCACCGATCCGACCGTATTCGCGGTGAATCGCAAGCCCGCGCACTCCAATCATCGGTATTTCCTGGGCGAAGCCACCGAACCGAAGCAGAATCTCGACGGTGTATGGAAAGTAAACGTCACTCAGGCAGCCAACGTCGACGTGGAAAACGCGCCGTTCGCCGCAGCTGACTTCAACGATGCCGGTTTCGGCGCGATCAACGTGCCCGAACACCTGCAGATGGCCGGCTATTTGAAGAACAAATATGTGAATGTGCAGTATCCATGGGATGGCCATGAGGATCCGCAGGAGCCGAACGTTCCCGAAAACAATCATGTGGCGATCTACCGCCGTTCCTTCACGCTTGACCGTCCGCTCGCCGCGACGCTGGAAAATGGCGGCACCGTCAGCATCACGTTCCACGGCATGGCCACCGCGATCTACGTGTGGGTCAACGGCACGTTCGTCGGCTATGGCGAGGATGGTTTCACCCCGAACGAATTCGACATCACCGAAGCGTTGAACGTTGACGGCGACAACGTGCTCACCGTCGCCTGCTACGAATACGCGAGCGCCTCTTGGCTGGAAGATCAGGATTTCTGGCGTTTGCACGGCCTGTTCCGTTCCGTGGAGCTCGCCGCACAGCCTCGCGTGCATGTCGAAACCGTGCAGATCGAAGCCGACTACAATCCCTCCATGGCCGCCGGAACGCTGAATGCAACCCTGCAGTTGCACAATGCAAACGACGCGGCCACCGTCAAGGCGAAACTGCGTGACGCAAACGGCACTGTGGTGTGGGAATCCACGCAATGCGCCAACGAAACCATCACCCTCAATTCCGGCGCGCTGAAGAACATTGCGCCATGGAGCGCCGAAGAGCCAACCCTGTATGAGCTGACGGTGCTTGTCGTCGGCCACGACGGCCCGCTGGTCGAAAAAATCGTGCAGCGTATCGGCTTCCGCACATTCCGTATCGAAGACGGCATCATGAAGCTCAACGGCAAGCGCGTGGTCTTCAAGGGCGCCGACCGCCACGAATTCGACGCGAAGCGCGGCCGCGCCATCACCAGGCAAGACATGATCGACGACATCACGTTCTGCAAGAGGCACAACATCAACGCCATCCGCACCTCGCACTACCCCAACCAGGAATACTGGTACGACCTGTGCGACGAATACGGCATCTACCTGATCGACGAAACCAATATGGAAACGCACGGCAGCTGGGTTGCGAACAACATCGAAACCCCCGAAACCGCCGTGCCGGGCAGCAAGCCGCGGTGGGAAGGCGCGTGCGTGGACCGTATCAACAGCATGATGCGCCGCGATTACAACCATCCGAGCGTGCTCATCTGGTCGCTCGGCAACGAGTCGTTCGCCGGCGAAGTGTTCCGCGCGATGCACGCCCACGCGCACGCGATCGACCCGAACCGCCCCGTGCATTACGAAGGTTCCGTGCATGATCGCGCGTTCGACGACGTGACCGATATCGAAAGCCGCATGTACGCGCACGCCGACGAAATCGAGGAATACCTCAAGTCCAACCCGAAGAAACCGTATATTTCCTGCGAATACATGCACGCCATGGGCAATTCCGTCGGCAACATGGACGAATACACGGCTTTGGAACGCTATCCGCAATATCAGGGCGGATTTATTTGGGATTTCATCGACCAGGCGATTCTCGACAGCAACGGTCGCATGTGCTACGGCGGTGATTTCGGCGACCGTCCGAGCGACTACGAGTTTGCCGGAGACGGTATTGTGTTCGCCGACCGCACGCCGTCGCCGAAGGCGCAGGACGTCAAGCAGCTGTACGCGAACGTGCATATGACCGTCGATGCTTCCGGCATTACGATCACCAACGACAATCTGTTTGTTTCGACGGCTGATTCCACGTTTGTGTTGCGTATTTTGGCTGATGGCAAGCCCGTTTGGTCTTCTTCGCGCCGCTTCGATGTTGCTGCAGGAGCAAGTGAACATGTTGAGATCGATTGGCCAGTTGACGATTACCGTGCAAGTGCGCAGGAGCTGGTTTTGGAGGCGTCCCAGCAGTTGACTTCCGCTTGCGATTGGGCTCCGGCTGGGTATGAGCTTTCGTTCGGCCAGTGCGTGGTTGCGGGTGGCAAGATTGCCGATACTGTTACGGCCGCTTCCGCCGCTTCCGATGGAGCGATCACCTTGGGCCGCTGGAATATCGGCGCACGCAGTGCGGGCCGTGAAGCCCTGTTCTCCCTTGCACAGGGTGGCATGGTGTCGTACAAGCTTGGCGAGCGCGAATTCGTGTTGCGTAAGCCGCTGATCACCACGTTCCGTGCGCTGACCGACAATGATCGCGGCGCGGGCCATGCGTTCGAGCGTGCGCAGTGGGCGGTTGCCGGAAAGTATGCGCGTTGCGTTGATACGAAGGTTGAGCCGCTCGGCGAAACCGCAGTTTCCGTCACTTACACGTATGAGCTTGCGATTGCGCAGCGCACGAAGGTCACCATTCGTTACGTTGCCGATGTGCTTGGCCACGTCGATCTGCATGTTGCATATCCGGGTGAAAAGGACGGCGATCTGCCGACGATTCCGGCGTTCGGCATTGAATGGATGCTGCCGGTCGAGTATTCGAATCTGCGATTCTATGGCGTAGGCCCGGAGGAAACGTATGCCGACCGCAAGCATGCGAAGCTGGGCATTTGGGATACGAACGCCTTCCGCGATCGCGCGCCGTATCTGCTGCCGCAGGAAACCGGCAACCATGAGGACGTGCGTTGGGCTGAGATTACGGACGATTCTGGTCATGGCTTGCGCGTGAGCCAGACTGCGAATACTGAAACCGGCGTTACGAAGCCGTTTGCGATGAGCCTGCTGCCGTATTCGAGCACGATGCTTGAGGAGGCGCTGCATCAGGACGAGCTGCCGGAGCCGAAGCACATGTTCCTGCGCGTGCTCGCCGCTCAGATGGGTGTCGGCGGCGACGATTCCTGGATGAGCCCGGTGCACGAGCAGTATCAGCTGCCCGCCGACCAGCCGCTCAACCTCGACGTAGCCCTCGACCTGTTCTAGTTTCAAGGATTCAGTCGATTCCTACGTGCGAAATGTCTCCCGATTCTTGATTTCAAGGATCGGGAGGCATTCGTTGTGCCGCAAGTTGACTTTCGGCCTCACGATTCGCAGTTCTGTCTCACGATTTCGCAAGATCGTGCGACAATTCGGAAAAAACATGCGATCAGACCATCAAAATGGACGATGAGGGGGATTTTGTTGATGGCTTAAATTAGACGGATTGCCTAGAATGAGGGCAGAACTTCCGAAACGTTCGAGCGCAGGCGGGCAAATTCGCGCGCGTCCGAGCGTCACGAAGCACGCTCTTCCAGGAAAGGGGCCATCATGAGCGACGCAATGAACAACCCGTATGCGAACAATCCGAATCAAAATGGCAGCAACGAACAGCAGCCGCAAGACCAGCCGGAATACGGGGCATACGCACCAAACCAGCAATCGCAATCCCAGCAGCAGGGCGGCAATCCCAACAATTCGGGCAATCCGTATCAAAGCGAGCCTCAGACCCCATGCTACTTCGACGGCCCCAACGCCAACCCGAATCCCAACCAGAACGGCTTCTTCTACGCGAGCTACACCACCGGTCAGCCGTACGGCCAACCATACGGACAGCAGAACAGCCAATCCGACGCTGACAACGGCACCAACAATTGGCAGCCGATCAGCCCGTTCAAGCTCATGGAGGAATGGCTCCCGAAGAAGGCAAAGAACGCGATCCGCGGCACGTATGCGGTACTCGGCATCGCCGCCGTCATTCTCGGCCTGGCACTGCTGATTTGGCCCGGTGCCACACTGAAGGTCGCCGCAATCGCGCTTGGCGCATACTTCGTGGTTTCCGGTGTGGTCCGCATTGTGACCGCAATTGTGGAACTCGGGCTTCCGGGAGGATGGCGCGTGCTTGACATTCTGATCGGCCTGATGCTGTCTGTCGGCGGTGTGGTCATGCTGAAAAACGCGGCGCTTTCCGGAGCCACACTCGCCGTGCTCATCACCATGGTGGTCGGTCTCGGCTGGATGCTGGAAGGCGTGATGGCGCTCGTGGAATCGTGGCGCATGCCAAGCTCCGCATGGGCCGTAATCTACGCACTGCTGTCGATCGTCGCCGGCTTCATCGTGCTGTTCTCCCCCGTCAGCTCCACGACCTGGCTGATCCTGTTCGGCGGATGCGCGCTTGTGGCGATCGGCATCGTCGCGATCGTACGTGCGTTCACCTTCGGCAAGTCCAAGCGCAAGTAATTTTTTGCGGCGCGGGCCGTAAAGTCTGATTATCTCTGTTTTCCCAGGGGCACCAAGCAACAGCTCGGTGCCCTTTCCATAGCGAAATCGCTTTTTATACCAAGATTCAAAGTCGCACAACCATGAATCTTGGTATTAATACTGGTATATAATTGGGTATGAAATTCGGTTTTAAGAAAGGTTTATCATGGCAAGCGCACTTGACATACTCGATGACCTTGCTCCAATCAGCGAGCTCAGCAATGGTCGTACTTCCGCATTGTTGCAGCGGGCCGACCACAATCCAGTCATTCTGATCAAACGAAACAAGCCGTCCTACGTTCTCATGAATATCGAAAACTATCGCGCTCTCATGGAACGAATCGAAGACAACGAAGACTTGCTTCTTGCCGAAAAAAGACTCGACAACAGTACTGGCACAACTATCAGCAACGAAGAGGTCATGCTCGATCTCGGCATTTCCCCAAGCGACCTCGCCGAGGCACCTGAGCCGGAACTCGCATGAACTGGCAAGTTGAATGGCTTGACGAAGCCAAAAAAGACATGCGCAAACTCGGCAAAGCCGAGCAAATCCAAGTACTCAAGGGAATCGAGAAAGTTCGCACAAACCCACTGCCCACCTCGCAAGGCGGGTATGGCAAACCGTTACGCAATGCCGAACGAACGAAACTTTCCAGGCTTTGCAAAATCAAATTCAGGGATATCGGCATTCGCGTTGTTTACAAACCGTTACTGCGAAATGGAATCATGACCATCATCGTCGTTGGCATTCGTTCCGATAGTGACGCTTACATCAAAGCCAACAAGAGACGCAAAGAATATGGACGATAAGATGCGTCCGCCAATTTTCAGCGAACGTTACTTTTTCTTCAAGATTAGCCGATGATTTTACAAAAGAAGTGACGATCGTCGCATGACATTGTCGACTTGCCCGACGTAAGATGAAGGCACAACAGAAGAACGAAGAAAAGAAAATAGACAACAAACACAGACTTACGGCAGCGGCCAGAGGAATGGACAAGAAAACAGATACGCGCCGCCAAGCCGAACGAAAGGAAACATCATGAAGAACAACACTTTCAACCAGGTCATCAACGCCAACCTCGCTTCCATCGATCCGGGCTTCGGCCAGTTCGCACTCGCCAAGGCTTCCTCCGACCTCTTCAAGAAGGTCCTCAACAAGTAAGACCGCTTCCTAGACGGGAGGCAAGGCGCAGGCGCCACAGCACCTCGCCCCTCTTCTTTCCAATCCTTAAATCACATAGCGGGAGGCCGCGGTTCCAAACGGAATCGCGGCCTCCCGCTTTTCACGTACGCCGGCTACCCCTCCTCAACAGCGAGATTGCGGGCGGCGGCGCGTTCGCGTGGGCCGCGCGTCACGTAGAAGCCGATTGCCACGATGACGAACATCACCGTGCAGCAGATCCACAGCACACGGCTGCCGAACGCGTTGAGAATCCAGCCTCCGACCAACGGCGAGAACGCGTTCGACAGCGACCACACCAGGTTGTATAACCCTTGGTAGGTGCCGCGCACATCCTTTGGCGCGATGTTCGCCACCGTTGTGGCGGCAATCGGGAACGTGCCCAGCTCGCCAAGCGTCCACAGCACGGTCGCGATTGCGAACGCCACCCACGAATTCGCGCCGATCTGGAACGCGTATCCGACCGCCGTGATGGACATGCCGAGCACCAGCACTCGGGTGTTGCTCATCCGCTGGAACAGACCGATCGCGGGAATCTGCAGCAGACACAGCAGGCCGCCGTTGATGGTCAGCAGACTGGAATATTCATCCGTGCCAAGGCCGATCTGCGTCATGGAAATCGGCAGGCCGCTGACGATCTGGTAATACGCCAGCGTGTACAGGAACATCAGCACCACCATCGACATCAGCGCGCCGTCGGCGCATGCGCGACGATAGCTGCGCCATACGGAGAACCGCTGCGGCCGCTGCGATTCGCCGGTTTGTTTCACAGCATGTTCCACGGCATTTCCCGCAGCTGATTCCGCGGCTTGCGACGCCCGCGCCGGCGCGACCTCGCCCCGCGGGCGCTTGCCCAGCCCGACTTCCTTGAAGAACACGATCATCAAGATCGTGGCGAACACCAGCACCGCGGCTTCCGCGTAGAACATCAGCGCATAGGAGATCTTCACCAACTGGTTGGCGATGATCGGGCCGATCGCGAAACCGAAATTCGCGGCCCACGTCTGCAGCGAATACGCGCGCTTCTGTTTGCGGAACGGCACCACGTCGGACACGTACGCCGCGACCGCGGGCGTCGGCATGGATGAGATGGCGCCGTAGGCCAGCAGCGCGATCGCCATGATCCACGGATTGCCGATGAACGCCAGCAGGACCAGCATCGCGGCGGAGCCGAGATTGCCGATGACGATCATCGCCGGGCGGCCGAAGCGGTCGGACAGCGCGCCGCCATACAGGCAGCCGAAGATGCCGCCGAAACCGTACATGGAGACGATGGTGCCGGCCACGCCCGCGCTGACATGCATGTCAGACACCAGATACATGGAAAGGAATGACGTGACGAAGCGGCCCATCCACAGGATAAGCAGCGTGACCCACAAGCCCCAGAACATGAGGGGCAATCCGAAAATCTCTTTGTTCTTCTCCATTCTTGCCATCATATCGAGCAATATCGAGCGGACGCGACGCCAGTAGCCTTTTCCCGGGGTGCTGGGAGAATGGACAACTATGGCAATGAAAAAAGGACCGACCAAGGGGTCGGGTGGAAAGCATCGTAACGCGCTGAGGGGCAAGGGACCGACCCCCAAGGCCGAAGATCGCGTATATCACAAGGCTTACAAGGAAAAGCAGGCTACCAATCGTCGTAAGATGGCTGATCCGCGACTGGCGGCACGCCGTCGCGCGGCAAAGTTCAGCTCAGAATCCGACGATCTCGTCATCGGTCGCAACGCCGTTCTCGAAGCGTTGCGCTGCGGCGTGCCCGCGAGCACGCTGTATGTGGCCGCACGCATCGAGCACGACGATCGCACGCGCGAAATCATTCGTCTCGCCGGCATTCACGGACTGAACCTCATGGAAGCCGACCGACTGGAAATGGACCGTATCGCACGCTCCTCCAACCATCAGGGCGTGGTGATGAAGGCGCAGCCGTTCCAGTATTCCTCGCTCGCCGAGCTGGTGGAACGCGCGGACAAGAAGTCTCGTGCCATGGAAGCGGCCAACTCCGCAAGCGCACGCATTGCGGCACGTCCGCTGTTCATCGCGCTTGACGGCGTCACCGATCCGCAGAATCTGGGCGCGGTCATCCGTTCCGCAGCCGCATTCGGCGCCAACGGCGTGATCCTGCCGGAACGTCGTTCCGCTTCGGTCACCGCAGCCGCATGGAAGGTGTCCGCAGGCGCAGCCGCGCACATGCCGGTCGCCCGCGTGGTGAACCTCACCAAAGCCATTGAAAGCCTGAAGGAACGCGGATACTACAGCGTTGGTCTCGACGGTGGCGGCGACGCCCTCGTTGGCGAAACCGGTTTCGAAACCGATCCGCTGGTTGTGGTGCTCGGTTCCGAAGGCAACGGCCTGAGCCGTCTCGTACGCGAGACATGCGATTCCATCGCCGGCATCCCAATGTCGAACATGGTCGAATCGCTGAACGCTTCCGTCGCAGCGGGCATCACGCTGTATTCCGTCGCACGCGCCCGCCGCGAGGCCGGTGCCGCCGCTGACGCGAAGTAATCAACACGAAGCGACAGGAAGTAAGCACAGCGAAACTGCAGAAGTAAACACAACAAGGCAGCAAGTCCGAAATACATATGAGCGGATAGTCCATACGGATTATCCGCTCATTTTGTTGCGCAAATCTGTACTTGGATTGATTTTGCGCTTACCGCAGACCCACTCCCCCGCCAACGATCTCTCGCAACACGTTCTCTCACTTTCAAAAGTCAAAATTTTTTTGAGTTTTGAAAGTGAGGGGTGTGAAGGGATAACAAAAAGCGGAGGATTATTAGTGGTCCTCCGCTTAACGGCTCGGCCCTGCAATTTTTGACTGCGGCTACGCCGCAGACTCAATACTGCCTTCGGCGCGGCTATCGCCTCGTCTCAGGGCACATTGATAGAAAAAGCTCCACTGGAGCTTTTTCTATCAATGTGCCCATACAGCTGCGTCGGGATCGTCGTCGGGGTTGTAGCCGTCGTCGGGATCGTCGTAGGTGTATTCGTCGTCGATCACACCGGAATCGGCTTCGGCGTTCAACGCGTCCACATCCTTCGTGGTGAGCTTGTACTGCGGAAGCACCTTCTCCACATAGCTTTGCACCGCCTCGGCCATCGGCACATCATGACCCGCCTTCTCGGCCAGGAACCAACGGTGGTCAAGCACTTCATGGAAGAACTGAGCCGGTTCGATCTGCGAACGGTATTCACGCGGAATCATGCGCACGGTCGGTTCGAACACTTCGCGCATCCAATCAGTGGCGACAATCTCAAGATCCTCACCCTCACGCCATGTGGAAGCGCGGTAGGCATCCAAATCGTTCAACAGTCGACGAGCCTGATTCTCCTGCACATCAAGACCAGTCAATCGCAGCAGCTTACGATTCGCATAGCCGGCATCGACCACACGCGGACGTACCAGCACACGCTTGCCATCTTCGGCGGTCTTCATCTCCAGCTCATCCACATCAAAACCAAGCTCATTGAGCTTGTTGACGCGCTTCTCGATCTTCCACATCTCATCCGGACCGAACTTGTCGGTATCAGTCAACGCGCTCCACAGCGAATGGTAACGATCCACCAAACGGTTGCCGATCGCAATTTCGTCAACACCGCTCGGCAGCAGCGAACCGGACGAAAGATCCATCAATTCGCCAATAATGTTCGTACGGGCCAAATCAACGTCGTACTCGCGCTGGCCTTCCGTCAGATTAATCTGCAGATCACCGGTTTCCGCATCAACCAAAAATGCGGAGAACGCGTAGGCGTCGCGCAGGAACAACACGTTCGACAGCGACACATCGCCCCAATAGAAGCCAGCCAAATGCAAACGCACCATCAGCACGGCCAACGCGTCGATCAGTCGTTCCGCGGTATCAGGGCGCAGATTACGCGCGAACAGCGCACGATACGGCAGTGAGAACTTCAAATGCTTGGTGACAAGGATCGCTTCCAGCGGCTCGCCTTCACGGCTATGACGGCCTGTGACCACGGCGATCGGCTGCACGGTCGGCAGTTCCAGCTTCTGCAGGCGACGCAGCAGCTCGTATTCTCGTTCCGCCACATTGCGCGTGATTTCCTTCATGGCGTACACTTCGTCGCCTACGTGCACGAAACGCACCACATGCCTGGAAATACCACGCGGAAGATTAGCCAGCAGGTCTTCCGGCCAAGTAGCCAGCGGCTTTTCCCACGGCAGGGTGAACATCTTTGGATTCGAGCTTGCGGCGGTGATTTTCAGCGCATGCGGCTCCGGAGATGAGGCAGCCGGATCTTCGGCCTTCACGGAAGTTGCTTTCAGCACACGGGGATCCATCTGTGGCAATTCAAGAGATTCCATGAATCAACAATTTACCTGTTGACCTACCCGAAGAAGCAAGTATGGACGAATCCGTTTCACCTGCCGATATGCGATGATCTCAATACTGGAATCTCACTATCCCTCTCATATTACGATCGAATATTGCGATCGATGCTACAAACAGACATTACAAGCCGATATCGTGCTTGCGGAAAACAAAAGAAGCCCCGCACCGACGCGGGGCTTCTCCAACGAGACGATAAGAGAGGAAGAGCACGTCTCGTTTAATGGTTGACGGAAGTTCGCGCTTCCGCCAAGTTTTTATTCAGCCACCCGCCAGCCGATTTCCGTAAAGGATATTCCCCTGAAGAAACAGCCAACGGTTGGTTACTCGATATCAGCTCAGTTCAGACGCAGCTCGGTCGACGGAGCGAACAGGTGCATCTTGGACGGGTCGATCTTGATCTTGACGGTATCGCCGACCTTCGGGAGAGCACGCGGGTTCACGCGGATCGTGGTGAGCTTGTTCTGATCGGACATCATGGTGGATGCCTCAGCAGCGGAGCCATCGGTGATGATGTTGCCGTAGATGTAGCCATCGGAGCCCAGATCCTCAACGTTCATGACCTTGAGGGAGAAGGCGTTGGCGTCATCCGGGGCGGCCAGGGAAGCGTCTTCCGGACGGAAGCCGACGACGATCTGGTTGTTGTCTTCAGCGGTGAGCTTGTTGACGGCTTCGGCCGGCAGATCCACGGTGTCTTCGCCGATCTTTGCCTTGCCGTTGACCACCGGGTGGGTGTTGATGTTCATCGACGGGGAGCCGATGAAGCCAGCGACGAAGACGTTGGCC
>OBWS01000915.1_pt1 | contig 15080 bp, 10 predicted proteins | sample 1495291 | NCBI WGS metagenome assembly OBWS01 (sample SAMEA2580090, study PRJEB22360) | human gut metagenome | biome: human gut; feature: human-associated habitat; material: faeces | place: Denmark | collected 2008/2010 | reverse complement strand
TTTCGGCACGCAGCACCCGTTTGGTGTCGAACTCCACATCAAGCCAGCGGCGGGTGCGGTCATAGCCGGCGGAAGTGATGCCGCCGCGGTGGATAGGAATGCGCTTCATCTGAATGCCTCTTTTTAAAGCTTCAACAGCGTTCTGAAGATGATTTTTTAGAAAGTTGCCGGCGGAACTAGGCGCACGACAAATGATGGTTAGATTCTACCTATCGCGATGGCGGACAGATTGCATTTAACAAACGTGGCCAAGAGGTCGGCTGAGTTGAATACTGACGCAATAGTGAGATGGTTTCACTGCAATTTTTTTGAAACAAAGCAAAAACAAAAGCAAAATTTTATTGTCTTCAAGCGTTTTCGCAATGAGCGGGTACTCGCATCCTGGTGGAAGATCTGTTAATCTGCAAACCAATCAATAGCCGAATGTGCGCGTTAACCCTAAAGCTTTAACGCTGTCGGTCCAGAAAACATCAAATTTTAAATTACAGCCGCAGCAGCAGCTCAGACAACCCTAGCAGGGCTTGTTTGATTTCGGGACGGCTTGTGCTCGTTTCAATGCATCTTCAAGACGTCGATATTTCTGCCCCTACCGTATCGCCCCTGACGCCTTCAAAGACTCCCGGGAAGCTTCTTGCAAGCATTACAAACGGGAGATTCTGGCCCATGGGTGCAGTGGGCACGGCTGCAGTGGCTGCTGCAGTGTGGCTTACTGCTGCTGGTTTGGCGGGGCCGGCCGGCGTCCAAGCGGCTACGCAGACAGAAATTGTCGCGATTGAAGAGGCCGATGTACATGAGTCGCTCAATCGGTTTTTGGAAGAGAAAGAAGCGAACGCTGTAGCGTTGGTTGAGGATTGGGAACGCAAGTCTCCAGCTTCGGAGGCGAGCTTGAGTGAGGCGGGCGATGCTTCAGAGGAGTCCGTGGCGGCTTATATCAACCGCAGCTACCGCGTTCCGCTCGAAGAGGCCAGACAGCTGACAGCATGGGCGTTGGAAATCGGACAGGGCTTTGATGTTGATCCGCTGCTTATTCTTTCGGTAGCGGCTACCGAATCGAGTTTTAATCCTAAGGCCAAAAACGGCTCTGGCGCAGAAGGGCTCATGCAGGTCATGACCAGCGTGCATACAGAGAAATTCAAAGCCTTCGGCGGTGCAAAGGCCGCAATGGAACCCTATCCCAACATGGTGGTGGGCGCTTCCATTCTCGCGCGTCTCATTGACCGAACAGGCAGCGTTTCGCAGGGCCTCAAGCATTACTACGGCGCGGGCAATCAGTCGAGCGACAACGGTTACGCCGCTAAGGTGTTTAAAGAACGCAGCCGTCTGCAGGTCGCTGCAGCCGGTGACTCGGACCGTGCGGTGGAGCTCTCGCGAGCCAATCGGACGGGGCCCGCATACAACGCGAAACATCGTCCCCGCAATCTTGGCTACGGTGAATGGATGCAGCTCTTGGAAACGCGTGCGCAGCAGGGCGGCAGTGTGAAACGCCTCGCGCCCGAGAGCGATGCAGTGGCGGAAAACCGCCGGTCGTCAGATTCAGCTGACGGCAGCAGTACTGAAAGCTAAGCTTTTATCGGCTGATATTGAAACGAAGAAGAGCGTGTCTGCAGCAGAATGCGGCGCTCTTTTTTCCTGATGGGCCTCAGCAGGCACGAGGAAGATCACCGACAAGTGTCTGAGCCCAAATAGCCGCGGCCAGTCCTGCGGTTTCCGTGCGCAGAACACGCGGCCCCAGAAGCTGAGGCGGTTTTCCCCCCAGCCGTGAGCGGCGGCGAGCTCGATTTCGCGAGCAGAGAACCCTCCCTCGGGTCCGACGGCAAAGGCGACGGAGAGGAGCCCCGGCAGCATGCTCGAAGCCGCAGAGGCATCGGCACCGGGCGCCAGAACAAATTTGACGCCTCCAGAAACAGTCTTAAAGCCGGCTTCAAGAGAGGGAACTGCCCGAACGAGGGGCACGACATTGCGGCCGCACTGTTCAGCCGCCGAGCGGGCAATGTCGGTGAGACGGGCCAGACGTTTTTCCAAGCGTTCCCCGGCAAGCTTCGTCACGCTGCGTTCGGCCGGCATGAAGACAATTTCAGAGATGCCGGCTTCAACAGCTTTTTCGACGATCCAGTCCGCTTTTTCCGGTGCAACGAGGCTTTGAAGGAGCGTTATCGCCAGAGGAGACTCTGCTGTGCGGTCCGTGCGGTGCTCTAGCTCCACCCAGGCCGAGGCGTCCGAAAAACCGACGGGCCCCGACCAGGCAGCTCCCGTACCGTTAAAGAGTTCAACGATCTCACCCGCGGCCAGTCTGAGCGATCGACCGGCATGACGAGCGGTTTTGGGAGGCAGTTCAAAGCGTCCGCCCAGTTGGAAGGCGTCAGTAGGGGCGTCGATGAAAAAGCGCGGCGTCGGCATGGGGGAGTACAGCGGAAGGAACGGGGGAAATGGACGGTCCGACACGGAGTCAGATGGTTTGAGCCGGATTGGCTTCGGTCGTCATGTTTGTTTTAAGCATCGAATCGACCATCCTTAAATGATAAAATCTTTAGTTTCAGCAGGGGCTCCTTAAAGACGGAGTATTCCCCGCTCAAGCTCTCACCTTCTCTCTTCCGCAAAAGCAAGACACATGTCACAGGTCTCCCCCCAGACGATGGCGAACGCGATCCGCGCGCTCGCGATGGATGCTGTTCAAAAAGCGAAGTCCGGCCACCCCGGCATGCCGATGGGCATGGCAGACATCGCCACGGCGCTCTGGACGCGTCATCTGCGCTTCAATCCGCAGGATCCCAAGTGGTCGGGCCGCGACCGCTTTATTTTGTCCAACGGCCACGGTTCGATGCTGCAGTACGCACTGCTTCATCTGACGGGCTTTGATCTGTCAATGGATGATCTGAAAGCTTTCCGCCAGCTCGGCAGCCGCACGCCGGGGCATCCGGAAGTGGATATCACGCCGGGGGTGGAAACGACGACCGGCCCGCTCGGGCAAGGTATCGCCAACGGTGTCGGCATGGCGCTCGCAGAGAAACTGTTGGCCGCTGAATTCAATCGAGATGGCTTCCCGGTCGTCGACAATCGTACGTATGTGTTTTTGGGCGACGGCTGCCTGATGGAAGGCATCAGCCATGAGGTCTGCTCACTGGCGGGCGTCTGGAAGCTCAATAAGCTCATCGCGCTTTACGATGACAATGGTATTTCGATTGACGGTGATGTACGCGGCTGGTTCCGCGATGACACCCGCGGCCGATTCGAGGCCTATGGCTGGAATGTGATTGGTCCGGTCGACGGACACGACATCAACGCCGTTGATCAGGCGATCGCTCAAGCGAAGGAATCCGCAGAGAAACCGACGCTTATCATCTGCCGCACGACAATCGGCAAGGGTTCTCCCAACCGTCAAGGCACGGCCAAGGTGCATGGCGAAGCGCTCGGTGACGAAGAGATCGCCGCGACGAAGGCCGCTCTCGGCTGGACTTACGGTCCTTTTGAGATTCCGCAGGATGTTTATGCTGCATGGGATCATCGCGCTGAAGGGGCGAAGGTCGAAAAAGAATGGCAGCAGATGTATGCGGGTTATAAAGCCGCTTACCCGGAACTGGCCAAGGAACTCGAGCGCCGGCTGGCGGGCGATCTTCCTGACCAATGGGATGCCGCAGTCATGGATGCTGTTTGTCAGGCTGCAGAGGCGGCCGAAACGGTGGCCACCCGCAAGGCCAGTCAAAAGGCGCTTAATGCGCTGGCCCCTGTCCTTCCGGAGCTCCTTGGCGGTTCGGCTGATTTGACCGGGTCAAACCTGACCAACTGGTCGGGCTCGACGAGCCTGAATACGGGCGACTTCCATGCACGTCACATCAGCTACGGCGTGCGCGAATTTGGCATGTCGGCCATTCTGAACGGCATTGCGCTTTACGGCGGATTCATTCCCTACGGCGCGACGTTCCTTACTTTCTCGGATTATTCGCGCAATGCCCTGCGCATGTCCGCGCTGATGAATCTGCGCGCCATCAACGTTTTCACGCACGATTCCATCGGGCTCGGTGAAGACGGTCCGACACATCAGTCGGTTGAACACATTCCCTCGCTGCGTCTTATCCCGGGCATGGATGTCTGGCGTCCCTGCGATACGGTTGAGGCCGTTGTGGCTTGGGCGAGTGCCATCGAGCGCCGAGACGGCGCTTCCTGCCTGATTTTCTCGCGTCAGAACGCAACCTTCATCGACCGTGACGAAGTAGATGCGGATGCGATCGCTATGGGCGGCTATGTCGTCGCCGAAGCTCCCTTGGGTGAAGGAGAAGCGCAGGTCGTGCTGCTCGCGACCGGTACGGAGGTGGGGCTTGCGATGGATGCGCGCGCTAAACTCGCTGCGCTCAACATCAATGCCCGTGTGGTATCGATGCCTTGCACGAACCGTTTTGACCGCCAGTCGACGGAGTATCGTCAGTCGGTGCTCCCGCCGGGACTGCCGGTGCTCGCCATTGAAGCATCAAAGACTGATCTTTGGTGGAAGTACTTTACGGGGCGCGGCGACGTGCTTGGCGTCGACAGCTTCGGTGAGAGCGCGCCGGCCAAGGATCTTTGGATCAAGTTCGGCTTTACGGTCGACAATGTCGTCTCCAAGGTTGAGGCGCTCCTCCAGTAAATCCCTTTGTTTTTTTACCCATCCCTTTCTTCAATATCTAGGAAGTTTCCGACATGACCATCCGTGTTGCCATCAATGGGTTCGGCCGCATCGGCCGCAACGTGCTCCGCGCTCATTACGAGTATGCCAAGCAGCACGACGTTGAAATCGTCGCCATCAATTCTCCGGGCGACCTTGCAGTGAACGCCCATCTCCTGAAGTACGACACGGTGCACGGCCGCTTCACTACGCCCGTTGAAACGGACGGCAAAGACATGATTGTCGGCGGGGATCGCATTCACGTCTTCAAGACGCGAGATCCCCGTGAACTGCCCTGGGCCGACCTCGGTGTCGATCTGGTGATGGAGTGCACGGGAGCCTTCAATTCGAAAGAAGCCTCGATGGTGCATATCGAATCTGGTGCGAAGAAAGTGCTGCTTTCGGCCCCTGGCAAGACCGCGGACGCGACGGTGGTCTACGGCGTTAATCAGGATGTGCTTAAGGCCACAGATCTCGTGGTGTCGAACGCCTCCTGCACGACCAACGGTTTGGCGCCGCTCGTCAAGCCCCTGCAGGACAAAATTGGCATCGAGCACGGTTTGATGACGACGATTCATTCGTACACGAACGACCAGGTGCTCACCGACGTCTACCATAAGGATCTGCGCCGAGCCCGCGCTGCGACGCACTCGATGATCCCGACGAAGACGGGCGCAGCCAAGGCCGTGGGACTGGTGCTGCCGCAGCTGAAGGGCCGTCTGGACGGCTTTGCGGTCCGCGTTCCGACGATTAATGTGAGCTTTGTCGACCTGACGTTCATGGCAGAACGCGCGACCTCGATCGAAGAAATCAATGCGATCCTGAAAGAGGCGAGCGAGGGCGAACTCAAGGGCATTCTCGGCTACAACGATGAGCCGCTGGTGTCGATTGATTTCAACCATGATCCGCGCAGCTCTATCTACGATTCGACGCTCACGAAGATGTCTGGCGACCGCCTCGTCAAGGTTATGGCCTGGTACGACAATGAGTGGGGCTTCTCCTGCCGAATGCTCGACACGGCTTGCGCGATGATGGCCGCCAAGTAAGCTCTGAAAAATCAGACGTAAAGTGAAGCCCAATTTCATTGGCTGAAGCAATATCTGCCGCCCGCGGAAGCGTCCGAATGCCGGATGCTCCCGCGAGGCGGTTTTTTCTTTGGACTTACGGTCTAAAGAAGATCCAACGTATTTTTAATGCAAAGGAGCAGTTTCCATGCAAGTGAAGACTCTGGATTCCCTGGCCGCCTCGGGCGTTTTGAAGGATAAGCGTGTTCTGATCCGCAGTGATCTGAATGTGCCCCGCAATGATGAAGGCGCGATCACCAATGACGCTCGCATTGTGGCGAGTCTTCCGGCCATTAAGACCGCGCTGCTCGCGGGTGCGGCCGTGATGGTGACGAGTCATCTGGGCCGTCCTAAGGAAGGCGTTTTGCGCCCGGAAGATTCTCTGCAGGTCGTTGCCGATCGCTTGGGGGAACTGCTTGGCCGAGAAGTACCAGTTGTTCAGGATTGGGTCGACGGCGTTGAGGTGAAGCCCGGTGAGCTGGTGGTGCTGGAAAACTGCCGCTGCAATGTGGGTGAAAAGAAGTGCGATGAGGCGCTTTCAAAGAAATACGCTGCGCTTTGTGACGTTTATGTCAATGATGCCTTCGGTACGGCTCACCGCGCAGAGGCGACAACGGTCGGCGTGGCGAAGTACGCTCCGATTGCTTGTGCGGGTCCCTTGATGGCCAAGGAAATCGAAGCACTCTCCAAGGCGCTCGGCAGCCCCTCTCGCCCGCTCGCCGCGATTGTTGCCGGCTCAAAGGTGTCGACCAAGCTCACGATTCTCTCGAATCTCGCCGAGAAAGTGGATCGCCTTATCGTGGGCGGCGGCATCCTCAATACGTTCTTGCTCGCAGCTGGCCGTCCGATCGGCAAGTCGCTCGCTGAACCGGATCTGGTGGACGAATGCCGCAAGGTGCTCGAGATTCTTGAAAAGAAGGGTGCAAAGCTGCCGATGCCCGTCGATGTCGTGGCGGCCAAGGCTTTTGCGGCTGATGCTCCGTCCCGCGTTTGCAGTGTTGATGAAGTGGCCGATGACGAGATGATCCTGGATGTGGGTCCGAAGACCGCAGAACATCTCGCACACGAACTGCGCTCTGCCGGAACGATCGTTTGGAATGGTCCGGTGGGTGTCTTTGAGATGAAGCCCTTTGCCAAGGGAACGGAAGCGCTGGCCTATGCGATTGCCGAGGCGACCGATAAGGGAGCCTTCTCCATCGCTGGCGGCGGTGATACGGTCTCGGCCGTCAACGCCTTCGGTGTGGAAGACCGCATTTCCTATATTTCCACGGGCGGCGGTGCTTTCCTCGAGTTCCTGGAAGGCAAGACGCTCCCGGCCATCGCCGTTCTCGAAGAACGAGCAGACCAATAATTCGCTGGACGCTCCGCTGCTCAGCTCCGACTCCCCTTGATGCCAAGACAAACCATTGGCGGGTTTGACGAGGCTCCGGAGCTGGGAAGCGGGTTGTTGATGCGGCAGAAAAAATGTGCAGGACCAACAGCAGAAGTGAGGACCCTATGATTAATCGTGCAAATGAATTGCTCGAGCGCTTTATGCGCTACGCAGCCGTTACAACCCAGAGCGAAGCGGGTGCAAAAACTGTGCCGAGCACGGCGGGACAGCGCGTGCTAGCACAGATGCTTGCCGAAGAACTTAAAGCGCTCGGGCTCTCGGATGTCGAAGTTTCCGAATATGCTGTTGTCACCGGTCGGCTGCCCTCCAATCTTCCCGCAGGGGCCCAAGCGCCTAAGGTGGGTTGGTGCGCACATCTGGATACGGTCGACGCCGGACTTTCCCCGGACATTCATCCGCAGGTTGTGAAGAACTATCAAGGGGGTGACATCTGCCTTAATGCAGAGAAGAACCTTTGGCTTCGCGTGGCTGAACATCCTGAAGTGGAACGCTACATAGGCGACGATCTGCTTCTTTCCGACGGCACGTCAGTGCTCGGCGCAGACAATAAGTCTGCCATTGCCAACATCATGACGGCACTGCACATCCTCGTTGAGGAAGGTCGTCTTCACGGTGATATTTATGTTGCTTTTGTGCCGGATGAAGAAATTGGTCTTTGCGGCGCGAAGAAAATTGACTTTTCAAAGTTCCCGGTCGATTTTGCCTACACGATTGACAGCTGCGAACTCGGTGAAATCGTTTGGCAGACCTTCAATGCCGGCAGTGCCTGGGTGGATATTCAGGGCATTACCGCACATCCGATGTCTTCGAAGGGACAGCTTTTGAATCCGATTCTGGTCGCGCACGACTTCATCGGCATGCTTGACCGCGGTCAGACGCCGGAATTTACTGAGAAAACTGAAGGGTTTGTATGGGTGAACGGCATTCAGGGCGGTCCCGCCAAATGCCGCGTGTCGCTTAAGCTCCGAGATCACAGCCTCAAGCGCTATGAAGAAAAAAAGACGCTTATCCGCGCCATCGTCGACTGCCTGCGCGTGCGCTATCCGCGCGCGAAGATCAATCTGACGATCGAGGATGTCTACGGCAACATTGCCGACGCTATCAAACCCGAGAACAGTGCATGCATTGACATGCTGCGCCGCGCGATGGAAATTGAACATGTGACGGTAAAGGACATTGCCATGCGCGGAGGCACGGATGGTTCCTTCATTTCCACGCAGGGTATTCCGACACCGAATTACTTCACGGGCGCACACAATTTCCACAGTGCCTGTGAGTTCATGCCCATGTCTTCGTGGCTGAAGAGCCTTGCGGTGACACTGAGGCTTGTTGAACTCGCCGCTGGCGTGACGAAGTAATTGACCGTTTCGCTTCAAAAGAACGGGCGGCTTGATTTGCTCAGGCCGCCCGCTGTGTTTTTTATGACGCGCTATTCCACTCGTCCGTAGTGCTTGGCAAGCACTTCCTGCGAGTCCACAGCTTTTCCGCGTCTGGGCGGAGCGAGCCGCACATAGGTGCCGTCACTCTGGAGCTTCCAGCTCTGCACATTGTCGGCAAGCTGCAGGTCAAGTGTGGCCTTGATGCGGCTGCGGATGGCGGGATCGAGCACCGGTACGAGCACTTCAATGCGGCCGTCGAGATTGCGCGGCATCAGGTCGGCTGAGCCGATGAGCAGGAACGGATCATCGTTGTTGCGGAACCAGTAAGCTCGAGCATGCTCCAAGAAGCGCCCGACGATGCTGACGACTTGAATATTGTCGCTGATGCCCGGAATATTGGGGCGCAGGCAGCAGATGCCGCGGACGATCAGAGAAATCTTCACGCCGGCTTGACTTGCTGCATAGAGCGCCTGAATGACGGCGCGGTCAACGAGCTGATTGCACTTAAAGATGATTTCGCCCTTGCCGGTTTTCTGGTGTTCTGCCGCCTCGCGCTCAATCGCAGCAATAATGGAGCTGCGGGTACTGTGGGGTGAAACGACTAGACGGCGGTATGTCGTCTGATCTGAGTAGCCCGTCATTACGTTGAAGAGGTCGGAGACGTCAGCACAGATGGCCGCATTGGCCGTAAAGAGCGCATAGTCTGTATAAATCTTCGCGGTGGAAGGGTTGTAGTTGCCCGTTGAGATGTGAACGTACCGAGTCATGCCGTCGGCCTCGCGGCGCACGACAAGGCAGAGTTTGGCGTGAATCTTGAGGCCGGCAAAGCCGTAGACGATGTTGACGCCGGCCTTTTCCATTTCCTCGGCCCAGTTGATGTTGCGTTCTTCGTCAAAGCGGGCTTTGAGTTCAACGACGGCCGTCACTTGTTTGCCGCGGCGTCGTGCATCGATCAGTGCGGCGACAATCGGACTGTTGCTGCCGCATCGATACAGCGTCTGCTTGATGGCGACCACCTGAGGATCCGCAGCGGCGCGACGAATAAAGTCGAGTACGCCGCTGAAGCTTTCATAGGGATGGTAGAGGAACACGTCTCGGGTTTTGATGGTGCCGAAGATGTCGCCCTCGGAAAAGAGCAGCGGTTCAAGTCCCTTATACGGCGCATCCTTCAGGGCAGGGCGATCGAGGCCGCTCAAAGCCATGAATTCCGACATGGCCATTGGGCCTTTGATGCGAAAGAGCTGGAAAGGCAAAAGTTCGAGCTTATCCATCAGGAAGTTGGTCAGCGCAGCATCGGTGCCGGCTTCAATTTCAAGACGGATCACGTCGCCGAAGCGGCGTTGGTCAACGAAGTCCTTGACGGCGGCTAAGAGGTCGTCAGCTTCATCCTCTTCAATTTCGATGTCGGTATTGCGGGTGATGCGGAAAACGCCCGACTTGACGACTTTGTGCCCGGGGAAGAGCTTGCCGAGATGTTCGCGAATTAAATCTTCGAGCAGGATGATGTCGTCATCGCGCCCGGAGGAATTGAAGCCCAGTTCAGCATAGGCAGATTCTTTCGTGCGGGGCACGAAGATGAAGCGCGGCATGTTGTTGGGACACTTGAGGCGCGCATAACGCATGCTGCCGTCAGCGGCTTCGAGCTCAACAATAAAGTTGAGCGACAGATTGGAAATGGTCGGGAACGGATGTCCCGCATCGATGGCCTGCGGCGTGAGAATGGGATAAATCTCGTTGTCAAAGTACCCTTCAAGGAAGGTCTTCTGCTTTGCCGAGAGATTCTTCCAACGCCGGATGGCGATGTCTTTTTTAGCAAGCTCTGGCGCAAGCTTGTTTTTCCAGTGGTTCTGCGCTCTCGCGAGCATTCCGAGCACGCGGCGCCGAATTTCGGCGAGCTGCTTCACGGGCGGCAGGCCGTCAGCCGAAGTCGACGCCGCTCCCATCTTGTACTGACGAATAATGTTGGCCACGCGGACCATGAAGAATTCGTCAAGATTGTTGTGGAAAATGGCGAGGAACTTGAGCTGTTCAAGCAGCGGCACGCTCAGATCGCAGGCTTCTTCGAGCACCTTGCGGTCGAATTCAATCCAATTGAGCTCGCGGTTAATGTAGAGCAGCGGATCGGAGAGGTCTGGCACGCCTTCTACGGGCGGGAGCGGCGGCGGCGCAGATTCGAGCGAAGCCGTACTGGAAGCGGAAACTTTGACCGCTTTGACAGTTTTTACGCTTTTCGCGCTTTTGACCGTCTTCGTGATCGTCTTTTTAGACGCCGTGCTGCGGCGGACTGCGGTTTTTTTGACTGCAGCGAGTTCGCTTTTCACTTCAGCTTCAGCAGGCTTGGCGTCTATTCCTGCGGGCTGGACAGCTGCGGGCTTGTCGGTCTTTGCGGTCGACTCTTTGACTGCGGTTTCTGCACCCTCGGTCTGGAGTGCGGAAGCGGCTTTGCGGCTAAGGGTTGGTTTGTCTGACATCGAATGTTTTCACCGAAAATGAAAGCAGGTCTCATCTATTCTAAGCGCGCACCATTTCAAAACGATGAACCTGCAGTCTCTGACACATCCTGAGAAGACCGGGCTGTGCGTTCGAGAGGGATGAAAGGCGTCCTAAAACGCTTTGCCTAATAAGCACATGGGAGCGCTAAGAGCGCTCCCATGACGGCTTTTGAAGATTGGTGAGGTCAGTGTCTCAGAATTTTTGTTCGCGCTTTTCGTGCATCTTCTGATACGTCTTCCAGACGTAGCCCACAAGAATGGGGCCCATAGCGGCAGCAACGACTCCGAGAATGAGGATTTTTGAAAGATTCTGCTGAATGAAAGGGATGTTGCCGAAAAGGTAGCCTGCGCCAACGATCGATACCGCCCAGAGAATGGCGCCGAAGCCGCTGAAGAGTTCAAAGCGCAGACCATCCATGCGGGCTGCGCCGGCCACGAGCGGCGCGAAAGCGCGCACGATGGGTACGAATCGGGCAAGAACGACTGTTTTCCCGCCGTGTGAGAGATAGAAGCTGTGGGCGTGCTCGAGCTTCTTGGCATCAATCCAGTGAATACTGCCGTCATAAATTCGGTTGCCGAGCCATTTGCCGGTCGCATAACCCAAGGAATTCCCGAAAATTGCTCCCAGAATCACTGCCAGCATGATGAGCCATGGGCTGGCTGTGCCGGCTGCCGCAACGGTGCCTGCCACAAAAAGAAGCGAATCTCCCGGCAGAAACGACATGACAACGATGCCGGTCTCCAGGAAAAAGATCACGAACATTGCGATGTAGATAAGCGTGCCGTAGTCAGTGGCGATTGACACTAGAAAGTGGTCGGCGTTGGTAAAGAGCTCGACGATGAGTCCGAAGCGGTCCATGATCTTGAAAGTACAATTTTGTTTTATGCGAAAGAGTCGAAGGGACTCGATGCTGTCTGCGGAGGCGGCTTAAAGGAGTTGAACCGCAGCGATTCGAGCAGATCAGAAGCAGGGAGACAATGATAGCCGTTTGCTTCAACTAACTCTGATAGGCTGACGTCTCTTTGAATATCGCAGACTTCTGCCGTTCTGACCAAGACGGCAATACTTGCATACGTTTTTCTCATGCAGCCTAATCGTCCAATTGCAGAACTTTCGAGTCAGCTCATCAGTCAAATCGCCGCGGGTGAGGTGATTGAACGGCCAGCGTCCGTCGTCAAGGAACTTGTTGAAAATGCAGTGGACGCCGGAGCAGATCGCATTGAAGTGCGCATCGACGGGGGCGGGCTTTCACGGATTCTGGTGAGCGACAACGGCTGCGGTATTCCTAAAGCGGAATTGCCGCTGGCGGTGAAACGTCACGCGACGAGCAAAGTGGCCACACTCGCTGATCTGGAAGCAGCAACGACGCTGGGTTTTCGCGGGGAAGCACTGGCATCGGTCGACTCCGTTGCGGAACTCATCATTGAGTCCAAAGCCGCGGGTGCGGGCGAAGCCTGGCGCATTCAGCGCGGAGCTGTCGAGCCGGCCGGCGGGATGACCGGCGGAACGCGTGTAGAAGTGACGGATCTTTTTTACAAGACCCCTGCGCGGCGCAAATTCATGAAGTCTGAAAGTACGGAAACGGCGCATGTGACGGCGCAGATGGAACGCATCGCGCTAGCCAATCCGCAGGCCGCTTTTTCGCTTTATGCCAATGGGCGACGAGCCATGCAGCTTGAGGCCGAGTCTGCGGAAGACCGCATCAAGGCGCTGATGCCCAAGGATTTCAAAGAGGCCTGTCGTCCGGTATCGGCTGAGTCGGACGGTTGGAAGCTCACGGGATTGGTGGGGCTTCCCACCATTTCTCGTACGCGTGCAGACGGTCAATACCTATTTGTCAACGGCCGCTTCATTCGCGATCGAGTGATGAACCATGCGGTGCGGGCAGCCTATGCTGATGTGCTTCATGGTCAGGCTCAGCCGCTTTACTGCCTTTTTCTGACCCTCCCGCCCGAAGAGGTGGATTCAAACGTGCATCCGACGAAGACAGAGGTGCGCTTTCGAGATTCGAGCCGCGTGCACAGCTTCATTCTGCATGCGGTTGAGGCGGCGCTTGCACCGCCCCTCGCACAGGCGGCCGGCGGGGCAGCCGTTGTCCCGCTCGCCGATGCGTCTCTGGGCTCTGTCCCAGCGCGCCGTGAAGCAGCGCTTTTTGGCCGTTCCTCACTCGCCAAACCGCAAGAAGCCATTGCGGCAAAAGTACCTGCGGACCATCCCAATGCGCTTTGGGGTGCTCCTCCAACCGGCACGGGATTTGAGCGTGCTGATTCTGAGCGTCCGGCGTCGGCCGCTTCCGGCAAACCGGTGCTGCAGCGCTTTCCCGCCGCTTATGGAGAGCGTCCTAAAGCACCTTCGCCCGTTGCCGTAGCGGCGGCCATGAAGTTTTATGACCCCAATTCGTCTTCAGGGGAAGCGGGCGAACCGAAATCTTTGGAGCCCCGGAAACTGCCGCAAATGGAGCAGGAGGAGCATCCAGCGCTTTTTACGCCGCTTCAGGCACAGTCTGACGGCAGGGGATTCCTTGGGCGTGCATTGGCGCAGGTAGCCGGTGTTTATATCTTGGCCGAAAATGCTTCTGGTCTTGTCATCGTGGACATGCATGCGGCTGCCGAACGCGTGCTTTATGAACGAATGAAGCGGGCCATGGCGGAGTCAAAGCTGGCGGTACAGGAGCTGCTGATGCCGCTGGTTGTGCGGGTGACGCCGGCACAGTACGCGGCATTTGAGGAATTTGAAAAGGGAGAAGTTTTTCCGGCTCTGGGCCTTATCTGCACGGGCGCAGATGAAGGTGCTGTGGCGCTTCGCGGCGTGCCGGCCATGATCGCTGAGGCACCGTTGGGCGAACTGGAAGCACTCCTTCGAGAGGTACTCGACGATCTCGCAGAATTTGGTGCTTCAGAAGCGATGGATGTACTGAAAAACCGCATTCTCTCCACCATGGCTTGTCACAATGCTTTCCGGGCCAACCGCAAACTTTCGCTGCCGGAAATGGACGCGCTTTTGCGCGACATGGAAAAAACGGAGCGCGCAGATCAATGCAATCACGGCAGGCCGACATGGACAACGCTTTCCATGACGGATCTCGATCGACTGTTTATGCGGGGCCGCTGATGACTGATCAGCCAATGAACATGGGTCAAGCAGCTGCGCCCCAGGCACTCTTGCTTTTGGGGCCGACGGCTTCGGGGAAGTCCGCGCTCGCACTTCAACTTGCCCGTTTGCTCCCGGTGGAAATCATTTCAATCGATTCTGCGCTGGTTTATCGGGGCATGGATATTGGGAGTGCAAAGCCGACATCCGCAGAGCTTCAAGCCGCGCCGCACCATTTGATCGATATTCGCGCAATCAACGAACCTTACAGCGCCGCAGATTTTGTGGCGGATGCTTCCCGGCTTGTTCGTGAAATTCGTGCTCGCGGCCGATTGCCGCTGATTGTGGGCGGCACAATGCTCTACGCCAAGGCCATTCGTGAGGGTATTGACGAAATGCCGTCTACCTCTCCAGAGGTTCGCAGCGCCGTCGCTGCAGAAGGTGCTGCCAAGGGGTGGCCTGCGATGCACGCGGAGCTCGCCAAGATTGATCCGGCCGCTGCAGAACGATTGGCTCCAAATGATAAACAGCGGATCGGCCGCGCTTTGGAAGTCTTTCGCATGACAGGGAAGCCCCTTTCACACTTTCATCGCAAAGCGCCGCATCCCGCATTCCCGATGCTTACTGCGGCATTGGTGCCTGAAGATCGGGCTGCGCTGCATGAGCGCATTGAAGAGCGGTTTGACGCAATGCTCGCCGCAGGACTGCTCGATGAAGTCAGGCAGCTGATGGCGGAGCCGGGGTTTGATGCCAATTCCCCTGCCATGCGGGCTGTGGGGTACCGACAGGCTGTTGAGTTTTTGGAAGGCCGCACGAACTATGCGGCATTTCGTTTGGCCGGCATCGCCGCTACGCGTCAGCTGGCTAAGCGCCAGCTGACTTGGCTGCGTTCAATGCCCGACGTCATCAAAATTGAACCCTTTGCACCGGACGCTTTTGAGACGCTCCTAAAGCTCGCGCAACCGCTGGTGCCGACAGGCTGACCGCTCATCAAACAAAAAGCGCTCCGACTGTAAAGGTCGGAG
>OBWS01000911.1_pt1 | contig 15104 bp, 21 predicted proteins | sample 1495291 | NCBI WGS metagenome assembly OBWS01 (sample SAMEA2580090, study PRJEB22360) | human gut metagenome | biome: human gut; feature: human-associated habitat; material: faeces | place: Denmark | collected 2008/2010 | reverse complement strand
CCTCTCTCATCGCCGGGATTTTTTCGACCCATGGGGAACCCGATCCGCAGAAAACGACACAGGCGGGCGAGCCGTACACCCGGCTGGTGGCAAGAGCCTATCTGCCGAAATCGGAGAAGAACGCCGATTTGATTCTGGAACTGGAATCGGGAATCAAAAAGGAGGTCAGCGTGGGCTGCGCGGTGGGCAAGTCCACCTGCTCCGTCTGCGGAGCGGACAAAATAAAGCAGGCGTGCGGGCATGTGAAGGGGCGCGGCTATGGCGGCGCGGGGCAGAAGAAAATCTGCTGCACCGTGCTCGACGAGCCGGCGGACGCCTACGAATGGTCGTTTGTGGCGGTGCCCGCCCAACGGGCGGCCGGGGTGATCAAGGCCTTTGGGCCCAAGAAGGAGGAAAAGGAAGCCATGGTGGAAATCAGGAAGTCGCTGCGCGCTGGGGAGCCGGTAATGCTGACCGCCGCACAGGCTGAGGAGCTTGAAAAACAGCTGGAGCGGCTGGAGGCCTTGGCGGAGAGCGGCAGGCAGTACCGCGAAAGCGTGAGCAAAAACGTGGTGCGGCTGTGCGCGCTCGGCAAAGCGGGAATCCCGGCGGAGGTGATGGGCCGCGCGGCGCAGAGTATGCCGCTGGAGGATTTGCTCGCGCTGGAAAAAGCGCTCAACCAGCAGGCGGAGGGCATCCTGCCGCTTCGCCCACAGCTCATGCCGGAGCATCCGGCGGCGGACAGTGGGAACGACGTGTTCCGGATTTAGGGATAGCGATTCCCGGTTTGATGGAAGAGAGGAAATCTATAAAAATGGGAGGAAAGAGCATGAAAGTAGCATTTGGCGGGTATGGGGAAAAGCTCGTTACCTTTGAGACGGCGGAAGGCGTTCTGGCCGGAATGCCGGTGATGATGAGCGCGAACGGAACGGTGGCGCCCTGCGCCGCGGGGAAGGCATTCTGCGGCGCCGCAGTGAATGTGCGTGACGGATTTGCCGCCGTGCAGCTGGCCGGGTATGTGCGGCTGCCCTACACGGGCACGACCCCGGTGGTCGGCTACCAGACGCTGGCGGGCGACGGCGCGGGCAAGATCAAGGCGGACGCGGCCGGAAGATCGGTTCTGGTTGTGGACGTGGACGCTTCCGCCGCAGTATGCGGCGTGATTCTGTAACGAAGAAGGAGGAGAACTCATGGCTTTTTATGACACGCTTAAACTGGAAAAGGGTATGTACACGGCGGGAAAAGGTTTTACCCGGACGCTTGAGGAGCTGGATCCCTCCGCGAATTACGAGGGCACTCCGCTGTCGGGGCTGGACGCCTACCAGCGCCAGCTCAAGCGCTTTGACATCCGCGTGGGCGGCACCGGCTCCGACCCGGTGGAAAAATTCTTTCAGACCAGCGACAGCGCGGCACTGTTCCCCGAATATGTTTCGCGCGCGGTGCGTCAGGGAATAGAGCGGGCCGATTTGCTGCCCGGCATTGTGGCGACGGTGACGAAAATCAACTCGATGGATTACCGCACGATCACCTCCGATCCCCTGCCGCAGGACAAGGAGCTTCTGCCGGTGGCGGAGGGTGCGGAGATTCCCCGCACGGTGGTCAAAACACAGGAAAATCTGGTGCGCCTGCACAAGCGCGGGCGCATGCTTGTGGCGTCGTATGAAGCGCTGCGCTTTCAGAAGCTGGACCTGTTTACCGTTACGCTGCGGCAGATCGGTGCATATATCGCCCGCGCGCAGCTCGACGACGCGGTGAACGTACTGCTTGACGGCGACGGAAACGACAACCCCGCCCCGGCAACGGATGTGACCGGCGCACTTTCGTATCAAAACATGGTCAGCCTGTGGAGCGCACTGCAGCCCTACGAGCTGAACACCATTCTGGCCTCTACCCCGGCGGTGGAGGATATTCTGAACCTGAAGGAGTTTCAGGATTCCGCGGCGGGGCTCGATTTTCAGGGTACCGGCAGGCTGGCCACACCGCTCGGTGCAAAGCTGCTGCATGTGCCGTCGCTTTCCGGCAGCCGCCTGATCGGCCTCGACAAGAACTGCGCGCTGGAAATGGTGCAGGCCGGCGATGTGCTGACCGATTCCGACAAGCTGATCGACCGCCAGCTCGAGCGCGCCTCCATCAGCGTGATCGCCGGGTTCGCGAAGATCTTTGCCGGCGCATGCCGCGCTGTCAGCTATACCGGAGAATAAAAGAAAGGGAGGGAAAGCCGATGAATCCGCAGGCGATTCTGGAACGATTTCTTTGCCTTTCGGGGCTTTCCCCGGAGGAAGCGCAGCCCTGGCAGGGGCTGTGTGAGGAGGCCATGCAGGAATTGAGCGCCCGAGTGCTCACCGGAGCGGAGGGCGGGACGGCGCTGCTGAACGCCGCTGCCGCCGCTCTGGCCTTTTACCGCTTCTGCGCGGCGCAGTCCAGCACGCCGGAGAGCAATTTTGCCGCCGGGGATGTTCGCGTGACGAAAAGCGCCGCCGGAATGGAAGCGGCCCGCCGGTTTTGGCTGGAGGCGCGCCGCGCCGCCGCCCCTTACCTGCGCGACGAGGAATTTTATTTCAGGCAGGTACGCTCATGACCCGGGCGGGGTTCCTCCGGCGGATGCTGGAGCGGTATGGCAGCGATACAATAGTGACGGTTCCGGGAGAAAGCCCCGTGACCGTGCGGGCGATGATTCAGGCGATGAACTACAAAAACAAGGTTTACCCCGACGACGCGTGGATGCCGGAGGGGTACTTTGACAATTCCCATTTCTTTTATATCGGCCCGCCTGACTGTCGGCTGGACCAGATGAGCGGCGCGGTGCTGCGCTGCGCGGGAAGGGAATACCAGGTTATCCGCGCGCAAAACTTTGTGGCGGGCAACCGGGCTTTATATGTATGGGCGGTTCTGCGGGAGCTGCCGGGGGAGGAAGCAGATGGCGGAATTTGATTTGCTGGAGCGGGAACTGCTGCTCCAGCTGCAGGAAAAGGAATCCCTTCGGGATATCCGGTTTTCGGCGGCGTGGGAAAACAGGCGGGGAAAGTCGGACGGTGTCAGCGCCGTGTTGAAAATCCTGCCGGTGCGGTTTGTCCCGGCCTCGCTGGATGAATCGCTGCGCCGGGCGGAGCTGACCGTCGGCATCTGGATTTCCGCCCCGCGGGCGATGGGCGGCGCCGCGTGTGTGGACGCTTTTTCGCGCATCAGTGACGCGCTGCTGTTCGGGGAAAACGGGCTGTGCCTGCAGACTATCTCGTGCGGGAAGGTGGAGTATTCCGAAGCCGCCGAAGCGTTCCGGATGAGCGCCGAGGTGGGCATGACGGCATACTGCCGGGAAAGCGGGGGATAACATGGAGCTTTTGGTGCCGAAGCGTCAGAGCGTATCCATTGAGCTGAACGGCGAGAGGGTTGCTTGCGCAAGCGCTGTAAAATGTGTGTGCGTCAAAGAGCGCAGGGCAATCCGCGCGTTTGGCGAGGCGGAGGCGGTGGCCTGGCTGGAGCGCTCCCCCTCGTACCGCCTGGAGCTTTCTCAGCTGAGTGTGCCGGGGCAGATCGGCCGCTCGTCCCTTTGGGAGATGAGCGACTTTCGCCTTGTCACCGTGCAGGACGGCGTACGCACCGTATACAGCGGCTGCGAGTGGCAGGAGCTGACGGAGCGGGCGGACGCCGGAGACGGCTTTTTGGCGGAGCATGCTGTGATGACCGCGCGGAAGAGAAGCAGAGAGGAGGAGCCGGTATGAACGAAATCGAAGGCGTTGCCGGGAGTGTTTCCGCTGTACAGGAAAAAGAGCAGGCCGAACGGATCAGCCGCGCGCTGGAGCGGGATTACCGGCGCTATCCCCGCCCGATTGCGGAGGAGGAGCCGGTATGAAGCTGCAGCCAATGAAATACGGCAATTACGTCTGGCCGCATAACCCCGAGCGTTTGACGGTGAGCTGCCGCAGAGCGGTGCGGGAGCTGCAGGCGCCGTTTGCCGGGAGCATTTTGCAGGATTACGGCGTGCAGAAGCGCGTGGTGGAGGGCGAGGGCGAATTCTACGGCGGGGACTGCATCGGGCAGTTCCAAAAGCTGTATGGAGAGCTGGAAAAAACGGAACGGGCCGTGCTGACCCTGCCGAATGTTCCGCCGTTTCCCGCGCGCTTTGTCACGCTCGAGCTGATCGGCAGCCCCGAGCCGGACCTTGTACGCTACCGTTTTGTGTTCTGGGAGGACGGCGCGGCGGAAGCTGCCGGGAACCTGCTCTCCGGGCAGGTATACGAATGCCGCGAGGGCGACGATCTGTGGCGGATCGCCGCGCTGTATTCGGTTACCGTGCAGCAGCTGCTGGAGAAAAATCCGGCAATCCGCTGGCCGAACTACCTGCGTGAGGGTGAAAAGGTGATGATCCCGTGAAGTTTGAGGGAATCACGGCGCAGGGAACGGTATATTCCCTCGGCGTGCCGCTGTCTGTTCACATCAGCCGGGGCACGGGCGCTCCCGCGGACGAGCTGGTGGGGGAATTCCCATGGAGCGCTTTGCCCCCGCTGTACCGTCTGCGGGTGTTGGACGGGGATAGGCTTGTGTTTTTTGGCCCCGTGGATGTTCTGCAGGAGAAGATTTCACCCAAAGGAGCCTTTTTGCGCGTGGAGGGACGGAGCCTTGCGGCGCTGCTGCTCGACAATGAGGCGCTGCCGCAGACGTATTACTCTCCGCCTTTTTCTGCCGTGTTTGCCCGCCATGCCGCGCCGTACGGATTTATGCGATACCGGGTGCCGGGCGGCGCGGAAAAAATCGGGGAGTTTACGGTGACAAAGGGCATGAGCGAATGGCAGGTGCTCGAAAGCTTTTGCCGCCGTGCGTGGAGTACATCCCCCGCTTTGCAGACTGGGGGCGAGTTGACGGTCGGCGGAGCGGAAGAGAGTGGAATACTTTGGTTTGGAGATTCCGTGCGGGGGCTGACGTATCTTTCCCTGACCAGAACGTGCAGGGAATATGAGAGAATCAGCGAGCTTCTGGCTCTCTCGGCCAGGGATGGGCGCTATACCGTTTCACTCACGGACGAACAGGCGCTGCGCGACGGCATTCGCCGCAGGCGCTGCCTGAGTGCTTCCCCGGCGGCCGGCGCGAGGCAGGTTCTTGCAAACGCGCGGCAGAAGTCGCTGGAATATACGCTGGTCTTGCCCGGCTGGCCCGATGTGCAGCCGGGAAGAAACGCGGAGATCGGTGACAGATTGCTTGGCAGGGCGGCGGGACTCAGGGTGTGGAGCGTGGAGTATGGACTGGATGCCGGCGGGATGCTCTGTACCGTCGCGCTGCGGCGGGCCGCGGAGTAAAGGAGGAAACAGGATGTGGATTTCGGAGAAAATGGCCGCTTCTCGCGCTGCGGGGAGCACGGTGGCTTCCGGTGAGGTGACGGGCGGGCGGGACGCCCGCATCGCCGCGCAGGGTGAAACCGAATACCGCCGCCTTGCGCTGGCAGCTCCCTGGGGAATCGCGTATCTGCCCCCGGCGGGGGCAAGGGCGGTGATTTTCGGCGGAGCGGAAAACCCGGTGTGCGCCGGTACCATTGTGGAGACGGGAGGGCTTGAGCCCGGCGAGCTTCTGCTCTTTTCCGCCGGAGGGGCGCGCATCTGCCTGAAAAATTCCGGCGAGGTGGTCATCAACGGCCAGACCTTTGCCGCCGAGGGGGAATCGTGATGGATACCAGGCTTGACGGGGGCGACTTCGCGGTTGGGGCAAACGGCCTGCCGGGGTCTGTCGGCGGAAGGGAAGAGCTGTTGCAGCGGGCTTTGATTCGCCTTACGGTGCCGCGCGGCAGTTTTTCGTACGACCCGGAGCTCGGCGGCAGGCTGCACACGCTGGTGCTGTCCGGCGCGGATTTGAGCGCGCGGGCGCGAGAGCTTGTGGAGGAAGCGCTCGCGGCGATGCCGGGGGTTTCGGTGGAGCAGGTTGCCTGTACGCCGCTCGGCGGGGGCCGCGCGCGCCTTGCGGCGGAGCTTTCCACCTCCTTTGGCCCGGGCGTTGTTTCGCTGGAACTGACAGGACAGGAGGGATAATGCGGTGGAAAGTTACGGCTCTGTTTTGGAGCGGATGCAGCAAAGCTTTCAGGAACTGGCGGGCTTTTCTGCGGACGACGCGTCGGATCTGGGAATCCGGCTCAAGGTACTGGCAGGGGAGGTTTATTCCCTGCTGAACGGGGTGGAATGGCTGAAAAGTCAGATGTTCCCACAGACGGCGCAGGGAGAATACCTGAGGATGCACGCCGCGCAGCGCGGGCTTTCCCGCAAAAGCGCGGTGTTTTCCTCCGGAGTGCTGGTATTCGGGCGCACCGGCACCCTGCCGTATGATGTGCTGATCCCGAAGGGCACGGTCTGCGCCGTTTCGGGCGCGGCTGGCCTACGTTTTGAAACAACGCAGGACATCACGCTCCCGGCCGGCGCGCAGACGGCGCAGGGGCCGGCGGTGTCGCAGCAGGGGGGCAAAGAATCCAACGCGGCGGCGGGAACTGTGACGCTTTTGCTCACGCCCCCGGCGGGTGTGGAGACCGTGTCGAATCCGCAGGCCTTTACCGGCGGCGCCGACGAGGAGACCGACGAGGAGCTGCGCAAGCGCCTGCTGAAAAGCTATGAGGTGCTGCCAAACGGCACCAACGCCGAGTTTTACCGCAGCTATGCGGTGCAGTACGACGGAATTCAGTCCGCAAGCGTTCTGCCCCGAGCCGACGGCAGCGGAACCGTCGCCATTTACGCTGCGGGCCGGGGCGCGGCCCCGCCGCAGGCTTTGCTGGAGAAAATACAGTCGGAGCTGAACCGTCTGCGCGAGGTGAACGTGGAGGTGACGGTGCACCCGCCGGAGCTGGTAGGGTTCCCGATCTCCATATATATTGATCCCGCGCCGGGGTGCACCCTTGCGGCGGCCACCCACGAGACCCTCGAGGTAATCCGGTCGTATTTCGATCAGCTTTCCGTGGGGGAATCCGTCATTCTGGCGCAGCTCGGCAGGCGGCTGATCGACACCGGGCTGATCCGCAATTACCATTTTGACGAAACCCTGACCAAGGATAAAAAGATGGAGATTTCACAGCTGGCGGTACCCGACCCGGTGTATGTGCAGCAGATGGGGAGCGTGGTATAGCATGAGGGCGATGGATTCCATGCGGGAAAAGCTCCTGCCGCTCCGGCTGTACCGAATGGACGGCGAAAGCCGGGTGGAGGCGGAGCTTTCCGCCGCGGCCGAGGGGCTTGACCTGGTGTATGAGGCGCTCGAAGGCCTGACGCGGGAGGCGTTTGTTGAAACAGCCGAGGGGTGGGGCCTTTCGATGCGGGAGCTCACCTTCGGCTCGGAGCGCGCGGAGCTGCCGCTGGAGCTGCGGCGCGAAATGCTCCTGTACCGCGGCGCGGTGACGGTGAACGACAACACCAAGGGGAGCGTGGAGCGTGCGCTGCTTTCCATAGGGCTGCGCACGGAACTCTGGGAGGCGCCCCGCGAGCAGAAGCTGTATGTCATCTGCTATGAGGTGCTGGATCAGAAGGTGACGCGGTACCGGTTAAAGCAGGCCGCGCTGCGCTTTCTGCCCGCCCATCTGGAAATTATTTTTGATTTTGGAAAAGTGACGTGGGCCTATCTGCGGGAAACGGAAAAAACATTTCAGCAGCTTGAAGAGCCCGGGTACACCTGGGAGCAGATTCGGGAGCTGGAATGATGAGAACAACTGGGAGGGAAAGGAAATGCCGTCCACGAATAAAACGCCCCGGCTGGGGCTAAATAGCTGGGTAGACACCGATAAGCCCCGGCGGGAGGATTTTGTACAGGACAATGCGATTCTGGATACGGTGATCAGCGGGCATGTGGCCGATATGGTGCTGCATTTGACCGAGGCCGACCGGCTGAAGCTCAGCGACGGCCTGGTGGCGGGCAGCCGCGCGGGCACGGGAGTCGAGGAGGCCTCTATTACGCTCGATTTTGAACCAAAGCTCGTGTTTGTGTTTTCAAAGGAAAAGCCGCTGGTCGAATACAGCGCTTCCGGCGGCTATACCGTGGTGAACAGCGGGATCGGCACACAGTGGGGCAACACACAGGGGGTGTCTATCAGCGGGAATAAAGTGTCCTTCAGGCAGAGCAAAACCGCCCCTGAGGCGGGCGGTGTGATGCTGAATCTGAACAAGCTGTACGGCCAGTATATTTATTTGGCCATGCGGTAACGGTGATTGACGAACCGGCGTTTTTATACTATGATAGGGTACAAATCATTCTCGGAAGGAGTTCGCTTTCCGGGCTGCGGATAGGAGCTTACCATGGAACTGTTTGAAAATGAAGTTCGCCCCGAGCGTGCGCTTTTGGTGGCGGTGGATACAGGGGAATACGACGTGGAAGCGTCAATGGCGGAGCTGTACGAGCTTACGCGGAGCGCGGGCGCGGAGCCGTATGGCTCGATGGTGCAGAAGCGCCCCTCGCCGGACTCCGCAACATGTGTCGGCTCCGGCATGGCCGAGGATATTGCCGATTACTGCACGCGCTACGAAATGGATCTGCTCATTTTCGACTGCGAGCTCTCGCCGACCCAGATTCGCAATCTGGAGGAGAAGACCGGCGTGCGGGTGATTGACCGCACGATGCTGATCCTCGATATTTTTGCCGCCAGGGCAAAATCAAAGGAGGGCAAGCTCCAGGTGGAGCTTGCCCAGCTTCGCTATCTGCTGCCGCGCCTGAGCGGCAGGGGAATCGAAATGTCGCGCCTTGGCGGCGGAATCGGTACGCGCGGCCCCGGCGAAACAAAGCTCGAGACCGACCGCCGGCACATCCGCCGCAGAATCGAGGGCCTGAAGGAGCAGCTGGAAGAGGTGGAAAAACACCGCGAGCAGATCAACCGCCGCCGCCAGAAGGACGGTGTGATCACCGTTGCGCTCGTCGGCTACACCAACGCCGGGAAAAGCACGCTGATGAACTACCTGACGCAGGCGGGCGTTCTGGCGAAGGACCAGCTGTTCGCAACGCTCGACCCCACGGCCCGGGCTTTAAAGCTGCCCGGCGGCGTTACCGTGATGCTGATCGATACGGTCGGCTTTGTGCGCAGGCTGCCGCACCATCTGGTCAACGCATTTCGCTCTACGCTTGAGCAGGCCGCTCTGGCGGATCTGATTCTGAACGTGTGCGACGCGTCCAGCCCCGAAGCGCAGACTCACCTGGAGGTGACGCGCGCCCTGTTGGCGGAGCTGGGCTGGAAGGACCGCCCGGTCATTCCGGTGCTCAACAAGTGCGATTTGGTTCCGGAGCTCGGCGCCGTACCCATGATCGGCAACGCCGTACGCATCAGCGCGGTAACGGGAGCGGGTATTGGTGAGCTGCTTCAAACGATCGAACGCAGTCTGCCGGTTCGCACCGTGCGGGTAGAAGCGCTTCTCCCTTTTGCGGAAAGCGGCCTGGCTGCCCGCGTACGCAAGGACGGCGTGTTGCAGGAGGAAGAATACACCGCGCACGGCCTGAAAATCATTGCGCGGGTGGGGCCGGAGCTGCTGGAGCAGCTTTCGCGCTATCTGGTCGATTCCGACGCGCCAAAGGACTGATTTCGGGATAAGAAATGAAGCGCTCGGGGACAAACGGAACAGCCCTTACGCTGACGAAAAAAGAAGAAAATCCCTGCCAGTCTGCAAGTGCACGCTGCCCGGCGCCGTATTTGGCGCGATGAATCTGCCGCCCGGGTTACAAAAGGATATTCTGACGCATAACGCAGCGACGGGACGGCAGCCGGGGCGCGGGACAGCCCCCGCTCTGTATTTTCAATTTGAAAAAGAAAAACACCTTGCTTCGGGCCCGGAGGCCGAAACAAGGTGCCGAATGATAGGACAGGGGTTTTATTCGCCCTGTGGCGGGCCGGCGGATTCTGTCCGCCGGTTTTTGCGGTACATCAGGTAATTTTCCAGAATGATGGTGGCGGCCACGGCGTCTACCACAGCCTTGCGGCGCTTGCCGCGCGTGTCGGTCGCGTTCAGGTAATTGTGCGCTGTGATGGTGGTTCCGCGCTCGTCGCAGAAGGCGACGGGGATTCCGCTTTCCCGCTCGAGTCTGGCCCCGAACGCGCGGGCGTTTTGAGCGCTTTCTCCCTCGCTGCCGTCCATATTGCGCGGCAGGCCCACCACCAGAAGCTTTGCGTTCTGTGCCCGCGCGGCTTCCGCTATGGCCTGGCACAGGCGGTTCGGGTTGTGCTCCTGCACCACCGCAAGCGGGCTGGCCAGAAGCTCGCCCTCGTCGCACACGGCAAGGCCGGTGCGCGCCTTGCCCAAATCCACCGCCAGTATCTTCATGGCAGACCCTCCTGTTTTCAGTCAAAATTCATTTTTGAAAAGCGTATCGCAAAGCCGCTGCTCTCTCTTGCCAAAGGCGCGGGGAGACAGCCCGACTCCGGTTATCGCCGTCAGTTTTTTCGTGTCCAGTCGCGGGGGGAGGCGCAAATGAGCGCCCCGGCCAGATGCGAGGCGTCGTTTTTCAGACGGATGACGGCGTTGAGCTCCTCGTCAAAATCGACGATGCTAACCGCGGTGTTGTCGCTCCAGTCCATTTCGTTCAGCTGTTCGATGGGCCATCCCTCGGCGCGGCAGAGAAAATTGCGGATGGCGCAGCCGTGGCTGGTCACAGCGATCGTTTTGCCGGGGTTTTCCCGAATCAGGCGCATCACGGTATTTGCGCCTCGGTCGTAAACCTGCCGCATACTCTCTCCCCGCTCCGAAACGAACTCGTGCGGCGTTTTCCACCAGATCTCTGCCATTTCGGGGAATTTCTCGGGCAGGTCCGTCCACGGTACGCCCTCCCATTCGCCGCCGTCCAGCTCCATCAGCCCCTGCTCCTGCAAAATGGGCAGGTTGTGGTATTGGTTCACGGCCACGGCCGTTTCATACGCGCGCACCAGCGGGCTGGAATACAGCACGTCTATTTTGGTGTTGCGCAGGCGCAGCGCCAGCAGCTCGAGCTGCTGGCGTCCGTTTTCGGTGATTGGAGCATCCGTGCGCCCCTGAAAAATCTGTTTTACGTTTCCTTCCGCCTCACAATGGCGGATCAAGATCACTCTGGTCATTCACTGCTCCCTTTCTTTGTCGTCACCAGGGCATTACGCCGCCGGTCAGCTCTGTTACGGAAGAAATTCCGTTCTGCTCCATATATTCGTTCAGCCCCTTTAGAATATGCAAGGGCGCTTTGGGGTCGCTGAAAAACACGGTGCCGATCTGCAGCGCGGCAGCGCCAGCCAGCAGCATTTCAACCGCATCCTGCCAGGTGGAGATGCCGCCCATGCCGACCACCGGAACGTTTACCCTTGCGGCGGCCTGCCACACCATGCGCACGGCCACCGGGAACACCGCCGGGCCGGAGAGCCCGCCCGTGTTGTTGTGCAGGATGGGCCTGCGGGTCTTGAGGTCGATGCGCATTCCGGTCAGCGTGTTGATCAGAGAAATTGCGTCGGCCCCGGCGCTCTCCGCTGCGGCGGCGATGTCGCCGATATCCGCAACGTTTGGCGAAAGCTTCACCATCAGCGGCTTTTTGCAGAACCTGCGCACCTGCGAGGTGATGTCCTCCACTCCGGCGCAGGAGGTACCGAAGTGCACGCCGCCCTGTTTTACGTTCGGGCAGGAGATGTTCAGCTCGATCATGTCAACGGCGGTGTCGGAAAGGCGCTCCGCCATTTCGCAGTATTCCGCCGGGGTGTTGCCCGCAATATTGGCGATGATCCGCGTGCCCTGCTGCGAGAGCCACGGCAGATCCTTTTCGATGAAGGTGTCGACGCCGGGATTCTGCAGCCCAACCGCGTTGAGCATGCCACCGGGCGTTTCCGCGATGCGCGGCGGGGGATTGCCCGCGCGTTCTTTCAGCGTAATTCCTTTGCAGGAGATGCCGCCGAGCGTGGAGAGCGGGAAAAACTCCCGGTATTCATGGCCGAAGCCGAAGGTGCCGGAGGCCGCGATCAGCGGATTCTGGAATGTTACCCCGGCGACGGTTACGTTCAAATCTGCCATGCGTTATTCCTCCCAAACGATGCTGCGGCTGTCAAAGACGGGGCCGTCTTTACAGACATGGGCATAAATCTCTTTGCCGCCGCGCAGAATTTTGCAGGCGCAGCCAAGGCACGCTCCCACGCCGCAGGCCATGCGCTCCTCCAGCGAAAACTGGGCGGGAATCTTCTGCTCCTGTGCCAGAGCGCCGAGCGCTTTGAGCATCGGCTTTGGGCCGCAGGCAAAGAGAACGTCGGTTTCCGCCGCGTACTGGCGCGCGCAGTCCGCCACCGTACCGTGAAAGCCCATGCTCCCGTCGTCTGTCGAGATGAACACCCGGCAGCCCGCCAGCGCGAAGTCGCGCGCCAGAATCACAGATTCCTGATTGCGGAAGCCGAGGATCACTGTGGCGTTTTGACCGAATGGTCTTGCCGCCGCGAGCAGCGGGGGCACACCGATTCCGCCGCCGACAAACAGCGCCCGGCGATTGGTGTCGCCGAGATCGAAGCCGTTGCCGAGCGGAGCCAGCAGGTCGATGAAATCGCCCAGGCGCTTTTGACCCAGAAGCGCGGTGCCCTCGCCGCGCTCCTGAAAGACCAGGCGCAGGGTGCCGTTCTCCGCGTCGATGTCGCAGATCGAGATTGGGCGGCGCAGGGTTTTGCCCGGCACCAGCACATGCACGAACTGCCCCGGTTTTGCCGCGCGGGCAAAATCCTCCGCGTCCACAATCCAGTCGTGGATTCCCGGCGCGGGCTGCTTGTGGTAGATGATTTCGCACTGCATCGTATCGTATTTCATAGGCGTTATCCAATCCTCCCGATTCTTGTGGTAATCGCGTCGCGCATGCGTACGGCTTCCCTTGCGGCGGCCTTCGCGAACTCCTGCTCGGGGGCGTTCTCCTTCTGCCACGCGCACAGAATGCTGCGCGAGGCGTTGACCACCGCGCCGAGGCCCGAGGCGTCGAAGGCGGGGGCTACATCGTCCGCGCCGCCGCCCTGCGCGCCGTAGCCCGGTACGAGGAAGAACGTGTGGGGGAATTCAATGCGCAGCTCGCGCAGCTGCGCGGGGTAGGTGGCGCCCACTACCGCCCCGACGCCCGAATACACATATGCACCGGGCAGCAGCTCGCCCCACTGCTCGCACATCACGCCCATCTGGTAATAGACGGATTTTCCGTTTTTCAGCTGCTGATCCTGCAATTCGCCGGAGGAGGGATTTGAGGTTTTCACAAGAACGAAGATGCCCTTGTCCTCTTGTTTACATAAACCCAGCAGGGGCTTGATTCCGTCGGAGCCGAGGTAGGCGTTCACCGTCAGCGCGTCGCCCGCAAAGGGGGTGAGCCGTTCTCCATCCACGTCTGTTTTGCCCAGATGCGCGTTGGCGTAGGCTTCCATAGTGGTGCCGATATCGTTGCGCTTGCCGTCGGTGATGACGAACAGTCCCCGCTCGCGGGCATACACTATTGTTTGGGCCAGCGCGCGCATTCCCGGCCAGCCGAGCGCCTCATAGTAGGCGCACTGGGGCTTGATTGCGGGCACAATGGGGGCCAGCTCGTCGATTAGAGCGCGGTGAAAGCGCAGCACCGCGTCGGCTGCGCCCTCGAGTGTTTTGCCGTATTCCGCGTAGGATTCTTCCCGAAGAAAGCGGGGGATATATTCCAGCTTGGGGTCGAGTCCCGCAACGGTGGGATTTTGCTTTTCAATGATCTTTTCAATCAGCGTGTCCAGTGACATAAGGCTCCTCCTCCAATTTATAATGCCGCCGGCCGTCAGGCCGCTTTTTCGGCCTTCCCCTCTAGCGACGGGGGGAGGTCCGCTTGTATTTCAGGGGAATTCCGCGCGGCTCCGCGTGGTATTCTTTACGCCTCCCGGTAAACGATGCTGCCGCGGCATACGGTATATTTGACCTTGCCGGAGAGCTCCATCCCGGCGAAGGGGGTATTGCGGCTTTTTCCGTGCAGCTTTGCGGGGTTCACCGTCCAGCGCTCGCTTTCGCTGAACAGGACGATATCCGACGGCGCGCCCTGCTTGAGCGTGCCGCCGGGGATTCCGAGAATCCTTGCCGGGACGACCGACATTTTTTCAATCAGCTGCCAAAGCGTCAGACAGCCGGTGTTGACCAGATACGTGATGCCGACGGCGAGCGAGGTTTCCATGCCGATTGAGCCGTTCGGCGCGGTGAGAAAATCGGCTTTTTCCGCCGAGGTGTGCGGCGCGTGGTCGGTGGCGATCGCGTCGAGCGTGCCGTCGCGCAGCGCCTCGCGGATCGCGCGCAGATCGCGTTCGGTGCGCAGGGGCGGGTTCATCCGGCAGTCGCTGTTTTTAGAGAGCAGCGCCTGCTCCGTCAGCGAGAAATAATGCGGAGCGGTTTCCGCGGTCACCTGCACGCCGCGGTGCTTTGCGTCGCGGATCATCGCGGCGGCGACAGCTGTGCTCACGTGGCAGATGTGAATCGGCACACCGTACGATTCGGCCAGCGCAATGTCGCGCGCGGTGCCGCATTCCTCGGCGGCGGCGGGGATGCCCGGTACGCCGAGCCGGCGGCTGACCTCGCCCTCATTCATCAGGCCCCCGGCAGCCAAATATAAATCCTCGCAGTGAGAAACAACCCGCAGGCCCAGCCGCGCTGCCCGCTGCATTCCCTCGGCCATCAGGCGGGTGTCGGTCACGGGCCGCCCGTCGTCTGAAACAGCGGTAACGCCCGCCGCTTTCAGCGCGGCCATGTCGGTCAGCGCTTCGCTGCGAAGGCCCGTGGTGATTGCGGCAGTCACATATACACGCGCATCGGCGTGCTCCGCGCGGGCGAGAATGTCCCGCGCGACTTCGGGCGTGTCGGTCACGGGGTTGGTGTTCGGCATCGCCAAAAGGCTCGTGACGCCGCCCGCCGCCGCCGCGCGGCATCCGCTCTGGATGTCCTCCTTCTGCGTAAAGCCCGGGTCGCGCAGGTGAACGTGCATGTCCACCAGTCCGGGGGCTGCTGTCAGTCCGCCCGCTTCGATCACTCTTGCGCCCTGTACCGAAAGGTGCGCGCCCATTTCCGCGATGATGCCGTCCCGTATCAGAAGATCGCCGGTGCGGTCGATTCCGTCCGCGGGGCTTACGATCCGGGCGCCCCGGATGAGAAGCTGTTCCGCCATACTGCCGCCTCCTGTCTGTTCTTTTTGCAGCCGTACCGCCAAAGGGGTATTTT
>OBWS01000891.1_pt1 | contig 15396 bp, 10 predicted proteins | sample 1495291 | NCBI WGS metagenome assembly OBWS01 (sample SAMEA2580090, study PRJEB22360) | human gut metagenome | biome: human gut; feature: human-associated habitat; material: faeces | place: Denmark | collected 2008/2010 | reverse complement strand
TCGGCGCGCAGGGGCGACTCGGCCGTGATGGTGAGCTTGGGCTTGGCGGCGGCCACCTGGTCGACGTCCAAGCCCTCGGCCTTGACCGTCACGGAGCGCGTGCCCTCAAAGGCGGTGTAGCCCTTGGGCGCCTTGAGCTCGCGGACCTCCAGCTTGCCCGAGTCCACGCCCGAGACGGTCACGCGGCCGTCCTCGCCCGTGGTGACGGTGGCCTTGCCATCTGCATCCCACGTGCCGTCGGCCGCTAGCGTGCGGACGCGGTCGTCGGCGATGCTCAGGACCGCCCCGGCAAGCGGCTTGTCGCCGTCGCTGCCGCGCTTGGTGAGCGCGAGATCCCAGGTGTAGGCGCACGCGTCGTCGCTCGGCGTGCGGGTGAAGCCGGCATCGCCGGACTGGTCGGCAAAGGGAGAGCGCGGGTAGCGCAGGTAGACCTCGTTGGGGTTGCCCTTCGCAATGCCGTGGTTGCAAGCGCTGTTGAGCGGCGCATTGTACACGGCGACCACGCGGGCGCCTGCGGTAAAGGCGTCGGCCCCGCCGAGCGCGGCGATGAGGTCGCCGGTGCGCACGGTGAAGGTCTTGCCGTCGGCCGCTACCTTGGTGGCGCACTGGGCCGTGATGTCGGCCCAGCCCTTCGCGGGCTCGGTGCCGGCGCGCCCGTCCTTGCCGGCCGAGACGGCGTCGAAACCGCCGTCCGCGCCCGCCGCCACGTACACGCGCATGCTCGCGGCCACCCATGGTGTCGACGAACTGCACCGTATAGGTATCGTAGGCCGTGAGGCCCGCCGGGACCGTGGCAGAGAGGCGCCAGTACAGGTCGTCGGCAACCGTGGCGTCGGCGGCCTTCTGCCAGGCGGCGGTGCCGTCCTCCAGCACATGCTTTTGGACCTTGGGAGTCGCCGCCTTGGGCTTGACGGTAACGGCGCTGCCGCCGACCAGGGTCATGATCGGCGCGGTGCCGGCCTCGCCTTGGGCGATGGCGTCGTCTTTGGCGACGATGAGCCAGTAGCCGCAGGACAGCTCGGCCGCCGTGCCCGCGTTAAGGGCCACAGACTCGGCACCAGAGCTCTGGAGGGAACGAGCGAGCTGTGCGCTCAGCGCGCTCGTAAGGTGGGAATCGGTGTTGAGCCACTCGGCAGCTTCCTGCGCGGTGGTCTGGGAATTGGGCATGCCGGCGCTGTGCAGCACAGGCAGCGCGGCGTCGCGCACGGCGTCGCTTACCCAGGCGAGGTCGGTGGCGATCTTAGCGTCGCTGTCGCCGTCGACGACGCTGGCGCTAAAGATCTGGTAGGCATCGTAGCTGCTCGCCACGGTGCCGCTCACCGTGATGGAACCGGTCGAGGTCGGCGCGGCCTGCGCGGAAGCGGGGAACACAACCGCGCAGGTGCCGATCAGGAGGGCAAGCAGCGCAAACAAGATCGGGAAGGAGCAAACTTTCTTATTCACGACGCTTACCTCCCTTCGCATTCGCCTTGCGACGAATGTGCATCCAGGCCGCAGCAGCGCAAAGCACCGCCGCGCCGGCAAGGTACGTCAGAGTGACGCCCGACATACCGGATAGAGGCAGAGTGGTGGAGTAGGTGTTGGTGAAGGTGGAGGCGGGAATGGCGTCGGGCGCGGCGGCGGAGGGTTGAACCACGACGCCCTGCCCGTTCTCACCCAGGGCGTTACCCATGTCATCCTTCATCTGCGTGACCGTGGTGGAGGTGGTGAGGCCGGAGTACTTACCATTGTCCCTGGCAACCTTCACCGTGACGGCAACCTGGTACTCGGCCTTGGAGTAGCGGAGCTTATTGACGGCACCGGTGGCGGGCGCGACCTCCTTTACCGTGTAGGTGTAGGTCTTGGCGTAGTCGTTATCGGTGCCTGCTTCAGTGGACAGGTGCGACATGTTGAACGTGATCGCGCCAAAGGTCGCCGTGATGTTGTTGAGCCTGGTGGCGTCAGTCTCCCCTGCCTTTGGGGCAACAGAAATCTTGAGCTCTTTGGGCTTGGGGGCTGTGTCTGCGTAGTCACCCGTAGCCTCAATGCTGAACTCGAACGGCACATAGCCTTTGTCGCCCTTCGGCCAATCCATGTTTCGAACCGATTTGATCACCGGGATCTCCACGGACGTGGTGGTGAGAGTGTCAGAGATGTACGTAGTGCCATCAACGATGCTCGGCTTCTCGTCCCCGGTCCACGCAATGGAACCGTTCGTGTTCACCGTGAACCAATATTCCGTCGGGTTCTTCTCGTAGCCAAACGGAGCCTGGGTCTCAACAAGCGTGTACGTGCCCGGCAGCAGGCCCTCGAGCGTGAACTTGCCAGGCGCGGTGTCGGTGTCTACCCACGTGGTATCGCTCGAAGTCGACTGGTCGCTCACCTGGTCGATCACGGTCCAGGACTGGTCGGCCGTACTATCGGCATCCTTTTTCTTGGTGAGCTTCCACTCAGAACCAGGCAAAGGAGTGTGTTTTGTGTCGTCCTCCGCCACCTTGGTCCAAGACACCGTACCGGTGATCCTGGCGTTGGGGATGGCACCCGTAAGGTTATTCTCGAACGGGACCAGTGAGTTGCGATTTGCCGTATCCACATAGCCCTGAACGTAGTTGACCGTCTCACCAGCATTGTTCATGGTGGCATAGTAGATCTTGTCCGAAACCTGGTAACCCTCCGGCGCCGTCTCCTCTTTGATGTAATACGTGAAGTACTTGGTATCCTTGGGATCGCCGATGTTGGCCTTCTGATTCAAATAGTTGAACTGAAGCTCGCCATGAACCGAAGCGTAATCATTTGCGCCACCGTCAGTCACCGTCACGATAGCGTGTTGGCCCGCGACAGCATCCTCGACAGAACCATAGATAGCCCACGAGGAACCGGGGAGCAGCGTAGTGCCGTCCGCAGCGTCGACCTTGCTCCACGCAATGGCAGAGCCGTCCGGTGTATACGACCCGGACCACGGGAAGTTGTGACGCTCCTGATCCATATCGATGACGGAAGCCGAGTTACCCTCACCAAATGCTGCGGCAACCTTCGGGCTGTTCATTGAGAAATCGACGCCCACATAAACGCGACCGTTGGTAGTCACATGGTCGTCGAAACTTCCGTTGGGAACGAGAATCGATCCGATCATAGCCGCCGCAGGATCGTCGTCAGTCCACTTAGCACCGCTGACTGTGCCACTGTATCCCCAGTCCGCGCGGTCCTCTCCCGCGATGCCGCCTCGAATGGTAAGGCTGGTGGTATCGACGAAGTTCCACATGATGGACTGGGAGGCCAGCGAGTATTTCGCGTCAAGGTCTTTCTTGGCGTACTGACTCTCGTAACCGCGAGATATTTCTGTATCTCCCCACCAGAAGCGCCAGCCGTTGTGGAACTCGACAGGATTAGTACCTGTAACGTTCACGACAATGGATGCGCCTTCGGGGATATTGGTGAACTTAAAGTCGACGCCGCGGTAGTAGACGCCATCCTTCCAGTTGGAGAGCTCGGAACCGGCGATGGTGAAGACCTGTTGCATAGAAGTTCCATCGCCGGTAAAGGTGATGAGTCGCTCGGTGTTGCGAATCATATTGTTCGGGATTCCGGTATCGAGCGCACCGGAAACAGACTTGCCGCTACCATCGTCGCTACCATCGAATTTGAGTGTATAGCTTGTTCCGTCGTTATTGTACTTGTTGATGACGTAGTTGCTATTAGGCTCTGCAAAGCCGTTGACATCCACCTCGCCAGTATCTTCAAACGAGTCGAGCTGTTTCGATAGCTTCGAGAGGTATCCATTTGTACCGTTATAGCTCGAATAATCGCTACCGTTGACATTAGTCAAATCAACAGCTTTATTGAACAGGGTGCTTTCCAGAGCAGACAAGCCCTCGTACCAATTACCCTGCATTGTCACCACAGACTGGCGTTTATACTCGCTATCGCGCCAGTATGTGATGGGGCCTGCGATTTGCGCGGTGTAGGCAAAGCCGGAAGGAGTCGCGCCCTCAGAAGGTCTCTGCTGTCCGACCCAAGCGCCTTTGTTCCAAGCGCCAACGGTAGTCGCCCCCGGCAAGTTGCCGTTGTAACCAACGCTCATTTTGGTGATCGCACTGTCGATTCCGGCGACCGCAAGCACGGTGCTGCCGTAGACAGGACGGAACTGGGAACCAAAACCAACGGTGCCAAAGCGGAAACCAGCGCCGCCACTATTATTATAGGGCCAGCTCTCTTTGAGTGGATTCATGGCAAGCTTGCCACGGACCACGGTAAGGCCCTCCGCCTCAGCGGCATATGAGCCGGTGGGGGCGTTGTCCGCATCAAGATTACTAGTGTCGCTCGGCTTACCACCGATGTACATGTCGCGGCCGACGTAGGTGGCCACGCCGGGATCGGGGGTGGAGACATCGATATTCGTACCGATACCGATAGACGTGGGAACGTAAATTCCCGGCTTCACGGTGGCCGTCGCTCCCGCTGAAGCCGCATTCGCACTCTGAGCCTGCTCAACACTATTTGAAGAGCCAGACTCGCCGCCATCGGTCTCGTCGCTATTCTGGTTTTCGGCATCCTCGCTGGTGTTACCTACAGCAGCGGACTCACTTGAGGAACCCCCCCCATTACAGTTTCCGCGGTAGAAACTGTCTGGGCATCGTTGGCGATGGCCTGCGAGATCGGGGGCATGACGAGCGACAGTACCAGGCTCAACACGGAGGCTCCGCACAAAACGCCTGCCAGTACAAGGCGCGTCGCTTTTTTGCTCTGCTTAGATTTGTCTGAATTCGCTTTCATCGATGTCTCCTCCCCAAGAGACCGCGATCTTGCTCTTTCACTATCAAACGTATCTGCGCAACCTGCAATTGCACACGCTTATAGTACATATTGTAACGATTGTTTGAACATCTAAGCAAAAATACCGATAGTTTTGTAGCGAATTCTCAATTCTCTTGACATTTGCTCGGATTAACCTTCGTTTATTCGCTATGAAATATCTATTTCTACTGGTAATTAAGCTAGTTATCAGTTTTTTAATAGCGTTTTATTTATTTGCACAACATTTTGCTCAAGAGCGAACATCCTGTGAACGGTTGAAAATCGACCGTGAACGGAAGGTCATTAACCGGGAGGAATAGACTACTAAATTGCTGGGAATATCTTTAACTCATCGGTAGTCACAAGCGTAATGTTCAGACAACCATATTTGGATTTACGCGCAGATTTTAGGCATCAATTCGCCCAAATCGCCTGAGACCACCGCAAAGGAGCCTGTCCCCTTTGCGGTGGTTCTCCCCCGGCGCTACAGCAAATGTTCCTCGATAAAGATCGCGATGCCGTCTTTGTCGTTGCTGGCGGTTACAAAGTCGGCGGCGGCACGAGTGGCGTCGCTGCCATTTGCCATGGCCACACCCACGCCGGCGTCGGCCACCATGCAGGTGTCGTTGTCCGCATCGCCAAACACGCAGATGTCCTGGAGCTCCATGTCGTTGAGCTCCGCCACGCGCACAAGGCCGCGCGTCTTGGACACGCGCGGATCCATGAACTCGTAGAGCCGCTGCGTGGTTTGCAGAGCGGCCGCCTTAACGGTGTTATCGGCAAACGTCGACGCCCGCTCAATCACCCGCGGCATTACCTCGGGCGCCATGGTAAACATCACCTTGGGCTGCGGCTCGCGCAAAAACTCGGCAAAATCGATCACCTGGTAGGGTACGCCGTCGACGCGCGACAGGTGCTCGACGCACGCGTTGCTCTCGGGTACGTAGAACACGCCGTCTCGGGGGCAGACGGGCGTTGCCGGAAGGTCCGCCATGTGCTTGCAGATGCGCGCGATGGTCTCGCCCGGCAGCGGATAGCTCAGCTCGTTGATGTCGTGCGCGCGGTCAATGACCTCGGCGCCACCGCAGCCCACGAGCACGTCTACCAGGCCTTCGATGCCCCAGAGCTCGTACATGGCCTCGGTCGCGTGGGCGTCGCGCCCGGTGCACAGGCCAAAGAGCACGCCACGCTCGCGCAGGGCGCGGATCGCCGCCACGGTGCGCGGGGACACTGTGTGCTGGCTCGTGAGCAGCGTGCCGTCGATATCGCAGAACACGGCTTTGATGTGGCTGAAGGTGGTGTCCATGGGGGCCTTTCTGGGTTGTGCGGCGGTGCTGAATGTGGTCGGAAATGGTGTACATGGTATACCAAGGCGCAGGCCGTTGGGACCCGATCGCCACAAAGGTGCCTGCCCCCTTTGTGGTGGCCGGATCAGAAGGGTGGCCTGGCCCGAGTCGCAAAGCATCACAACATTCGACGCTTTTCGTCAAAATCGCGATTTTCGCTGAATGTTGTGATGGTTTTTACTGCTTTGCGGCACGATCCAAATGCCGGCGTCCAAACAGCAGCAGCGCCGCGGGAACCGCCGTCACGACCATGCCTGCCCCCACGAGTGTCCGTTGTACGCCAAATGTTGCCGCCAGCCACGGTGCAACCGCCAGAGGGGCCACGCCGGCGAACATATTGCCAAAGCCCATGACCGAGTTGACGCGGCCGAGCTGCTCGAGCGGGGCCGTCGTTTGCACGATCGTGTTGTGGAGCGGGTTGACGACACCCCAGGCCACGCCCAGGGCAATCTGTCCGACGAGGGCTACGCCCACGTACGGTGTCCCCACATAGAGCAAACTTCCCAGACCCACGGACATGAGCGCCACGAGCAGCGTTTTAAGGTTGACCAAGTGCGGCGACAAGCGGAGCGCGAGCACGGCACCCAGCACCGCGCCCACACCCGAGGCCGACGAGAGCCAGCCCATCCACTCAACGCCGACGCGTAGGACATCACGATAGAAAAACGACTCGAGCGGATCGAAGGCTCCGTAGCCAAAGTTCGAAAGAAAAATGATGCAGAAAAGTAGCGCGAGGACGCTGTTGGTGAAGACTGTCTTGATGCTGGCTGCGAAGGTGGCACGGGCGGACGTGCTGGGGTTGGAGCTTTGTCCCGCACGCTCCCCTTCCTCTGCCGAATCGGCATCCGCATCTCCGGCGACATGGCTGGTCTGCGGCCTAAAGCCCCAACCGACGATGAACGCCAGCGCGGTAAAGAGCATCATGAGCACAAACACCGCGCGCGACGACGCAGCAGCCGCGACAAAACCGCCCAGCGTGGGGCCGACGATGATACTCACGTTTGAGAACATGGCAATGGCGGAGTTGATGTCTTTGAGCTCGACGGGGTCGTTGGTGAGGTAGGCCGGATAGGACGTGGCAATGGGCTGAGCGAATCCCATCGTAAAGCCCAGGAACACCGCTCCGAGCAGGATGACGCCGGTCGCGCTACCAAAGGCGAGGATCGCCGCGCCGGTTGCCAGCGTGCCCACGATGCTCAGCAAGAAATGACGGCGCGGGCCCCAGGCGTCGAGCGCAGCGCCACCCGCAAAGGATCCCAAGATCACGAATACGTTCATAAAAAGGACGGCCAGCGATGTCGCGACGACCGAAGCGCCGTCCGCATAGGTGAGTGTTCCGATAACGCCGATAAAGTAGCTGGTCTGAAAACCGGTGTAAATGAGAAAGCGCATGGCCACCAGGCGTTTAGCCTGCGCGGACAGCGATGATTGAGGTTTTGAGAAAAGAGAGGCGAGCATGGAGACTCCTTGTTTCATACGAATGCGGACAGCGGGCATTCGCCACCGTCTGTCAAATCAATCTATCCGCATGAAACATTAAGGACGCATCAGGACCCTTCTCTCCGTTTTTCGCTCAGTATGAACTACTTGGTAGATTGTAAGGCATGTCCCACACATCTACCAAAGCAAAATCCACCACAAAGGTGCCTGGCCCCTTTGTGGTGGAAATGACGTTTGCCCAGATAAAACCTGCCAAAACAAACCTGTCCCTATTTGGCAGGTTATGGCAGCGCAGCGAGCCGGCCCTTAAAGGTGATCTTGAATCAGGTCGCAGATGGCTCGGGCGTCGTTGATGTTGATGGCTCGGGTCGCGAAGCCAGCATCGAAGGCCTGACGCGCCAGGGCCTCGTTGCAGGCAAGGGCCAGCGTGTGACCGTCGACCAGGTCGAGCGAGCTCTTGCCGCGCAGACGGTCGACACCGGAGCGCGCGACGACGATGTTGTCGAAGCCCTCGGTCTTGTAGCCCTCGATGATCACCACGTCGACATCGTTGTAGCGCGACAGCAGCTCGCGCGCGGGCATCTCGTCCTCCTCGCGCGTGTCGGCGTACTCCGCCCAGCGCGTGGCGCAGATGAGGCCCACGTGCTTGGATCCGGCCTGGTGATGGCGCCACGTATCCTTAGCGGGCACATCGATATCAAAGCCGTGATGCCCATGATGCTTAAGCGAACCCACGCGCAGGCCGCGGCGGGTGAGCTCGGCGATAACCTTCTCGACGAGCGTGGTCTTGCCCGAGTTTTGGTAGCCGATAAACGCGATCGCGGGGACGGCCGGAGTGGGAGCTGCGGGCGCGACGACGGGTGCGCTCGCAGGTGCATCGCCCGCGGCTCCCACGGCCTCAACAGCAGCAACCTGACGCTCAGCACGATCCCACACGCCCGAGCGGCCGCCTTCCTTGTGCAGCAGGCGAACGTCAACGATCTCCATGCCGCGATCGACCGCCTTGCACATGTCATAGATGGTCAAGCACGCGGCGCTCGCGCCGGTCAGGGCCTCCATCTCGATACCCGTCTTGCCCGTCACGCCGGCCGTAACCAGTACATGAAAGCCAACCTGCCCGTCCGCGCGCGCCGGCGCCCAGCCCTCGGGCACGTCCTCGGCCAGCGTCCCCGCCGCAGCGATGGGCGCAATGTCGCACTTGCTCTTGGTAATGAGCAGCGGATGGCACATGGGGATGATGTCGCTCGTGCGTTTGATGGCCATGATGCCCGCCACGCGCGCGCAGGCAAGCACGTCGCCCTTTTTGGCGCGGTCCTGCAGCACCATGGCTTGCGTCTCGGGATGCATGAGGATGGTGCCCTCGGCGATGGCAATGCGATGGGTCTCGGCCTTGTCGGACACGTCGACCATGCGCACCTCGCCCTTGGCATCCACGTGCGTCAGCTCGTCGCGGCGGGCGTCGCGGGCGGGCTCGGTGGCAGCGCTGGCAGTCGGCTGAGCGGACGCGTCGGCGTTGCCAGCATTCGTCGCGACTGAGGCTTTATGGGCAGACATCGCGGCCCTGCGAGCGGCCTTGGTGGCATCGGCGTACCTGCTCTTGGCCATATGATCATCCTCCGATTTGGGACATAAATCGTTGCGTGCCCTCAATTATCGCGTGTTCCTGCGGTTTGTGGGCCACGGCATCGCGCCAAATCGAAAGTACCTGCATATCATCACCACGGCGCAGCGCCTCACGCACCGAATACTCGGCGTCGCTGAACAGGCACGGACGCACGTTGCCATCGGCCGTCAGGCGCAGACGGTTGCAATTCGCACAAAAATGGTTGGACATGGCGCTAATAAAGCCAACCGTTCCCGCCGCGCCCGGAAAGTGCCAATAGCGCGCAGGGCCCGCGCCGGCAGGAGCGTCGTTGATGTCGAGCGGTTCAAGCTCGCCCAGTCCCGTCGCGGCGGCCCCGGCATTGATGCGCGCCCGCAGCTCGTCGCTCGGCACGGTATCGCTCGCGTCCCACAGCTCGGGATTGAGCGTGGGCGCATGCGGGTCCACAGCGCAATGCGAGCTGGTGCGCTCGTCGCCGATGGGCATGTATTCGATAAAGCGCAGGTGGATGGGGCGGTCGACGGTCAGCCGTGCGAGGGCTGCCACATCCTGGTTGAGCCGGCGCACCACAACGCAGTTGACCTTAACGGGCTCAAAGCCCCAAGCCAGCGCCGCGTCGATGCCGGTCATGGTCTGCTCGAGCCGACCCAGGCGCGTGATCTTTCCAAAGAGCGTAGGGTCGAGTGTGTCGAGCGAGATATTGACGCGGTTAAGCCCGGCATCTTTGAGCTGCGGCGCCAGCTGGGGCAACAGGGCGCCATTGGTGGTGAGCGAGATGTCCTCGATCTGCGGGATCGCGCGGATGTCGCGGATGAGTGGGATGATACGGCGGCTGACCAGCGGCTCGCCGCCCGTCAGACGCACGCGGCGAATGCCCTCCCCCGCCACCAGGCGCACAAAGCGGGCGATTTCCTCGGCACTGAGCAGCTCGTCATGCGCGCGGGGCGCCACGCCATCGGCCGGCATGCAGTAAATGCACCGGAAATTGCACTTGTCGGTAACGGCAATGCGCAGGTAGTTGATATCGCGGCCAAAGCCGTCATGTTGCACGTGCCCGTCCACGCAGCCCTCCCCTCACGCGGCGTTTTATTCTTCGGAAAACATAATACCCCACGAGAGAATCGTGCCGACACCCGTACGACAGGACAGGTCGCTTCGAGCAAAACGGGCTTTCCAAGCCCATCCTCAGCATGCAAACCATCACAACATTCGATGCTTTTCCCGATTTTGGCAAAAACGTCGAATGTTGTGATGGTCTGCCTGCCCATGGCAACCCGTAGAAGGGCCAGAACGCCCCTAAAGGCCGCCGTCCCAGTGCCGAATCACGAATTCTCGCAGGTCGTTCTGACGTTTCTGAAACGCTTCGCTTCGGTCGCACTTAAGGCCCATAGCGAGCGCGATGGCGTTCATCGCCCGGTGCAATTGCAGCTGGTGGGCAAACTGAGTCCCGGTGAGGACGATCATCCTAAAGCCCAGCGCGCTCAGCACGGTCATACGCTCCGCGTCCGACGCGCTGCGCTGTTTATCAAGATGGTCCGAGCCGTTGTATTCAATCCCCGTACCGCTCGCAGGCGCATATACGTCAATCTCGAAATACCCGGCCTTTGCGAGATACTTGAACTCGTTGGGAACATCGACCCGATGGTTGAGCTCGATCTTGGCGTATCCCAGCCCTCCCTGGGAACGTTTTGCTACGACCATGATTGCGGTGGCCGTCTCCATGGGCGACCGCGCGCCATCGTGCACGCGCTTGAGCACGGCGGCCGCGCGTATAGCCCCCTGACGAGATCGGTTCTCGTTGCAATAAGCAATCAAGTCGGCAACGGTATACCTCTGCCCCATCTCGATATAATCGCCTGTCGACAGATGATTCAAATGGTATCGGGCGCAGATTTCGTAGCCATATTCCAGCTGCTCGGGCTCGCTCATCCACGAACCCGCTTGGACAAAGCACATGGCCTCATCAACCACTAGAAGGCCCTCTGCCACCTCGATAAGATGGCCTGGAGGTATCGGCGCCCCAAACACGTGGCACCTAAATCCAGCCGGCGTCGAACGCTCAAAATCGAAGTTGACGAGCGTGTCGATATGATCGAGCTCTTCTCGTGGAATACCGAGCGCAACCAGATAGTCGGTAACGATCCCAACTGCCGTTGAAGCCCTCAGCCCCTTGGCATCGAGCCTCAATTTGGGCAGGCTCGCGGTCGGCTCCGCCTCGTTAGCAAGCGAGTCCTCATCGTATAGGCTGCTTGCTCGCGAGAGCGGCTCGGACGGGCGTGCCACGTTGTGGTACAGCCAGGCAGTCTTATGGGACAGGACAATAGGCAGGTCCATGAGCCCTCCAATGGAGTCGGATAACCAACCTTATTCCCCTGCCCACGGGTCCGCACACCTTCGTGCGCAAGAAAGCGATTCCACCCGTTCGGGTGGCAGAAAAACCATCACAACATTCGATGCTTTTCCCGTTTTTGGCAAAAAGTGTCGAATGTTGTGATGGTTTGAGGCGAGGTGAGGGGCACGGAGGGGTCAAAGCATCGTGCTCGGGGCGTGACTTTTTTCACCCCACTGTCAACACAAACCTTGACTCTACAATCGTTGTAGGGTTTTCACTACACTGGTAGCTAAACGAACCCAGCCAGAAAGTCCCGCCCATGGAACACGACCTCACACGCGGCAATGTCCTTAAGACCATCGCGGTCTTTGCCCTGCCTTATATGCTCTCATACTTTTTGCAGATGCTCTACGGCATGGCCGACCTGTACATGATGGGGCAGTTTAGCGGCGCCGCCGGCATCACCGCCGTGGGCAATGGCGCGCAGACGCTCTATATCATTACCGTGACGCTCGTGGGCCTGGCCATGGGAACGACGGTCATCGTCGGTCACGCCGTGGGCTCGCGCCGCTTCGATCGCGCCGAGACCGCCATCGGCAACACCATTACGCTCTTTATGGGTGTCTCGGTGGTGCTGGCCGCTGTCCTGCTCGCACTGTGCCCACAGATCGTGGCGCTCATTGGCACGCCGGCCGAGGCGGTCGAAGGAACCGCTGCCTACCTGCGCATCTGCTTTGTCGGCATTCCGTTTATCGCCGCATACAACATCCTCTCGGCCATTTTTCGCGGCTTGGGCGATTCGCGCTCGCCCATGTACGTGATCGGCGTGGCATGCATCATCAACATCGCACTCGACTTTCTATTTATCGGGCACATGGGGCTCGGCCCCGTGGGCGCGGCACTCGGCACGGTGACCGCACAGACGGCCAGCGTTGCCCTCGCGCTCGTGTGGCTCAAGAGCCGCCGCACGAACATCCACGTTAAGCGCAGCGACCTGCGCCCCCAGCCCGAGGTGCTCGGCAGCATTCTTAAGATCGGCGTGCCTGTGGCCGTGCAGGACGGCTGCATCCAGGTGGCGTTTATGTTTATCACCGTCATCGCCAACCACCGAGGGCTCGTCGACGCCGCCGCCGTGGGCCTGGTCGAGAAGATGATCAGCTTTTTGTTCATTGTGCCGAGTTCCATGGGCGCCACCGTCAGCGCACTCACGGCGCAAAATGCCGGCGCGGGCAAGGGCGATCGCGCTCGTCAGGTGCTCAAAGACGCCATGACCATCTCGGTGGTGTACGGCTGCCTGATCACGGTGCTGATGTGGCTGGTAGCGCCGGCGTTTATCGGCTTTTTTGCCAAGGACTCCGCGGTGGTCGCGGCCGGCACCGGCTATATGCGCAGCTATATTTTCGACGCGATTTTTGCCGGCATCCACATTTGCTTTAGCGGCTTTTTCGCTGCATACGGCAAGAGCTACATCGGCTTTGCGCACAACGTGCTGGCCGTGGCGCTCATTCGCGTGCCGGGCGCGTGGCTGCTGTCGAACGCCTATTCCGACACGCTGTTTCCCATGGGCATCGCTTCGCCGTGCGGATCGATTTTGTCGGCGGTCATCTGTGTTGTCGCGTTTACTGTGCTCAACCGACGCGGGGCTTTTGACAAACTGATGGCGTAGCGGGGCGACGCGAAATCGCCCTTATCGACGACATCATCAGCGACGACCCGGCGACCCAAGTGACGCGGATCGCGGTGCCGGTTGCCCCAGCAAAGTAAGAACCGCCCGGAAGGCATCATACTTCCGGGCGGTTCTTACTAATCATCATCTAGCAACTCGAATCGATTTCTAGATATCACCAATGCGGCATAATCTTGGCTTTGGTGAAAAACATGGGCAATCACAACGTCCTCGTTATCGTAGTAATAAAGCATTACATAAGAATTAACGAGGCAAGCATGGTAACCAAGCACTGCAAGCTCGGGCAACTTCGATAAGCCGTAGTCAACTACACCACTTTGAAGAAGCTGGAGCTGACTACGGTATTTATCAGGAAAGTGCCGGGCGGTAAAAATACCATGCCCCAATAGATAATCAACGATATCGTCAACTTCTTGTTCAGCTGTAGGCAGAATCTTGACGTTATAGGCCATATTTTGCCTCAAGGTCATCGAGGGCCTCAAAGGCATCACGCGCCGTGCCGGCAGCACGCTCCCGCTCGGCCACAGCCATACGAGCCATCAGGCGAGCCTTAGCCTGTTCCTGAACCATGAGGTCGTAGTCCTCGGATCGAAGTACAACAAATTTGCTATAGCCGTTTTTTGTAACAGTCACTGGACCAGGAGTAGTTTCAACGAGCTCCGAGAATTTCGCGGTGTCCCGCATATCTTTAATTGGAACGCAAACGGGCATGTTCAACTCCAATCATAATTATGTACATAATTATGAAGTGTAGCTCAACTAACGAGCGTCGGCTACAGAAGATCTACCACACTGGAGACAGTCCTCGATATGGCGGTTTTACTCCTCCGGAATCGGAAACGCACGGATGAACTCTGCAGGCGAGAAGGTCTTGATGGTCGAGCGCACAAAAGCAGCGCGGTCACGCGTGATGATAAAGTCCACGCCGGCACGCTCGGCCATCGCACGGATACAGCCGTCCTCAAAGTCCGGCTCATCGGAATAGGCGGAGGTAAAACAAGCTTCTTGGTCGAGAGGCTCTACCGAATAGCTCTTAAGACAGTCGCGCACTACCTCGCGGGCGCGCGCCTCGCCTGCCTGTTTAGTGAGAATGTAGTACGCGTCCTTGAGAGAACAGGCCGAAACAACGCCCTCGATAAGCCCCACGTCGACGAGCCCCTTGATCGTTTGCGCCGCTGCGTGCTCCGGCCGGCCCGGCAGCACACAATCGAGCAGAAAATTGGTATCGAGAAATGCCCTCATAGGTAGCGCTCCCTCGCGACGCGCTTTTCATCTTCAACCGTCATCGTATCGAGCGGCGTTCCCTTTGGCATGTTAGCCACGATATCGAGATACTCCTGGTAGTCCTCATTCTCCGCGAGCATCTCACGGATCTCCTTCCAGGTGATCTTGGGATGCCACATCGTACCCATGTCGCGCTTGGGCTTGTCCGAGCCGCACGTCGGTTTTGTGCCCCCACGCTCCTGGGCAGCATCATATTCCACTGCAACCGGGCCTTGATAGTCGAGCGGCACGATTTTGAACAACGGCTTGCTCCGCTTGAAGACCACAACCTCCTCGCCATCATTGGCAACCCTTTCGGCCACCTGCGTAAGGTTTTGGCGCAGCTCCGAAAACGCGACGGTAACCATAACTGATCCTCTCAACATATATCTTTACTGCTAAGTATACACGTTAATGTTAATGTTAAAGTGTATAAAACTCATTACAATGGGGCAGCCCCGTTGTGGGACCTCACTGCGAGGCCCCTTTGCTTTGTATGAATCTTCTATCGCTCCGGAACGACACCGCTCCGCAGGGTCACCCTCGGCAACCTACATGACGCAGATCATGCTGCCCGCCACCACGCCCAAATAAAAACCTCCCGGAAAGTATCAACCTTTCCGGGAGGTTTTCTAATTTGATTATCGATGTCCTAAGCCTGGGGCACCTCGCCAGTAGCCAGGATCTGCTCGAGTGCGTCCTCGTCCAGCACAGGCACACCCAGCTGCTCGGCTTTGGTGAGCTTGGAGCCCGCTTTGGGGCCGGCAACCAGGTAGCTCGTCTTCTTTGACACGCTGCCCGAGACCTTGGCACCAAGCACCTTGAGCGCCGCGCCTGCCTCGTCGCGCGTGCGGTTGACGAGCGTGCCGGTGAGCACGAAGGTCAGACCCGCGAGTGGCTGTGCGTCGGCGGGCTCGCCTGCCACGCCGGCATCGGCCGGGGGCATCCGCCA
>OBWS01000884.1_pt1 | contig 15518 bp, 18 predicted proteins | sample 1495291 | NCBI WGS metagenome assembly OBWS01 (sample SAMEA2580090, study PRJEB22360) | human gut metagenome | biome: human gut; feature: human-associated habitat; material: faeces | place: Denmark | collected 2008/2010 | reverse complement strand
ACTCCGATGGATTTTATTTGAACGGGAATAATAGTACCGTACAAGTAACGTTAGCTCACGACACGAGCGAAATAAATAAAATCCTTATTTCTGATTCTAGGCAAATCAAAAAAAATTATTCTAAAGTGTTTGTTCATTACAAAAGTATGTTTACTTTTGTAGTGCGACACTTTTATATAAATATATGGTTTGTGGATTTTTTATGTCCGCAAATAAGCTACTGCCTAAGATATAAGCAGAGGTTTCTCCGTGCATATTCGCCCACAAGCCAATATGAAAGTGTCGCAACTTGGAGAAATTCTCTGCTTTCTTTATTTATTAATATTTAATTTTCATTGATTATGCGACACTTGAATGAAAATTACTCAAGCGGCAACAATATTGCTGTGTTAAGTACGGTAAGTCCCTCCGAAATGGGAAAAATCTTTTCTTATAATGGTAATAATGTTACCATGCGTGTACGAAAAGGCGTTGTTTATGTAAACCTTACAGAGGTTGCAAAAGCTTTTCCAGACAAAAATCTCACTCATATTATTAACTCTCAGGAAATCAGCGACTATTGCGAAAAGTTTTCCAAACTACAAAATTGTAGTTTGGCTGATTTACTGATAATTACAAGAGGAGGGAATGCCCCCGGAACTTGGGCACATCAACGTGTCGCCCTCCGGGTAGCCCAGAAGTTATCAACGGAATTTTCGATATGGGTAGACGAGAGAATAGAAGAGCTTCTCACTACAGGTCATAGTTCTCTCCAACACCAATACCCGGTGCCTCAATCCTACGGCGAGGCCCTAATGCTAGCCGCACAACAACAGATGCAAATAGAGGAGCAACAGAAGAGGATAGAGCAAAAGCAAGAGGAGATAACGGAATTGAGAGCGGAGAACGTAGAGCTACAGAAGCAAAGCGAGTACACCCGTGTTATCTTGCAAAGCAAGCAAACAGTACTGGTCACCCAGATAGCGCAAGATTACGGGATGAGCGCAAGAAGGTTCAACGCCTTACTTCGTGATCTTGGCATACAGCACAAGGTTCGCAACCAATGGATTTTGTACGGTAAATACTTGAATAAAGGGTATGTTCACAGCGCCACCCACAACTACACTCACACAAACGGGAATCCCGATGTTAGCCTCAATACGGAATGGACACAAAAGGGACGTCTATTTCTGTATGAGGAATTAAAGATACATGGGATAATGCCACTCATAGAAAAAGGGAAGGCTAATTAATCCATTATTTAATGACGTATGACCAATATTACGCCTTTTCGTATAACATTAAATTCATGAGGAACAACGTATGAAAGACATAAACACGATACTAAACGAAATGCTTTTAACGTCCCAAAGGGACAAGAAGGCGATGGAGCGATTCAACCGGCAATCCTTGAAAATGGAGAGGCTTATCGACGAGCTGGAGAGGGCTTGCGGATTTAGCGGCACCAAGCCCAAGCCACATATGACCGTGTCGGTATACAACAACGGGAGGTCAAAGCCGGGAAGATTCGACCTCCGATCTTTAAATACGCATCTTTTAGCGCAATAGGACGAAGAGCCGTCTAGCCAATAAGGGGCGGACGGCTCTTCACTTATCCCCTTGACGTTGGGTCAGGTTCCTCGAACTTAACGGATAGCCTACTATTCAACCTGTTCCGATCCAAGGCGAAGCTTGATGATCTCTTATGGACAAGGGTAAATGTCATATCAAGATCCGGAACACGCAATACGACCTTGCCTTGTTGAAGGACAGCCACGAACGCCTTATAATTCAGCATATATTCCTCTTGCGTATCCCCGTGTATGTTGAACGTAAGGGTAAGATCCCGGCTAGCCACCTTGGGATTATTGAACACGACCCTCTTCCCGTTTTCCAACCGGCTCTCGTTCTCTATGAAATCCTTGTTTCCCGCTGGGGTTAGCAAGGTCTGGATAAAACCCTCTCCCATGGCGACACGATACGTGCCCCATGCGTCATTCCCGTTAATAAATAGATCCCCTAACATAATATCCTTGCCGTTCCGTCGTTAATAATCTCCACCTCGCATCCCCCGATATTGACAAGCAATATCACGGAGTAGTTCCCGGCCTCTATCTTGGCCTTGCCCCCGTGCATCAAGATCACCTTATGCACCCTCGTGTTATCGTCATAACTCAAATACGCCACGGTATTACCTATCACACCTACGTTTGTTTTATTGTGAAGCTCAATTAGATCACGATCCACGTATATCCCGTAGGGAGCTATGTTTTTAGCCATGCCTCTAAATAAATCCAACGAAGGATAATTATTCTCCTCGCAAAACTCCCGCCCTTGCGGGGAAAAAAACAGCCAACATAGGCTCTTCCAGTCAGTGGCCTTGCCTGATTCACTGCAAGCCCCTATTTTTATAGCTTTCCTTGTTACATCTCTTACTTCCATATCAAACTATTTTAGTATATTAGCGTCACTTATTTAATAAGTATACAAAAGGATTGGTATATTTAAGGCGCCAATCCTTCTGTGTTCTTTTTAACTACAGCTATATCAGATTTTATATCTTTCAAATATTTTGCGCTAATGGCGGTATTATCATTGATCTGCTGTAACTCTATATAGATACTGGCGATCATCGTCCTAGTCTCATCCGCCACATCATACAACGAGGCTATCTTTACAGATATCACGTCCATACTGGCCTTTATATACAAGAGGCTCAAGAATTGCTCGGAGCCTTGCAAGAACAACAGTATCTCCTCCCCTGTCATTTGCAGGGCGGTGAAACGGCCATTTAACTCATCGGCGCTATCTTGAGACATCTTCTCGAAACCTCCGGATGTAGCGGTCTGCTCATATTTATCATTCTTATCCTCTTGGAAATACTTGCTTGACGTGTCGAAGACCTTCTGGGCCTCAGCGTCCATTTTTTCCTTCAACTTGTTCAACTCCGCTTCTTCCCAAGGCGAAACGATACCATCGGACATATAATCGGCCAGTTTCTTCATGAATTCCTCTACGGAAGGGGATAATTTCTTCTTCAAGAACTCAATGATAGCCATCTTGATCAAATTTTGGACAATCTTAGTCGAAGCCTCTGCCGCATTAGTTCCTGTAGCCCACGCCTCCGAATACGCTTGGGCGAACTCGTCAATAGCGGACATGACATCGGTTCCTGTTATAGCCTCTACAGCTTTCTCCTTATTGTCCTCCAATTGAGCGTTGATATCCTCCAATTGCTTTTGCCAATCCTTGATCCGGTCATCGTCGGTCTTTTTCTTGTTTCTTTCCTCCTCGATCTGTTGTTGGATGATCACTTTTTGCTGCTCTAGCAATTTATTTTGCTGGTTTATGAGCTTAGAAGCGTCCGTAGAATAAGCCTTTTCTATGGAACGGCCTAGTTTCTCATACGAGGCATCCAACACATCGATCTGGTCTTGTAATCTCTGTATACGTTTCTCGTTCTTTTTGTCATGGACCTTAGCGATAGAGGACGCTAGAGAGGTCACTACCCCAATAGCAGCACCAGCGGATGCCCCTATAGGGCCAAACATCGCACCCGCTTGCGCACCCTGCATAGCGGAATTTACAGCGTCCATTGCCATATTTAAACCTTCCGCTATGTCATTAAAAGCACCTCCGAACGAATCACCAAGTTTTCCAAAGGTATTTGACAAGAATTGAACAGAGGTCATAACTTCATTTACACCCTCATTAATGAGCTGTAATGATTCCGTCAGTTTTTTGGGGTCGTCACCAGCAGCAAAGAATCGCCTCACTCCTTCTGTCACCTTGTCAAAAGCGGGTCGCAACTCATCGACCTTCTCGTTGGTGCTCTCAACGCTTTTCCCTGCCCTATCCATTATTTCAGGCATATCAGACCAAAGATCGAATTGTTCCTGCGTTATACCTAATCCCTTGCCTTTTGATTCATCCCATTCTCCGGACTTAAGAAACTCCAAGGCCTCTTTTCCCTTGGTGGATATCTCTATCAACTCCTTTAGAGTCTTGTCCTTCATGTCTCCAAAAAGAGCGATTATGGCATTGGCGGTATTGCCACTTTTTATCTCAAGGTCGGAAAGCTGCTTATCCCATTCCTTCTCGAGTATCAATTTCTCCCCCTCGGTCTCGGCAAACGCTATTTTTTGCCCGTACTCGGCGGCGAGTGCCATTTTTTTGTCTTGATAAGTGCCATATTCCTTAAGATAATCATTCATGGCTTTACGTTGAGCCTCGATCTGCTCGTTCTCTACTTCTTGCGTGGACCGCATACGGGTAGCCTGAGCCTGCGTAATGGCTGTTTTTATTTCAACCGTTTGTTCTTGCGTGAGTTTTCCCCCTTGAGCCTCACGCCACTCTTTCTCCCTCTTACGGATAGCCTCTATTTCACGATCGTAATCATATTCTATTTGGGCGATACGCTTATCGGAGCCTTCTTCCATAAGATTTATCCTAGATTGCTGGTTCTTATTCTGGAGATCAAGTAATTGCTGATTAATACGCTCTTGTATTTCTTTTTGTTTTTCAGCCTCTTTCTTTTGTCTTTCTGTTTCTTGTTGAGCTTTTTTAAGTCTATCTTCTTCGTATTTATCGTACTTTTCAATGCCTGAACTAGAAAGAAGATCATCAGCCGCCTGTTCTTTTGCCTTACCAAGTTCAAAATAAGCGTCCGCATTCCGCTTTAAGGCTTGTGCGTCTCTATCTACAGCTTCCGCTTCATGATCAAAACTTTTTGCCCTATCTTCTACTAATTGTTGATGAGATTTTATATTACCAAAACGAGTATCTTGTATAACCCCGGTTGCGTCAATTTCCTGTTTTTTACGAGTTTCACTTGCTTTTTCTCTAATTTTATCTGCCTCTATTTCTTTTTGGATAGCCTTTTTATATTCTTCGGCAGCTAAATCTTGAGCGGCAGTAGCTTGAGCACGCAATTTCAATGAGTTTATGAAATTATCTGTATTATCCACAAACAAATTCTCAGCGTCTCTTACAGACTTAATCGAAACCCCCATCGAATCAAACGCATCTTTATTCTTCTCAATAAATTTCTGCTGTTCTTGCAAATTACCTGCAAGTTCTTTCCACTGTCTTTGATATGACTTAAACTGAATAATCAACTTGCTTAATTCTCCGGAATTTTTAGAAAAAGATTGGTTTAGCTCATCTTGTAGCTGCTTTGTATTTTTTATAGCCTCGCCTGCTCCAAATAATTTTTTCGTCCATTCGATAATATCCTTCCCATAGACAGATAAAAGCGTTATCGCCGCAACCAAGGCCGTTTGCCAACTGAAAATAGATGTTATCAACTGCTTCCAGACAGGAGCCACTTTTGCCACGTCATTATTTCCTGCCGCTACAGCCATCTTGAACGCCTTATACTCCGCAGCGGCTTTCTTCAGCTCATCGGCAAGCATCGGCAAGTTATTGGATATAGCCAAAAAGAATGTATTCCAGCCAACAGCAAGGGAAGGCAACTCCCTTGCGACCTGTTGAACCGACACGCTCAATCCGTTCCAACTACTGGCGTAATTGCCGACGTTCCGTTGATATCGTCCGGTAGCTTGCTCCGCCGAACTAATCTCCGTATTCAAGGCCTGTATCTGTTTTTGCAGGTTAGTCCCTACGGTCGCTTTCCTATCCGTAGCGGAAAGGCGGTCATACTCGGCATTAAGCAACGACAATTGCTTTCTCAACGCTACAAGGGAATCCGAGGCAGCTCTCTCGATCTTGATATTGTCCGAATATTCCTTCCTTAGCCTCTTCAGGGCCTCGTTCTCTAAAGCGTGCTGCCGGGTCTTCTCCTTCAGGTCGGTTAACATATTAGATCCCTTCTGGGAATTTTTATCCGCATCCGAGAGAGACAAGTAAGACTTATTGAGCTTTTTGATCTCGTCACTTAGGCCTTTAACCTTCAGTTGTTGCTCGACAAACACATCGGTAGCGTTATTCAATTCTTCTGTTATCTGACGAGCCCCATCAATAATACCATTAGAGACCTTAAGCTGCTCTATTACCCTTTGATAATTCTGCATCTGCTGCTCATAGTCCTTTAGTTTCCGTGTCGCCTCCTCGTATTTCCGGTTTAAATCGTCAAATCCCTTGGTATCTGTAGATACATCGAAATCCTTCAAGGCGGATTTCAACTCCTCCACTTCCTTTCGAAGATTTATAAGTTTCTGTAGATCGGCATCGACCTCGAAGTTTAGTTTAGCCATTAATCACCCTCCTTTTCCTTTCGCTTCAACAAATCACGCCCGGTTCTCTCCACGATCAAATCACCGGAAACGCTATGCAATATATCCTTCTGCATGATCAGAAGGTTTCGATATGGTATTTTATAAACCACGTCCTCATAAGACAATCCCAACGATTCCATGAACGTGGCCACTTGTCCTAGCATGGTCTCATTACCTGTTACCTTGGTGTCGCCGCCATTCTTGCCACGCTCTCGGCTAAGGCGGCACAGACGAAAAAATCCTCCGCGGATATGAATTTAACGACAGTCTCCAACGCCTCCCTTAGCTCATGGAGGGTAGCCCCATCGATCTCCTTGTACATATCAGCGCTTCCTAAAACGAACACAGACAATCCCTTTAATATATTTTCCAGATCGTTCCTCACCTTTTCAAGATCCTCCTTGCCCGATGTTGTCTTATCAATAAGAGATAGGTATTGTATACCTTTGCAAATCGTCGCTATTGTAGGAGGACTTACCTTATACGCCTTCCCCCCTAGGACCACGACCTTGAAATCCTCACCTAGGACAGCGTCAGCCACTAAACTAGCGCCCTTGTTCATGTCACGTAAAAAAATTAGAATTAAACAAAAACGGGGACGAACGGAAAATACCGCCGTCCCCGTTCCTATAAGACATATTACATTCAATCCTTCAAGGATTTTCCTTCCACGTCAAACCAATACTCTGAAGCTATTGTCGTGGATGATTTCAGCGGGGTGGCGGACATCGACAAACCAACGGCCCCATCCGTGGAAGCCCCACGACCCACAAGATTCGCCTTAGGGAAAATGATAGCCACGTCATCATTGGTAATAGCGACGATACATTTATATCGTTGCTCGCCGGCGTTGCCACGTTCCCATCCCTTATCCGTATCCAAGGGTTTACCGCCCATAAGCTCGGCCTTGGTAGCGAAGTCATATGCCCCGATCACCCAATTCAAGCTCTGTGATCCTGCCTCAAACGATGACCGATATGTCTGGCCGGTCAACTCATCCTTGTATTCTGTTAACGTACCGTCCTCCTCGGTATATTCATAAGTCCCTTGATGGACGATTTGAACATCCTTGAAAGCCGTAAATAACGTCTCCAAGCTCTCGTATGTGGGTGCAGCAACCAGAGGCTCCCCATAAAGTATCCTTTTTACGCCTATAGCAGAAATTGTTCTTCCCATATTACAATACTATTACATTTAAAACTTTAAATAATACTCTCACATTAACGTAGTGACATTTAAGATCCCTGTTAACCTCAATTCTAGTAGTGTCTACCTCGTAGGTATAAGGAGTGCCATCAAACACCGAGGTGTCCTTGAACACCTCCATGGACATACGTTCCAGCTTATTCATCCTGTCCAAATCAGGCGTTCCTTTCTCGTCCAGATCAGGGACGGCTATATTGACATGAACGAATCCCACCTTCCATGTAATTCCCGGCTCCGAGGAATTCGAGTGTACGGTAACCCTCTCCTCCTCAAGCTTACCTGTAGGCGTATCATCCTCCTTGTACACCCCGGTAACACCAAGTTCCAAGGCTTTCTTGTATAAGATTGTCTGTATGTCCGTGCTTACTATCATTGTAACATAGCTATTACTTTAGCCTCGGCAGTATCTATCACGTTTAGCTTATGGATATCATTCACATAGCTAGCGTAATCCATTCCCGCCACGACAATCAATGTCACTCCCTTTGTATGCTTAGAAGCCAGATCCCTAGCGTAACTAAGCCCTTGCCTGCTCCCCTCGCTTCCATCCCCGGACTTTCCTTTAGCCCAGAACTGGACCGTCTTTTGGGATCTGGTCGTGAAAAAAACCTTCTCATAATTTTCCCCACGTCCATCTATCCTCTTAAACCCGCCTTCCTTTACGATCTTACCGTCCATTGATATGACATATCCCAATGAACTCCTCAAGTTTCCGGTAATATTGTTATATTTACCTTCTTGAACGGCGGTCTCATAAGCGGATTGCCCTAGTTGGGCTAGAAAGGCGAACACCTGACGATAGGCCTCCAAGATGAAATCATCCACATCGGACAAATCATAACTTAACTTTATTATTCCAGCCATATTTGCCCGTAATTTAGATAATCCGTTAGCATCGGGTTGATAACAACGCCACTACCGCGAATACTCCCATCTTGATTCAATACTCTCACGATATCCCCGGCATCAATCTTGATCTTATCTGTCACGACACGATATTTGTAATCAAAGGCTACGCCATTTACCGTATATACCCGATCGGCGCTCTTATCATAGCATTTACATCGTCCCAGTCTCTCCCATAACTCACCACCAGTCCCGGGAACAGGATTGCCATTGTCATCGTGATCATATTCCTTGACAACTTTTCGTTCTAATATGTGAGGAGCGTAATACATATCAATAATCCATATAAGATGAGACTACCCCAAGACCGGAAGACACATCCGGGCTAACACCGTTCCGTTCGCACAGGAACAAATAATACCGCCGGAGGCCGTCCTTGTCCCAAGAGACAGAGAAGCCGCTCTCATTGACGCTATCCGGGCGCAACAGCAGCGACGGGATGATCCCTATCATCCCTGTCTCTACCTTGCCTATGGATTCCCTAGACATCTCATCGTCCGGGGATAACCCCGATTTGATGCTGAAATCCAGCATATCCGCCTCGGATAGATCTCCATAAGCCGAGAATTTCTGCCCTATGTAGTCTCTTATCGTCATGCCTCCACCGTCAATGAGTAAATACCATTAATCTCGGTAAGGACCGGCAAGGATAGCGATTGAGCCTTGGTAAACTCTACGCCATTGGAATTGTCCGTCTCGCCCTTGCCCCATTGAGAGATACGAATCCGGCCATAATTAGAGTAAGTAACGCCCGGTTCCTGTCTCAACTCATTATCGGCGTAAGCGTTCTTGATGACACCTAATTTACCTGCCGGGACAAAGACGATATTCTTGTCGTTCCAAGGCTTGTACTCGGATAGCTTGCCGTTGTCTTGGATACGGGTGATACGTCTCACTGTCTCTATGACAGGAAGGTCATTAGAGCGTAGGAACTCATTCAAACCGGACATCAAAAGAGGAGTGCCGGATTTGTCGGTCCCAAAAATGACCTGTTTCATCTTCCTGCTCTTAAGCAAATAAGACAATCTGGCCGGAGACATCAATATCTTATCAAACGTCACCTTGTCTTGGGCCGCATCCACGACACCTTGGATATCCTCGAAAGGATCGACGTTGTCCTTATTGGTATCCGTCCAGCCAAGAGTAACGCTAGCGATATTCTCGGGCGGCATCTTGTAATCAATAATACCACGTACCCCTCCTTCAGGGTTATTATTGGCATTAAATGTAAATACCCCCTTGTTAGACAAGGCACCCAAGAAAATAATATCCAACTTAGATTGTACGGATTTGACAACGGTAGACACGTTATTCCACATCAGATTAATGAGCTGCTGTGTCTTCTGGTCATCCGTCAACATCCTAGAGTCTAGGATCTGCAAGACCTTGCGATACTCCTCGATCGGCATTGAGTAACTCATCTGGTGGGTAAGGACCTTTTGCTTCAAGGTCTCAAGCCCCTCCGTACCCAAGATCGGTTCCTTTCCCTTGGAATCAAGGGTAGCCGCCGCCACGCTCAAGTTATATTGCCCGATCAGCTCCTCAAAATTAAGGCCGATAGTCGGGACATCCCAATCAAGATAACGCTCGTAGATATTCTGGTCAAACAAGCGCTTGCGAAGCTCCGTGGCAGCGTCAATACGAATCTGAACCTCTTTCGTCAGTTCGCCAAAAATAGAACTATAAACATCCATCGTTCACCTCCTTACTGTCTAATATACTTAATTGTGGGATTATTCTTCATGCTGAATCCCGTCAACCATGAGGAAGGGACTGGATAAGCCACATCCTTAAGGATAAGGACCTCATATCCCGCCGATACCGTCTGGAAAGACATATTCTTCGTATAGACAAACGTTGTCTCAACCACAGCGTCAGGCTCATCCGTTCCCACGGCAAGAATCGCCCCTTCTGTAGCAGACTCTACAGCGGCAGCCAATGTAACCACGTCATAATCAGAGTTGCTTGAATCTACGGAACTCACGTTCTGCCCACCAATAGAATCTCCCTTGGCGACAAAGCTATCTTTCCCTATACGTGGCTTAGTGGTCGTTCCTCCGGCTAATACCTTAACGGCCTTACAGATCTTGCACTCCATGCGATCAAAGTCCAGCTTGATAGGAGTGCCCTTTCGCACGATTGTCCCTTCCGCCAACTCAGTGGTTAATTTGAAATCCCCGGGAAGGACTGCGCATTCCCCGCGCCAAAAGACGGGGAACGATCCTTTAATCTTTGTTTTGTTAAATTCGATACCCATAATCTTTTACTTTAATTAGCGTCCGGCAATGATTTGGCCCAATCCTTAGCGAGCTCCTTGCTCTTTTCCTTGGACGTAGAGACAGAGAACGCCGAACCTTTTTCCTCTAATCCCTTTGCGACCTCATTTTGTCTCACCTTGGACAGATAAGTATCAATCGCGTTATCGTCCATATCGTCCGTTATAGCGAAGCCCTCCTCTATCCGTTCCTTTGAGATCTTAAGGCTCTTGGCCTTGTCAAGGATCAGATTGTGTCTTTCAGCACGTGCTTTCTCCTCCTTAGCTTTATCATTCTCGGAGGTCAAGAGCCGGATTTTCTCGTCCTGCTCCTCACGATACTTCTTGAACCAATCCGGCTCCTCGTTTTTATCTGGTTGCTGTTGCTGGCCGCCCCCCTTGCCTCTCAACTCCTCTAATTCCTTCTTGTAATTTGCGCTTTCGGTTCGCACCTTATCCAAGGAACTCTGGTAAGATTTCAACATTGACTCTTGCCCTGCTACCGCAGTTTCAAGATTATCGTCCGTAATCAGGCCAGTGGACCCCAATGATTCTGCCACGGACCTCAAAACATCCTCCGTTAACCCAAGATTTGAGAACTTCTGTTTTAACTGCTGGAAAATCTTCTCTTTCATGCTCTTGCTTTTATTTTTTCGCATAAAAGTATTGATACATAAGCTTGTAATAAAATAAAAACGGGTTATATACATGACAATAGACCGATTGTCACAAAAACAATAGGGCATGGCTATAAAATAACCACGCCCATTAAATTTAATGATATCAAGGTACGACTTAAACCGGTCTTATTCTTGAGTGGAATCATCCGGAGCTTTAAGATTCTTGTCCTTCTCATTTCCTTGCGTCTTTTCCCGCTTCTCCTCTAATATCCGTCGAATCTCCTCCTCCGGCTTATCAGTCAAGGACAGCATATCTACCGCCGTTTGAAGGGACACCAATCCTGAATCATAGAGTTTCGCTATCATATCTATTCTCTTATCCTTATCCTCGGCGAAAGGCTCGGAGAACTCATGTTGCAGGTCGAGCCTGCTTAACTCCTCTCTCATGCCGATATGAGTTACGTTCATCATGATAGCCAATATAAGATTCTTCTCACGGTCTATTAATATATCATATATCTCTTTCAAGTTATCCCTTTTCATGTATCCAAGAGCCAAGGCCCTTTTCAATGCCTCCCCGGATAATGTCCCAAGCCCCTTCATGTTCTCGTAACTGAAATCCGGGGTGAACGTATCGAATAGTATGCTTGATGACAGGTCTTTTTTCTCCGCCTCTTTCATCGTGGAATAATCGGGCGGAACTAGGTACTCGGCAGCGCTTTTGTCCTTATCGGACATGGTGATAACCTCTCCTACCATATTAGATCCTCCCCCTACTATGCTCTGAATGACATCAGCGGTTAATTTCAATTTTGGATCGGAGAAATAATTATTGGAATCCGCCGCCTTGCTATCAACCGCTTCCTCTCTGTCTATACGCTTTTGCACCCCATACCATGCCTTGTTTTGACGATAGTAGATAACATTTATTTTACCCGAAGGATTAAGCAATGGCGTAACATCCCATCCGATATCCGCTCTCTTGCATCGATAGATGTATTCCGGGGTCTCTATATCAAAATGCTCTACGGACTTATCGCCCTCAAGCAACGTATATCCATAACCAAAAGCTATCATGTTATCCCATTGATCAAATAAAGGCCGCAATGTATATCCTTTTGACTTGGATATAACCTTAACCTTTACTTGGGGCATACCATTTTCCCTGTATATATGATAAACCTTAGCGCTCTCCGTCTCCGCACCGGCCAAACGCTTGGCTTCCCGGATTGTCGTGTTGAATCGAGTATAACGGAGAAAATCACCGAATGCCCTGAAAGCCTTATCCGTATCATCCGATACAGCTTTCCACAAGATAGGCTGCCCGAGGAGAAAAAACAGCTCCACCTCATTTATATACGCTTGCCTTCCTCGTGGCAATTTCTCCGTGATATATGGTTCTTGATTTTTCCTGTGCTTATTAGGACGTTTATTAACCTCATGGGATTCCGGGTTATACTCCAAGATAGCTTGGGAAACATCCCTGTCCCGGCATTGCATCATTGACATGGCCCGGCTTATATCCCTATCCTTGATAAGGCTGACAAAGTCCCTCTCCACTCCAAACGAGTTCAATATCTTGTTTTGGAAAACCTGAAATATAGCGTCTATGTAATTCATGTTAAAATCCTAACTCCTCCTTCGAGTACAGTCTTGTTGTTAATACTTTTCCTAGAAGCTTGCCTATCGTCCAATAACGTGCCCCATCGATAAGATGGTTATACCCGTCAATAGGCTCATTGATAAATTTACCGTCCTTGTTTTGGGCGTATACATAGTTCCTAAGCTCTTTTATCAAGTTTAAAGATCTCTTGGTGACACAAATCTTATACTCCATCATCTTGATAATACCTCCCATAACAGATCCCTTGTACTTGTCCGCAGGGTATATGATTATCCCCGCATTTGATATTTCTTGTATAAGCCTTGGATCGGCGCTGTCAGCGTAAACCACCAAGCCAAGGTCTTTCAATACCTTAATAATCTCCTTGGTTAACATATGGGTGCGGTAACATTTCTCATCAAGATATAACCTATCATCAACCAATCCGCATCTAACTATAGCGGTAGGGTCATAGCTATATCCAAAGTCAAGCCCTAACGCCACATGCTTGGCATAGGAAGGGAACTCGTCCACGATCTCGAAATCAGGGAACACCAACCCTTCGGCCATCGCCCGCTGCCCTAACCCATAAACCGCCCAAAGCACCTTATTCTTATTCTTCAATGACTCTATCTCATCGATGATTGTTTGCTCTAAAAAAGGATTGTCCTTATAAGTGGATATAAAATGATACGTCCTAGGGTCATTGTTTAGATCGCAAATCCAGTGCTCGTCACTGAACGACGGGTTATAATCAATGACAGAGAAAAGAGTGGTACGCATCACCAGTTGCTGCCACTCAAGATAAGATATCTCATTTCCCTCGTTACAATAAAGTATATCACGTTTCCTTCCTCTTATCTTCTGCTCATCATCCGTGGAAAAGAACTCCACGAATGATCCATTTGGGAACGAGTAAACCATCTCCGACTTGTTCATGTACCTATTATCCCATATACGGAACTTATCGATCATGATTTCCTTGAAATCCCGGAAGACAGATCCCTTCAGCGCCGGCAATGTCTTCCTCACGATAGATAGAGACAGCTTAGGGTTATGAAGGATATACGCTATAAGGAATATCAATATGTTATAAGTCTTACTGCTCCTAGAAGATCCTTGGGCAGATATGATCTTATAACCGCTATCCAAAGCGCCTTGTACCTCCGTATATATCCTAGTCGTCTGTATCACCATTGATAACGTCCTCCCTCTTGTCAATAACCTGAATAGTTATGGATTTATCCTCGCCATCTATATTGACCTCCGATTTGACAGGCGCATCCCATCCCATCATCTTCGAAAGGCGATCCAAAGCGTCTATCTTGGAATACATCTTTACCTCAAAGCCCTTATCCGTACTTTTGACCGATTGGATAGCTAATTGGAAAGACAAAGGCAGTTTAGACAAATCTTTTATCAAGAAGATTACATAGTTCTTCCCCCTCTTGATTTGCAACATATCCACGACATTGGCCCGTGCTATATTCTTAAGGATATCAATAGCCTCGTCTTTGGTTATATCCGATCTTCTTTGTAAATCAGCTTGCAACTCTTTTACCCTTACCGCTATCTTACCGTTGGCTAGAAGCTCGCAAGCCCTTATATTAATAGTCTCGGGTCTCATATTCTCGCAAGAATAAGCACGCCTGTACGCCTCGGAAGCATTGCCTGATTCCAAGTAATAATTACAGAACTTCTCTTGCTTGATTGTCAATTTCATATCTTTGCCTTGAATAAAGATCAAGACCAAAGTTATGTCATCGATATTTATGGTCATAAATAAAGAAAGGGCGATTCGTGACAACAGGTAGAATGTCACGAATTACCCTTAAAAACCGCAAAATTTACTTTGTCTTATCCAACCGAACCAATATTTCAGAGAAAATACGCTCTATATCTTGCCTAAAGTACTTATACAATTGATAAGAAAAAACTATGCCATTGATATTGTTGGAGACAACCGTCTTCTCCTTAATCCCTAGTACGTTTCCTAGTTTTTCCCTTAATCCAGCCTTCATCTTACCGCCAGCCAAGGTCATAGGAGAATAGAGATATAATATTATGAATATGAATTTTTTCCTTTGCGGTACATTCCCTTTAGGGATTGGCTTTCCTCCGAGGGCTATCTCCTTGAACCACTCATATAGGGTATCGATCATACCCAAGTCGGTTAACACAGGTTTAGCGATCTCCGATTCACGCTCAGAGAGTCTATACTTTTGCTCACGAATGGATTTGAGCTCAAAAATATTTGAAAACATATTTTCGTAACTTTAAGTTACGCACCTGTCCCGCAAATATAATGAATAATATACATGACGGCTACACAGTATCCATAAAATATGTTATTGATCATAATTGGGAGTTGATAAGGAAAAACGTTATATTTGTCACGATGGAGAATTAAGACATCAAAAATCCTATAAAAAAACGCCTTTTACGTGTATTTTTACGTGTAGTAACAAAAACAGCCTTGACAATCAGCAGATTACCAAGGCTGTTGTGGAGATGGAGAGATTCGAACTCTCGTCCAAACGAGGAATTAATTTGCTTTCTACATGTTTATCTTCGCCTTCATTGTCGGGGAAGAGCAAGACCGAAGCCACCCACTCATCCCTTATCCTCTAAAGTTTCGCCTAAGACCCGAGGCTTATCTCAAACTATCTCCGATATTGCTGCACCACCTGATCGGAACGCTTCGGAGCCACAGC
>OBWS01000860.1_pt1 | contig 15854 bp, 12 predicted proteins | sample 1495291 | NCBI WGS metagenome assembly OBWS01 (sample SAMEA2580090, study PRJEB22360) | human gut metagenome | biome: human gut; feature: human-associated habitat; material: faeces | place: Denmark | collected 2008/2010 | reverse complement strand
CGGTGCCGCTGGGCGATTACATGTCCGGCTCCAACCACGTGCTGCCCACCGGCGGTACCGCTCGCTTTGCTGCAGGCCTTGGCGTGCACACCTTCATGAAGCCTGTCGAAGTCATCGAATATGACGAGGAAGGCCTGAAGGCACTGGCTGCCCGTATCAATGCCTTTGCCGTTTCCGAAGACCTGCCGGCTCACGGTGAGTGCGTGCTGAGCCGTTTCGTCAAGGATCCCTATGACAAGGCCACCCTGCGCGAGCAGGAGAGAGAAGCCGGTCTGCGATGAGCTCGATTCCCGCAAACCTGCCGCTGCGCAATGATTTGATTGGTGAGGAACCGTATGGTGCTCCTCAGCTTGATGTCCCGGTATGTCTTAACGTCAATGAGAATCCATATGCATCGGATCCGGCTGTATGCGATACCATTGCCAAGCGTGTACGTGAGATTGCGCCGACGCTGAACCGTTACCCGGATCGTGAACATATTGAGCTGCGTCAGGCGTTCAGCGATTATCTGGCCCGTGAATCCGGCGCCCGTCTGGATGTGGACGAGCTGTGGGGTGCGAATGGTTCCAACGAGATTATGCTGCAGCTGTTCCAGGCCTTCGGCGGCCCGGGGAGGACCGCTCTCGGCGCTGACCCGACGTACTCCATGTACCCGGAATACGCCCGCGACACCTTCACCGGTTGGAAGCTGGCTCACCGCAACGCCGACTTTACGTTGAACGTAGACAAGGTGCTTGAAGCCATCAACGAGGTCAAGCCTTCGATGGTGTTGCTCACCAGCCCGAATAACCCGACCGGCACCCCTCTGCCGATGGAAGACATCGAGCGCGTTCTTGCCGCCTGCGAAACCGCTGAAGTGGCTGGCGCGGGTGAGGGCGTCCACCCGATCCTCGTCATCGACGAAGCCTACGTGGAATTCCGCAAGCCCGGCACCCCGAGCGCGGTAAGCCTTATCAAGAACCACCCGAATCTGGCCGTCAGCCGCACCATGAGCAAGGCTTTCGCTTTCGCCGGTGCACGAGTCGGTTACTTGGCTGCGTCCAAAGGCATTATCGACTGCGTGCGCATCGTGCGTATGCCATACCATCTGTCCGCCGTGACCCAGGCCGCCGCACTGGCTGCGTTTGAGCACACCGACGAGCAGCTGAGCCGAGTGGAACACCTGCGCGAGACCCGCGAGGCAACTGCTTCCTGGCTTAAAGAGCAGACCTATAAGGGGCAGCCGCTTGAGGTGGCCGAATCCGGCTCGAACTTCCTGCTTTTCGGCGGGCATTTCGACAACCGTGAGGCGATTTTTGACGAATTGCTCAAGCGTGGTGTACTGATTCGTGTGGTCGGGCCAGACGGCTGGCTGCGCGTATGCATGGGCACTGACGAGGAAATGGAAACGTTCCGTAATGCCCTTGCCGAAGTGCTTCGTATAGTAGAAGCAGCATAAGAGACTCGTACATCATGCTGCCGTGACCATCATCGATTGCGGCGGCATGATGCGACACCTATCAACCAGGAGACATGATGGCAAGAACCGCACATATTGTTCGTGAGACCAGCGAATCGCACATCGACCTCGAGCTGAATCTCGACGGTACCGGTAAAACCGATATCGATACCTCCGTGCCGTTCTACAACCATATGATGACCGCGCTGGGCAAGCATTCGCTGATTGACCTAACCATCCATGCGCATGGCGATACCGATATCGATGTGCACCACACTGTGGAAGACACCGCCATCGTGTTCGGTGAGGCCCTGAAGCAGGCGCTGGGAGACAAGAAGGGCATTCGTCGTTTTGCCGATGCCACCGTGCCGTTGGACGAGGCCTTGGCCAAAGCCGTGGTCGATATCTCCGGCCGCCCGTACTGCGTGTGCAGTGGCGAGCCCGAAGGCTACGAATTCTGCATGATCGGTGGCCACTTCACTGGCTCGCTGGTTCGTCACGTCATGGAATCCATCGCGTTTCACGCTGGCATTTGCCTGCACATGCAGGTACTCGCCGGCCGCGATCCGCACCATGTCGCTGAAGCTGAATTCAAGGCCTTGGCCCGTGCGCTTCGCTTTGCCATGGAAATTGATCCCCGTGTGGATGGTGTGCCCAGCACCAAGGGAGCCCTGTGATGTCCGACGATAAGGATTTCAATCCGGACGATACGCATTTCTCCGACGAGGAGCTGGAGGCTGCACTGGCCGGATTCGAGAAGGAATTCGAGAACGACACGGATACGGGGGACGACGATCAAGCCGATTCTGCGGCGGATGCCAAGTCGATTGATAACGGCGCTGATACACAAGCCGCAGATGATATCTCTAGTTCTGTGGCGGATGCCGTCAACGAAGCCATGGCCGATGTGGTGGATCCCTCGGCCGGATTCGATAATGAGCTGGCCGGCCTTCTTGGTGACAAGGCCAAGATGGCGTTAATCGTTACCCGTATTGCTTCGGCGGATCTTCTGGCCGCATTCTGCCAGCTTTCGGACATCTCCGCTGCATGCATCGGTGCCAATCAGGGTGCGGTGGCAGTGCTGAAGAATCTTGATGGGGACGCTCCGGAGGCGGCCGCCAAAGATCTGACCACCGTGGTTTCCGGCATGGTGGTGATTTTGGCGGTCAATCGTGCGGACAAGCTCGAAGTGTCCATGATCATGCAGGGGCAGGTTGGCCAGACCTTTGCTCCGCCGGTGCTGTTTTCGTCCACTCCGCGATTTGTGGAGGATCTTATGCTCGGCATCGTCTCGTTGAATCAGCTCAGAACCCAAGGTTTTGAAGTGGTGGAGTCGGCCGACCTCGATCATGACCAGGCCATGCAGATTCTCGCCGACCACACCAAGCGTGGGCGTGGTGGCCGCGGATCGCATATCGAATAGGCGTAGGAATAGAACAGGTTAGGACAGACTATGACCACAGCGGTTGTTTTCGATTATGGCTTTGGCAACGTACGATCCATGGTGCGTGCTCTTGCCGACCTTGGCGTCGATACCACACTTACCTCCGATTACCGTCAGGCTTTGGAAGCCGACGGTCTGGTCGTTCCGGGTGTGGGCGCGTTTGCCGCCTGCATGGACGGTCTCAAAAAAGTCGATGGCGACCGCGTGATCTATGACCGTATCCGTGCTGGCCGTCCGGTATTGGGCGTGTGTGTGGGCGAACAGATTATGTTTGAACGTGGTCTGGAACATGGTGCTCATGCCTCCGGTATTGGTCTGATCGGTGGCTCGGTGAATCTGCTGGATGCCGATGTGGTGCCGCATATGGGCTGGGACACCATTGAGGCCGCTCCCGATTCCGTGCTGCTCAACGGTGTGGAAAACGAGCGCTTCTATTTCGTGCATTCCTATGCCGCAATGGAGGTCAAGCCCGCCGACACCGCGCGTTTTGACATTGATCTGCAGACTTCCACTGAACGAGTGAGCTGGTGCACATACGGACGTTCGCGTTTTGTGGCGGCTTATGAGCGTGGTCCGCTATCTGCCACGCAATTCCATCCTGAAAAGTCCGGTGATGCCGGTGCTCAGTTGCTGAAAAACTGGATTGCCACGCTGTAGTTCATAAGAAAGGTTGTTCTCTGATGTCGTTGACTCTTCTCCCCGCTGTTGATGTGCGCGATGGCAAGGCCGTGCGCCTGCGCCAGGGTGAATCCGGCTCCGAAACGGATTACGGTTCGCCGTTCGAGGCGGCACGCACATGGGTCGAGGCCGGAGCCGAATGGATTCATCTGGTGGATCTCGATGCCGCATTTGGCACGGGCAACAACCGCGATCAGTTGCGTGAAATCGTTCACGAACTTGGTGACCGGGTCAATATCGAATTGTCCGGTGGCGTTCGTGATGATGATTCGCTGGATGCTGCATTGGAGGCCGGTGCTGCGCGTGTGAACATCGGCACCGCGGCCTTGGAGAACCCTGATTGGACCGCTTCGGTCATCAAGAAGTATGGCGATCGAGTGGCCGTTGGTCTTGACGTGCGTGGGCATACGCTTGCGGCTCGTGGCTGGACCAAGGAGGGCGGTGACCTGTTCGAGACCATGAAGTTCCTCGACTCGGTCGGCTGCTCGCGATACGTGGTCACTGATGTGGCCAAGGACGGCATGATGTCCGGGCCGAACATCGGACTGCTGCGTGAAGTGGCTGAACGCACCGATGCCAAGGTCACCGCTTCCGGTGGTATTTCCAAGCTTGATGACCTGCGTGCCATCAAGACTCTGGCCGAGATTGGCGTAGATTCCGCCATCCTCGGCAAGTCCCTCTACGCGCGTGCCTTCACGCTTCAGGAAGCGCTCGAAGTCGCTCGATGATGTGTGATTTGGCACTGACAAACGTTGGTGTTTTCTCAGCGCAAAGATTTCTCGAAATGACCGTTTTCTACGAGAATTATTTGCGCTAGAGAATATACCGAACGGACGGCGAGCCCATTGGCGTCAAAGATGACTGCAACGAGCCCAGCAACAACCGTTACTTTGTATCAGGCGCAGGGGAGTTCGCCGGACTTGATGAGTTTCTTGAATATGGCGTAATCCTCATCGTTCTGCTCGGCGTAACTTACAGCAAACGAGGCAATGGACTGGTCGAATTCGTCGGTACCGCCCATGTAGTTGGCAATGGCGATCGAATCGCCGGTGCGGGCATGAGCGTGCGCCAATGACCATGCACACATGCGTGAGAGATCGCTTAAACCTGAGGCATTGAGATTGTCGATGTCGATGGAGCCCTTGCCGTTCCACAGCTGACGCACATAATAATCGCGCTTGCGTCCATCCTCGGCCATAAAGCTTGACCAACCCAGCAGCACGTCCGCCGTATTCTGAATCAGCTTCTGACCCTGCACCACGCGCTCGCCGTGCGTGGCATAGGGCGAGGCTCCGCAATAGTGCTCCAGCACGGAATATGTGGCTTCCTTCATCTGCAGCATCATCGGATCATCAGCGTCGCGTGCGATCCATACCGAGGCCCATGCACGTTGTCCGACCGAGCCGACGCCCACCACTTTGCGGGCGGCATCCTGATAGCGCAGATGGTCGAACACCCAGCGTCGATCATCGTAGAGGGAATGACGATAGCTTTCGATCAATGCATCGAGACGCGCCTGCAATGCATCCAGGTCGGCATAATCGTCAAGTTGATTGATGGGCACCAGTTCAGGCGGATTCGATTTGAACCGCAGCTTGCCGTTCTCGAATTTGCAGAGCTTGGCTGCTGCCGCGTCGTTGTCTTTCAGCAACGCCTTCATGGCGGCTTCGCGCAATACGCGACTGCGTTTGGAACCGGTGGTTTCAAAACGATCCAGCGTTTCCTCCACATCGAGGTGCTCGTACCAAGCATCGAGATAATCCATCTCGGAGAACCACTTCATGCGGGTACGGTAGGTGCGCACGCATTGCACCACGGCGGCGCGGCGATCCTTCTCCTTGATTTTGTTGGCGCGGCCACATATTTCCACCGAGGCCGCAAGTCGCTTCAAATCCCATTCCCAGGGACCCACCGCGGTTTCGTCGAAATCGTTGATGTCGAATACCAGTCGTGCGGAAGGGGAGCGGAAGATACCAAAATTACCGATATGCGCGTCGCCTACACACTGCACCGGTATCCCGGTTACCGGCGTGGTCGCCAGATCGTTGGTCATGATGAGCACTGTGCCGCGATAGAACGTGAACGGGCTGGCGCTCATACGCTTGTACCGCAACGGAACCAGTTCGGGCACGCGGATGGCGGACTGCTCCTCCAAAAGGCTGATCGCCTCTCTCCGGCCCTCCTGCACCTGCCAAATGGCATGGGAATCCAACGGCGCCTTGGCTCGAGTGGATATGCCGGCACGTGACCGGTCGCGCGGATCGGTGGCCTGCTTCCAGCTGGTTACATCGACAGGTGGATTGGCGGATAGGGTGAGATGGTCTTCGCTCATAAACCACACCTTAGCGCGGCTTCGCCGCCGAATCATGTAACACGGCACACCGGTGAGATGTTAACGCCCCTCGTAACACGGATATGGAACGATAAGCGATTATGGATAGACAGCAGGAGTTTGCGCTGCGCACGGTCGAAGAACGCGACGTGCGCTTCATTCGTCTCTGGTTCACGGATGTGTTGGGAACACTGAAATCCGTGGCGATTGCTCCGGCCGAACTGGAAGCCGCATTTGAGGAGGGTCTTGGCTTCGACGGTTCCGCCATCGAGGGCATGACCCGTGTGTCCGAAGACGACATGATCGTTCAACCCGACCCCTCAACCTTCCAGATTCTGCCATGGCGCGGCGGCCCGCAAGGTACCGCTCGCATGTTCTGCGACATTCTGACCCCGGACGGCGAGCCGTCGCTCGGCGATCCTCGCCACGTGTTGAAGCGTGCGCTTGCCGAGGCCAAGGATAAGGGTTTCACGTTCTACGTGCACCCTGAGATTGAGTTTTATCTGTTCGAAAGCCAGGATGATTGGTCCAAGGCGCCGACCCCGATTGATGAAGGCGGCTACTTCGATCACGTGCCGCGCAGCCCGGGCATGGACTTCCGCCGCGCCACCGTGAACATGCTCGAACAGATGGGCATCTCGGTGGAATACTCGCACCATGAGGCGGGTCCTGGCCAGAACGAGATCGATCTGCGTTATGCGGATGCGCTCACCACTGCCGACAACATCATGACGTTCCGTACGGTGGTCAAGGAGATTTCGCTGGAGCGCGGCATCCATGCCAGCTTCATGCCCAAGCCTTTGGCCGACGCGCCTGGTTCCGGCATGCACACTCACCTGAGCTTGTTCGAGGGCGACTCCAACGCCTTCTACGAGGCCGGTCAGGAATTCAACATGTCCCTGACCGCCCGTCAGTTCGCCGCTGGCATCCTGTACCATGCGGCCGAAATCTGCGCGGTCACCGACCAATACGTCAACTCGTACAAGCGCCTGTGGGGCGGCAACGAGGCTCCGAGCTACATTTGCTGGGGTCACAACAACCGTTCCGCACTGCTGCGCATCCCGCAGTACAAGCCCGGCAAGGGCAACTCCGCGCGCATGGAGTTCCGCGCGCTCGACCCGGTGGCCAACCCGTATCTGGCCTACTCGGTGCTGCTGGCTGCTGGCCTCGACGGCATCGACAAGCAGATGCAGCTGGGCGAGCCCACCAGTGACGACGTCTGGGAGCTTACCGACGGTGAACGTCAGGCCATGGGCATTCAGCCGTTGCCGAGCTCGCTGGACGAAGCGCTGAAGATCATGGAGCGGTCTGACTTCGTGGCGGATGTCTTGGGTGAGCATGCGTTCGGCTACTTCCTGGACAATAAGCGTCAGGAATGGGCGGAATACAACCAGCAGGTCACTCCTTACGAGTTGAAGAAGTACCTGCCGAAGCTGTGATTGCAGGCGTTGCACATCTGTTGCACCCCGTCGATGCGTGGTTCATCGGCGGGGTTTTCATAGCGTGTGGTGACGACTGATAGCGGGCAGAGGTGGGAATAGTGTTGTCGCGGAGCTGATAGTAATCGTTTGACGAGCAGAGATGAAACAATCACGTCGACTGAGCACACAGACTGAACCCACATAGCCGAGAGCATGCGAGAGAGACATATGACGAACGCACCTGTGACCAATGCGCGTACCGACCGCTTCTTCAACTTTCCGGTCACTATCCTGATTTTCGCCAGTTTTATGCTGGGCATGAGCGAATTCGTGGTGGTGGGTATTCTGCCGGATATCGCCTCGGGTCTCAAGATATCCGAAGTGACCGTGGGCAATCTGGTGGCGCTGTTCGCCTTCGTATATGCACCATGTACGCCGATTGGCTCGGCACTGTCCGCACGATTCCCTCGTTTTGCCACCTATCTGATATTGATGGGTGTGTTCTTGGTCGGCAACATCCTGTGTGCCCTTGCTCCGAACTATCCGGTGTTGTTGATCGCCAGACTGCTGATTGCCTCCGTCTCCGGCACGCTGGTGGCCATTTCCATGACTTTTGCGCCGGATGTGACCACGGATAAGTACCGCACCAAATTCATCGCCTGGGTGTTCTCCGGGTTCTCCATCGCCTCCGTGGTGGGCGTGCCGATTGGTACATGGGTGGCCAATACTTTCGGCTGGCGTGCCACGTTTTATTTGGTTTCCGTGCTTACTGCGGTACTGATGATTTCGATGGCCTTGGTATTGCCGCGCAACTCACACCCGGCGAAAATCGGCTTCCTGCGGCAGTTCCGCTTGTTCTTCGACCGCCGTATTCAGCTCGGCGTGCTTGATGTGGTGTGCGGTGCAGCGGCTTCCTATGTCTTCTACACATACCTGTCTCCCATCATGCGAGACGAAATCGGTGTGCCCGAACAGTACCTCAGCATTGGCCTGGTGATTTATGGCTGCGCCTGTTTGTGGAGCAACCTGTACGGCGGCAAATTGGCCGACAAAGGGCGCGGTGTGGAGCCGCTGACGCACATTCGCCCGATTTACTGTGTGCAGGCGGTCTGCCTGTGCCTGCTGGCCTTTGCCTCGCTGGTGCCGGCGGCCGGCGCGTTGTTGCTGGTGGTGCTCGGCATGCTCATGTATCTGCAGAATTCCGCGTCTCAGGTGCTATACATGGACGTGGCTTACCAGTCCCATCCAGGCTCGGTGAACTTGGCCGCATCCCTGAACTCCATGTCTTTCAACATCGGCATCGCCATCGGTTCGGCGGTCGGCGGTCTGGTCAACGATCTCCTTGGACTCGCCTGGCTGGGGCCGGTCGGTGCGATATTCGCATTATTCGCTGCTGGCATCGCTACACTGCTGCGTCCGTATATTCAGCGGTGATTTAAGGGCTAGGACAGCGCTTTCTTGATGCGGTTGAGCGATGCCGGCCCCTTGGTACCGAGTTCCTGAGCCCAGAGAGACACATAGAATTCTTCAAGCATCCAACGCGCCTGCTCGGCCTGCTGCGTCAGTGCTTCATGCTTCGGGCCAGCCGGTTCGGCTTTTGCCCGTGCCAATGCTTTATCGACCAATTGCTTGGCCTCGTCGGCCTGCCATGCCCACTTGACGTCACGGTTCTTATCGGTTTTCGCCTTGTTCAGACGGCTCACATCCGCCTTCAGATAACGGCTCAATGATTTCAGCGCATCCGGGGGAGTGCGGCCGATAAAACCTGGGTAGACAAGCGTGGCGATATGGTCACGGATAGATTGCAACACCGAAAGCATGGGCAGATCGGCCTTGCCGGAAGTGGCCTTATCCACGTCGGCATAAGACTTCATGATGCCGATGACATCATGCGCCACCTGGTACACGGTATCCTCATACACTTCGCGTATGTCGAGCACTGCGTTGGCCAGAGCTTCATCATCCGTGAGCTTGTCGACGTTCGGCAGCAGACGCTTGACCGTGGCCAGCTGCAGATCCTCGACCAGCGCCTTGGTGGACTTGTAGGGGGCGGCAGCCAGCATCAACGCTTCGGTGCCCAGCCAACGAGACGAAATGCGTTCGCCCGGCAAGCGCAACGCATCCAATGCGCCACGCCATAGCATCGTGGCCCTCGACTCGGTAGTGGCACCCGCCTTATGCAGCAGATTCGCCTGTTGCACCAGCTTGCCTTGCTCGCCGGCCTGTTCGGCCTGTTTCTTGACCATCTGACGGGCCGAAGCCTCCGCCTGCGCGGCGAATTCGCGTTGCAATGCCTTCAGATCTTTGGCGGTGCCCAGCACTTTAACCGGCCCGCGTGCGTGACGGCGGCCACGCGGATGTTTGCCGGCCGGCAACTGCTGCTCCACTGAGAACGTAACCCGCAAATACGGGGACAGACGCTCGACCAATTCCGGTCCCAACACCTCAGGATGAATCTGCGCTCCCACGGTAGCGATGGCCGCCTTGGTAAACACATGCGCCAGATCGGGCCAGCCAACAGTGGTGCCTTCCTCATCCACCGGTGGCAGATTCGGTTTCTGCTGCGAGCCGGAACCCGGCAAATCGGGGTAATGTTCGTCAATCCAATCGCGAATCGAGCGTGCGGCGTCCGGAGCCGGTACGAACTGGACACGCAGCTGCTTGGGCAGTGCCTTAATCATCGCCAGAATCAGCTCATCCAACAAGCCCGGCACATTCCATGTGAACTGGTCGGGGGTAATGCGCGAGAGTGCCTTGAGCGGCACATGCACGGTGACGCCATCGGCCGGGTCGGTTGGGTCGTACACGTAGCTCAGGCGCAGGTCGATAGGCTGGCCATCGGAACCCGTGGTATGCCAATGGTCGGGGTAATCATCCAAACTGACCGAATCGCTGGATGCCAGGCGTTCCACCTTGGCCGGGTCGAAATCCAGCAAATCCGGCTGCTTATCGTGATCGATCTTCCACCATTTCGCCAAATCGGCCACACAGGTCACATCATTGGGAATGACGGCATTATAAAAATCGAACAGATCCTCGTCGGACACGGTGTCCGCCAGCTGACGGGTGCGGCTGGCATCATCGGCGGCATCCTCAAGAATGTCGCGATTCCTGCCCACGAATTCGTCGTAGCTGAAGCGCTGCTGAATGTCACCTTCCACCAAGCCTTGACGAATCAGGAAATCACGGGCCTCAAGCGGATTGATGCGCCCCCACTGCACGGCACGATCCTGCACAATCGGCAGACCATAGAGCAAGACGCGTGCGGTGGCCACGGCGGAGCCGCGCGAGCCGGACCAATGCGGTTCTGCATACGTGGTGCGGGTTAGCTGGCCGGCCAGCGGTTCGGCCCATGCCGGGTCAATGGCGGCCGAATACCGGGCCCACAGACGAGAGGTCTCCACCAGTTCGGTGCTCATCACCCATGAAGGGGTCTTCTTGGCTACGGCGGAGGCCGGGAACAAGGCGAAACGAGTGCCGCGCGCACCTTGATAGTCATTCTTCGACATCTTCTGGGCGCGTTTCATCGCGCGGGCACGAGCCGCTCCACTGAGTCCCGCAAAGTCGGAAGCCTTGGGCTCTCGGATCACCTGCATGCCCATCATGGACAGCAAGCCGGCAAGCATCGATTTATGAATGCCGTCCGTATCCCACGAACAGCACAGCGAATGCGCGGCCTGCTGATTCAATGGCAGCTGACGAATCTCCAAACCGGGGCGGGAAGACGGCAACGGGTCGCCGACCTTGAACTTCAGCTCCTTGCACATCTGCCTGAGCTGAGAGACCAGATCCTTCCACTGGCGCATCCTGAGCCAGCTGAAATATTCGGTTCTGCAGATACGGCGCAACGCATTGTTGCTCGGATCGCCATCCGCTTGGAATACGCGATCCCAGATATTCAACGCCGTAAGAAAATCACTGGTTTCATCCGCATACCGGTTATGAATGCGGTCGGCTTCCTCACGCTTGTCATCCGGGCGCTCGCGGGGGTCCTGCAAGCTGAGGAACGCCACCACCACGAGCACCGAAGCCAGAAGATTCGGTGAACCGGCCTTGGCCGCTTCGATGACCATGCGGCCCAGACGCACGTCGATGGGAATACGCGCCAGCTGACGACCGGTATGGGTGAGCGTCACCTCGCCACGCTTGCGGCCTATGGCCTTCAGCTCGGTCAGCTCGTTGAATCCGTCGGACACAGCCTTCATGTCCGGTGGGTCGATGAAACCGAAGTTCGTGACGTCTTCCGCCGTACGGGCCACGCCCACGGAGAGCATGTGCAGCACCACCGCGCCTAGCGAGGTTCGCAGGATCTCCGGCTCGGTGAAACGGGGACGGGTCTCGTAATCCTCACGCGAATACAACCGGATGGCAATGCCGTCGGCCACACGTCCGCATCGGCCGGACCGCTGATCGGCGCTGGCCTGGCTGATCGGCTCGATGGGCAGACGCTGCACCTTAGCGGTCTTCGAATAACGGGAGATGCGCGCGGTGCCGGGATCCACCACATAACGGATACCGGGCACGGTCAGCGAGGTCTCGGCCACGTTGGTGGCGATGACGATGCGCTGATGGGTGTGAGACTCGAACACCTTGTGCTGGTCGGCGGCCGACAGGCGCGCGAACAACGGCATGATCTCAATGGCGTCGGGGCGGTGCATATCATCGGCTCGCGGGCCGTAATGGTGACGCAGAGCTGCCTCGAACTCGTGAATGTCGCGCTCGCCGGAAGCGAAGACCAGAATGTCACGCGGGCCGCGCTCATGGGAGGAATGGATGACCAGCTCGGCACAGGCTCGGGCCACCGCTGTGGGCATGTCGGTGATGCCGTCGTCGGCGTAATCGGCATTGCCGCGTCTGCGGGAATGATCGGCATCGGATTCGGCGATGGCGCTCGCCAGCTCGTCATAGTCGGCGTCTCCGGGGCGGGCGCCGGTCGCAAAGCCCGGCACCTCACGCATCAGTGCGGGTGCGGTGCCGAGCGGTTCGTACACCACCTGCACAGGGAAGGTGCGGCCGGACACCTCGATCACTGGTACTTTCTCGTGCAATGCGTGCGCGAAATGTTCTTGGAACTTCACCGAATCGATGGTTGCGGAGGTGATGATGAGCTTCAGGTCGCGACGCTGGGGGAGCAGGGCCGTTAGATATCCGAGCAGAAAGTCGATGTTCAGGCTGCGCTCGTGGGCCTCGTCGATGATGATCGTGTCATACTGGCTGAGCTTCGGATCGCGTTGAATCTGGGCGAGCAGAATACCGTCGGTCACCACGCGCAGACGCGTATTCGGGGAGCTTTCGTCGGTGAAGCGCACCTGATAGCCGACTTCATTGCCCAGACGTACGCCCATTTCGGAGGCGATGCGTTCGGCCACCGTGCGTGCGGCGATACGGCGGGGCTGGGTATGCACGATCTGCTTGCCGTGTGTGCCCCGGCCGAGTTCCAACAGAATCTTCGGCAGCTGCGTGGTTTTGCCGGAACCGGTCTGACCGGAAACGATGACGACTTGTGAACGACGGACAGCGTCGGCTATCTCATTACGTGCGGCGGATACGGGAAGTTCGGCAGGATACTCATATTTCATGACGAACTTCAATGATACGGAAGCCCTTGGAGCTCGCGTATTTGCTTGCAGTGAACCCTTCGCCCAGCGATTCGTCCAGCCAGGGGATCAGCGAGTCGGAGCCAAGGTTCTTTTGCACCACCAGATAAGCCGCTCCTCCCACCTTGAGTTTGGGCAGCCAGGCCATGAGCAGCGTATGCAAGGCCTCCTTGCCGATGCGAATCGGGGGGGTTCGACCATATCGCATCGAATGTGAGGTCGCCGGGAATCGGCTCGCAATGTGCGCTCTGGCGGTCGGCTGGCAGTGGGGTGCTGGTTTCATCCACCTGTGTGGTGTGAATATTGCGGCAGCCATTGGCCTCGGCGTTGACATGGGTGAGTTCCAGGGCGCGTTCGTTGACGTCCACGGCCCATACGTTCGCTTCGGGCGATGCGAACGCCAGAGCGAGGGCGATTGGCCCCCAGCCGCAACCCAGATCCAGCATATTGCCGGATACCGGCGGTTCCGGAGCGTGCTTGAGCAACACGGAAGTGCCCAAGTCGACGCGGGAGCCGGAAAACACTCCGTTCGATACCTGTACTTGGGCATCATGACCTTGCAACGTCACATTGAGCGTGCGGCGCACGTCCTTTGACGATGGCTCCGCGGAGAAATACTGTTCGGCCATGTTTCGCTCCATTCCCGCGGGTTTCCCGCTTCTTGCATATGCCAATGCTGGCATGTCACCTCACTCGATGATAATAAGGAGGCATAGAAGAATCGTGAACACTTGACTGACACCGAGGTGCCTTTGACCGACAACACCCAGTACACCGACATTGATCGCAGCGACGCTGATGAAGCCCCATCGGGAGTGTTGTCCGGCCAATCCAATGTGCTGCTCGACGATACCCAACGAGCCGCGGGATGGCATGAAGACTCCAACCAGGAATGGGAGGAGCGTGAGGCCCGTAACGAGCTGAAACATGTGGCCGGCTTGGGGGAGCTTCAGGATGTTACTGAGGTCGAATACCGTAAGGTGCGTCTTGAGCGTGTGGTGTTGGTCGGTGTCTGGTCATCGGCGGTAACCACCCAGGCCAAGGCGGAGGAGTCGCTCAGGGAGTTGGCGGCTCTCGCCGAAACGGCAGGTGCCGTGGTGTGCGATGGCTTATTGCAGCATCGGTCCAAGCCGGATGCCGCTACATATGTCGGTTCCGGCAAAGCACGGGAAATCGCGGATATCGTGGCCCGTGAAGAGGCCGATACGATTGCCGTGGATGATGATCTGGCACCGTCTCAACGTCGTGCACTTGAGGATGCCGCCAAAGTCAAAGTGGTGGATCGCACTGCGGTGATTCTCGATATTTTTGCCCAGCATGCCACTTCACGTGAGGGCAAGGCCCAGGTGGAGCTTGCGCAGCTTGAATACATGTTGCCACGACTGCGCGGCTGGGGTGGATCTCTATCCCGTCAGGCCGGTGGTCGTGCGGCTGGTGCGGATGCGGGCATCGGATCGCGTGGTCCTGGCGAGACCAAGATCGAGATGGATCGCCGTGTGATTCGTGCGCGTATCGCCCGCTTGCGTCGGCAGATTCGCGAAATGGCACCGGCGCGCGAGATCAAGCGTGGCTCCCGTAGGAGATTCGGGCTGCCTACCGTGGCTGTGGTGGGGTATACGAATGCAGGTAAATCGTCGTTGACCAACCGGCTGACGGGGTCTGCGGAATTGGTGGAGAACGCGCTGTTCGCCACGCTGGACACGGCGGTGCGCCGTGCCAAAACCCATGACGGGCGTGCATTCGCTTACGTGGATACGGTCGGGTTCGTGCGTCGACTGCCCACGCAGCTGGTCGAGGCATTCAAATCCACACTGGAGGAAGTGGGAGAGGCCGATGTGATTGTGCATGTGGTTGATGGCTCCCACCCGGATCCGTTCTCCCAGATTGATGCGGTGAACGATGTGCTTGCGGATATTGAAGGCACCGCCTCCATCCCCCGTATTCTCGTGTTCAATAAGGCCGATCAGATTGATGACGCCAAGCGAGAACGTCTGGCCGCCTTGCAGCCAGATGCGTTCATCGTGTCGGCATACAGCGGTAAGGGATTGGATGCGTTGCGCGATGCGGTCGAAGAGCTGTTGCCCGTGCCGCATGTGCATATCAATGCGTTGCTGCCGTACACGGCGGGGTCTCTGCTTTCCCGTGTACGTGAATACGGCAAGGTGGATTCCGTGGAATATCGCGATAACGGAGTGGCGCTCGAAGCGGATGTCGATTCGCACTTGGCTGCGCAAATCATGGAGCAATCAATCGCATAAATAACGTGACGAAAATCACATAATGGCTGTGAGCGCTAACAACTGCTGAAAACATTAGGGTTATGGCATCATTGGATATGCATTGTGGCCCGCGAAACGTCTTAGCGGGTTTATAAAGTGAAACCGTTAGTTACAAGGCCTGCCATTCATCAGCAGACCGCCTTTGAAGAGAGGTTTATCCATCATGGCGGAAACTACCGTTAAGCCCACGAAGCTTGCTGTTATTGGTGCCGGTGCCGTTGGCTCTACTCTTGCCTTTGCCGCTGCACAGCGTGGCGTCGCTCGCGAGATCGTGCTCGAGGACATCGCCAAGGAGCGCGTGGAGGCCGAGGTGCTCGACATGCAGCACGGCTCCAGCTTCTACCCGACTGTGTCCATCGCCGGTTCCGACGATCCTGAGATCTGCCGCGACGCCGACATGGTCGTCATCACCGCTGGCCCTCGCCAGAAGCCGGGCCAGTCTCGTCTTGAGCTCGTTGGCGCCACTGTCAACATTCTCAAGGCCATTATGCCGAACCTTGTCAAGGTGGCTCCGAACGCTATCTACATGCTCATCACCAACCCGGTCGACATCGCCACCCATGTGGCTCAGAAGATCACCGGTCTGCCTGAGAACCAGGTCTTCGGCTCTGGCACCAACCTGGACTCCGCTCGTCTGCGCTTCCTGATCGCCCAGCAGACCGGCG
>OBWS01000847.1_pt1 | contig 15960 bp, 8 predicted proteins | sample 1495291 | NCBI WGS metagenome assembly OBWS01 (sample SAMEA2580090, study PRJEB22360) | human gut metagenome | biome: human gut; feature: human-associated habitat; material: faeces | place: Denmark | collected 2008/2010 | reverse complement strand
ACTGCTACGAACAGTCCACCGGACTGTTCATCACCGGGCGGGAACTACGGCGGGACGGGGGTAGCCTTCGTTGGCGGCAAGCCATTCCACATCGGCCTTCACCGTGGTCGGCGTGGAACCGATCTCCTTGGCGATACGGGTGTTGGCCCAACCCTTATCGGCCAACTCGCGCACCTTGGCACGGCGATCGGCACGAGCCTTATCGACGGAAGCCGCCTTGGAAGTCTTAGAAGCCTTGGCAGCACCAGCCTTCTTAGCCCCGCCCTTGCCGGCGGCGGTCTTACGTCCACGCCTTTTCGACGGGCCCTGCGCACGCTTCTCAGCCAGCAAACGGAACGCCTCGGCCGGTTCGATCGACTCAGGAGCATACTGCTTCGGCAACGTACGATTCGTCTCACCATCGGTGATATACGCGCCGTAGAAGCCTTCCTTGATGGTCACCTGCTTCTGCGTTTCCGGATCGACGCCCAATTCGCGCAGCGGCGGCTTCGCAGCGCCACGGCCACGCCCACGGCCATACTTCGGCTGGGCGAACAGTTCCTTCGCCTTATCCACATCAACCGTGAAAATCTCATCTTCCGAAGCAAGCGAACGCGTATCCGACTTGCCATCGGCACCGGTCTTCGTCAAATACGGACCGTAACGACCATTATTGGCCTGCACGGTAACCGTCTGCACTTCACCGGTCTGCGCATCCACCTCTTCATACGAACCGACTTCACGCGGCAAGCTCAGCAGACGCAACGCATCATCCAACGTCAACGATTCCGGACTCATCGTCTTGAACAACGACGCCATCTTCGGGCGATCGGCAGCGGCTTTCTTCGCACCCTTGCCGCGCTTCGGCTTCTCACTAGCGCCACCGGCAGCATCACCAGCATCGCCGGCATCGGCAGAAGGCATCACCAGCGCAACATACGGCCCGAAACGACCATTACGCACTTCAACGGTGCCTCCGGAAACCGGATCGACGCCAAGAGCGCGCGGACCGCCGGAATGGTTCTCGATCAAATCATGACCGACTTCCACCGTCAGCTCATCCGGAGCGAGCGTATCCGGCAGCGAGGCACGCTTCGGATTGCCCTCATCATCCAGATGGTTCATATCCTCCAAATACGGGCCATATCGACCGACGCGCACATGCAAACCGTCGCCGATCTCGATCGTATTGATCTCGCGAGCGTCGATTTCACCCAACTGCGCGACCTGCTGCTGCAAACCGGCATGCGCCTCGTCCGCAGACTGCGCGGCACCCTCACCGGAACCGAAATAGAAGCGGGTCAGCCAATTCCTGCCGGTCTCCTGACCGCTCGCGATCTGGTCAAGACCGCTTTCCATATCGGCAGTGAACTCGTAATCCACATACCGCGGGAACTTCGTTTCCAGCAATTTGACCACGGAGAACGCGAGCCACGACGGAATCAACGCACGACCGCGCTCATACACGTACCCGCGATCGATAATCGTGGAAATAATGCTCGCATACGTGGACGGGCGGCCGATTTCCTTCTGTTCCAACGTTTTCACGAGCGACGCTTCGGTGTAACGCGCCGGAGGCTGAGTTTCGTGTCCGTCGGCACCAACCGCCACCGCGGCGAGCGCATCGCCCGGATTCATCGGCGGAAGCGACACATTGTCATCCGACTTCTTATCCGCTTTGCTGGATTTACCGGATTGCGCAGCCTGTTCAACGCTTCCAGCAGCATCGCCCTTCTTCGATTCGGCGGATGCGCGGCGGCCTTCACCGGTCGCCTTCATAAAGCCGGGGAATTCGATGACAGTGCCGGAAGCCTGGAACATGGCTTCCCCATTCGATTCGGTCGACGCGGACAGTCGCACGGTCGCCGTGGAACCGGTTGCGTCTGCCATCTGGCAGGCAAGCGTGCGCTGCCAGATCAGCGTGTACAGCTTGAGCTGGTCGGCCGGCACTTTGCTTGCGATTTCCGCAGGGTCACGGAATTTCGCGCCCGCCGGCCTGATGCATTCGTGGGCTTCCTGCGCGCCCGCGGTCTTTGTGGCATATTGTTTCGGCGCATCCGACAGATAGTTTTCGCCGAAATGCTTGACGACCGCTTCGCGTGCGGCTGCGATCGCTTCCTGCGACAGCGTCACCGAATCGGTACGCATGTAGGTGATATAGCCGTTTTCGTACAATCCTTGCGCAGCACGCATGGTCTGACGCGAGCTCATGCCGAGACGATTGCCGGCGGTCTGCTGCAAGGTGGACGTGGTAAACGGTGGAACCGGACGGCGACGGTACGGCTTGGTTTCCATCGACGCGACAGTAAACGTTGCAAATTCCAATGCCTGCGCAATCGCGGAAGCCTGCGCCTCGTCCAACTGCACGACCTGATCCTTCGCACCGGCCGCAGTCAGCTTGCCATCGGCGCCGAAATCCTTGGAACCAGCTAAACGACGGCCACCCAACGACACCATACGAGAATCGAACGCAACATTATTGCCATCGGCATCCGGCGCCTCCAACGTTGCGGTGACATCCCAATACGGGGCACGCACGAACGCCATACGCTCGCGCTCGCGCTCCACGATCAAACGCGTGGCGACGGACTGCACACGGCCCGCGGAAAGACCCGGCCCAACCTTGCGCCACAGCACCGGAGAAAGCTCATAGCCGTACAGGCGGTCCAGAATACGGCGGGTTTCCTGTGCGTCGACCATGTCGTCGTCAACGTCGCGAGTATTGTCAAGCGACGCTTTGATGGCTTCCTTCGTGATTTCGTGGAACACCATGCGCTTAACCGGCACTTTCGGCTTGAGCGTCTGTACCAGATGCCAGGCGATGGCCTCTCCCTCGCGATCCTCATCGGTTGCGAGGTACAGGGTGTCGGCTTTTTTCAACGCGCTTTTCAGCTCGGACACGGTTTTCTTCTTGTTGCCGTCGACGATGTAGTACGGCTTGAATCCGTCTTCCACGTCAACGCCGAACTTGCCGAATTTGGTTTTGTCGGCGGCCGGCACCTGGCTCGGCTGCGCAAGATCTCGAATATGGCCGACCGAGGCCATCACCGTATATTCGGAGCCCAAATACCCACCGATTTTCTTGGCCTTGGTGGGAGACTCCACAATCACGAGCTTGCTGCCGGTAGCCATAGCCACTCCTTATTACTAGCGTTTGCAACGCAATAATACTCACTGACCGTATGCAGTTGGCAAACCGTCCGTGTGGCGCGAGCGACCGGTGCCGGAAATTTTCGGCGTGATCGTACGTTTTGCCGTCAGCGTTTCGGAGGGGCCGGAGGTGCACCGACAAGCCCAAGTTTCGTCAATGGCGAGGCGGTCAGCTGACGCATGGTCAACACCAGCCCGAACACCAACGACGCAACGGAAGCCGTCAGAATCACCGTGGAAAGGTGCGCACCGGAATTCGTCCATTCCGCACTCATCGCAAGTCCCGGCTGAATCTGCCAAATAATGTATGCGCCATACAGGGTGCCGAGCACGCCGAACGTCAACAGCACGCTGCCGACGATCTGCACGGAAGGCGACGACGCACGCGAACCGGGCTCATCCATGCCGTTCGCAAACGTCGCGGCAAGCGTGATCATTGCCACTCCGCCGACGATCAGCAACGCCATGATCACGTCGGTCGGCCGGTGCCACTGTCCCGCAATCACCGACAATCCGACGAGTACCGCATACAGCCAGCCGATCACGGCAACGAGCGCACGGCATACGCGAGGCACGGCGCATAGTAGGATCATTCCTGCCGCGGCGGCGAGTATGACATGCCCGGAAGGCGCGGAATTATTGGGATTTGATTCCAGATTGATTAAGTACGGACGTGGCAGCAGCGGCTTCAGCAACTCTGCTGCGGCAAAGCAGATTCCGCCGAATACCGCCAGTTGAGCAATCAACAGCCATCGTTTTCTTACGATAAGTACGGCGAGGGCGATTATCGACATAATCGCGCTTGTTGCGATTACAACGGTGGAAATGGTGAAAACATGCACGACCGGTTCCAGCCATCCCGGCAGGGCCGCATCGAATTTCGACCAGACCATGTCTTCATAGCTTTGGCCTTCCATCGTGCGCACGCCCAACCACCAGACGCCCACCGCGGCGGCAAGCAGCAGCAGACCGAACACCACGCTGAGCATAATGCTCGACACGCGCGGATGACGGGTCAGCGGATCGGCTTTGGCAAGCCCTTCGCTCACTTCACGTGGGGAAAGCACCTGTTCGATCGGATCAGACGGCGGCTGCGGCACGGGAACGGGCGCGACCGGCTGTTCCAGCATATTCGCGGACTTGTGCGGGTCTCGGATGATTGGCTTGAATTCGTCGGTCATAATCATCGAGAATACGGCATTGGCTCTACGGTATGCGCGAATGGCATGAAGATATAAGAAAACCTCCACGCACCCGGAAGAGGCCACTTACCCTTGCTGCATTCCTGCCCTGGGGGAGTTGGGTGACGTACCGCCACGCGGAGGCAAAGACCAGTGTACACCATGCCCGGACCGAACCGCGCCGCAAGCCGCACGAACCGCAGCGCAACCCGCGCCACAGGCCGCGCACGAACCACACAGACCATGCCATGATCCGTGGAGCAGCCAGCCCCACGACCAGCGACACAGGGAAATCAAACGTCAAAATGCCGCTTCCCCAAGAGCATCCCGCGTTAAGGAGGGCGGACGGGTATGCTTGATGAGGAATCGCACACGAATATTGTGTGTTTGTTTTAAGTTCGGAAGGTTGTTCTTATGACTGAAGCGGTGGAATATCCCGATCTGGTGGTCGTGGGCGCGGGCCTGTTCGGCCTGACCGTGGCCCAGCAGGCCGCGGAGAGGCTCGGCGTGCGCGTGGAGATCATCGACGTGCGCGACCACATCGGCGGCAACGCGTACAGCTACATGGACGAGGAGACCGGCGCGGAGATCCACAAGTACGGCGCCCACCTGTTCCACACGTCCAACAAGCGCGTGTGGGACTACGTGAACAGGTTCACCTCGTTCACGAACTACGTGCACCGCGTGTACGCCACGCACGACGGCGAGGTCTACCCCCTGCCGATCAACCTGGGCACCATCAACCAGTTCTTCCGCGCGCACTACACGCCCGCCGAAGCCAAGGCGCTCGTGGCCGAGCAGGCCGGCGAGCTGGCGGGCAAGGATCCCCAGAACCTCAACGACAAGGGCATTTCGCTGATCGGCCGCCCCCTGTACGAGGCGTTCATCAAGAACTACACGGGCAAGCAGTGGCAGACCGATCCGAAGGACCTGCCAGCGGGCATCATCAACCGCCTGCCGGTGCGCTTCAACTACGACAACCGCTATTTCAAGGACACGTGGGAGGGCCTGCCGGCCGACGGCTACACCGCGTGGATGGAGCGCATGATCGACGATCCGCGCATCCATGTGACCCTGGAGACCGATTTCTTCGACGGGTCCCAGCCGTACAACAAGGCGGCTTTGGCCGCGGCCGGCGTGCCGGTGGTGTACACGGGCCCGGTGGACCGCTACTTCGACTACTCACTGGGCGAGCTCAAGTGGCGCACGGTCGACTTCAAGGAGGTGCGTTACGACGAGGGCGACCATTTCGGCTGCCCGGTGATGAACTTCTCCGACGCGGACGTGCCGTACACGCGCGCGATCGAGTTCAAGAACTTCAATCCGGAGCGCGCCGCCTCGCAGAATCCCGACAGGACCGTGGTATGGGAGGAGTACAGCCGTTTCGCCGAGCGTGGCGACGAGCCGTACTATCCGATCAACACCGAGGCCGACAAGGCGCTGTACGCGAGGTACGAGGAGCTCGCGAAGGCCGAGCCGAAGACGGTGTTCGGCGGCCGTTTGGGCACGTACAAGTACTACGACATGCACAATGTGATCGATACCGCGTTGACCGCGTACGAGGAACAGGTCGAACCCCTTCTCAAGAAGTGACGATACGCATCGTTTCCAAATCGTAATTAAAAATCCCCAATCCACCGACGGTAGATTGGGGATTCCTCATATCAGGCGAACTAAAAATCAGGCGCGCCACACATCCTTGCCAGCTGCCTTGGCGGCGGCGACATCGGCGTCAAGCTGCTCTTCGCTGCCTTCGACCTCGCCCTTGATGAACTCCTCCACCAAGCGGCGGGCCTCGCCATCCTCGTGCTGCACGGCCGGCGACTTCATGAAATAGGAGCTCGGAGCCAGAATCGGGCCGGCCAGATGACGGTCGAGCGCGATCTTGGCGGCACGCACGGCATCGATCACAATACCGGCGGAATTCGGGGAATCCCACACCTGCAGCTTGTATTCCAAGCTCAGCGGCACATCGCCGAACGTAGTGCCTTCAAGACGCACGAACGCGAACTTGCGGTCGTCAAGCCATGCCACGTAATCGGACGGACCGATATGCACGTTATGCGGATCCATATCGTGCGGCACCACGGAAGTGACGGCGCGGGTCTTGGAAATCTTCTTGGATTCCAGGCGCGAGCGCTGCAGCATGTTCATGAAGTCCATGTTGCCGCCCACGTTGAGCTGGTACGTGCGGTCCAGACGCACGCCACGATCCTCGAACAGACGGGCGAGCACGCGGTGCGTGATGGTGGCGCCGACCTGGGACTTGATATCGTCGCCGACGATCGGCACACCGGCGTCACGGAACTTCTGAGCCCATTCCGGATCGGATGCGATGAACACCGGCAGGCAGTTCACGAACGCGCATCCGGCGTCCATGGCGGCCTGGGCGTATGCCTTGTCGGCCTGCTCGGAACCGACCGGCAGGTAGGAAACGAGCACATCGACCTTCTTGTCGCGCAGCACCTGGGCCACGTCGACCGGCTCGGCGTCGGACTCTTCGATCATCTGGCGATAGTATTCACCCAGACCATCGTTGGTCGGGCCGCGCAGCACTTCGACGCCCAGATTCGGCACGTCGGCGAATTTGATCGTGTTGTTCTGCGACGCTTCGATGGCTTCAGACAGATCCTTGCCGACCTTCAGCGCGTCCACATCGAATGCGGCGACGAATTCAATGTCACGCACGCGATATCCGCCGAAATTGTTGTGCATCAGACCGGGAATCTTATCCTCGTCCTTCGTGTCTTTGTAGTATTCAACGCCCTGCACCAGCGAAGAAGCGCAATTGCCAACGCCAGCGATAGCTACACGAATGCTCATCTGTAAACGACTCCTCTGTTATATATATGCATATATGCGTTTCACAGGTACCAAATTTCAAGCATACCTGCGAAACAGCGAAAAGGCACCTGAAAAACTGATAAAACCCTGAAAATAAGCCGATATTGAGACAACGATCCACAAACTGTCGATTTGTAAAAGAGCTGCGCAAAAAATGCCCTCCCAAGGGCAAACTCACCCCATTTTCACCTGATTTCTCAAGTCAATCAGCTACGGTGGAACCTATGGTTTCACATACACGAAGCGTAAGCTCACGCTCAAGAAGCGCCCGCAGCGGCGGCGCCGGCAGCAATCGCAGCAACGCATCCCATAGCGCGCCCAAGCCGCAGAACCACGGATCGCACCGCGCCAACGGACCTCAGAAAAAGCAGAACAAGCGCAAGCATCTCGTGCTGAAGTGGGCACTCGGCATCTTCGCAGCGCTGCTCGCGGCAGGAATCGGCCTGTTCGCATACATGTATATCACCACGGAAATCCCCGAACCGGAAAAGTTCGCCCTCGCCGAAAAAACCACCGTCTACTATGCCGACGGCACTACGGAAATTGGCAGCTACGCGGAACAGAACCGCGAAATCATCGACTGTGCGGTATTGCCGGATTATGTGGGCAATGCCATCGTCGCGTCGGAAGACCGTTCCTTCTACACCAACAAGGGCATCGATCTGTATGGCATCGCGCGAGCGCTGTATACGAATCTGACCACAGGCAGCCGTCAGGGCGGTTCGACCATCACCCAACAGTATGCGGAACGCTACTATTTGGGCGAAACCACGTCGTATTCCGGCAAGCTGAGGGAAGCGTTCCTGGCCATCAAGATCGCGCAGGCACAAGATAAGAGCCAGGTGCTATGCAATTACATGAACACGATTTATCTTGGTCGTGGCGCATATGGCATTCAGGCGGCGGCGAAGGCGTATTTCAACAAGAACGCCAGCGATCTGACCTTGTCGGAAGCCGCCATGTTGGCCGGTATCATTCCGGCGCCGAGCTCATGGGATCCGGCCGTCAATCAGGAACAGGCCGAAAAGCGATATGACCGCGTGCTCAGCATCATGAAGGAAGACGGCTACATCACCGCCCAGGAGAAGAAGGAAGCGCAGTTCCCTGCCGTGGCGGAAATACAGCAGAGCAACCAGATGGCCGGCGCGAACGGGTATCTGCTGACCACGGTGAAGAACGAACTGGTCAATTCCAAGGCGTTCACCGCCGATGATCTGGAAACCGGCGGCTACAAGATCGTCACCACGCTCGACAAGGACATGCAGGACGAGATTCAGCAGGTCGGCGACACCCGACCGGAGGGCATGCCGGAAAGTATTCAGGTGGGCGGTATTGCGGTCGATCAGAAGACCGGTTCCGTGAAAGCCATGTATGCGGGCAACGATTACCTCACCAAGCAGCTCAACAACGCCACGCAGGCCACGTTCGAACCGGGTTCCACCATGAAGCCGTTCGGCTTGCTGGGAGCCGCGCAGGAGGGTGTGAATTTCAACACCATCTTCAACGGCAATTCCGGCCTGACGTTTGAAACGACGCCGGGAACCACCGCGCAGGTGCCGAACGCGTTGAACACCAATTACGGGTATATCAACCTCTATCAGGCGACCGCGAATTCGGTGAACACGGTGTTCATGGAGGTCAACAAGCACCTCGGCGCCGCGAATCTCGCCAAGATCGCGCATCAGGCGGGCATTGAGGAAGACATCGCCGAAGACACCACCTACAACATTCTGGGCATCAACGGCATTACCGTGTGGGATCTGGCGCAAGGCCACTCCACCATTGCGAACGATGGCGTGAAGAACACGCTGCACATCGTCGACACGGTGCTCACGTCCGACGGTTCGAAGGAGCTGTACAAGACGGCTCAGGAGAACCAGCAGGTGTTCGATGCGAACGATTGCCATCTGGTGCAGAAGGCCATGCAGGGCACCACCACGTATGGCACCGCGGCTGGCGTTTCGACACGTCTCGGACGTCAGGTGGCCGGTAAGTCCGGTACCGCAAACGACGAGAAGGCCGCTTCGTTCGTGGGCTACACGCCGCAGCTGCTCAATGTGTGGGCCATTTGGAATCCTGCGGAAGACGGCAGCGCGCAGGAAGTGCCATCGTTCGCAGGCTATGGCGTTTCCTCCACGGGCTACCCGTCACATCTGTTCGAGGAGTTCATGTCGCTCGCATTGCAGAATCAGGAGGTGCTGACCTTCACCGAACCGACCGACAACGGCAAGATCGGCGGCCCGGACGGCACATGGGGCACCGGCGCGCAGAAGACCGAGACACGGCAGAATCAGGAGATGCCGAAGGCCGAAGAGAACACCGAGCAGACCACACCCGATCCTACGCAAAACAGCGATCAGAACAGCGGCGGTAACGGAGACGGCGGCAACTCCGGAGACGGCGGAGACGGCGGAGACAGCGGCAATAACGGCGGAGACAACTCCGGGGACGGCGGCAACGGCGGCAACAGCAGTGGCGACAACTCCGGAGACGACCAGTCAAACGGAGCCCAATAACCGTCGCAACGACCGTCGGCGGCAGGCAAGACACCCACTCATTGACGGCAACCGACGCCAGCCGGAACGGCAACCGGCAAAGCAACCGCAAAAAACATTGTGGCGGCAACGAATACCATCGTTGCCGCCACAATGCGTATCAGCATCCTCCAATCACCGGATCGCCATGGCAGACGCCCCCGGACGGTCAGTCGTCTGCCATATCGCGATTTTCATCGCTGCAATCCTACTTATGCAATCGTAGGGCGGTGATTTTCGCGCCGTCATGCGCCGAAGCCGAGATGCGTACGATCGCAGCGTCGTCAGCATTGTCGTTTTCTCCGGTATTCTCAATATTTTCCGCGGTTTCCGCAGTTTCTGCGGCATCCGGCAGCGGATACACGTCGATTGCCGTGGGATCGCCGTCGATGCGACGATGCTCGCCACGCTGCAATGGCAGGCCGTCGAGCGTCACTTCATACGCCGCGTTTTCACCGTCGCTTTCCGCGGAATCGGCAATCACCTCGATTTCCAAACGATGCGCCTGACCACGCCCGCGCATCGCATACTGGAATTCGCCACCAGCCAACGCGCGACGCCAATGCAACGTGCCGTCGGCACCCATCATGTCGTTATCGCCCGAATACCGATGATCGATTTCCGATTGCTGCTGACCGCATGCGATGGTGTCGACAACGGTCTGCTCGCTAGCGGCCTGACGCGCATCGATATCGGCCAGTTGCGCGCGCAACGCACACACGTTGCCATCGTCGGCAACCGGCAGATACACGGAATACCGGCAGCCATGCATACTGCTGAACTCATGCATGTCGAACAGCATGGTACGGCCGGAAACGTCCGTCGCGGCAACGGTGAGGCCATGCACGTACGGTCTGGAAACCTGCGCGCACGCCTTGACCGGATTGCCGTTGATGATCGGCATGGATATGAGCGGACGCAACGGACCGGTGGCAATATGACTCATACGGCCGGCGTCCGCGAATTCGCCGTCCATATCGTCGCTATCCGAAGCCAGCGCCATCACCTTCGGCCCCTTCATGAAACTGACCCAAGGCGAACCGTCCGGCATACGCTCGACGGTGATCCGCGGCCGCAACCGCATCACCACTTCCGCAACGCCGTTCCAGCGCAGACGCAACGGCAGATATCCTTCGGGAATATCGTTGGTGCGTGCCGGATCAAGCGTGCAGACGGCGCAGGTGGCTTCCATCACGCCGTAATGCTCCGCCCACCACGGACGGCGCAGAAACAGCGTGGTTTCCCGCAAACCACCGGGAGTATCGGGAACATGCTCGGCCGTGGATTCCAATGTGAACGTCACCGTGTAATCGACGCCATCCTCAATGCGAGCGGCGCGCTGCGTGATGCGCAGACCCTGCTCCGGGCAGTCGAAGGTGGAATCGATGTACAGATTGACCAGCAGGCGCGTAGCTTCCGCCTCGGCATTGTTTGAAACGGTATTGCCCGTCTCGGCGGCAGAACTGGCAAAACCAGCAGCAGCCGAATCAGCCGAATCAGCCGAATCCTGCGCAGCCGGCCGCTGCAGCGCGTAAATCAATCGTCCATATCGGGCGTGATTCTCCAATCCCGAACCGACGCAACACCAGAAGCATTCCTGAGGTGTGGAATAGGCACGATAATGCTGCGATCGCATCGGCGTGAAATACACGAATCCCGGCTGCTTCGGATTGATGGTGGACAGCAGGTGATTTTCCAGCACCCGCTCGTAGAAGTTGATATAGTCGGCGCTGCCGGAACGCAGCCACAGTCGTTCCGCAAGTTTCGACATGTTGTACGAATTGCAGGTTTCCGGGCCTTCTCGCGATTCGATCATGGATGAAAAATCGTCCGTCGGGTGGAAATGCTCGGACACGGAATGCGCGCCGATGCTTACGGAACGGTGATGTACCACGGAATCCCAGAAGGTGTTAGTGGCGGCGTCGGCCTGTTCATCGTTGCAAATCGCGCCCAAACGTTCCCATCCAAGCACTTTGGGAATCTGCGTGTTGGCGTGCATGCCGGTGAGCACATCCTCGCCTTGCGCCAGCGGGTCGAAGATGGCGTGGTCTTTGAAGCGGTCGGCCATCACATGGTAGCGCTCCTCGCCGGTACGCGCGTACAGTTCGGCGAACGATTCGCACATGCCGCCGAATTCGCTCACCAGAATCCTGTCGAAGGTCTCGTCGTCCAGCGGCTCCGCGGTGAGGGACCACCAATCGGCCAGATCAAGCACGACGGTACGTGCCAGCTGCGAAGTCTGTTCATCGATAGAAGCAAAATCGGCCCATGTATCCAACAAACCGGCGAACGTTTTGTGAACGTTGTACATGGGCACCCATGCGTCGTTCATCGAGAAATTCTGCGATTCAACATCGCCTGCGGCAAGGCGCCCGAACACGGTGCGGGAATCAGGCACACCACCCACATACCCGCGCATCACAGCATCGCCGGCAAACGACTGCTGGCATTCATGCCATGACCGCACCACGGTGGCGGCGCGGTCGATGAACGGTTGCGGATCGTCTGCGACTTGCGCGAATCCGACGCAAGCCGACAGATAATGCCCTGCGATATGGCCGTCAAGCCCCGTTTCCTCCCAATTCGGGTACGACGTTACCGGATTGCCGTCGGCATCGGTCGGCTGCGGCAGTCCCGCCTCCCTGCGGAAGGGATATAGCAGGCGATCGACGTCGAGATCAAGCAGGTACCGCGCGCCGGCCTGTTGAGCGTCAAAATGTTCTCCTGGCAGTAGCCTCACCTGCTGTAGAGGGACCCGTTCGAGAATATGCGAAGTCATATGCGCGCTCCTTTGCGTCGTCTACATACGTGTATCGAATACGTGTACAAACGTTTTTTACGAGAATACAGAACAAGGCCGCCACCGTGGGGAGGAGCCACGCCGACGGCCTTGTTCTATGCACCAAACGGTGCGGTTATCGAAGGAAGGAAAACAAGGTTCAATTATGGATTTTCAATTACGGATTGTTTGATCAGGCGATGAAGTTGGGCTTTACTTCATGCCGGTCATGGCGATGCCTTCGACGAAGCGCTTCTGCACCAAGAAGAAGACCACCAGCAGCGGCAGTGCGGAGATCAGGGCGCCTGCCATCACCACGCCGTACGGGGTGACGGAGGAACCGTGGCCGGTCAGCATTGCGAGGCCTGCGGTGATGGTGCGGGTCTCCGGCTTGGAAGTCATGATCAACGGCCAGAGCAGGTCGTTCCAGTTGCCCATGAAGTTGAACATGCCCACGGTGAGGATGGCCGGCACCGCGTTCGGCAGGATGATCTGCGCGAAGATGCGGAATTCGCCTGCGCCATCGATGCGGGCCGCGTTGTCGAGGTCCTTCGGAATGGAGATGAAGAACTGGCGCAGCAGGAAGATGCCGCCGACGTCGGCCATACGCGGGATGATGATGCCCCAGTAGCTGTTGATGAGGCCCATGTTGGCGAGCAGCTTGTACACCGGGATGAGCAGGGCCATGCCCGGGATCATCATGGTGGCGATCAGCACGCCGAGCAGCAGGCCACGGCCCTTGAAGTTCACACGGGACAGGCCGTAGGCGGCCAGGGAGTCGAAGAACACGGAGATGATGGTCACGGCACCGGCGAAGATGACGGTGTTGAGCATTTCTCGGCCGATCGGCAGACGTTTGAACAGCGACTGGTAGTTTTCAAGGGTGAACTGGCTCGGAATGAGCTTCGGCGGCCAGGTCTGCGTGATGGCGTTCGGGGTGAACGACACCAGCACGACGATCAGCAGCGGGAAGATCATCAGGATGGTGATGAGGATCAGTGCGAAGTAGCTGAAGCCCAGGCCGATGCGACGCTTGCGGGTCGCCTGCTTGCGAAGACGCTCGTTTTCGGCGTTGATGAGGGCATTCTCTTGCTCTTGTGCGGAAAGAGTCGCGGTGCTCATGCGATTTCCTCCTTCTCATGCTTGTTGTTGGTGTACAGCTGGATGAGGCCCACGATGAGCGTCATGATCAGCAGCACGTACGACAGTGCGGATGCGTAACCGAGCTTGCCGTTGCCGAATGCCTCGGTGTAGATGCGGTACACGATGGTTTCGGTGGCGCGTGCCGGGCCGCCGGAGGTCAGGATGAAGACCTGATCGAAGACCTGGAAGGAACCGATGAGGCCGAAGATGACCACATAGTTGAAGGTCGGGCGCAGCGCCGGAAGGGTGATGTAACGGAACTTCTGCCATGCGGAGGCGCCGTCGAGGGAAGCGGCCTCATACAGTTCGGCGGAGATGCCCTGCAGACCTGCGAGGAAGATGACCATGAAGTAGCCGAAGTTTTTCCACACGGTGATGAAGACGATGGCCGCCATGGCGGTTTCGCGGGTGCCGAGCAGATCGACGTGCGCGATGCCGGTCAGCTGCTGGATCCAGTACGGAACCAGGCCTAGCGACGGGGAGAGGATGAACTGCCATGCGATGGCGGCGACGGTCAGGGAGATGACGAACGGCAGGAACATGCAGGTACGGAAGAATCCGACGAACTTGAGGTCCTTGCGGTTGAGCAGCAGTGCGAACGCGAGTGCGACGATCACGACGATCGGAGCGTAGGCCACTGCGTAGACGAGGGTGTTCTTGACGTCGGTCCAGAAGTCGGCGCTTTGGAACAGCTTGACGTAGTTGTCGAAGCCGACGAACTTGCCGGCGCGGTTGATGCGGTCGGAAGTCAGAGACGTGATGAACGTCTTGATTGCCGGATAGAAAACGAAGATTGCGAGAACGATGAGGGCCGGTGCGGTGAACAGCAGGCCGGTGCGCAGGTTGCGGGCCTGAATCGCCTTCTTGTTCTCCTTGGCCACTGCGGAATGCGCGGATCCTGGGGCGGCAGTTGCTTGTGCCATTATCTCCTCCTTAATGCCACCAGGGATGTGTTTTTAATACAGCAAAAGGCCACGTCGCTGGCGTGAGGGCCAGCACCGTGGCCTTTTGCTGGGGTGGTGAGCGGGTCAGGCCCGCTCACTTATGTTGATTGTAGGTGAATCCCGCTTCGCTTACTCGGCGTACTCGTCGAGGTAGCCCTGGATCTGGGATTCGGCGTCGTCCAGCAGGCTCTGGATGTCGTCGTCGGTGCGGGCGGTGTTGGAGGTCAGGGTGTCGACGGAGGCGGCGATGTCGCCGAAGCCGCCCTTGAGGCCTGCGATACCGATGAAGGACTTGCTGGTGTTCTCACCGATCTTGGCGATCAGCGGACGCTCGGAGAGCTCATCGGCGGTGACGGTGGTGTTGTTCGGCGGATAGGCGGAACCGAGGGACCAGGTCACCTGGTTGTCGTGGTTGTTGTAGAACTTGAAGAAGTCGTAGATGCCCTGCTTCTTAGCGGAGTCGCCAACCTGGGAGGTGACCCACCAGTACAGACCGGTGGAGCCGGTGTTGGAACCCTTGGTGCCGTCCGGGTACACATAGGTGCCGTCGCCGTTCGGAACCGGGAACAGGTCGTGGTTGATGCCCTTGTCGGTGGAGGCCTGATCCTCCCACGGTCCGACGATCACCATTGCGGACTGGCCGGATTCGAAGGATTCACGAGCAGCGGTCTCATCCATGCCGGACACGGAGTAGCCGCCCTTGTAGAAGTCACGCATCTTCTCGAGGAAGGCCTTGTTCTCCTTGGTGTTGATGGAGACCTTGCCATCGGTGGTGTAGATGCCGGAGCCGTTGCCCTTCAGGAACGGAGCCCAGCCGAGATCCGGCAAAGCGATGCCGTACTGGGAGCCATCGGACTTGGTGAGCTTCTTAGCGACTTCGAGCAGCTCATCCCAGGTCTGCGGGTAGTCGGCGTCGGTCAGGCCGGCAGCCTTCCACATGTCGGTGTTGTACCACACGGCGGTCGGCGCGTAGCCCATCGGGACGCCGCACTTCTCTTCGGAACCGTCGATGTTGAAGGTGATCTGGTCAACGACGTTCTCGATGTACTCATCGGTGCCGCTGTCCTTGTCGTCATAGAAATCGGTGACGCACTGGAAGGTGCCGTCGATGGACCAGCCTTGGCCATTGTCGGCGCCGGTGGTCACGAAGTCCGGGCCGTCGCCGGAGGTGACCTTGGTCACCATGGTCTCGCCGATGGTGCTCCACGGCTGCAGCTGGGCGTCGATCTCGTACTTGTCCTGGGACTTGTTGAAGTCGTCGACGATGGACTCGAGGGTCTTGCCATCGGCCTCAGAGAAGCCGTGCCACATCGTGATCTTGACCTTGCCGTCAGCGGTCGTCTCGGCGTCGTTGCTGCTGCCGCCGCAGGCGGACAGGCCGACGGGGGGCCTCATGTGTTTCCGAT
>OBWS01000841.1_pt1 | contig 16029 bp, 16 predicted proteins | sample 1495291 | NCBI WGS metagenome assembly OBWS01 (sample SAMEA2580090, study PRJEB22360) | human gut metagenome | biome: human gut; feature: human-associated habitat; material: faeces | place: Denmark | collected 2008/2010 | reverse complement strand
GGGAGGGAATGGTGGTGGTCTCGGCCCCGCCGGCGGCCTCGGCGTCTGCATTCTGGTGCTTTTCTTCGGCCTCAAGCCGAGTTCTCCGCCCGTTTCAACCATTCTCATTATTGTGGCCGTCATCGCCTGCACATCGATTCTGCAGGGGGCCGGCGGTCTGGACTGGATGGTGAAGATTGCCGAGCGGATGCTGCGGCGGTGGCCCAAAGCCATTACGTTCGTCGCGCCTTTTGTCTGTTCCTTCTTCGTGATCTTTGTGGGGACGGCCTACGTGGCTTTTGCGGTCTATCCGGTGGTGGCAGAATTGGCCACTCAGGCCCGCGTGCGCCCCGAGCGTCCGATTGCGGCTTCGGTCATCTCCGCGGGCATTGCCGTGGTGGCTTCGCCGATGAGCGCCGCAACTGCAGCGCTGGTGGCGTCGCTTTCGCCCTACAACGTGTCGCTTCTTGACATCCTTATGATCTCGGTGCCGGCCTTCATCATTGCCACTGCCGCAACCTGCCTTTCGGTTTATTGGCGCGGCACGGAGCTCGAAGATGATCCCGAATTCAAGCGCCGCGTTGCCGAGGGCGACTTTGAGGATCTGGTCCTCTCGCGCACGGACGACAAAAATGCGAAATCATCGGGCCTCAATAAGGTGCGTCTCTCGGTCGCCATTTTCGCGATGGGTGTGGCGGTTGTGCTGCTCCTGGGCTTTTTCAAAGGGCTTTTGCCGACATGGACGACGCCTGACGGCCGTACCAGCACGCTGCCGATCCCGTCGCTTATTCAGATGGTGATGCTCGCCTGCGGCCTCTTCATCATCGTGGCCTGCAAGATTCCGCCGCACAAATTCGCCGACGGCTCGGTTTTCCGCGCCGGTCTCATCGGCGTGGTGGGTGTTTTCGGCATCTCCTGGCTGACCGGGACGTTCTTTGACGGCTATCACGACCAGTTTGTGTCGCTCTTTAAGACCATGGCTGAATCGACGCCGCTCCTCTTCGGACTCGTGCTCTTTTTCTTCTCAGCGGTGATTCTCAGCCCGTCGGCAACCGTGGTAGCGCTCATGCCGCTCGGCGCAGCCATCGGCATCCCGCCCCTCCTTTTGGTGGCGCTTTACCCGGCAACCTGCGGTGATTTCCTCATTCCGGGCGGCGCACAGATCGGCTGCTGTTCGTTCGACCGTACGGGTACGACGCATTTGGGCAGCTGGGTGCTCAACCACTCCTATCTCCTGCCGGGATGCGTGCATGTATTCACGGGCGTAGCTGCCGGCTATGCCATCTATTGCATGCTCTAGGTACTGCAAAAGCGGTGGTAGGGCTAGTTCTTTCGCATTGAGATCTTCTAGAATTACCGCCGCTAAAGGTGCCGAAAGCCTGCCGCAGAGGCAGTTTCCGGCACCTTTAGCTCGCACAAATACCACCAATTATCAAAAGCATCATGGAAATGGATCTCTCTATTTGGCTTCAGCTGGCCGTCGTGCTTGTCTGTGTGGCCGTCGGCGGCCGCTTGGGCGGCGTCGGCCTCGGCGCAGCAGGCGGTCTCGGCGTCTGTATTCTTGTTTTGGGCATGGGCATTCAGCCGGGGTCTCCTCCGACCAGCGTCCTGCTCATTATTACGGCAGTGATTGCCTGTACGTCTGTTCTGCAGGGTTCGGGCGGTCTGGATCTGCTGGTGCGCTGGGCCGAGAAGCTCCTTCGCAAGTGGCCTCGAGCCATTACCTTCGTGGGGCCCTTCGTCTGTTCCTTTTTCGTGATGCTGGTGGGAACGGCCTATGTGGCCTTCGCCGTCTATCCGGTGGTGGCCGAAGTGGCCGCCTCGGCCAAGGTTCGTCCTGAACGTGCTGTGTCGGCCTCAGTGATCTGCGCTGGCATCGGCGTGATGGCTTCGCCCATGTCCGCGGCCATGGCCGCTATGGTGGGCATCATGGCGACCCAAGGCGTGGCCTTCTGGCAGATTCTGGCGGTGACCGTCCCAACCTTCCTCCTGACGATCTGTGTGACGGCGCTTTCCGTTTTCTGGCGCGGCGCTGAACTCGAGGATGATCCTGAATTCAAACGTCGTCTGGCCAACGGTGACTACCAGTGGCTCGCTGGGGTAACCGAAGGCGAAAAGAAGTTCGAAGAGAAGCCCTTCGCCCGCCGCGCAGTGGCCATTTTCCTCATCGGCATCCTTGTTTCGATCTGCGTGGGTTCCATTCCGGGTCTTCGCCCGGCATGGGAAGCCGCCGGCAAGGTTTCACAGCTTCCGATCCCGTCGCTCATTCAGATGGTGATGCTGGCTACGGCTTTCTTCATCATCATGCTTTGCCGCGTGCCGCCTGAAAAGTTTGCTTCCGGTTCGGTCTTCCGCTCCGGTCTGATCGGCGTTGTCGGCGTCTTCGGTATTGCCTGGTGTACGGGGACGTTCTTTGACCTGCACACGAAGCTGCTCGCTGATGTCTTCTCGGGCATTGCTCAGAGCGCGCCTTTCGTTTTCTGCGTTGCTGCATTCCTCGCTTCCAGCGTGATCTTTTCGCCGACAGTATCGACGACGATCATGATGCCGCTGGGGCTGAAGTTTGGACTCCCGCCGGAATTCCTGATCGGCACATGGGCCTGCTGCTACGGGGACTTCCTCATTCCGGGCGGGGCGCAGATCGGCTGCACGGCCTTTGACCGTACGGGGACCACTCGCCTCGGCACACTGGTCATCAACCACTCTTATCTGCGTCCGGGCGTCGTCTTCGTCGTAAGCGGCACGCTGATCGGCTGGTGCATCTCGAAGCTCGTCTTCTAAAGCAGAACACGCGTCTTCCGTTTTTTTTCTGAAAGGTCCGCGCCCGACGTGCTCAATCGGGCGGCGGACCTTTTCCTATTTTGCGTGGGCGCTGATCGATTGCCTTAGTTCGACTTGGGCAGGAGGGCTTCGATTAACTCCGCCTCCAGTTGGAGCAGCGTGGCGTCGTCATGCAGCGCTTCGCCGTCAATGAGAAAGACGTCTTCGGCGCGTTCGCCGAGCGTAGCGAGCTTGGCGGTCTGCAGATTCACGTCGTACTTGGCAAGGACTTTGGAGATGGCATAAAGCAGTCCCAAACGGTCGGTGGCGACGATATTGAGGATGAAAGCTCGCCCGGATTCGTCGGGCTGAATTTGCACCGAAGGACGAGTGGGAAAGTGCCGCGAACGGCGGGAAAGCCGGCATTTCGGCGCCGGCGGTAAGGGCTTTCCGTTGGTCAGGGCGGCAGCGAAGTCCCGTTCGAGCTTTCTCAGACTGTCGGTCGAAGCGAACTTCGCGAAGGCGTCGTTAGCCACAAAGGTGTCGAGCGCCCAGCCGTGAGAGGTAGTGTGAATGCGCGCATCGACCACGGAGAGGCCCGATTTGCCGAGAAAGGCGACTGCCCGCAGGAAAAGTCCCTTGGTGTCGGGCAGATAGAGAAGCACGATGAGGCTGCCTTCGGCCGTGCCGCGTTTGACTCTGACGACGGGATCGGGGCTGTCCGCACGTTCGGCGAGCATCTCAGCATGCCAGGCGATTTCTTCGGCCGAATGACGCATGAAGTAGACAAGATTGAGTTCTTTCCAAAACTTTTCGCGCGTAGCGTCCGTGACGCCGTGCACAAGGGCCGCAGCCCGCGCACGGCGGTCGTCGATAATGCTGGTGACGGACTTCTCGGCTTCGGAGCCGTTGAGCCGCTCAACGGCCGACTTGTAGAGCGTCTCCAAGAGACCGGCTTTCCAGGGCGTCCAGACCTTGGGGGAGGTTGCCCGAATGTCGGCGGTGGTGAGGAGGTAAAGGGCATCCAGGCGCTCTTTGGTGCCGACGAGTTCAACGAAGCGTTCAACCACACTCGGGTCCGAAATATCTTCCTTTTGCGCCACTCGGCTCATGACGAGGTGTTTGAGCACGAGAAAGTGGATGAATTCTCGGTCGGGCTCGGAAAGCCCGAAACGCTTGCAGAATGCATCCGACTTTTCTGCGCCGATCACTTCATGACCGCCGCCCAGTCCCTTGCCGATGTCATGGAAAAGGCCCGCGACGATCAGCCGCCACGAATTCGGCAGCGCCGTCATGAGCTGGGTACAGAGGGGATATTCATGCGCGTGCTCGCTGCGGCGCAGGCGGCAGAGGTTTTTGACCACGAGCAGCGAATGTTGGTCGACCGTATAGATGTGATAAAGGTCGTGCTGCATCTGTCCGACCACGTGACGCCAGGCCGGCAGCATGCGCCCGAGAATCGCCCAGGCATTCATCATCACGAGGGCGTCATCCGCGCCTTTTTCGAGCTTCAGAATCTCGAGAAAGGTTGCTTGGTTTCGCAGGTTGTCGCGGTAGGCGGGGCCGATTTCAGGAGCAGCATGCCAAAGCGCTCGCAAGAGCCGCGTTGAAAACCGCGTAAGCTCGGGATGCGTAGCAAACACCAGAAAGGTGCGCAAAATGGCATTGGGATCCGTTTCGTAGATATTCTCGGCCACAATGTCCATTTCGTCGCCGCGAGCCAGAAAGGCGGATTCAAGCCGCAGCGGCGTGGCTCTCGAAGAGCCGCCGAACAGACGGTCGGAAATGGTTTGCAGCTGAATAATCGACATCTGCACGACGGATTTGGCGTGCCAGTAGTAGCGCTTCATCAGCGCTTCGGAGGCCCGCATGAGCCCTGTTGCCCGGTAGCCGAGGCGGCTGGCTAATTCCTCCTGAACATCGAAGAGAAGCCGGTCTTCATCGCGTTTGGCAAGCAGATGAAGTTCGATGCGGATCGTTTTCAGGAATTCGTAGCACTGCCGGATGGTGTGCATTTCGCGCTCGGTAATGAGATCCGCGCGGTGCATCGCCTCCACGCTGTCGGCTAAACCGGCGGCTCGAGCGCACCAGAGAAAGACCTGCAGATCGCGAAGGCCGCCCGGAGATTCCTTCAAATTGGGTTCGAGCGCATAGGGCGTATCGTCGAATTTCTGATGCCGGCGCTTGAGTTCGAGCATTTTGTCGCGAAAGAACGCTCGGGCGTCGAGCGCCGCGAAGAAGTCGTCCTTGGCGTCGTAATAAAGGCGGGCGCTGCCAAGCAGGAGCCGCGATTCAAGATAGGTTGTGGCGATAGAGACGTCTTTGCCGGCTTCGACGGTGAATTCGGTGCGGGTTCGGACCGCTGCGCCCACCGTGAGTCCGAGCTCCCACAGAGCGGAAAGAAAGGCCGTGAGGTGTTCTGCGAGTATCGGATCTTCGCCAGCTTCATCTTCAAGGAGCACCAGCAGATCAATATCGGAATAGGGAAAGAGCTCTCGTCGTCCGAATCCGCCCACTGCTTCGATGGCTAAACGGTCTGTCGGCAGCTCAGCGAGTTCCGCAAGAGACTTCACCGCAGCGTCGAGCAGGGCGGAGTGACTCCTCAGATAGTCGTCCGTGGAGCGATGCTCGCGCCACGCTTGGGCAAGACGCTCTCGGGCGGCTTGAAAAGTGCGCACGACGCCGGCAACAGCATCAGAAGGCAGTTCGTAGGGCATAAGGGCAGGATCGGTGAGAAGCGGTTGGATGCCTAAAGGATAAGAAAAAGGCGGCCGCCGCGCTTCATGCGCTGACGAGCCGCCTTGATCAGGATCTGGCCGAATGCGGCAGACCGCTGAGTTCGTTTAGAGGTTTTCCGGGAGATGCCAGCCCTTCACAAAGGCCGGAGGCGGCAGCGTGCCTTTGCTCACTGTAAGCACGTCGTAGCCCGTTTCAGTCACCAGCACCATATGCTCCCACTGTGCGGAAAGCGAGTGATCCTTGGTGACAACCGTCCAGCCGTCATTGAGCATCGTGACGCCGTAGCGGCCGGCGTTCACCATGGGTTCAACCGTGAAGACCATGCCCGGTTCAAACTTGGGCGTCGGACGGTTGACGGGGAAATGGTTGACGTGGGGTTCTTCATGGAAGCCCTTGCCGATGCCGTGACCGCCGTAGTCGCGCACAACTGAGATGCCGTTGGCGTCGGCGTAAGCCTGGCAGGCACGGCCGATGTCGTTGAAGCACCCGCCCGGACGGACGGCGTCGATGCCGGCCCACATGGTGCCGAAGGCCAGATCAACCAGACGTTTGCCGGCGATGGTGGGTTTGCCGATCACGAACATGCGCGAAGTGTCGCCGTGGTAGCCGTTCTTGATGCTGGTGACGTCGATGTTGACAATGTCGCCCGCCTTGAGGATCTTTTTGTCGCTCGGGATCCCGTGGCAGACCACGTGATTGATCGAAATGCAGGTAGTGGCGGGGTGGGGCGTCATGCCCGGAGGGCATTAGCCGAGACAAGCGGGAATGCAGCCCTGAACGTTGACGGTGTAGTCGTAAGCAAGACGATCGAGTTCGCCCGTGGAAACGCCGGGTTTGACGAAAGGCGTGAGGTAGTCGAGAAGTTCGGCGGCAAGGCGGCCCGCAATCCGCAGACCGGCAATGTCTTCGGGCGTTTTAATGGAAATGGACATGATTGGAAAGCAAACTCCGGCATCAGGCGGCAAACGATTGAAGCTGCCGTATGGGCTGCGGAGAAAATGAATGTGTCGGCAGTCCGCTGCTCTTTATCTGAGAGAGGCGGACGCTTAATGATTTATGTTGATCAGCGCTGCCGCAGGAGACTAAAGCCTGCCGCCGCAGCGTCAATGTTCGCGATTTTACTGCGCTCAAGATATTTTTCGGCAAAACTAAGGCGCCGCTCATCTATGCCTCAGCACATCCTAATTGATGCTTTCTAAACTGAACCTCAACCAGATAGGAAAAATGTTTGCAGCTGCTTTTTCCCCGGCGGCTCGAACACTCCTGCGACACATATTGTTCATAGAGAGGTTTCACCATGAATATCCGCACTGCTCTCTTCGCACTCTCGCTTGCTGCTGCTCTCCCGCTCGCTGCTCAGGCCGCCTCGGGCGCCGCGCCCCAGGGTTTTGATGCTCCCGCCGCTGCGCAGACTTCGCAGGACAAGGCGCCGCAGGGCTTTGGTCCCACGACGCCGACCACGGTTGAGAATGTGATCAAGAACGGCGCTGATGATGAGTACGTCATCCTTCGCGGGCGCTTTACGAGCCACATCAAGAGTGACAAGTATGAGTTCCAGGACGAGGCGGGCGGCGTCATTACTGCAGAACTCGACCACGACCGCAACTGGTCAATGGTTCATCGCGGCAAGCTCATGGAGATCCGCGCCAAGGTTGACCGTGATTGGAACAGCACCAAGCTCGATGTGAAGAGCGCCAAGCCCTTGGAATAAAGGCTCGGAATGAAAAAAGTCGATAAACGGCTTGAATTCCTTTAACTGCGCCCGTAAAATTGCGCGCTTGATTCGGCTCGAGGTGATCTGCTTCGGGCCGGAACATTTCCATAAGCGCCCGGAAGCCTTGGTCGGCCCGGGTATGTACATTGCGCGCGGCCTGCGCCCGAGGTGCCGTTCATTCATCACTAGAAGAAGCGGTTCCTGCAGGTCGTGTCAGACTGACAAACCTTGGAGAAAATTCAAATGGTCAGCATGCGTGAAATGCTCGAAGCGGGTTGCCACTTCGGCCATCAGACTCGTTTCTGGAACCCGAAGATGGCCCAGTACATCTTCGGCTCCCGCAACAAGATTCATATCATCAATCTTGAAAAGACCGTCGTGATGTTCGACGAAGCGGTTAAGTTCGCTCGTCAGCTCGCGAGCCAGGGCGGCCGCATCCTCTTCGTTGACACGAAGCGCGGCGGACGTGAAATCGTTGCTCAGGAAGCGCAGCGCGCCGGCTGCTGCTGGGTTGACCAGCGCTGGCTGGGCGGCACGCTGACGAACTTCAAGACGGTTCGCGGCACGATCAAGCGCCTCAAGGACATGGAAGAGCAGCTCGAAGACGGCACCGCCGCCAAGCTCACGAAGAAGGAAGCGCTTGACTTCCAGCGTCACGTTGAAAAGCTCAACAAGTCGATCGGTGGCATCAAGGATCTCAATGGTCTTCCCGACGCCCTCTTCATCGTTGACGTGGGCTACCACAAGATCGCCGTTCAGGAAGCCAACAAGCTCGGCATTCCCGTGATCGGTGTTGTCGATACGAACGGCTCCCCCGACGGCATCGACTACGTCATCCCGGGCAACGACGACTCCTCGAAGGCCGTCCAGATCTACGCCGCCGGCATTGCCGACGCCGTGATCGCCGGCCGCGCTGACAGCGCCGTCGCCGCCGAAGGCGAAAAGGCCGCTGACGAAGAGTTCGTCGAGGTTGTTGAGGCCGCTCCGGCCGAAGCCCCTGCCGCGGAATAATTCCGCCGCGAGCTTCAAAGAGGAGTGCAGCGGACGCTGAAGACCGTTAGTGGGTTCGATGCGCCGCAGAACACTCCGACATGAGAAAGGGAGCTCGCACAAGAGCTCCCTTTTTTCTTAGAATTCTTTCGATTTTTTTCGTTCTCAATTTTGGAGTAACAGAACATGGCTGCTATTTCCGCCGCCCAGGTGAAGGAATTGCGTCTCAAGACCGACGCCCCGATGATGGAGTGCAAGAAGGCGCTTACGGAAGCCGATGGCGACATGGCCAAGGCTGAAGAAATCCTGCGCGTCAAGCTCGGCAACAAAGCCACGAAGGCTGCCAGCCGCGTGACGGCCGAAGGCGTCGTGGTGGTCTACGTCTCCGACGACAAGAAGCTCGGTGCGATCCTCGAAGTGAACTCCGAAACGGACTTCGTTGCGAAGAACCCCGAGTTCCTGCAGATGGCTCGCGAAGCCGTCAAGCTCGTCGCCGAAAAGAACCCGGCCGACGTCGCTGCGCTCCTCGAGCTTCCGCTCGGTGAAACCACGGTTGAAGGCGTCCGCAAGGCTCTCGTCGGCAAGATCGGCGAAAACATGACGTTCCGCCGCTTCGCCCGCGTCGAAGCTCAGGGCTTCATTGAACAGTATGTCCATGGCTCCCGTATCGGCGTTCTCGTCGACATGGTCGGCGGCAACGAAGAGCTCGCCCACGACATCGCCATGCACATCGCCGCCACCAAGCCGAAGGCTATCGACGAAACCGGCATCGATCACGCCCTGATCGACTCCGAACGCCGCATCGCCATCGAAAAGGCCCGCGAAGCCGGCAAGCCCGAAGCCATGCTCGAACGCATCGCCGAAGGCTCCGTCAAGAAGTTCCTCAAGGAAGTCACGCTCGTCAACCAGCCGTTCGTTAAGGACGACAAGAAGTCTGTGGCTGACCTCCTGAAGGCTGCCGATGCCAAGATCGCCTCCTACGTTCTCTACGTCGTGGGCGAAGGCATCGAAAAGCGTGTTGACGACTTCGCCGCTGAAGTGGCTGGCCCAGCGGGCTGCCGCTGCCAAGGCCTAATCGGGCTTGCGCTTTAAAGAAACGGATATCGATTCCCGCGCAGCGATTGGCGAAGGCCTGATGAACCGCGCTCGAGAGCGGTTTGGGAAGGGTCTTTAAACGCTAAAGAGGGAATCGCCTCGCGCAGCTCCTTACGGCTGCAAGGGATGGCTGAAAGTCTTTTCTCACCGCATGCACGGGCGTGGAGGATGACGCCAAAACAGCCTTCTTTGAATCTATGAGTGAGCGAAGAGGCTCCGCCAAACAAAGGCCGTCCAGCAATGGGCGGCTTTTGTTCGTTTTGTCGACGGCGTTTTGCTGCTTGGCCTAAAAAGACATATAGGTAAACCTCCTCACCGCGTATAATTTCGCCCAATGTCTGCAGAGCATGCTCTGCGGGTTAATGTGAAGGTGTGAGGAGAACAACAAATGGACGTACAGGCCAAGCCCTGCTACAAGCGCATTCTGCTGAAGCTTTCAGGCGAAGCCCTGATGGGCGAGGACAGCTTCGGCATCAACCGCGCAGTGCTGCAGCACATGATTGAAGAGCTCCGTACGGCGCTGGACCTCGGCGTACAGGTAGGCATCGTGGTGGGCGGCGGCAACATCTTCCGCGGCGTCGCACTCGGCGCTACCGGTATGGACCGCGCCACCGGCGACTACATGGGCATGCTCGCAACAGTGATGAACGCCATGGCGCTGCAGGACTGCTGCCGCAACAACGGCATTGAAGCCCGCGTGCAGTCAGCGCTGAACATCGAACAGGTCGCCGAACCCTATATCCGCGGCAAGGCGCTGCGTCATCTGCGTCTCGGCCGCGTTGTTATTTTCGCCGCCGGCACGGGCAATCCCTTTATGACCACGGATACGACCGCAGCGCTGCGCGGCGCGGAAGTGGGTGCCGATATCGTTCTCAAGGCCACTAAGGTCGACGGCATCTATACGGCTGATCCGAAAAAGGATCCGACAGCCACGATGTATGACGAAATCACCTTCGACGAGGCGTTGCGCAGCAATCTCAAGGTGATGGATGCCACTGCTTTCGCGCTCTGCCGCGAACAAGGCCTGCCGATCAAAGTCTTCAACATCAATAAGAAGGGCGCGCTTCGCCGCGTGCTCCTCGGCGAAAAGGAAGGCACGCTCGTTCATTCGTAATAGAGCCTTGCTACAATCCTTTAGCTAAGACATGGGCCGGAGACGATGTTTTCGGCCCATGTTCGCACCAGATTTCAATTTAATGCAGCGCTTTCATCCGCCGGCCTGAACCATTCAGCCGGGGAACAACGCGGCTTCACGGGACGGGGTCACGCCTTCGGGAAGATGAAGTTCATGTCAAGCCGGCGCTGCGGATCTCAGGAGAATCATTCATGACTGCTGCCGATGTCATCCAGCAGACCCAGCATAAGATGGGCGTAACTGTTGAGAAGCTTCGCGACGATTTCACGCGCATCCGTACGGGCCGCGCAAGCACGGGTCTGCTCGACAAGATTCGCGTCGACTACTACGGCTGCCCGACGCCCCTCAATCAGGTTGCTCAGGTGGGCGTGGGCGATGCGCATACCCTGACGGTGCAGCCGTGGGAAAAGAACATGGTGAAGGTTTGCGAAAAAGCGATTCGCGATTCGGACCTGGGTCTTAACCCGGCCACTTCGGGCGACACGATTCGCGTGCCGCTGCCTCCGCTTACCGAGGAACGCCGCCGCGAACTCACCAAGGTAGTGAAGGGGTTCGGCGAAGAAGCCAAGGTGGCTGTGCGCAATCTGCGCCGTGACGCCAATACGCAGCTCGAACGTCTGGAGAAGGATAAGGAAATCTCTGAAGACGATCAGCGCCGCTATGAAACCGAAATCCAGAAGCTCACGGATCGCTTTGTGGCTGAAATCGACAAGGTGATCGCCGAGAAAGATAAGGAAATCATGACGGTCTAATGCCGTATGGGACGCCGCAGTCAGCAACGTTCGTCATGACTGTCGGGGAGCCGCAGAGCGCGGGCGATCCAATGCCTAACGCTTTTTGCGGCTTTTCTTTTTTGCGACAAATGAACGCTTCGGAGCGGATGATGAGAAAAACCGCCGAATTCGTGCTGATGGCTGCGATGCCGGTGCTGCTTAATGCTTGTACGGCGGCGAGCGGTACTGCTCCGCTGTTGGGCGCAGACCGAGATGCTCACGGCTGCATCGATTCTGCAGAATACGTCTGGAGTGCGCTTCTTCAAATCTGTGAAAAATGAGGCCGCAGCCCATTAATACCTGTGTCTACAAGATAAATTCGTTTTCATTTTCGAACGCTGCACGGCGTTTCACCTTGCTAGACTCGATGCCGAAATTTTCCGTTGCCGCATCGGGCACCATCGTTCTTTCAGGCCGCCGCCATGTCTAAAGACATTTCCATCCCCAAGCATGTTGCCGTCATCATGGACGGCACCGGCCGCTGGGCGCAGTCTCGCTGCCTTCCGCGCGTTGAAGGACACCGCAAGGGTGTAGAGGCTCTGGAGCGGGTGGTTGAAGCTGCTGCGCAGCGCGGGGTGAAGACTTTGACCGTTTTTGCTTTTTCAAGCGAAAACTGGCGTCGGCCGGCTGCGGAAGTGACTGCGCTCATGAAGCTTTTTGCCCTCGGACTGGAGCGCTGGCGCAAACCTTTGTCAGAGGCCGGCGTTCGTCTGCGCGTAATTGGCGACCGTACAGGCTTTAGCTCTGCGCTCAATGAAACCATTGATGCGGCCGAAGCCGCAACGGCTGCCGGCAGCAAAATGACGCCCCTTTTCGCCGCCCAAGTCGAATGCTTCGCTTGAAGGAACATCCTCCAGGCTGCACGGGCCGCAGCAGCCGAGGGTGAGCTGACGATGGAGGGCGTGGAAAAAAGGCTTTGCGCCGCGGAGCTGGGCGAAGTGGATCTGCTCGTGCGCACAGGCGGTGAGCGCCGCATCTCCAACTTCCTTCTTTGGCAGGCGGCTTATGCTGAGTTTTACTTTACCGATACGCTCTGGCCGGATTATGACGGCGAAGCATTCGACGATGCCCTGGCGTGGTATGTTGGACGCGAACGGCGCTTTGGCATGACAAGCGAGCAATTGAGAAAAGCCGGCTGAAGCGCATTTCAAGCTTGCGAAGGCGGAGTTTCCTGATGAAGTGCTACGTTGTCGATGCTTTTGCAGACCATTTATTTGAAGGCAATCCCGCGGCGGTCTGCGTATTGGACACTTGGCTCTCGGACGAGCTGATGCAGCTGATTGCCGTCGAAAACAACCTTTCGGAAACAGCCTTTGCCGTAAAGAATGCCGGATCTTATGGTCTGCGGTGGTTCACGCCGGGCGGTGAAATTGATCTCTGCGGGCATGCCACGCTGGCAACGGCTTATGTGCTGATGCGCTTTTATGAACCCAATGCCGGCGAAATTTCATTTCAAACGAAAAGCGGCGGTTTGAACGTCAAGCGTTCCGGCGACCGCTTCGAAATGGATTTTCCGGCTTATGTGCTTTCATCCGTTCCTGTCACCGAAGCAATGACGGCTGCGCTCGGTGTTCGGCCGCTTGAGGCTTGGATGGGGCGGGATTTGGTTTGTGTTTTGGCCGATGAGCGTCAGGTCTGCGATGCGGCGCCGAACCCGGAACTCCTCCTCGGGCGCGATGGTCTGCTCACTCACATCACCGCGCGCGGCAGTCAGTATGACTGTGTCAGCCGGACATTTGCGCCGAAACTCAATGTTGCCGAAGATCCGGTATGTGGCTCCGGTCACTGTCATATTGTGCCGCTGTGGGCCGATAAGCTCCGCAAGACGGATTTGATTGCGCGGCAGGCTTCAAAGCGCGGCGGAACGCTCTACTGCCGCAGAGTCGGAGATCGGTTCAAACTTGCCGGCAAGGCGGTTCTTTATTCAGAGGCAAATCTGTTTGTCTGATCGGCAGAGTCGACAGCGGCTTTTTCATCTGCTCAGACTGCCTCAAGCAAGGTCCGGATACTTCACGGAGGCTTCTCTTAAGCCAGAATGCGGCAAGCTCAGTCTAAAATGCGAGCCAACGGCTTTGAAGTGCTGCGTCCTGATGAACGGACGTCAGCCGGCATGTCGTTTAGATCCCAACAACAATAATCACCTCCTGCTCCAAAGAGAACATCCATGCTGAAGCTTCGCGTTGCCACTGCAGTTGTACTGCTCCTGATTTTGTGGTTCGCCATCTGGGCCGGTCCGCTGGCTTTTGCCGGGGTGATGGCCATCTGCTTCGGGCTCGTGCTCTATGAGTGGCTCCGCATTGGGAACTTGGGTCCGGTGCCGGCTGCGCTCATTGCCGCGATCGAAATGATTTCGCAGTTTTCGCTCTATTGGGCGCAGGCGCTCCCGAAGATGGACTGGTTCCTCTTCATCGTGAACGGCGGCGTGATGGTAGCCTGGGGCGTGATCTTCTTTGCGGAACTCTTCCACCGCTATAACGGCTTCAAAGTGAACGTGCTCACCTGCCTGACGACGGCGGTGATCTTTGTGCCGTCGGCTTATTTGTCGCTTCTTTGGCTCTACGAAGCCGGCAGCTGGGTATTGGTTTTGTCAGTCTTCCTTATCGTGTGGGGTGCAGACATCTGCGCTTATTTCTGTGGCCGCGCCTGGGGCAAGCATAAGATGTGTCCGGCGATTTCGCCCAACAAGACCTGGGAAGGCGCGATCGGCGCCTACGTGATCGTCATCATTTTCTTCATCCTGACGTGGTGGTTCTGCGACCAGAAGAATGTCTTCACAAACTTCGTCTTTGAGCACGCGGGTTTTGTCTGGGGACTGATTGTGCTCGCCGGTCTGATTGCGCTTTCCATCGCAGGCGATCTGTGGGAATCGATGCTCAAGCGTCTGGCGGGCATCAAGGATTCGTCGCACATGCTCCCGGGCCACGGCGGCTTCTTCGACCGCATGGATGCGAGCCTGCCGGTGCTTCCGGCGGCGACTTGGATCATGCTCGCCATTCTTCTTTTCTGACCTGACGGCCGATGACCGAGGGCTATCTCGTTCCCGATCTGCCGTCCGGGGGCTTCTTTCGCGAAGAGGAGACGGTGAAGCGTTCCCGCTTCATCGTCACGGTGGGCCGCGCGGCATCGCCAGAGGCTGCTCACGCGTTCATTGAAAAGATTCGTGAAGAGCACAGCCAGGCAACCCACAACTGCTGGGCCTTTAATGCCGGCGAACCCGGTTCAACGGCGCAGGTGGGCGCCAGTGACGACGGCGAACCCAAGGGGACGGCCGGCCGGCCGATGCTCATTGCCGTGCTGCATAGCGGCATCGGCGAAGTCGTGGTGGTGGTAACGCGCTACTTCGGCGGCATTTTGCTCGGTACCGGCGGATTGGTCCGTGCTTATCAAGGTTCAGCACAGCTCGGTTTGGAAAAGGTGCCGACCCGGGCTCGAGAAGTCCTCATACGCTGTTTGGTTTCGATGGATACGGCCCATGACGGCATTTTCCAGAATCTCCTTCGAGCGGCTCGAGGACAAATCGTAACGTCGGACTATCGGTTCGATGCATCTTATGAAATCCTCGTTCCGGAGCCCGAAGTGGAGGGGCTCGAGTCAGGACTGGCCCGTGCTACGGCGGGTGAAGCGCTTTTTGAGCGGCTTGAGGAGGAAGCGGTTTAAAGCCGCAGAGCCGAGCATTCGGTTGCATTCGTTTGCCGACTCACTCCTTTCGACGGAGCCAGGATAGCGGCGCAGGAGGATCCAGAGCCGCTAAAATCGGCTCGTTTTTCCTATTTGATCAGACTCTTAAGTCTCTAGACGCTATTCATGCGATTCGCCGTCTTTCATCTCATCATGGCCCTTTGGGTTCTGTGGCGCTTTGTGCTGCCGCTGGATCTGCCGCGCCGATTCAAAGCTGCGCTGGCACTGCTGGTGGTTGTAGCCGCATCGTTTTCGACCGTCACCGTCTTTTTCTTCGGCGGCCTGCTTTCTCCGGAGGCGCCTCGCTGGTTTCTTATTGCGGGGAATTCGGGAGAAGCGGTACTGCTTTTCCTCTGCGGCCTGACGGCCGCGCGCGAAGTGCTGATTTTGTTCAGCGTACTGGCCGGACGGTCCGGAGAAAAGATGCATTACGTCGTGCAGAAAGATCGCCGTACCGCGCTTGGCATTGCCGCGGCAGCAGCGGGTTTGGCTGCGGCGGGTGTTTCTGAGGGAGTCAGTGCGCCCGAGGTTCGCCGTCATACCGCCGAAATTGAGAATCTGCCTCCGGCGCTCGAAGGCTTCGAGTTCGTCCAGCTTTCCGACCTTCATGCCTCGGCGCTTCTCACGGAGCCTTGGAGCCGGGCCGTTGTGGAGCGTGTGAGTGCACTGCGCCCCAAACTGATTCTGATTACCGGAGACTTCGTTGACGGAACCGTTGAGCGCCGAGAAAGAGATGTGGCGCCCTTTGCGGATCTGCGCGCCGAATACGGCGTCTGGGGATGCGAGGGCAATCATGAGCACTATGGGGACTATGAAGCCTGGATGCGCAAAATCGAGGCGCTCGGCATACGCGTTCTGCGTAATGCCCATACCGTCCTGGACGTGAAGAACCCAGAAGGCAAATCTGCCCAACTCTGTTTGGCAGGGCTTTGCGACCCGATGGCTGCGCGTTTCGGGCGTGAAATGCCGAATCTTGAAAAAACCTTTGCCGGGGCTCCGGCATCAAGAGAGGCGCTGCGCATTCTGATGGCCCATCAGCCGAAATTCTTCCCCAAGTACTGCGCCCAAGCCTCTTTTGCGCTCCAGCTCTCCGGACACACGCACGGCGGGCAGATTTGGGGAATGGATGAGGCTGTGGCGATTATCAACGGCGGGGCGGTAGCGCC
>OBWS01000839.1_pt1 | contig 16064 bp, 7 predicted proteins | sample 1495291 | NCBI WGS metagenome assembly OBWS01 (sample SAMEA2580090, study PRJEB22360) | human gut metagenome | biome: human gut; feature: human-associated habitat; material: faeces | place: Denmark | collected 2008/2010 | reverse complement strand
CATCCAGGTATCGCCCGGGGTACTACCACGCGCCCGCCGGTCATATACTCGCAGCAGTGGTCACCTACCCCCTCCACTACGGCTGTGGCACCGGAGTTGCGGACGGCAAAGCGCTCGCCTGCACGGCCGTTGATGTAAACTTCACCGCTTGTGGCGCCATAAAGCAGGGTGTTGCCTGCAATCGTGTTTTTCTCCGCCTCGAAGTTGCTCCGTACCGGGGGCAGGACGGCGATGCGTCCGCCACTCAGACCTTTGCCCAGATAATCGTTGGCCTCGCCTTCCAGCTTGAAGTTGACACCCGGGACAAGGAATGCCCCGAAACTCTGCCCGGCGGAGCCTTTGAACTTCACATTCAGCGTATGTTCGGGCAGCCCTTTTTCTCCGTATTTTGCGGCAATGACACCAGAGAGCATGGCGCCGCAGGCACGGTCGGTATTGGCGATGGTGTACTCCAGCGAGATTTCCTTCTGGTTCTCTACGGCTTCGGCGGCGGCATGTAGCATCTCTACATCTTTCACATGGTCGATGCCATGCTGTTGGTCGGTGACGTGGCGGATGGCGGCTTCGTTGTCTACGCGTGCCAGTAGTTTGTCGAAGCTTATCAACTGATGTTTCTTGATTCCGTCATCCGGCTTGCGGACGATAAGGTCTGTGCGTCCAATGATGTCATCCAGGCGTTCCACACCGATTTCCGCCAGGTATTCGCGTACTTCCTGCGCCAGGAACGTGAAGAAGTTCACCAGATACTCGCTGCGTCCGCGGAAGCGTTTGCGCAGTTCTTCGTTCTGTGTCGCCACCCCTACGGGGCAGGTGTTCTGGTGACATTTGCGCATCATTACGCAACCCAGTACAATCAGGGCACTGGTGGCGAAACCGAATTCTTCGGCTCCGAGCATTGCCATCAGTATGATGTCGCGGCCTGTTTTGAGCTGTCCGTCCACTTGCAGCATCACTTGTCCGCGCAGGCCGTTCAGCACCAGTGTCTGCTGCGTTTCGCTCAAGCCGAGTTCGGGCGAGATGCCGGCATAGCGGATGGATGATGCAGGAGAGGCTCCCGTACCGCCCTCTGCACCCGAGATGACTATCAAATCGGCCTTTGCCTTTGCCACACCGGCGGCAATGGTGCCCACACCGCTTTCTGCCACCAGCTTCACGCTGATTTTTGCCCGTGGGTTCACGTTCTTCAGGTCGAAGATGAGCTGTGCCAGGTCTTCGATGGAGTAAATGTCGTGGTGGGGCGGGGGGGAAATCAGCGAGATGCCCGGAATGGAGTGGCGTGTCTTGGCAATCACTTCATCCACTTTGAAGCCCGGCAGCTGCCCACCTTCGCCCGGCTTGGCGCCTTGGGCAATCTTTATCTGTATTTCGTCCGCATTCACCAGATATTCTGCGGTGACACCGAAACGTCCTGAGGCCACCTGCTTGATGGCGCTGCGCAGATTGGTGCCGTCTTCGCGCGGCATGAAGCGTGCCCGGTCTTCGCCTCCTTCGCCCGTATTGCTCCGGCCATGCAGCTTGTTCATGGCAATAGCCATGGCTTCGTGGGCTTCGCGGCTGATGGAGCCGTAGGACATGGCGCCGGTGACAAAGCGCTGTACGATGTTCTCTACCGGTTCCACCCGGTCTATGCTGATAGGAGCGCGGCGGAAGTCGAGGAAATCGCGCAGGAAGATGGGAGATTCCTTGCTGTCTACCATGGCAGTGAACTCCTTGAATTTCTTATAGCTTCCCAGGCGTGTGGCAAGTTGCAGTGTGCTGATGGTTTCCGGGTTCCAGGCGTGCTTCTCACCATCCTTGCGGAAGGCATACAGTCCGCGGTTCGGCAATAACTCCGCTTCCCCCTTCTTTTTAAGAACCTCCATCCCTTCCTTGTGGAAGGCGATGGCGTCGCGTGCCACTTCATCCAGGCGTATGCCTCCGATGCGTGAACTCAGTCCGCCAAAGTAGGCATTGCTCAACTCCTCGCTCAGTCCTACGGTCTCGAAAATTTTCGCGCCCCGGTAAGAACGGATGGTGCTGATGCCCATCTTGCTCATAATCTTGAACAAGCCTTTGCAGACGGACTTGATATATTTCTTTTCGGCAGTGGCGTAGTCGAGCTGTATTTCCTTTTCGTTCACCAGTTTGTCGATGACGGCAAAAGCCATATACGGATTCAGTGCGCTGGCTCCGAAGCCCAGCAGCAGTGCGGCGTGCATCACTTCGCGGATTTCGCCGCTTTCTACAATCAGTGCCGTCTGCACCCGTTTGCCCACGGAGATAAGATGGTGGTGTACCGCCGACACGGCAAGCAGTGACGGAATGGCGGCATGGGTGGCGTCTACGTCGCGGTCGGAAAGCACGATGTAGTTCACTCCTTCGTTGACGGATTCTTCCGCCTGCTTGCAGAGGGTTGCCAATGCTTCCTGCAATCCCTGGCACCCTTTTGCCACTTCGAAGAGCAGGGGCAGTTTCACGGTCTTGAAGCCTTTGTACCGGATGTTGCAGAGAATATCCAGCTGGGCGTTGTTCAGGATGGGATGGTTCAACCTCACCATCTTGCAATGGTTTTCGCTGGGTGTCAGTATGTTCATGCCTACGGCTCCGATGTACTCGGTCAGCGACATTACCAGTTCTTCGCGTATCGGGTCGATAGGAGGGTTGGTGACTTGGGCAAACTGCTGGCGGAAATAGTTGTACAGTAGTTGCGGCTTGTCCGAGAGTACTGCCAGCGGGGTGTCATTGCCCATGGAGTTGATGGGTTCGGCACCGATGGTACACATCGGGACAATCAGCCGTTCCACGTCTTCTTTGGAGTAGCCGAAGATGCGCAGCATGCTGTCGTAGTTCTCCACGCTATGGGAGACTTTGCGACCGCTTTTCAGTTCGTCCAGCTCGATGCGGTTGCCGGCCAGCCAAGTGCGGTATGGTTTGGCTTCGGCAAGTTGTTTCTTCAGTTCGCCGTCATAATATATTTCGCCTTTCTCGGTGTCTATAAGCAGTATCTTGCCCGGTTGCAGGCGTCCTTTTTCCTTGATGTCTCCCGGCTCGAAATCCATCACGCCGACTTCGCTGGCCACTACCATCATGCCGCCCTGCGTAATCAGGTAGCGTGCAGGGCGCAGTCCGTTTCTGTCGAGCATGCCGCCTGCATAGCGCCCGTCGCTGAAAAGCAGTGCCGCCGGTCCGTCCCACGGCTCCATCAGGATGGAGTGGTATTCATAGAAAGCTTTTAAATCTTCGCTGATGGGATTCTTTTCGTTGAAAGATTCCGGCACGAGCATGGCCATGGCGTGCGGCAGGCTCAGGCCTGACATGATGAGAAACTCGAGCACATTGTCCAGCGAGGCACTGTCGCTCATGCCCGGTTGCACGATGGGGCGTATCTCCCGGATGTCTCCCAAGGCGGGAGAGGAGAGTACACTCTCACGGGCTTCCATCCAGCCGCGGTTGCCGCGGATGGTATTGATTTCGCCGTTGTGTGCCAGCAGGCGGAAAGGCTGTGCCAGTCCCCAGGTGGGGAAAGTGTTGGTGCTGAAACGGGAGTGCACCAATGCCAGTCCGCTGGTGAAGTAGCTGTTGGTGAGGTCGGGGAAGTAGTTGCGCAACTGCAAGGAAGAGAGCATGCCCTTGTAGACGATGTTCTTCGTAGAGAGCGAGACGATGTAGAAATCCTCGCGGGTGGGGATGTCCGACTTGCGTATTCTGTTCTCTATCCTTTTCCTTATTATATAGAGTTTGCGGTCGGCGGTTTCGCTTTCCGTAAATCCGGTGATGAAAATTTGCTTGATGTCCGGTTCGTTGGCAAGAGCCGCTTCTCCCAATATTTCGGGGCAAGTGGGCACGTTGCGCAGATGCATCAGGGTCAATCCCTCCTTTTCAATCTCTTCGATAATGACGCTCAAGATGACAGCCTGGTCTTTTCCGTCTTTGGGAAGGAAAAGCAGGCCGGTGCCGTATTTTCCCTTCTCGGGAACGGGAATGCCCTGCAACAGAATGAATTCGTGCGGTATCTGCAGCATGATGCCGGCGCCGTCTCCGGTTTTGTTGTCCGCCCCTTCCGCTCCACGGTGGCGCATGTTTTCCAGTACCTTCAATGCTGATTCTACCAGTTCATGTGATTTTCCTCCCTGGATATTGACCAGCATGCCTACTCCGCAGGCATCGTGCTCATGGGATGCCTCATACAAGCCCAACTGTTTGGGCTGTCGCTGGTAATCCTCTGCTTTTGTTTTGTTGTTAAAAAGTTCTTGTTTCATGATTATAAGCTTTCTTTATTGCTGTATAATATTGTTTGTGGTTTCAAAATGTTCGGCAAATATATGGTATTAATTGCAAAATGCTAATATGTATTCCTGCCTTCTTTCTTGCAAAATTCCTGCGATAGAAGATGAAGTTATGAATTGATAGAAAACACCCTCTGTTTTCTTTTAATCCTAAATCAAAATCAGACGGTTTGATTTGGATTTGTAAATTAAGCCTTTTGCTTTTAAAATAACACTTTCTTTAACTTTTTGATGTAAAAACAACTTTTTTCTATTCTTTTGATAAATAAATAGTGGAAAGATTAACTTTATGTTCTTAAGAATATGTATATTTGCAGCGCAAAATCAAATACTGATACATTATGTGTGGAATAGTAGGCTATATAGGTCAAAGGAAAGCCTACCCCATTCTTATCAAGGGTCTGAAGCGGTTGGAGTACCGTGGATATGATAGTGCAGGGGTAGCATTAATCAGTGATAACCGACAGTTGAACGTGTACAAAGCGAAAGGTAAGGTTTCGGAACTTGAAACTTTCGTTGCTCAAAAAGATATTTCCGGTAACATTGGTATTGCACATACACGTTGGGCTACTCATGGAGAACCTTGTTCCGTCAATGCCCATCCCCATTATTCCTCTTCCGAACGCCTCGCCCTCATCCATAACGGCATTATTGAAAACTACGCCGTCCTTAAAGAAAAACTTCAAGCCAAAGGTTATGTATTTAAAAGCAGCACTGATACCGAGGTGCTGGTACAGCTCATCGAATACATTCAGGTGACAAACCATATTGACCTGCTGACGGCAGTGCAACTTGCCTTGCAGGAAGTGATTGGGGCGTATGCCATTGCGGTGCTCGACAAGGACAATCCGGATGGGATAATCGCTGCACGCAAGAGCAGTCCGCTGGTGGTGGGCATCGGTGAAGGTGAGTTTTTCCTGGCTTCGGATGCCACGCCGATTGTGGAATATACGGATAAGGTGGTGTATCTGGAAGACGAAGAGATTGCCCTCATCCGCCGGGGAGAGAAGCTGAAGGTTGTTAACCTGAAGAATGTGGAATGTCCGCACGAGGTAAAGACGGTAGCGCTCAATCTCGGCCAGCTGGAGAAGGGAGGCTATCCGCACTTCATGCTGAAGGAAATCTTCGAACAGCCCGGCTGCATTCGCGACTGCATGCGCGGGCGTATCAATGTGGAGGGTACGAACGTGGTTCTTTCTGCAGTGATTGATTATAAGGAACGTCTGCTGGCGGCCAAACGCTTCGTCATCGTGGCATGCGGTACGTCATGGCATGCCGCCCTCATCGGCAAGCATTTGATTGAAAGCTTCTGCCGTATTCCGGTGGAGGTGGAGTATGCCAGTGAGTTCCGTTACCGCGACCCGGTGATTGACAGCAACGATGTGGTGATTGCCATCTCGCAAAGCGGTGAAACGGCCGATACGCTGGCTGCCGTGGAGCTTGCCAGAAATCGTGGGGCATTTATATATGGCATCTGCAATGCCGTCGGTTCCAGCATTCCCCGTGCCACGCACACGGGTTCCTATATCCACGTGGGACCGGAAATAGGGGTGGCATCCACCAAAGCCTTCACCGGGCAGGTAACGGTGCTTACCATGCTGGCCCTGACACTTGCCAAAGAGAAAAAGACGATGGACGAAGGGCAATACCTGGCAATTGTCAAGGAATTGGGACATATCCCCGACAAGATGAAGGAGGTCTTGAAACTGAACGACCGTATAGCGGAACTTTCCAAGATATTCACCTATGCACACAACTTTATCTATCTGGGACGCGGATACAGTTATCCCGTAGCCCTGGAAGGTGCTTTGAAGTTGAAGGAGATTTCGTATATCCATGCCGAGGGCTATCCTGCCGCCGAAATGAAGCACGGCCCCATTGCCCTGGTGGATGCCGAGATGCCGGTGGTGGTTATTGCCACCCGGAATGGGCTTTACGAAAAGGTGCTGAGCAATATCCAGGAAATAAAGGCGCGTAAAGGCAGGGTTATCGCCATTGTGACAAAGGGAGATACGGTCATCAGTAAAATAGCCGACACTTGCATCGAGCTTCCCGAAACAATGGAGTGCCTTGATCCGTTAATAACTACGGTACCTCTGCAATTACTTGCCTATCACATTGCCGTGTGCAAGGGAATGGATGTGGACCAGCCGAGGAATCTTGCGAAGTCGGTGACTGTAGAATGAGGACATGTACAATTTACCATTTACAATGTACAATGGGGCTGCGCTTGGGAGGGGTAAATGTAAATGGTAATTGTATGCTATAATAAGGAAAAGAAAATTGTACACTTAAAATTGTACATTGTAAATGGTAAATTGTAAATAGATAGATGGAACAACTGAAGCATGAATGCGGCGTCGCCATGATACGCCTGCTGAAACCGCTGGAGTACTATGAAGAGAAGTACGGAACATGGATGTACGGACTCAACAAGCTCTATCTCCTGATGGAGAAACAACACAACCGTGGGCAGGAAGGTGCCGGACTGGCCTGCGTGAAACTGGAAGCCAGTCCCGGCGAGGAATATATGTTCCGTGAGCGTGCTCTCGGCTCGGGCGCCATTACCGAAATTTTCGGTACGGTGCAGGGTCACTTCAAGGACTTGACCAAGGAACAGCTGCATGATGCGGACTATGCCAAGCGTGTGCTGCCCTTTGCAGGGGAGGTCTATATGGGACACCTGCGTTACTCCACTACCGGAAAGTCCGGCATCTCGTACGTGCACCCGTTCCTCCGGAGAAACAACTGGCGTGCCAAGAATCTTGCCCTCTGCGGCAACTTCAACATGACGAATGTGGATGAAATCTTCGCACGCATTACCGCCATCGGCCAGCATCCGCGCAAATATGCCGATACCTACATCATGCTGGAGCAGTTGGGACATCGCCTCGACCGCGAAGTGGAGCGCCTCTTCAACCTTGCCGAAGCGGAAGGGCTGGCAGGCATGGACATCACCCGTTATATAGAAAACCACATCGACCTTGCCAACGTACTGCGCACTTCGAGCAAGGAGTGGGACGGGGGATACGTGATGTGCGGACTTACCGGAAGCGGAGAGACTTTTGCCGTACGCGACCCATGGGGCATCCGTACAGCCTTCTGGTATCAGGACGACGAGATAGCGGTGCTTGCCAGCGAACGTCCCGTGATACAGACAGCCCTTAATGTTCCTGTCGAATCCATCAAGGAGCTGCAACCCGGACAAGCCATGTTTATCAACAAGGCCGGCAAGGTGCGCACCGTGCAAATCAACAAGCCGCGCGAGGTGAAACCTTGTTCCTTCGAGCGCATCTACTTCAGCCGGGGCAGTGATGTGGACATTTACCGGGAACGTAAACTGCTGGGTGAGAAACTTGTACCCAACATATTGAAAGCCATCGACAACGATGTGGACCATACCGTCTTCTCCTTCATCCCCAATACGGCGGAAGTCGCCTTCTACGGTATGTTGCAGGGATTGGACGACTACCTCAACGAGGAGAAGGTGCAGCAGATTGCCGCCTTGGGGCATAGTCCCAGCCACGACGAACTGGAGCATATCTTGTCGCGGCGCATACGGAGCGAGAAAGTGGCCATCAAGGACATCAAGCTGCGTACCTTCATTGCCGAAGGAAACAGCCGGAACGACCTTGCCGCCCATGTGTACGACATCACTTACGGAAGCCTTGTCCCGGGAGTGGATAATCTGGTCATCATCGACGACTCGATAGTGCGTGGAACCACCCTGAAGCAGAGCATCATCGGCATCCTTGACCGTCTGGAGCCAAAGAAGATAGTCATTGTAAGCTCTTCACCGCAGGTACGCTATCCCGACTACTACGGCATCGATATGGCTAAGATGAGCGAATTCATCGCCTTCAAGGCTGCTGTGGAACTGCTGAAGGAGCGCGAGATGCGCGATGTGATTGCCGCCGCCTACCGCAAGTCCAAAGAGCAGGTAGGCCTGCCCAAAGAGCAGATGGTGAATTACGTGAAGGAGATATACGCTCCCTTTACCGACGAGGAAATCTCTGCCAAGATGGTGGAACTGCTCACTCCCAAAGGGACGAAAGCCAAAGTGCAGATTGTCTACCAGCCTCTCGAAGGGCTGCATGAGGCCTGCCCCAAGCATCCGGGTGACTGGTACTTCAGCGGCGATTATCCTACGCCGGGCGGTGTGAAGATGCTGAACAAGGCATTTATTGATTATATAGAACAAGTTTATCAATTTTAATTGAATCAATGAGAAATGTAACTCTAATCCTCGACGACGGGAGCCGCTTCCACGGCAAGTCGTTCGGCTTTGAAAAACCGGTAGCGGGAGAGGTGGTCTTCAACACAGCCATGACGGGTTATCCCGAAAGCCTGACCGACCCTTCGTATGCCGGACAGCTGATGACGCTCACCTATCCGTTGGTGGGCAATTACGGTGTGCCGCCTTTTACTCTCGAACCGAATGGGCTTGCCACTTTTATGGAGAGCGAGCATATCCATGCCGAAGCCATTATTGTAAGCGATTATAGCGAAAATTATAGCCATTGGAATGCGGTGGAAAGCCTCGGTGACTGGCTGAAACGCGAACAGATTCCGGGCATCACGGGCATCGATACCCGCGAACTGACAAAGGTGCTTCGCGAGCATGGGGTGATGATGGGACGTATCGCCTTTGATGATGAATCGGATGAAATGCCTGAGGCCTCTTATGCCGATGTGAATTATGTGGATAAAGTTAGCTGCAAGGAGGTTATCCGTTACAACGAAGGAACCGGTAAGAAGAAAGTGCTCCTTGTGGATTGCGGCGTCAAGCATAACATCATCCGCTGCCTGCTGAAACGTGACGTGGAAGTGATTCGCGTTCCCTGGGACTATGATTATACTGGGATGGAGTTCGACGGGTTGTTCATCTCCAACGGCCCTGGCGACCCCGATACCTGCGATGCTGCCGTGCAGCATATCCGCAAGACAATGCAGAACGAGAAACTGCCCATCTTCGGCATCTGTATGGGAAACCAGTTGCTTTCCAAAGCTGGGGGCGCCAAGATATACAAATTGAAATACGGCCACCGCAGCCATAACCAACCGGTGCGTATGGTGGGTACGGAACGTTGCTTCATCACCTCACAGAATCATGGGTATGCCGTAGACAACAACACGCTGACAGAAGACTGGGAACCGCTTTTCATCAATATGAACGATGGTTCTAATGAAGGAATCCGCCACAAACGCAATCCCTGGTTCTCCGCACAGTTTCATCCCGAAGCTGCCAGCGGGCCGACGGATACGGAGTTTCTTTTTGATGACTTTGTGAAGTTGCTTTAGTAAGAGAATTTTATCAAGAATGGTTGCGTTCGTAATCTCTTGATAATCAGTATGTAAAAGACGGTATAATGAGTCCCGTACTGAATGTCATTCAGTCCCAGAGTGAATACCTTTCAGTCCTATACTGAATGCCATTCAATTAGTGACTGATTGTGTAAGGTAAGAGAAAGATAAGGTTTTTTTACTACTATTACATTTTTAATAAACAGATATGCAAATGAAAGAAAACAATATAAAGAAAGTCTTGCTGCTTGGTTCCGGCGCACTGAAAATCGGTGAAGCAGGAGAATTTGATTACTCCGGTTCGCAGGCGCTCAAGGCATTGAAGGAGGAAGGCATCTACACGGTTCTCATCAATCCGAACATTGCCACGGTACAGACCTCGGAAGGAGTTGCCGACCAGATTTACTTCCTGCCCGTCACTCCTTACTTCGTGGAGAAGGTGATAGAGAAGGAGCGCCCGGACGGCATCATGCTTGCTTTTGGCGGACAGACGGCACTGAACTGCGGTGTCTCCCTCTATAAAGACAAGATTTTCGAGAAGTACGGCGTGACGGTTCTCGGCACTCCCGTGCAGGCCATCATTGACACGGAGGACCGTGAAATCTTTGTGCAGAAACTGAATGAGATTGATGTGAAGACCATCAAGAGCGAAGCCGTGGAGAATGCGGCGGATGCCCGTCGCGCAGCCCGGGAACTGGGATACCCGGTCATTGTCCGTGCCGCATATGCGCTTGGCGGACTGGGTTCGGGCTTCTGCGACAATGAAGAAGAGCTGAATGTGCTGGTGGAGAAAGCCTTCTCCTTCTCCCCACAGGTGCTGGTGGAGAAATCGCTGAAGGGATGGAAGGAAGTGGAATACGAGGTGGTGCGCGACCGCTTCGACAACTGCATCACGGTCTGCAACATGGAGAACTTCGACCCCCTGGGCATCCATACAGGTGAGTCCATCGTTATTGCCCCGTCACAGACGTTGAGCAATACGGACTATCATAAATTGCGTGAACTTGCTATCCGCATTATCCGTCACATCGGCATTGTGGGAGAGTGTAACGTGCAGTATGCCTACGACCCGATGAGCGAGGACTACCGGGTAATCGAGGTAAATGCACGCTTGAGCCGTTCGTCTGCACTTGCCTCTAAAGCAACGGGTTATCCGTTGGCGTTTGTAGCGGCAAAACTCGGCTTGGGCTATGGCTTGTTCGACTTGAACAACTCTGTGACAAAGACTACAAGCGCTTTCTTCGAACCCGCCCTGGACTATGTGGTCTGCAAGATACCGCGTTGGGATTTGGGCAAGTTCCACGGGGTGGACAAAGAGCTGGGTTCAAGCATGAAGTCGGTAGGCGAGGTGATGGCTATCGGCCGTACTTTCGAGGAAGCCATCCAGAAGGGGCTTCGCATGATAGGCCAGGGCATGCACGGCTTCGTAGAGAACAAGGAACTGGTGATTGCCGATTTGGACAAGGCTCTGCGCGAACCTACCGACAAACGTATCTTTGTCATCTCCAAAGCCTTCCGTGCCGGGTATACGGTGGACCAGGTGCACGAATTGACCAAGATAGACCGTTGGTTCCTGGAGAAGTTGATGAACATCATGGATACCAGCAGGGAACTGCACTCTTTTATGGCTGATGGAGAGTTGCCAATGATTCCCGTGGACTTGTTGCGTAAAGCCAAAGTACAAGGCTTCTCTGATTTCCAGATAGCCCGTGCCCTCGGCTTGGAACAAGCAATGGACGGCGAAGAAGCCATCCTTGCCGTCCGCAATTTCCGCAAGAGTGCAGGCATTCTGCCCGTAGTGAAGCAGATAGATACCCTTGCCGCCGAATATCCCGCACAGACCAACTATCTCTACCTAACGTATAGCGGCACGGCAAATGATGTCCGTTACCTCGGCGACCACAAGTCCATCGTCGTATTGGGCTCCGGCGCCTACCGCATCGGTTCTTCCGTAGAGTTCGACTGGTGCGGCGTGCAGGCCCTGAACACCATCCGCCAGGAAGGCTACCGCAGTGTCATGATAAACTACAACCCCGAAACCGTGTCTACGGACTATGACATGTGCGACCGTCTTTACTTCGACGAGCTCACCTTCGAGCGCGTGATGGATATTCTCGAACTGGAGAATCCCCACGGGGTGATTGTCTCTACCGGTGGTCAGATACCGAATAACCTTGCCCTGCGCCTCGATGCGCAGAAGGTACCTATTCTCGGCACAAGCGCCAGGAGCATCGACAATGCCGAAGACCGTGACAAGTTCTCCGCCATGCTCGACCGCATTGGTGTAGACCAACCCGAATGGCGGGCGCTGACCTCCCTGGAGGACATCAACGCCTTTGTGGATAAGGTGGGCTTCCCGGTATTGGTCCGTCCTTCCTACGTATTGTCCGGCGCTGCGATGAACGTCTGTTCCAACCGGGAGGAGCTGGAACGCTTCCTGAAGCTGGCGGCGAATGTCAGCAAGAAACATCCCGTAGTGGTGAGCCAGTTCATTGAGCATGCCAAGGAGGTGGAGATGGATGCTGTGGCGCAAGATGGAGAGATTATCGCGTACGCCATCAGTGAGCATATCGAGTTTGCCGGAGTGCATTCCGGTGACGCCACTATCCAGTTCCCGCCACAAAAGTTGTATGTGGAGACGGTGCGCCGCATCAAGCGCATCAGCCGCGAGATTGCCCGTGAGCTGAACATCTCCGGTCCGTTCAATATCCAGTATCTGGCACGCGAGAACGACATCAAGGTGATTGAGTGCAACCTCCGTGCCAGCCGTTCGTTCCCGTTTGTCAGCAAGGTGCTGAAGATAAACCTTATTGAACTTGCCACGAAGGTGATGCTCGGCATTCCGGTACAGAAGCCGGACAAGAATCTGTTCGATTTGGATTACGTAGGCATCAAGGCGAGCCAGTTCTCCTTCAACCGTCTGCAGAAGGCCGACCCGGTACTGGGTGTGGATATGGCAAGCACGGGCGAGGTGGGTTGCATCGGCAGCGATACTTCCTGCGCCATTCTCAAGGCGATGCTCTCCGTGGGATATCGTATTCCAGAGAAAAATATCCTGCTTTCTACCGGTACTCCGAAGCAGAAAGTGGACATGCTTTCTGCCGCGCGTATGCTTCAGAAGAAGGGGTATAAGATATTTGCCACGGGTGGTTCCAGCAATTTCCTTACGGAGAACGGTGTGGAGAATACGCGCGTCTACTGGCCCAGCGAACCCGAACGCCAGCCACAGGCACTCGACATGCTGCACCGCAAGGAGATAGACATGGTTGTCAATATTCCGAAGAACCTCACCGCAGGCGAGTTGGATAACGGCTACAAGATACGCCGTGCCGCCATCGACCTCAATATTCCGTTGATAACGAATGCCCGTCTGGCAAGTGCGTTCATCAATGCATTCTGCACGATGACGCCGGATGATTTGGCTATCAAGTCGTGGGCGGAGTACAAATGATGATTTAATTTGCTATCTTTGCTGAAAACTAAGTTCGATGGAAACAATTTTGACCCAATACTATCAATCTCCTTATGGCGAGTTGCTCCTCGGCTCTTTCGGCGATAAACTCTGCCTATGCGACTGGATGCTGAACGAGAAACGTAGAGTAACCGTTGATAAGCGCATACGGCAGGCGCTGCATGCCGATTATGAGGAAGGCACTTCGGAAGTGATTGCAAGGGCAATCATTCAGTTGGATGAGTATTTTGCCTGTAAGCGGACCATATTCGATGTTCCACTGCTTGCAGTCGGAACAGAATTCCAGCGGACGGTGTGGCAGGAGTTGCAGAACATCCCTTACGGAAAAACAGTGTCCTACGGCGAGCTTTCACGAAAGCTGGGCAATCCGAAAGCCGTACGTGCGGTGGCGCTTATCAACAACCCAAAACCCGTCCTGGCGGTGGCGCCTGCCAATGGGGCAAATGCCCTCTCCATACTCATCCCCTGCCATCGTGTGGTGGGCAGCAACCATACGCTGATAGGCTATGCCGGTGGACTGGCAGCCAAACAAGGGATGCTGGCATTGGAAGCGGACTCTTGCGACGGACCGTCAGGCTCCCGTATAGGACAGCTGTTTTGAGGTCAGGTTTGTTTCTGGTATTCCGCCGGTGTCATCCCCGTCATACGTTTGAAGAACTTCGAGAAGAACGACGGATTGGGAAAGTTCAGTTCGTCTGATATTTGAAACACCAGTAGATTACTGTGTTTCAGCAATACTTTGGCTTCGAGGATAACTGCTTGATTAATCCATTGCATCACGGTTTGTCCGCTTGTTTCACGTATCACCGAACTCAGATAGTGCGGTGTCAGGCATAGCTTGTCGGCATAGAAGTTGACGCTGCGTTCGTGCTTGCTGTGTTGGTTCACCAAAGCGATGAAGCGGCGGAATAGCTCTTCCTGGCGTGAAAGGCGTGACGGAGTTGACTTGCATGTGTGCTCGTGGATATACTTAAGGTTATAGAGAAGTGAGACAATCAAGTGCTGTACAGCTCCGCGGCGGTAGGGCAAACAATGTAGTATATTCCACAATAAAGAGAAGAAGCTGCTGATGTGTGCCCATTCCTCGTTGTTGCATGAAAGGCGGATTCCGTTTCGTGTATAAGCTTCCGAAAGAATGGAATTCTGTAGTACGGGCAGAAAATTGGCAGTGGGCATGATGACTTGGAATTCGTAGTCGGGACTGACTTCCGATATTTCTATCAGCGAATTGTCAGGGATGATAATAATATCGTGGGCTGTAGCTTCATATTCGATAAGATTGATGGAGATTCGGCCCTTACCTTGCATGATGCGTACAATCCTTCCTTCTTTGGCACGATAAGGTTGCTGGGTGCGGAATAGCCTGAATCCCATTGCTTGAAAACTGATGACCATTCCCAAATCGTCGTTTATAAATCTGTATTCGGAATGTTCTATAAAATCCGGATTGTTGCGGATGTCCTCGAATGCGACGCTTATCGGTTTGTTCTTTTCCATATCTTTCCCTTTATGAATAATGTATATTTCCACCGCAAAGATAATAAAGTGTTCCTATTATTTGTCTTTTTCTACGAAATGTCGTACTATTAGAACATCTTTGCGCACAAATGGATTGTAAGGTTATAGGGTTATGCCTTTATCTTTGCATGTGTATAGAACAAAACCATGTAGAATAAACAAGAAACAGAATGGATATGAAACGAACCGTTTTCTTTTTTACCCTTTCTCTTGCCGCCATGCTGGCACATGCCCAGCTCACGTTGGAAGAGTGCCAGCGCCGGGCGCAAGACAATTATCCGTTGGTCAGGCAATACGGACTGATAGAAAAGGCACGCGGGTACGACCTCTCCAATGCCGGAAAAGGTTACTTGCCCCAGTTTTCCCTATCCGGCAAGGCCACGTACCAGAGTGACATCACCCGGCTACCGGTCGAAATCCCTAATCTCGACATCAAGACTGCTTCGAAAGACCAGTACCAGGTGATGCTCGAAGTGCAGCAGACCCTCTGGGATGGTGGGGATATACGTTCCAGAAAACGATTGACGCGTGCCGCCTCGGAAGTGGAACTGGAAAAACAGCATGTAGACATGTATGCCTTGACTGACCGGGTGAACCAGCTCTTTTTCGGCATCCTGCTGTTGGACGAACAGCTGAAACAGAACAGCCTCTTGCAAGAAGATTTAGGAAGAACCCACAAGCAGGTAGCCGACTATATAGCCAATGGCATCGCCACCCTGAGCGACCTGGATGCAGTCAGCGTAGAGCAACTGAACACCAGGCAGCACCGTGTGGAATTGGAGACCACCCGCCGTGCATACCTCAGCATGCTTGCTGCCTTTACGGGCAAGGATCTCTCTTCCGAAACGGTTTTATTGAAACCGGCTGCCGAAGAAAACATAGACCGGCAGATGAACAACCGCCCCGAACTTCGTTGGTACGATGCGCAGGGAGAGCAACTCCGCCAGCAGGAGGCAGCTTTGAACACCCGGTTGATGCCGCGTTTCGGCCTTTTTGTACAAGGGGCATACGGCAATCCAGGGTTGAATATGCTGAAGGATGAATTCAACGCCTATTACATGGCGGGGGTGCGCATGTCCTGGAATTTCGGCAGTCTGTATACATTGAAGAACGACCGCCGCAGGATAGACAATACCCGCCAACAGATAGAAACCGGCCGGGATGTGTTCCTTTTCAACATTCGCCTGCAGGCTACGCAGCAGGATGCGGGCATTGTATCCATGCGCCGCCAGATGGCGGATGATGACGAGATTATCCGTCTGCGTGGGAATATCCGCCGTGCAGCCGAGGCCAAGGTGCAGAACGGGACAATGACCGTGACCGATATGCTGCGGGAGATTACCAATGAAAGTATGGCACGACAGACCAAGGCATTGCATGAGGTGCAGTTGCTGATGAACATCTGGCAGCTGAAATATACGCTGAACAATTAATGACTATAATCCGTAATTTATAACTTGAAATAGTATGAAATCATTGAAATTATTTCCTTTTTTATTTCTCCT
>OBWS01000835.1_pt1 | contig 16089 bp, 10 predicted proteins | sample 1495291 | NCBI WGS metagenome assembly OBWS01 (sample SAMEA2580090, study PRJEB22360) | human gut metagenome | biome: human gut; feature: human-associated habitat; material: faeces | place: Denmark | collected 2008/2010 | reverse complement strand
GGTTATGGCGGTCATCACTGCCATGAATGCAAGCGGCGGCTCTGCTTCCGACCTCTTCGGCATGATCACCGGTATCGCGGTTCTCCTCACGATGCTCCCGTACTTCTACAGCTGCGTCAACCTGCTGCGCATCGAAGGCGCAACGACTCGCAACGTAATCAGCTGTGTCGCATCGGTCCTCGGCAGCGGCTTCTGCTTCATCGCCCTCGCCGGCGCCGGCTTCAACCAACTGATCGCTACCTTCATCGTCAGCCTGGTCATCATGATGTTCTTCTCTTGGAAGAAGGGCAAGCTCCAGGCGACTGTCAAGACTGCTGCGGCAGAAGCTTCCGACAAGTCCGATGCAGGCAAGGCTGCAGTGCTCGTCGGCGACAACTAATCAGTCGACACCTCTTTCATCAACTTCTTCCTCTGGCTGGGTCTGCTCACTTTATGTGACGGATTGAGAGGGCAGGCCCAGCCCCTTCCGGTTTCACCACCACATCTCCCTTTGTGAGGTTTCATCATGAACATCATCGTTGAGCTCGTCTCGCCTGGTCGTTTCTTTAAAGACGCCCCGATTCACAGCCTGAATGAGTGCTTAAAAAAACGCGGGTTCGAAGTCGTGTTTGCCGCCGATCAGGCGGACCTTGTTCGCGTCGTCGAAAACAATGCCCGTCTTGCCGGTGTGGTGATCGATTGGGAAGATTCTCCTCAGGAACTCTGCCAGCAGATTCACGATTTCAATGAATATCTCCCCGTTTTCGCTTTCTCGAGCTCCAACAGTGTGACGGATGCCACGTTCCAGCAGCTCTCACTCAATGTTGAATTCTTCGAATATGAAATTTCGAACGCTGCGGATATCGCCGTTACGATCTCTCAGAAGGTCGAAGAATACGAAAAGGCTGTTACGCCTCCGCTGACACGCGCATTGATCAACTTCGCCAAAGAAGGCAAGTACACATTCTGCACGCCGGGCCATATGAGCGGCACGGCCTTCCAGCACAGCCCGATCGGCGCATTGTTCTATGACTTCTTCGGCGCCAACACCTTCAAGGCTGACGTTTCGGTTTCCGTGGGTGAACTCGGCTCTCTGCTTGACCACTCCGGTCCTCATCGCGATGCTGAGAAATACATCGCTGAGACGTTTAATGCTGACCGCAGCTACATCGTTACGAACGGCACGTCGACCGCCAATAAGATCATCGGTCTGTACTCCGCTCCGGCCGGCAGCACTGTGCTGATTGACCGTAACTGCCACAAGTCGCTCACGCATCTGATGATGATGAGCAATGTGATCCCAATCTATCTGCGCCCGACCCGCAACGCCTACGGCATTCTGGGTGGTATCCCGCAGAGCGAATTTAAGCACGAGACCATTGAAAAGCGTGTGAAGGAAACGCCGAACGCCACGTGGCCGGTTCACGCTGTGGTGACCAACTCCACCTATGACGGTCTGTTCTACAACACCGGCTTCATCAAGAATACGCTGGATGTGAAGTCGATCCACTTCGACTCCGCGTGGGTGCCTTACACCAACTTCAGCCCGATTTATCAGGGCCTCGCCGGCATGAGCGGCGGCCGTACAGAGGGCAAGGTGATCTACGAAACTCAGTCGACGCATAAGCTGCTGGCTGCGTTCTCGCAGGCTTCCATGATCCATGTGAAGGGTGAAATCAACGAAGCGACGTTCAACGAAGCGTTCATGATGCACACCTCCACGTCGCCCTTCTATCCGATCGTGGCATCGACGGAAACGGCTGCCCCTATGATGCGCGGCAATGTGGGCCGCCGTCTGATTGATGAATCCATCGATCGTGCAATTCGCTTCCGTAAGGAAATCAAGCGTCTTCGCGAAGAATCCGATTCTTGGTTCTTCGACGTGTGGCAGCCCGAAAACATCGGCACGAAGGAATGCTGGGAACTCAAGCCCGAAGACAAGTGGCATGGCTTCCGCAACATCGATCAGGAGCACATGTATCTTGACCCGATCAAGGTCACGCTCCTCACGCCGGGTCTCAATGGCGACGGCACGATGGCTGAGCGCGGCATTCCCGCTTCAATCGTCTCCAAGTACTTGGATGACCGCGGCGTGATCGTTGAAAAGACGGGTCCTTACAACCTGCTCTTCCTCTTCTCCTTCGGTATCGACAACACGAAGGCGATGGGGCTGCTGCGTGAACTCTGCAACTTCCGCCGCGACTACGACCGCAATCTTGAAATCAAGGAAGCGATCCCGTCGCTTTATAAGAAGGATCCGAGCTTCTACGACGGCATGCGTCTGCAGGAACTGGCCCAGGGCATCCATAAGCTCATCGTTGAACATGATCTGCCGAACATGATGTTCCACGCGTTTGAAACGCTGCCGAAGATGGTCATGACGCCGTTTGAGGCCTTCCAGCGCGAACTCAACGGTGAGGTTGAGGAAGTCCGCATTCAGGATATGCAGGACAAGGTCAACGCCAACATGATTCTGCCGTATCCGCCGGGAGTTCCTCTGGTTATGCCGGGCGAAATGCTCACGGCCGACAACCGCGCAGTGCTGGACTTCATGCTCATGCTCTGCGAAATCGGCGAGCACTTCCCGGGCTTCGAAACCGACATCCACGGCGCCTATCGTCAGCCGGACGGTTCCTACACCGTCAAGGTTCTGAAGATGTAAGGCTTCTAGGTTAGGCAGAGATCTGCTGGTGGGGCGGCGGACACATTTGTTGGGTTCCAATGTGTCCGCCGCCTGCAGCCCCATACGAGCAATGGGAAGCTGGAAGATCTCTGCCGCTTTTCACTCCACCAGAACCCAATCCATCAATCCCAACTTACATTAGGTGGCTACATGACTAACGAGAACATCTCGGTCACAGAAGTACAAAATGAAAATTCGGTTATTGCGGAACGCCGCGCCAAGCTCCTTAAGCTTCGCGAACACGGCGTCGCCTATCCGAATGACTTTGTCCGCAAGGATTTGTTCGGTGACCTGAACGAAAAGTACGGCAGCAAGACCGCTGAAGAGCTTGCAGCGCTCGCGCCGAAGGTCGCTTGTGCAGGCCGTGTGATGCTCAAGCGAGTCATGGGCCGACTCACTTTTGCGACCGTCCGCGATTATACGGGGACAATGCAGTATTTCGTCCAAGAAAGCACGGTGGGCGAAGCCGCTTACGCAGATTTCAAGACGCTCGACCTCGGCGACATCGTTGCTTGTGAAGGTACGCTAATGCGTACTCAGGCCGGCGATCTGGCCATTAAGGTGACGTCATTCCGCTTGATGGCCAAGAGCCTTCGGCCGATGCCCGACAAGCACAAGGGCCTGCAGGATCAGGAATTCTGCTATCGCCGCCGCTATGTGGATTTGATGGTCAATGCAGAATCGCGTGAGCGCTTTATCAAGCGTTCGAAGGCGATTGCCTCCATTCGCAATTTCATGCTGGCCAACGACTTCCTGGAAGTGGAAACGCCGATGCTGCATCCGATTCCGGGCGGCGCCAATGCACGTCCCTTCATCACGCACCACAATGCGCTGAATACAGAAATGTACCTGCGCATTGCGCCGGAACTTTATCTGAAGCGTCTGGTGGTCGGCGGCTTTGAACGCGTATTCGAAATTAATCGAAACTTCCGCAATGAAGGCATTGATGCGCGTCACAACCCAGAATTCACCATGATGGAGTTCTACGCCACCTACTGGACCTATAAGGACCAGATGGAATTTACTGAAGCGCTTCTGCGCCATGTCGCGCGTGAAGTAACCGGTTCGGCCATCGTGACGTATCAGGGAATGACGATCAATTTCGAGGAGCCCTTCGACAAGCTCACGCCGAAGCAGGCTATCTTGAAGTACAGCCCCGAATACACTGAAAGTCAGCTCATGGACGAAGATTTTCTGAAGAAGGAACTCAAGCGTCTCGGTGCCGACGAGCAGATTGATCCGACCCTCGGCTCGCTGCAGATGGCGCTTTTTGACGAAACCGTTGAAAAGAAGCTCATCAAGCCGACCTTCATCATTGACTATCCGACGGAAATTTCGCCTTTGGCCCGAGCCTCGGATGTGAATCCGGACATTACGGAACGCTTTGAACTTTTCATTGCCGGCCGAGAAACCGCTAACGGCTTCTCCGAACTTAACGACCCGGATGATCAGGCAGCACGCTTCCGCGCTCAGGTTGAGCGCAAGGGACACGGCGACGATGAGGCGATGTATTACGACGCTGATTATGTGACGGCACTTGAATACGGATTGCCGCCGACCGCCGGGTGCGGCATCGGCATCGATCGCTTTATGATGTTGCTCACGGACGCACCTACGATTCGTGACGTTCTGCTCTTCCCCGCGCTGAGACCGGAGAGCAAGAATTGATCATTGAGTTGATTTTGTAAACGCAATGGCAGCCGCGCAGGAAAGATTCTCTCCTGCGGGGCTGCTCTTGTTTGCGGCCAGAGGGCAAAAGGGGCCACAAATGACTAAATTCAAAATGAACAGAACGCAGTTCATGCTGCTGACTGCTTTGAACATGTTGGGATCGGGAATCCTGATGCTACCGGCGAAAGTCGCACAGGTGGGCGGGATCGGACTTTTATCCTGGTTTGTTGTTTGCCTTGCAGCAGTCGCAATGGCATATGCCTTTGCCAACTGCGGGATTTATTCCAAATATCGTCTGGGCGGTTTAGGCGCTATCGCCGAAAATGCCTTCGGCATGCCCGGCTCTTTTTTGACCAACTATATTTACGCATTTTCTGTCGTCATCGCCAACGTAGCCATTGCTACCACCGCGGTCGGCTATCTGCTGGGTATTTTCGGCATTCACGCTGATTTGGGCGTTGTGCAGTGCTTAACGATAGCGCTGCTTTGGCTCTCGACACTGGTGAACTTCGCGGGCGTTAAAGCGATGGGGCGCCTCAGCGCGGTGACCATCTGGGGTATCTTGATCCCGCTCCTTTTTGTGCTCTGTGCGGCGCCGTTCAGCTTTGACACGCAGGTGTTTGCGCAGAATTGGAATCCGCGCGATTTGCCGGTGCTTTCCGCGGTGACGGCGACGGCTCCCATGATGTTCTGGGCCTTTTTGGGATTAGAGTCAGCTTGCGCTAACGACGACAGTGTTGATAACCCAGAGAAGTCTGTTCCTAAAGCGGTATTGGCCGCCACCATTGCGGTGGCAGTCATTTATGTCGTGTCAACGATTTTGATCGCCGGCTTGCTTCCGGAGTCCGAACTGGTGGATTCCGGAGCGCCGCTCTTTGTCATCTTCGTAAGCCTTTTTGGTTCGACGGCGAGCCGCATACTGGCAGTGCTCCTCTTTCTGGCCTGTGTCGGGTCGCTCGTTACGTGGCAGTTCACGATGTACCGAGTCTTCATGACCTCCTCCAGACTAGGATATTTCCCGGCGCTGTTTAAACGTGTTGGCCGAACGGATGTGCCTTATATGGGACTCTTCATCCTCTGCATCATCCAGACACTGCTGGTGCCGTTTATGCCGGTTTCCAACTTGTTCAGTCAGTTTGATCTGCTCGTGGACATCTCGGTCATTACCAATGTCTTCCCATATTTTCTCTGTATGGCAGCCACTTTTGTAGTTGTGCGCAGAGCCGGACTTCAAGGCGTCAAGAAGGTTTGTGTTGAAGCGGCAGCCTTGGGCTCACTCATCTTCATCGGATGGTATTTCAGCCTCATGGACGGCGATGTCATGAAGTTTGCGACCATTGTCTTCTTCTTGGGCATTGCGTTTTATGGTCTCTTTGTTGCCAAGGATGGGAGCACAGAGCTCCCTGATCAATAAAGATATTTTGGCTAAGCCCACGGGGCAGTATTTAACAGTTTAAGAGTTTACAGATGTAAATGCTTTGAGGAGACTTTGAATCCGCAGTGCGTATAAATACTGAGTTTATATGTTGACGCAGATAAGTATGAGTACATCACCAATAAGTTGATAAACAACGATAAACGGTAAATATGCATTTTTCTTGCTATTCTAATAGGGTGATGTACTCAATCGAACTGATCAACTACAATGAGAATCAGTATAAGGGCCGCGATTAATAACAATAGAAGATGGTCACGACAGTTAATTCGAGAGGGAACAATGGAGAGTGCATTTTTTACTGTTGCGGATTGGGTTGCCAATCCGAGATCAAATTCAATTCGGCGAAAAAACCGTCGAAGCGTCCTGCCGCCGCGGCTGATGGATCTATTGTTTTATTTTGCGCAGCATCCTATGGAGGTCGTTTCCAGACAAGAGATCATTGATAATTGCTGGGATCGGGATGTTGTAACGGATCAGGCCATTACTCAGGCTATTTTCGAATTACGAAAATTTTTAAAAGACGGCCGCAGTGCTAAAGAAGCACCGGAATATATCAAAACGGTACCCAAACGCGGCTATCGTTTATTGGCGCCGGTTCATCAGCTGACGGTAGAAGAATACATTGCTGCAACCTCTGAAAATGGGGCTCAAGGCACAGAGGTGATCGACGATGAGGACGCTGCAGCTGAGAGAGAACTGCAGCAGCCCGTCAGAGCGGCTGAGCCCGAGCATGAAGCGGCAACCTCGTTTGAAAGCAAGATTCTGGAGGAGACGGATACAGCTGCGCTCGAACAGATACCTGCCCGGAGTGCCGCTATCAAACAAGAGCGCCGAGGAAAAGTTACCCCCCCCCGCAGAAGGGCGGCGCGGCCAAGAGAAATATTTTCAACAAGATATCCGACGCATTGTGGCTGGATCAAGTGACCTTAGGCTTTAAGAAAGGAGCCTATTAAAAGAGCGTTGGGCGCTGCGTCTGCGAACGGCGGCAGAGCCCAGATGACATCGTTCTTGGGCCGGGCAAGGCCGAGAGACCTAGTAGCAGAGAAAGCGGTCTAGCGCGGCGTTAGAAGCAAAAGAAAGGGGCTGAACCATTATCAGGTGCAGCCCCTTTATTTTGCAGATTCGCCGTCTAGGCGTTTTCGCGGTTTACCCATATTGTGATGCCTCTTAAAGATTAGTGCTGTTCGCTCGCGAACGGAACGCTGACAGAACGCATATTGCGGGAAACACCCAGACAGAAGGTATTCAAATACTCTTCTGCAAAGGCAGCGATGATGGAACCGATCGTATGAATAAGATGCATAGCCATTTTAAAACTCCTAAAGATTCAATGGTGTTGTTAAAAACTTGAGATCTTCCTGACCTCGAGACTTAGATTACCCCTCTCATAAAAGAGATGCAAGTCGATGATGAATTAAAAAAGAATGAATCGCTAAACTATCAATCCTATTAAGGGCTAATACCTAAAAATAAAATAGCCTTTAATTCTGTCAGACGAAATGTAATAAGTGAAGATTTTTGAAAACAGAAGAAGAAATATTAATTGAATACGATACACTCATTATGTAAGCTGATAAATAAAAGGGCTGTACTTCAAGTACAGCCCTTTTATTTGGGAGCTTCGTCAACTGGAGGTTTTCGATATTCCGGCATGTTGACTCCTATTGAATGAAAATAGACTTCAAGCGGTGCGAGTTGACGTCGAATTATCTTCTGCGGGGAACGGCGCACTGACTTCATGGAGGTCTCGGGAGATGCCCATGCAGAAGGTATTGATAAAGTCTTGGGCAAAAGCATCAAAAAGAGCACCGCAAATTCTAAGAATCGAAGAAAACATTTATGTAGTCCAAAATTACTGAATTGTTCTAAAAATGAGATATTCCTGATCTCGCGATTAGAGTACACCAGCTTTATTTAGGCTTGCAAGCAGATAAATCGAAAAACAAACATCAGAGAACCAAACCGACAATTCAGTTTAGGGTTAGTACCTAGCGTAGAAGATCCGGTCACTGAAACAGCAATAGCGGCAGAATCTTGATGTTTTGAGGCATATAGGTTTAAAGAAAGCGTTTTGGCCTTGTGAAGATGGGCAGGCAAAAGAAAGGGGCTGTACCCAATTACAGGTGCAGCCCCTTTATTTCGCAGGATCGTCCGGCGGACGTTTTCGAGATTTATTCATATTATTTACTTAATAATCAGTTAATTAGCTGCGCGGTGCGAAGAAGCAAAGACCGTGACGGTCAAAGCGGAAAAGACGATCAGCATAAACAGAAGGAATCTGGGACATACCGTGTTCCCAAGCAATGATCTGATGAGCAGAAACGCGCAGGATATCGGCGAGCTGTTCAACAGAGAGTTCGAGATGTTCGCGAATAGAACGAAAATTGCTGCCGGTCATACTAATTCTCCTATGACATGTATGAGCTGTTAAAAACTTGAGATCTACCTGATCTCGGGTTCAAGATTACGCGGTCTTTAAAGAAGTTGCAACTCAAACTGGAAAAATCAATTCATCAACACTAAATCATCAACCGGTATTGGGGTTAGTACCTATTTGGCGAATTAAGGCAAATTTAGGGAAGAAATACAAAAAGCTATAAAGACATACGTTTATTCTTTGAACTGGTTATGAATAAAAATGCATTTCGAAATATCAAGCAGGCCGTAAAGATATGCATATTGGTTATACAAAATATTCTTGTTTACTTTTTGAAAACAAAACTATTCGGAGGCAGGCGTGATCGGCGGATGGGGGCAAGGTTTGCTTTAGACTTCGCCGAGAAGTCTGATGAATATTGATGGGCTCACGATGAATGACAAGCCCGTACCCTTATGTCTCTTGTGAAAACACCTGCTGATGATTCGAAAACGGCTGCCGCAGAGGATCATGAGGTCGCAGCTGCGACAAAATCCGGCCGTCCTACGGCCAAAGATGCTGCGCTTCTTGCATTTGTCTCTTCTATCGGTCCTTTTGCTGCCAATGCGTATGTTCCCGCCTTCGATGAAATAGGTCGGTATTACGGCGTTGGGCTCGTCACCGTGCAGCAGACGCTTTCGATCTATCTGGCCGCATTTGCCTGTACGTCGCTTCTGATAGGGGCGGCTTCGGATGCTTTCGGACGAAAGGCTGTGCTTGCCCTCTCAATGATGGTATTTGCTGTCTCGTCGCTGGGGCTTCTTTTTGCCGACTCGATGGAAGCGTTCTTTATCTGGCGGTTTGTGATGGGGATGGCAGCGGCTGCGGGGCCTGTTGTCACTCAGGCTATCGTTCGAGATCGCTGGAGCGGGGGTGATGCAGCAAAAATCATCGCACTCATCGCGGTTATTTTTGGGCTGGCGCCGGCATTGGCTCCGGTTGTCGGGGGTGAACTGACCGTTCATCTGGGCTGGCGGTCCATTTTTATCTTTTTAGCCGTTTTAAGCGCGGCGATGGCATTTTGCTCAGCATGCGTGCTCAAAGAGTCGCTCCCTAGCGCACGCCGTGTTTCTTTTCGTCCGTGGGCGACATTGCTTCGTTATGGCGAGGTGCTTAAAGTCCCCGCATTCACGTCGGGCGTTGTTGCTCACGGCTTTATTTTCTTGGGCTTGATTGTTTATTCTGCAGGCGCGGCTGATTTTGTCCTCAATGTGATGGGACTCGGGGTAGATGAATTCGGCTGGCTGATGATTCCGATGGTGGTTGCCGGCATGACGGGTTCTTGGGCCTGTGCTCACCTGCTGGCGATGTTCGGTCAGAATCGGCTCCTTTTTGGGGGAGTAGGCATTTTGGCGGCATCGGGCTTATTCGGCGTGGTATTCGATCACGGCCCTTTTGCCGTCTTCCCCTGGGTGCTGCTGGCGCCGGTTGTTTATAACCTTGCGGCAGCGGCCGTTCGCCCGGCACTCAACGTGATGAACCTCGACTATTTCCCCAAAAGCCGCGGCTTGGCCGCTTCAGTGCAGCAGTTTTTTCAGACGGGCGCTTTTGCGGTTTCATCGGCGCTCCTCATTCCCATCGTTTTGGGGGAGGCCTGGAAGTATGCTGCAGTGATGCTCGGTTCCGGACTGATTGCTCTGGTGCTGCTGCTCGTTGTGCGGCGGACGAGACCTGCTGCCCTGGCAGCGGCTGAAGCTGAGGAGCAGGCAGAAGTCGAACTGAGGGTTAAGCCGACAAAACTTTCCTAACGCCAGAGCATTCACACTGCGGCGAAAAAAAGCCCGCGGTTTCATCGAGAAACCGCAGGCTGACGGAAGGAAAAGCGAAGCGGAGCTGTTCGTGAGTTCTGAATCAACAGCCATGCAGCACACGGGACCATTTGTCCGTTGCGTGTGCTGCATCCCTGCGGCGGTTAATCGAGCTCCGCTTCGTAGTAGTCAAAGCCGGCATCAGGCTGAACGTAGAATTTCTTCAGGTTCTTAACCTTGGCCGAAACATTCTGTTCGTTGATGAGAAAGATCCACGGCGCATCGTTCCAAATGGCATCTTGACCGGCGTTATAGAGCTTAGTTTTTTCAGCACGATCCGTCGTGAGCAGTGCTTTCGTAAAGCTGTCATCGAGCACCTTGCTGGAATAAAAGCCGTAGTTGCCTGCCACCGGCGCCCAGCTTGCCGTCGCAAGCAGCGGACGGAGCGCCCAGTCAAGTTCGCCCGTGGAGCTCGACCAACCGGCATAGAGCATGTTGAGCTTGGCATCTTCAGGTTTTTTCAGCAGGTATTCATTACGCTGACCGGCTTCCATGGCAAGGATGGAAACCTTGACGCCGACCTGAGCAAACTGCTGCTGCAGGAACTGAATGACTTTCTGTGCAGTGGTGTGGTTGTAAAGCGACCAGAGGGTTGCGGTGAAGCCGTTCGGGTAGCCCGCTTCCTTCAGGAGTTCGCGAGCTTTCTTGGGATCGTAAGGCCAGGGTTCATAGACCTTGGCATAGTCGACGCCTTCCGGTGCAGAGCCCGTGGCCGGAACGGCATAGCCGCTGAAGGCCACCTTGGCAAGGGCTTCTTTATTGACGGCGTAATTGAGCGCTTTGCGCACCCGTACGTCGTTGAAGGGCTTGGTTTTAGTGTTGAAAGCGACGTAACGCTCAATGATGGAGGGCGAAACCGTCACTTCAAGGTTGTCGCTGCCAGTCAAGGTCTTGGCCTGTTCGGGCGGAACCGGGAAGATGAACTGTGCTTCGCCCGTGCGCAGCATGGCTACACGCGTTGAATTTTCCGGCACCGGCTTGAAGTAAATGCCGTCAAGTTTGGGGAGCCCCTTCTGCCAGTAGTTGGGGTTCTTGACGACATGGAGAATTTCCGAGGGGTTGTAATCTTTCAGAATGTAGGGACCCGTGCCGCAGGGGTGGAAAGCAATCTGCTTGCCCGGATATTTTTCAAGCGACTTCGGGCAAATCATCACGCCGGCCGGATGGGCAAGCTGATTGATGAAGGCCGAGAACGGCGTATGGAGCGTAATGCGCACCGTATAGTCATCAACGACTTCGGTTTTCGCAATGTTCATGTAGAGCGTGTAGCGGCGCAGTGCATTGTCCTTATTGGTCACGCGGTCGAAATTGGCTTTGACGGCATCGGCTTTGAATTCCGTACCGTCATGGAACATCACGCCTTTTCTGAGCGTCACCGTATAGACCAGACCGTCCTTACTCACTTCGTAGCCGGTGGCAAGGGCGTTCTTAAGCTTCATGTCCTTGTCGAGACCAAAAAGCCCTTCGTACATTGACTTGGCCGAGTTCTGCGAAAGCGTGTCGCCGGCATCGTAAGGATCCATCGTCGTGAAGGTGGAGGCGAGCGCGACGGTGATTTCCTTGGCGGAAGCGCCTGTGGAGACGGCAAAAGCGCCGGCGAGGGCACCGGTGAGCATCAGCATGCGGAAGGTTTTGGTCATGGCAATTCAACTCTTGAAATAATCTGAAAGGCGGCCGTCATTGAGTCTGGCGTCTTGCCCGATTCAATAGGGAGGGACTGTAAAAAAATAATGAGCAAAGACGGTGCCAAACTCATTGGGATGCCTGCTCTCGCAGGCGCAGAGCTAGCCTGGGGCCGTTCTGCTGAAGCGGTGTGCTGAGTTCGTAGGAGCGGTTCATGCACGCGCGGGAAGAACGAACCGTCTTTGGAAGCACATGAAAAAGGCGAAGGCGCACTGATGTGGTGCGCCTTCGCCTCTAATCCATACTATCCTGCGTCAATACTGATTTCAGAGCTTCGGATGGACGACCAACCGATCTACGAGATGAAAGAGCGCTTGGACGGCCGTTTTGATTTCGGAAACACTGACCGACTCTTTGGGCGTATGCGCGAGCGGTCCGTCGCCAGGCCCGAAATAGAAGGCTGGAATGCCGAATTTCTGCATTGAACCGCCTTCACCCCAACCCGTCATTTCGGTCGTTTCAGGAATATGCCCAAGCGACTCGCCAAGCGCAGCAACTGCAGCCTGTGCCAAGGGCTGCGTCATGTCCGTGGAGAGTGCCGTCCAGTCGCCCGTTACCGTGAGTGAAGTCGAAACCGGAGGAAAGTCGGGGTCTGTTCGAACTTCGCTCAGAATCTTTTCAATGCGGTCACACTGCACTTGGGCGGACTCCACGCCTTGATAGCGAAAGTCGATGGTGACGGACGCACTTGCCGGAACAACGTTTTCCGCTGCGCCGCCCGAAACAAGATCAATAGAGGATGAGGCCGGACCTGCTGCGGCGTTTTCTGCGAGCAGTTCCGGAAGACGTTTTTTGGCGTGAACGATAAAGAGCGCCGCCGCTTCAATGGCATTGATGCCGAGATGCGGGCGGCTCGAGTGAGCGCTCTTGCCGGTAAAGTCCACGCGGATCCAGCAGTCTCCGCGATGTGCTGAACGTACGCACAGCCCCGTTGGTTCACAAATGACGCAGAGCTGAGGACGCGGAGCATCCGGAGAGCCCAATGCTCTGACGACACCCTGTGCCGCGGTTTCCTCATCCGTAGAGAGAATGAGCCAAAGTACGCCGTCGACGCCTTGACGAGCGGCTTCACAAAATGTCGTGAGCGCACAGGCTGCGCCGCTCTTCATGTCCGTTGTGCCGCGTCCGTGCATGCGGTCACCCTCGATGCGGGCGCTCCAAGGATCTTCCATGCCCGCGGGCGGGACGACGTCGACGTGCCCTGAGAGCATGAGTTCCGGCACGCCCGTTTTGCCGCGGCCGGTTCGGGCCAGCAGCACCGGGTTGGGCGCTTCAGGGAAGAGAATGCGGATGTCGGCCTCGACGCCCGTTGATTCAATAAGGTCCCGAGCGGTTTCGAGCACCTGCAGACAGGCGGGTGACCCAGAAACGCTTGGGACTCGGACGAGCGCCTGTGTCCAAAGAACGGCGCGTTGTTCCAATGTGTCCTGCGGCATGAAAATGTCCTTCAAGGAATGGTTATGCGTGCCATGGAGAATAGCGCGGTCTCCAGAGCTTTCAGGACAAGACAATCGCTCAAGTCCTGCGTCAAAGATCAAATGAACCGTCGCTCTGAATAGTTTTTTTCGGGCGCGGCACGGCGCAGGGGCGAATCCAAGGCCGATTGCCTTGCCTAGCAGGTTCAGACAAAGGATGATGCGTACAATGGTGGGTTGGAGCCCGGGATTGTGTTGTTGCTCGAAGGAGTGAGGAGATCCGTATGCGCGCAGCCAACTCGCATTTTGGAAAACATTACATTAACGGCGTCTGGACAACCCCTAAGGGCGCCATGATTGACGTTGAAAATCCGGCGACACGTGAAATATTCGCGCGTGTTCCGGACGGTACGCCCGAAGAGGTGGATGCCGCCGTCGCAGCGGCTCAAAGCGCATTTCCCCGCTGGTGCAGTACGCCGCTCGCGCAGCGCATCGCGCTGATGGAAGGAATGCTCAGGCGTTTTTGCGAAAAAACGGAAGACGTCATTGAACTCGAAGTCGCCGAACTCGGTGCTCCGGTTGCTTTCGCACGAAGCAAGCACTGCCTTTATCAGCAAAAACGCACGGCCGCATTTATTGCGGCTGCACGGTCGATTGCCGCAGAAGAAGCATTCCCCGCTTCCCTCGTCATGCGTGAGCCTGTCGGCGTCGTCGCTGCCATTACGCCGTGGAATTACCCTTTGGGGCAGATCATTCAGAAGGTTGTTCCGGCGCTGCTTATGGGCTGCACGGTTGTGCTCAAGCCGAGCGAATGGACGCCGCTTACCGCCGTTTTGCTCATTGAAGCCTTTGAAGAGGCCGGATTTCCGCCCGGGGTTCTCAATCTTGTACAGGGATACGGTGAAACCGTAGGGGAGGCCATGACCGGGCATGCAGGGGTCGATTTGATTTCCTTTACGGGATCAACAGCCGTCGGGCGCCGAATTGCAGGCCGTGCTGCCCCGATGATGAAGCGCCTCATTTTGGAGCTCGGAGGCAAGTCAGCGGCGGTGTGGCTGCCGGAGCTCGAGGGGCATGAGGCCGGCCGGATGGCCGCGAAGAAAGTGCTGGATTCCTTGCTCCTCAATGCCGGACAGACCTGCACGGCGCTATCTCGATTTCTGGTTCCTGCTGAAAAGCTCCAAACCGCTGAAGCGCTTCTCAAATCCGTTCTTGCAGACTACCCGATGGGAGACCCCACGGATCCGGCAACCCGTATGGGCCCCTTAATTTCCGGGGCGCAGTTTGAACGCGTTCGGGAATACATTTCTTCGGGCATCCGCGAGGGGGCTCGTCTGGTTGCCGGCGGGCTGCCGCCGGAACCGGGCGCCAATGACGGATGGTTCGTGCCGCCCGTTGTATTTTCGGATGTCCGGCCTGAGATGCGGATTGCTCAGGAAGAAATCTTTGGCCCTGTCCTGTCGGTGATGCCGTACAACACGCTCGAAGAAGCGCTGGCGATTGCCGACGGCACGCAGTACGGTCTGTGCGGCGCTGTCTTTGGTCCTCATGAGGCAGCGGTGAATTTTGCGCGTCGTATGCGCACGGGGAACGTATACGTGAATGACGCGTCACGCGACCTTGCAGCTCCCTTCGGCGGCTTTAAATCGAGCGGCGTCGGGCGTGAAGGCGGCGTTTTCGGTCTGCTCGAATTTACGGAACCCAAGGCAATTTTTGAGCACGGTTCCTAAGCCGATAAGACGCCGCAACGGGCGAAAGTCATCCCAAGACGATCGCCCGTTTATGCTGTCAGCGCTTTAAGAAGAGGAGCATTAAGAGCCGGCAGCCGATGATGATATAGGCTGAGCTACGAAACGCAGGCGGTTGGCTTGGACCGTTCCCATCCGCCACGAGTAGATCATCATCACGACCAAGCTCACGCCGATGGTGAGCATCAGGTTTGTTGCGCCTGCACCGGCAAGCGCTATGAAGCAGAATCCGCAGCCCAGAACCGCTGCGATGCAGGACAGACGCCCCTGCTGCGAGGTGCTTTCAATGCGAAGCAGATCAATGCAGCTGTAGAAATAAGGGAGCATCGTCAGCAAGACGGCAATCTCGGTGATCATCTCAAAAAGCGAGGCTGCGGAGCCGCCCTTGGCATTGAGTGCAGTGATGAGGAGCATCAGCCCCGTCATTTGACTGGCAGCCAAAATGAGGCCTTTGCGCGGCATGCCCCGATGATCCAGTTCACCATAGATTTTGGGAAAGTGCCCGTCTCGGGCAGCTCGAGCGCCGGCTTGAGTCACCAGAAGCATCCATGAGCCCAGAGAAGTCAGGCAGGCAATCACGGTGCATGCGGCAACAACCGGAGCAGCCCAGTCACCCACCATGAGTGCAACGCTCGCTGCGAATGGCGCGCCGGATTTAGCAATGACATCCGCAGGGAACATGCCGGCAATAGCTTGAAAGCTCAGAACATAAACAATGCCGGCCAGTCCCGTTCCCAGCAATGTCGCAAGCGGCACCGTTTTTCGGGGGTTTTTCACGAGACCCGTGGATACGGAGGCCGATTCGATGCCGATGAATGCCCAGAGGCAGAGCAGTACGCTGCGGATGACCGCTTCGGAATCGGCGGCGCCTGAAGTATTCCAATTGGCGGTGTAGGTTTGGGGATCAAACCAGAACCAGCCGAAGATTGCTGTGCCGGCCACCGGAAGCAGCATGGCGACAAGACCAATGGTTGCCATGCGGCCGATAAAGGATCCGCCCATGAAGTTGAGGATGGTAAAGATCCAGACGATGGCGATGCAGGCCAGACCGGCGGGAATCGGGTCCTGCAGGGCAGGAAAAAACATCGACAGGTAGGAAACCGCTGTCACGCCGATGGCTAGGTTTCCGACCCAGTTGGCGTTGTAGTAAAGAATGCTCGATTGAAAGCCAAAGGCGGTGCTGACTTCACCGGCGTAGGCGACAGGGCCGCCGCTTTGCGGATTGACGGTGGAGAGTCTGGCGTAGAC
>OBWS01000834.1_pt1 | contig 16094 bp, 14 predicted proteins | sample 1495291 | NCBI WGS metagenome assembly OBWS01 (sample SAMEA2580090, study PRJEB22360) | human gut metagenome | biome: human gut; feature: human-associated habitat; material: faeces | place: Denmark | collected 2008/2010 | reverse complement strand
CAAGGCTGGGACGGAAGTCACTGTCGTTCTCAAAATCGGTGGAGCTGCATGACAAGGTCATCGGGCATTATCTGAACATAAAACACTATCAGTAAGTTGGAGTCATTACCCGACAGCGAGGTGTTTAGTGTGCCATGTCAGGCGAGAAATTCTATTGGATGAATCAAGTCCAACTTACTCATTGTCAATTTCATGGTTGATTATTCGAAACGTGATGCTATTTCCAACATCAACGCTATAATTGCAGAATAATTGTAGATACATTTTTGTATATACAATTAGGGATGGCAATTATGCCAATGGAGTTTGAATGGGATGAAAACAAGGCCAAAAGTAATCGGGTGAAACATGGCATCCGCTTTGAAGATGCGGTGTTATTGTTTGATGATCCACAACATTTGTCACAGCAAGAACGCATAGAAAACGGTGAGTATCGCTGGCAGACAATCGGCCTGGTTTACGGCATCGTGGTTATTCTGGTTGCGCATACCATCCGTTTCGAAAGCGGAAATGAAATTATTCGAATCATCAGTGCACGAAAAGCAGATCGTAAAGAGAGGAATCGCTATGAGCATGGTTAAACATAAACGAGGGACCTCCTCTACACTCGATGTGCAGCATGAGGCCGAACTGAAGGCGCTGACGAATAAATCCGACGAAGATATTGATTACAGTGATATCCCACCTTCCAGCGATGAGCAATGGTCTAACGCCGAACGCGGTAAGTTTTATCGGCCATTGAAAACTCAGGCTTCGGTGCGTATTGATGCTGATGTGATGGAATGGTTGAAGCGACCAGGTAAAGGCTATCAAACTCGCCTGAACGCAATTTTACGTGAAGCGATGCTGCGCGATCAGAACAAAAAATAATTCAGGCCGCCACATGGCGGCCATCATCCAAAATTACTTCCTCAACCCCGCAAACGCTGCCCGAATCTCTTCCTCCGGCAACTGAATCCCGATAAACACCATTGTGCTATGTGGTTTTTCATCGCCCCACGGGCGGTCCCAGTCGGCGCTGTAGAGGCGCTGGACGCCCTGGAACAGCAGGCGGTTAGGTTCGCCGTCAATCCACAGCATCCCTTTGTAACGCAGCAGTTTATCTGCCGATTCCAGAAGCAGGTTTTCCATCACCCGGGAAACTTCGCTGATATCTACCGGGTAATCCAGTTCCACCACAATCGACGAAATATCGTTTTGTTTATCCGCGATAAAGTGGAAACGCGGTTTGGTGCTGACGACGTTCTCTTCCAGCATAAAACCGTTGGTGTTGAACAGCAGGCCCAGGTCGATGTCGCCGTGGGTGACGGTGTAGACCGGTGCACGGGCGTTGATGCGCGCCAGGCGTTCACGCAGTTTTTCTGCTTCGCCTGCGACGTCGGTTTTGGTCAGCAGAATACGGTCGGCGTAGCCAACCTGGGACTGGGCGATGGTGAACTGGTTCATCTGCTCGTCGGCATGTACCGCATCCACCAGCGCAATCACACCGTCCAGCAGGTAACGCTGGCATAAAATCTCATGGGAGAAAAAGGTCTGAATAATCGGGCCGGGATCGGCCATGCCGGTGCATTCAATGACCAGACGGTCAAACTGAATATTGCCCTTGTCGAGATTATCCAGCAGGTCGAGTAGTGCGTCTTCCAGCTCGTTGGAGCGCGAACAGCAGATGCAGCCGTTGGTCAGCGTTTTGATCTGCGTGGCGCGGTCGCCAATTAGTTGATCATCAACGGAGACTTCGCCGAATTCGTTTTCAATCACGGCAATCTTGTAGCCGTGTTGTTCGTTAAGAATATGGCGCAGCAGGGTGGTTTTTCCCGCGCCTAAAAAACCGGTGAGTAGGGTAACTGCAATCGGGTTCATGCTCTCTCCATTAACAACAGCGCATACCGCCTTTACCATCGCCGCCGTAGCGCGCGTTCTGGCGTTCGCGGAAGAATTCTTCATAGCTCATGTACGGCTTGTCGGGATGGTTGGTCTTCATATGCTCGACGTAGTTGTCGTAGTCTGGAATGCCAATCAACATCTTTGCCGCCTGGCCGAGATATTTTTTTGCCTGTCCTAAGTTACCAAACATAGTTCACTCTGATAAGAACAAAGCCCCGCCGAAGCGGGGCTAAACACGGTTAGTGGTGCGAAGAGATCTTCACGCCGCCTTCCGGGATTGGAACGTACGGTGTTTCTTTGTCAGTACGTTTGTCGCTGTTACGCACCGCAAGCCAGGTTTTGAAACCGTAGAAGATGATGCTGTACACCACAATCAGGAACAGAATACTCAGGCCCGCGTTGGTGTAGTTGTTCACAACGATGTGGTTCATGTTGGCAATCTGCTGCGCCGTCAGGTCAGTACCGTTAGCAATCTTCTCTTTGTACTGGCTTGCCATGTAGAAGAAGCCTTCCATCTGCGGGTTGGTGCTGAACAGTTTCAGACCCAGCGCCCAGGTGGTGCAGATAAGCAGCCATACAGCCGGAACAACAGTTACCCAGATGTATTGGGTGCGCTTCATCTTAATCAGCACAACGGTGCCCAGTACCAGCGCTACGGCTGCCAGCATCTGGTTGGAGATACCGAACAGCGGCCACAGGCTCTTAACGCCGCCCAGCGGATCGACCACGCCCTGATACAGCAGGTAGCCCCACAGACCCACACAGCCCGCAGTACCGATGATACCGGCAACCAGAGAGTCGGTTTTTTTCAGGAACGGGATGAAGTTACCCAGCAGGTCTTGCAGCATAAAGCGGCCAGAACGGGTACCCGCATCCAGCGCGGTCAGGATGAACAGGGCTTCGAACAGAATACCGAAGTGATACCAGAAGCCCATGTCAGCCATCGGCAGCACTTTGTGGAACACATGAGCGATACCTACCGCCAGCGTCGGCGCACCACCTGCACGGTTCAGGACAGAAGGCTCACCAATGTCTTTCGCGGTTTGCAGGATCTGCTCTGGCGAAATCACGAAGCCCCAGGAGCTGACGGTCGCCGCCGCGTGTGCGGTAACGTCTTTCAGCTGCGCCATGATGAGCGGCGCGTTCTCGCCACCCATTTCATGCAGGTTAGGCATGGTGATGCCAAGGCCCGCAGGCGGGGTATTCATCGCGAAGTAAAGACCCGGTTCGATGATGGACGCAGCAACCAGCGCCATAATCGCCACGAAGGACTCCATCAGCATTGCGCCGTAGCCAATGAAACGCGCGTCGGTTTCGTTAGCCAGCAGTTTCGGCGTCGTACCGGAAGAGATCAGCGCGTGGAAGCCAGATACCGCACCACAGGCGATGGTGATGAACAGGAACGGGAACAGAGCGCCTTTCCACAGCGGGCCAGTACCGTCAATGTACTGGGTCATCGCAGGCATTTTCAGTTCCGGGTTCAGCACCACGATACCCAGCGCCAGGCCGACGATAACGCCGATTTTCAGGAAGGTTGCCAGATAGTCGCGCGGTGCGAGGATCAGCCACACCGGCAGCAGTGCGGAAACAAACGCATAGCCAATCAGCGCGAAGGTAATGGTGGTGTCTTTAAAGGTCAGTGCCGGACCCCAGTACGGATCGTGAGCAATCACGCCACCGAAGTAGATAGAGGCAACCAGCAGCACGATACCAATGACAGAGACTTCACCCACACGCCCCGGACGGATAAAGCGCATGTAGATACCCATAAACAGCGCAATCGGTACGGTTGAGCAAACGGTGAAGACACCCCACGGACTTTCGGCCAGGGCTTTAACCACAATCAGCGCCAGGACGGCGAGGATGATGATCATGATTAAGAAACAGCCAAACAGCGCGATAGTCCCCGGTACTGGTCCCATCTCTTCTTTGATCATCTCACCAAGAGATGCGCCATTACGGCGAGAGGAGATAAACAGCACCATAAAGTCCTGAACCGCACCGGCCAGCACGACCCCCGCCAGCAGCCACAGCGTGCCAGGCAGGTAGCCCATCTGCGCGGCGAGAACCGGACCCACCAGCGGACCAGCACCGGCGATAGCGGCGAAGTGGTGACCAAACAACACGTAACGGTTGGTCGGAACGTAGTTCAGACCGTCGTTGTTAATAACCGCAGGCGTCGCGCGCGTGGGGTCGAGTTTCATCACCTTCTGGGCGATGTACAGACTGTAGTAGCGATACGCCACCAGATACACCGATACAGAGGCGACCACGATCCACAGGGCGCTGACGTGCTCCCCCCGACGTAATGCAACTACCGCGAGGCAGAATGCACCGATGATTCCGAGAATCACCCAGGGTATGTGCTTGAATATCTTTTTAGTATCCATAGTAAAACCTGGCATGTATTGATTAATAGTTGGCCGAAGCCGTTCTAGGTTTGCGTTGCGTTTGAGGAGGTAAATTGACCGCTATCCTGTAGTGATGTTGCCAGAGTTACGCGCGCGTAAAGTAAGGTAAATAACTGAGTGGTTATTTTAGGGATGTAAGCGGTCAGTTTTGCGGTTGAGCGGCAAAGGCGTCGTTTAAGTGACGATAAATATGTGATTCATATCACATATTTATATTGTGAATAATTTATGTAAATAATGGCTTTTTAAATTCAGAGTGTGAATAAAATTACTCGGCGTAATCTCCGCGGGATATTCATAAAGTTTTTCCTTTCCAGGCCGAAAATCTTGCATCGGTCCACAGGAAAGAGAAACTATGTTAAAACGTATCAAAATTGTGACCAGCTTACTGCTGGTTTTGGCCGTTTTTGGCCTTTTACAACTGACATCAGGCGGTCTGTTCTTTAATGCCTTAAAGAATGACAAAGAAAATTTCACTGTTTTACAAACCATTCGCCAGCAGCAATCCACGCTGAATGGCAGCTGGGTCGCGTTGTTGCAGACGCGTAACACCCTCAACCGCGCGGGTATCCGCTACATGATGGATCAGAATAATATTGGTAGCGGTTCAACCGTTGCTGAGCTGATGCAGAGTGCCAGTATTTCGCTGAAACAGGCGGAAAAAAACTGGGCGGATTACGAAGCGTTGCCGCGTGACCCGCGTCAGAGCACCGCCGCAGCGGCAGAGATCAAACGTAATTACGATATTTATCACAATGCGCTGGCGGAGCTGATCCAACTATTAGGTGCAGGCAAAATCAACGAGTTCTTTGATCAGCCGACCCAGGGATATCAGGACGGTTTCGAGAAGCAGTATGTAGCTTACATGGAGCAAGACGATCGGCTCTATGATATCGCCGTCAGCGATAACAATGCCTCCTACAGCCAGGCGATGTGGATTCTGGTGGGCGTGATGATCGTCGTACTGGCGGTCATCTTCGCCGTCTGGTTCGGTATTAAAGCCTCGCTGGTAGCGCCAATGAATCGCCTGATTGACAGCATTCGTCATATTGCAGGCGGCGATCTGGTGAAACCGATTGAGGTGGATGGCTCTAATGAGATGGGGCAACTGGCAGAGAGTTTGCGCCATATGCAGGGAGAGCTGATGCGTACCGTCGGTGATGTGCGCAACGGGGCCAATGCCATCTATAGCGGTGCCAGCGAAATCGCCACCGGCAATAACGATCTCTCTTCGCGCACCGAGCAACAGGCCGCTTCGCTGGAAGAGACGGCAGCCAGCATGGAGCAACTGACCGCAACGGTGAAACAGAACGCCGAGAATGCGCGTCAGGCCAGCCATCTGGCGTTAAGTGCTTCTGAAACGGCGCAACGCGGCGGCAAAGTGGTGGATAACGTAGTACAGACCATGCGCGATATCTCCACCAGTTCGCAGAAAATCGCCGATATTATCAGCGTAATTGACGGCATTGCCTTCCAGACCAATATTCTGGCTTTGAACGCGGCGGTTGAAGCAGCGCGCGCGGGTGAGCAAGGGCGCGGTTTTGCGGTGGTCGCGGGTGAAGTGCGTAATCTGGCTCAGCGCAGCGCTCAGGCGGCTCGTGAAATTAAAAGCCTGATTGAAGACTCGGTGGGGAAAGTAGATGTTGGCTCTACGCTGGTCGAAAGCGCAGGGGAAACAATGGCGGAGATTGTCAGTGCCGTGACCCGCGTGACGGACATTATGGGCGAAATTGCTTCTGCTTCTGATGAGCAGAGCCGTGGTATCGATCAGGTTGGCTTAGCGGTTGCTGAGATGGACCGGGTAACTCAACAGAACGCTGCGCTGGTGGAAGAATCTGCCGCTGCCGCCGCCGCGCTGGAAGAGCAGGCCAGTCGCCTGACCGAAGCTGTGGCAGTGTTCCGGATTCAGCAACAGCAGCAACAGCAGCGTGAAACATCGGCTGTGGTAAAAAACGTGACGCCAGCTACGCCGCGTAAAATGGCAGTGGCAGATAGCGGGGAGAACTGGGAAACGTTTTAATCGCCATAAAAATGCCCGATAAGCAAAATGTTATCGGGCATAGGGAGTTTAATCTTTACGCGGGTCGTTGATCGGCTGACGAACCAGGAAGATGTACGCCAGTGCTCCCGCTGCGGTGACGCAACCGCAGATGATTAGTGCCAGACGGAATGAGTGGGTGGTATCAACAATAAAACCAGTAATGATCGGCGCAAAAGAGGCGCAGATGAAGCTGGCAAAGTTCTGGATACTGCCCACCGACGCCGTCATGCGAGAAGCAACTGCGACGTGGATCAAGCCCCAGCAGGATGTTCCGGCAAAGTGAATACAGAACAGTGCCATGCCAATCAGCAGAACCGCCGTCATGGATGTTGTCGCTTGCGGTACGACCAGCGTAAAGGCGGCAGAACAGAACATCCCGGCAATAATGCAGATCTTACGGCTTTTAATCGGAGCCATTCCCCCTTTGACCAGCCAGTCAGTAACGTAACCGTTGACCAGCATCCCGGCAGCCCCAAACAGGAAAGGGATAGCCGCCATCAACCCTGTGCTTTTTAAATCCAGGTTATAGGCTGTTTGCAGGTAACCAGGAAGCCAGGCCAGATACAGCCACGCAGTGTAGTTGATGCCACTGAATCCGAGCATCATTCCCCACATTGTGCGGTTACGGAACAGGCTGCGCCATTCGGCAAAACTGAGCGGATCTCGGCGGGCATTGACGCTACCTGCATTGAGATAAGCTTGTTCAACGGCAGTCAGTTCTACGTGCTCGCGGTTGCGATAGAGCATATACCAGCCAATGGCGAGAAAAATCCCCAGCACACCAATGGTAATAAACATCCCACGCCAGCCCATCACCAGCATCATCGCCGCCAGAATCGGTGGGCTTACGGCAACGCCAATGGTAGAAGCTGCGTTGAAGAAGCCCATCGGGCGTCCGCGCTCTTTGATGTTGAACCAGTCGTTAATGACTTTTACACCGCATGGGTTCATCGGCGCTTCACCAATCCCCATACCGATACGCACCAACACGAACTGCGTAAAGCTGTGCACCATGCCAGACATTGCCTGGAACAGTGACCAGAAGAACATCCCCAGTCCCAGCATCAGGCGTGGGCCTTTACGATCCAATAGTGGGCCGCAAGGAAGTTGCGCAATCCCGTAAGCGAGTGAAAACACGGAGAGCAAAGCGCCGATTTCGGTGGCACTTAATCCCAATTCTTCACGAATCGTTAAATTTGCTACCGACAGCGAACTGCGGTCGAGATAATTGATTACCGCCGCAAAAAATAATAACAACATGGCGGTGGTTTGAATGCGTTTAATTCGGGTACTGCGTTGAACTAATCCATCTGGTGGCACGGGAATATCTGCCGACGAAGATGGAGTAAATGAAGAACGCGGATCGAGGGTGATATTTTCTTTTTCCACGCCGGACTCCTGTATTTATAATTTTAATTGTTTACGTAATTGTGCATTACGCAAGGTTGACATTAACGGCAGGTTAAAGTTTTAGGACTTTACTACCGCTCACAAAAACATTTTTAGTCGACTGATTGTGAGCATAGGTAAGCGGGAATTTCCCGGTATTTATCTTTTGATAAAACCGTGCACCCGCTAATAGTTTGCTGTTTTTAATCCGTACTTAATGAGCATAACGCGTGTTCTCATTAATGGATCGAATCATTGATTGTTTAGCTGAATTCAAATGGTTACGGAGCGCAAGGGTGGCATCAAGGTCACTGCGGCAAATCAGAGCGCTGAGAATGGTCATATGCTCATCGACGGCAATGATATTGCGCTGTTTAAGATCGCTTTCGTCCCATTGATAGTGAAAATGAAAGATGACTGAGATGATCTCAAGCGATTGATCAAAAAAGATATTGTCGGCAGCTGAAAGCAGTAAGGAGTGAAAATCTCTGTCAAGTTGCGAGAACATGCGAAAGCTATTGCCGATGTTGTCACGCAGTAGCCGATGACGTTCGAGCATGGTTTTCGCCTGCAGCCAGCGGGGATCATGATCAGGCAGGTTGAGAAAGTGCTGAAGTGAATGTGTTTCGAGCATTTCGCGTAGCTCAAACAGCTGCTCGGCGTAGGATTGATCGAATTGCTTCATGCTCCACTGGCCGCGCTTTTCGCTTTGAATAAGATTATAACGGCCGAATTTTAAAAGATATTCTCTTACAACCACCGGGCTGACACCCGCGGCCCGAGCCAGTTGCAGTTCAGAAAAAGTTTCCCCTGGGCGTAACTGGCGCTGGTTTATCATCGTGAAAAAAGCCTGCTCAAACACTTTGTTTTGTTCACTCATTGAAGCGGTAGTACAGGCGAAACCGTCATCGTGGTCAGGTTTACGCGCAATAACATAGTCGTTTCCAACCTGCGTCAAGACGCCGCATTCGCGTAAATGGCTGAGAATATGACGCACTGTGGTGCGGCTGATGTTGTACATTTCCGCCAGCGCACTTTGCGATGGAAGTGGGGAAGGGATATGACCCCGCGCCATATCATCAATGACCTGGTTAATCACATTGTGGCGTAAATTTTGTGAACGACTCATATTTTCCTCCTTGTGAGTCCATTAAAACCCGATTTAAAACATTTTTATGCGTGTGTTTTCACAAAACAGATTTTCCGTTCCGCTGCCATTTTTCATTTTCATTGATATCTAAGGCAACAAAAAATGGAGAGCCGAATCATGTCTACGATGAATGTTTTAATTTGCCAGCAGCCGAAAGAATTAGTCTGGAAACAACGCGAGATACCTATTCCGGGTGACAATGAAGCATTAATAAAAATTAAGTCTGTCGGGATTTGCGGTACCGATATTCATGCCTGGGGTGGAAATCAACCATTTTTTAGTTATCCACGTGTTTTAGGCCATGAAATATGTGGGGAGATTGTTGGGCTGGGTAAAAATATTGCTGATCTTAAAAATGGTCAGCAAGTTGCTGTGATCCCTTATGTTGCCTGTCAGCAATGCCCGGCGTGTAAAAGCGGGCGTACCAATTGCTGTGAAAAAATTTCAGTCATTGGCGTGCATCAGGATGGCGGTTTTAGTGAGTATTTGAGCGTGCCGGTGGCGAACATTTTGCCCGCAGACGGTATTGACCCGCAGGCGGCAGCATTGATTGAACCTTTCGCTATTAGCGCTCATGCGGTGCGTCGCGCAGCCATTGCTCCCGGCGAGCAGGTGCTGGTGGTCGGGGTGGGGCCAATCGGTCTGGGCGCGGCGGCAATCGCTAAAGCCGATGGCGCACAGGTGGTGGTGGCGGATACCAGTCCGGCGCGCCGTGAACATGTGGCAACGCGTCTGGAATTACCTGTACTGGACCCGTCAGCCGAAGATTTTGACGCGCAGCTGCGGGCGCAGTTTGGTGGTTCGCTGGCGCAGAAAGTGATCGACGCGACAGGTAATCAACATGCGATGAATAACACCGTGAATTTGATTCGTCACGGCGGCACGGTGGTATTTGTCGGCCTGTTTAAAGGTGAGTTGCAGTTCTCCGATCCGGAATTCCATAAAAAAGAAACGACGATGATGGGCAGCCGCAACGCCACGCCGGAAGATTTTGCTAAAGTCGGTCGACTGATGGCGGAAGGAAAAATCACTGCCGACATGATGTTAACCCATCGCTATCCGTTCGCCACGCTGGCAGAAACCTACGAGCGCGATGTGATTAACAATCGTGAGTTGATTAAGGGTGTAATTACTTTCTGATAAGGCGAGATTATTAAAGTTGCCATGCAGCGTCCGGGGAAGTGTTGGGCGCTGTTTTTTTCTGTTTCTCAATGATGTTTTGTAGGCCGCAGAAGGTGTGTAGGTCGCACCTTATGCGACCTACACATCAGTCAGGAATTATCCTTCACGTTCCACCACTTTAATTTCCACCATGCCGATCCCGAGCTTACGCGGCGAGTGTCCGAGGATATTCCCTTCGTTGGTTGAGACAGGTTCCGGCGGCACAATTACCAGTGTGTCGGCATCGGTTGGGTTATCGAAATGCAGTGTGGTGGTGGTCACTTCATTGCCCAGCACAAGGGTTTGTTCTTCATTGCCTACGCGTACCGGAATAGGACGGCTGGCGTTATTGCCGTATGCTTTGGCGGTAATCACCAGGTCAAATTTCTTTGGCAGCGGATGCTTGTACTCGATTTTTACTTCATCGCCCAGCTGCGCGTTGGACCAGCGGCCCCACGACTCTGGACGGGAAATCCCACTAAACTGTTTCACCTCTTCTGGCGCACCGGCGACGTTGAAGATGAAACTGTCGGCTTTGTAGCGAATATCGTTATCAACAATTTTCAGCGTATCGACATTGCCTTTATAGCGCGCCATGTCGATGACCGTATCTTTAAATGCCGTTTTGCCCTGCCATGTTGTTTTGTCAATATGCTGAACAATTTGCTGACCGCCAAGCTGCCCTTGCGAGACACACCAGTCGGTGGAGAGTGCCAGTTCCGGAGCCCAGAGTTGTGCCATCTTATAGCAACGGTCAACCCAGACGAAATTGTCGCGTGGAGCGAAATCGGCCAGCTGGAAACGCAGCGGTGCTGAGTATTCGCTTTCCGGCAGCGGTTCCACGCGTTTGTCTGAAACCCGCAACAGCAGCGGCAAACGGAAATGGCTACCCGAGAAGGCAATCATGTTTTTCTGCTGGTCGATGGTGAACTCTTTCATCTCTTTAGGGAATTTCCACAGGCGGATGATATCCGGCTTCCACGCCAATGTTTTCTCTTTGATATTGAGGAAGATTTCCGACATTGACTGCCCGGATAAACTGCTACGACCAAGTCCGAGATAGTTATCGCCACCGAGAATGTCCAGCACCGTCGCGCCGTTATCCATCGTGTTACGCTTCACTGCCAGCGTCTCTTGCTGCGGCTTGTCGCCACGAATGACAAAAAACAGGTTATTGCGATCCTGCTTATTGAGGTATTTCCACGCCGTGTTGTTCATCGCTAAATGGTCAGAAGAGACGACGATGACGGTATCTTTAAACCACGGTGACGCTTTGATTTTGTTGATAAACGCCGCGATATTCTCCTGGCTGCAACTTACCGCGCTGAATGACTGGTTCGGCTTACCGTCAAAATCATATTTTTTGCGGTTACAGGTACGCGAGATAAAACCATCCGGGTGATGGGTATCGACTGTCAGGGTAAACAGTGAGAATCGCTGACCTGAGCGGGAAAGCTCTTCAAACTTTTTCCACGCTTCATCGAGAACGGTATCGTCGTAGAATCCCCAGTCGTTGCGATAGTGCGGGTCGGCCACCACGCTTTTCAGCTCTTCTGAGCCGTATAAGTGGTCGAAGCCATGCGACTTCAGGAACACATCTTTACCGGCAAAACGCAGATTCGCGCCCTGCACGAAATAGTTCTGATAACCCGAGTTTTTCAGGATATCGCCCAGACAGATGTTCTGCGGGAAGAAGCTGGAGACAGAGGCGGAGGCGTTGCCTTCAAAGGGGGCAAACAGCGGTATGCCGCACTGAGAAGCCACCATGCCCGCAATCGTGTAATCCGTTCCTGGCAGCTGCTGCGTGTGGCTGAAATCCAGGCCTTCATTTTTCAACGCGCCCAGTTCAGGCGTGAGATCCGGGAAAGCTTCGTTATCAAAATAGGTCCGCTCGAGACTTTCGCCGTAGATATAAACCAGGTTGAGTTTCGGGTCAGGGATAGTTTTCGACGGCTCTTTATAATAAGCCGCAAAGTCCGGGTCGCCATCGCGTGACTGGGATTTCACCAGTTCCGTTATCTGACGAAATGCCGGGCTGGCGTCCACCGAACCCAGCGCCAGTAAGAGCGCCAGCAGGCTGTAACCAAAATGGTGCGGATGATGGCGATGACGGCGCAGGATCCAGCCCAGCGCACCGAACACCGCTGTCAGCCCCAGCACAATGCCGATACCCGGCAGGATGTATTTGCTGACGCCAGCACCGGTCAGGCTGTTGGTTAAGGTATAGAGAACCGCGTCGTTAATACCATCGCCAGTAAAATAGTCGCTGGCAAACAGGGTGATATTTAAAACGACAAATAGCCCCAGCACCGTTAATGTGGCTGCAAACCACCAGGTGTTACGTCCCGCTTTCCATGCGTAAATCAGCACAGAGGCGAGAAAAAGGGCGAAAGAGAGTAGTTCTGACAACGGGCGATCCTCACTAAACCGGGCCGTTTAGCCAACGTTTAAGCTTTTTGAGAAGCACAATGTAATGGCGTCGCCATATTGCTGCAATTCTAGTGTCAAAAAAATGCGATGTTGTTAGGAATTAGTTTATAAACAGACTTTTTTGATCGCGGTCGCTTCCCGTGTAACAGGGGGAAAACCGTCCAGGAGCAGGGAAAAGGGCAGGAGAGAGCCGCGTCAGCCGGGTAACAGCTAAAACGCGGCGTTTCGCGGTTCAGGAAATGAAGTTCAGCCCCTGCTTTAACACCAGATCGCAGGCTTTGGTTTTCACCTTTTCTGCCAGCGGAGTCGTTCCGATGTTATCCAGATTGAGTTGCTGACCATCTTTGGTTTTCAGCAAACCCTGAATGCCGTCCAGATAGTTGGTGTCTTCTTTTTGCTCTTCACTGTTCAGGCCCAGCTTTTCCAGCATCTGGTTCTTGATGTTTTCGGCATCGGTTACCGAAGCCAGCTTTTGCTTCGCGCAGTATTGCAGAATGCCTGCGGCATTGTTCATGTTATCTGCGCTTAAGGCCTGGTTTCCGCTGCTAAGCAAGTTAGTTAATGACGCGAGCGACCAACCGCCTTCCTGTGTCGTGCTGTTTTGGTTGCCAAGTTCGCTGGCGGCGCTGGAGAGCGCATCTTTCCAGGACGCAGCATGCACCCCGGTGGAAATTAATGCGCTGGCGGCAATGGCACAGCACAGAAGATGTTTAACAGTTTTCATCATCATTACTCAAGGTGGAATTGTGTCGCAGTATACCGCCAGAAACGGGGATTAATACTCTTTACCTGTTACCCGGCTACGGTAGCTATCCCAGTTGAAGATCACCCACAAACTGTTACCCAGGCGCATACGGTCCATCACGCGTTCGCCCAGCAACTTGGTCATCTCTTCCATATTACTGTTGGTCAGCATCCCGGTTGGGCGTTTGGAAGAAGAGCGGCGATCGACGATCTGGTTGATGATCACTTTTTCGTATTTCGATTCGGTCTGCACGCCGATCTCATCGATCACCAGCAGATCAACGTTGCTCAGATCGTTAAGCAGTTGTTCTTCGCTGGTACCGCTATTCCTGAAGGTATCTTTCATCGCCGACATAATATCGGCCACGGTGATGATCAATACGGATTTACCGCGTAGCAGCAGCTCGTTGCAGATTGCCGCCGCCAGATGGTTTTTGCCGGTTCCTGGCTTACCAGAAAAGATGAAGCTGGCGATGTTGCCGTCAAACTCTTCGACGTACTGGCGCGCTTTGCTTAACGCATTCATCTGCCCTTCACACTCAACGCGATAGTTCTCAAAGGAGCAGTTCTGATGCAGTGGACGAATACCGGAGCGGTTAAAGGTGCGCTGCATTTTCATCGCCCGATTTTCACGTTCGAGAGCGGCGGAGCGGATCGCTCCTTGTTCTTTCTGCCAGGCCAGTAGTTCTTCACCCGTTTTGAATGCAGGTTTGATATGGGCAGGCATCATTTTTTGCAGGCGTTGCATCAGGTCGCCAACGTTTTTCATCGTTACCCTCTGAATCCTGGTGGAATTTGGCTGTCAGGTTCACTGACCGTATTCACATCTCGTTTCGGCAGTCCGCCGTTGCTGGCACGACCGATTTGCAGGCTGCGCGCCAGTTTTTGTTGCCACTGTACATGGTGAAAGACTTTACCTTCCGCCTGCCAGTAGGCAATGAATGAGGTCAGTTCTTCGGTGGTCACCGGCTCTCTTAGTGCCACGCCCCATAGCGCCGCCAGGCGGATAAAGTCGGCATCGGGTTGCCAGTCCGGATACATGGCGAATTTCCCCATGGGTACAGCAACGGGAGCAGCTTGCGGTTCCTGATAGAGTTGATCGTCCAGAGCGACATCGCTTCCCGGACGCGCCAGCTTTTCTTCCAGCGCCAGCAGTTCAGCCAGGCGTGCAGGCGTGACGGCATAAAACGCCGGGGCATTGTTAGCAAATACGGCAACCACACCGCCTTCAGCTTTTGCCAGAACGGTTTGGTGATCGTGTACCAGGGCGTCAATACCAACGACGTCCGGGGTCAAAACTCTGGAAGACATACTGTTTCTCAAATATGGAACGATGAACGAGAAGGGAGATAACTTTTATAGTAACACACGGAGGAGAGGAGGCTGTCTCTCATCCGTGTGCTTTAAGCGAGGCAATTTTATACGCGAGGGCGCTTGCGGTACAACCATAATCCAGGAATGGAAAGACCGATGGATAATGCACCAACAATCGATGAAGCTGTAAGAAAGTTGGTTAACAGGGTAATCATCAATGACTCGCTGTAGCCTAACTGGCTGATTTTTACCGCCGAAATCATTGCGGTATAAGCCGATATGCCAGGGAACATGGGGATAACAGCCGCCACGGTAAACACTTTCGGATGCGCCAGATACCAGCGCGACCATTGAATACCAATGGTGCCGACCAGCATAGAAGCCATAAAGGTTGACCACTCAATATTCAGCCCGCTGGTCATTAAGATCATTCGTGAACCATGACCAATCGCGCCAAGCAGCGCACACCAGCGTAATGCCCGAACGGGAACGTTGAACACCATCGCAAAGCCGACCGCTGGAATGGCGGCGAGGATCATATCCTGCGCCAATGCAAACAGAAACTCGATCACACCCATCCGCGTAGCCCCCAAATCGTCAGTGCCATCACCACGCCGACGCAGGTAGCCAGTGTCAGCAGACTGGCGATCGCCCAGCGTGCCAGTCCGGTATTGATGTGGCCTTTAAACATATCGGCGACGGCATTTATCAACGGAAATCCCGGCACCAGCAGCAGAACGCTGGCGGCCATCGCAATGGTGGGGGTATTGCTGAAAGTGGGGAGTTGCAAAAGCAATCCGGAAATGGTGGTGGCGGCGAAAGCGGTAAGGCAAAAGTTGATTTGTGGATGAAGATGACGTTGTGCCAGCAGCTGGCGGATATACATCGCGGCCGTACTGGCAAAGAAGGTGATGACGGCACCATCCCAGCCACCTTTATTGAGTTTACAGAAACAGGCACAAGAAAGGCCAACCATTAAGGCTACCAGCCATCTTGGGTAACGTAATGGCTGAATTTGGCTAAATCGTTTCTCTACGCCTTTGTAATCCAGCAGATGGTGCTCCGCCAGAATCACAATGTGCTGGACTTCAGTCACCACATGCATATTAATGCCGCGATCGTGATTTTTACGTGTCGATGTCAGGCATTGCCCATCTTTAATGGTTGTCAGCACTATGGCGTTCGAAGAGATAGAACTTTCAACGCTGTCCATTCCCAGCGCCCGACCCAGTCGTGAGGAAAGCTCATCAACCAACGCGCTTTCCGCACCATGTTGCAAAAGAAATAATCCACACTGGATACAAAGCCGCGTTACGGCTCGCTGTTGCTCAGTTTGCATAACTCGCCCTTTGTCATAGACGTGCTGCGTATTGTTCAGATAATGAGAATCCATTTGTATCATGAAGCACGGTTGTTTTGCGGTAGGTTAAGATCAAAATTGCGCTGATTAATCCTGGTTATCGGGAGAAGCTCGGTGATAAAAAGCGAATTATCTCTCGCCGCAAACAAACTATCACATGAATATTATCATCATAATGAATTTATTGTTTGGCCTTTACGAATCAGGATA